>OCVV011342657.1_pt1 | contig 81356 bp, 67 predicted proteins | sample 1539721 | NCBI WGS metagenome assembly OCVV01 (sample SAMN02144230, study PRJEB22623) | gut metagenome | biome: sheep rumen | host: Ovis aries | place: New Zealand
CGTCTACCCCCCGCCCCCCCCCCCCCAAAAAAAAAAGCCTACCTACCTACCTACCTACCTACCTACCTACCTACCTACCTACCTACCTATCTACCTACCTATCTACCTACCTACATACCTACCTACTTACCTACCTGCCTCAACTCAACCTAAGCCAAACCAAAAATTACCCTTTCCTCCCCTGACGGTAACGGGACCACAACGGGACCACTGTTATAGATATAGTATAGATACGGTGCTGATTCAGCATCAAATTTTATATTACAGCAATCCGCAGGCACCCCGACCGCGGATGTCCGCTGATAGTATGACAATGATCATTTTTATTGCAAAAGGTAAAAATATTTGCATACTCGGATTTATTGTTGTCTCTTTGCAAGCAAATAGGCTGATACCATGCAATCAAACGCAGTTCAATGCATGCCGTAAAACTTTCGCCGCCGCTGAAGCCGACCGTGAAGAGATGTTGGAACGATGCGCGAGACGTTCTGCGCCTCCATGTTGGCGAAGGGACACAAGAATAGTTATGTCGTTGCTGACGGCATTGACATGGGATTTGAAAACAAAATCCCATTATGGATGTTCGGCCTTCTATACTAATCACTATAACAAATACTTTTAAAATTAAAAGCGGTAATCCACAAGGAAATACAAAAATGCATAAAAATGGCACTTATATTTGCGAGTGTCATTTTTTTTGTGTAATTTTGCAGCGCAAAATGAAAGTTTTGCAGTATTTTGCTCACGCCGAGGGTATATGTCTTTCGGGTGGGTGACATACAGGACATATTGAAAAAAGGCGTTCATAAAAACCTAATGAAAAATAAAACTGACATAGTTTCGACTCAACAATTCGATGAAGTGATTCGTCTGATTCAGCATACTCGATCGGAGATTTTCCGTACAGCCAACTCTCAACTAATCGAGTTGTACTGGCAGTTGGGCGCATATATGTCAGATAAGATTGAGTCATCCCAATGGGGAGATAGTGTCGTACAGCAGTTGTCGGAATATATAGCCCGCAAAGCGCCTGAGTTGAAGGGTTTCTCCGCGCAGAACCTCTGGCGCATGAAGCAGTTTTATGAGACCTACCGCAATGCGGATGAAAAACTCTCGCCACTGGTGAGAGAAATTAGTTGGACGAATAATCTTATCATACTCAGCCGTACAAAATCAGAGGAAGAAAGATCTTTCTATTTGCAACTTTGCGTAAAAGAACGTCTCTCCAAACGGGATCTTAATCGTCAAATCGATAGTGCTCTGTTTGAGCGTGCGATGTTGGAGAAACCAAAACTCTCACCACTGTTGAGAGAAATTGCTCCTTCGGCAGAACAAGTGTTCCGTGACCAATATGTGATGGAGTTTATAGGAGGTAAGGAATACAAGACGGAAAACTCGATGAAATCAGCCCTTGTGCAGCAGATGAAAGAGTTTATCCTTGAACTCGGCAAAGACTTCATTTTTATTGACGAAGAGTATCGTTTGCAGGTGGGCAATAGTGATTTCCGTATAGATTTGCTCTTCTTCCACCGCGAGTTGCAATGCCTCGTAGCCTTTGAACTGAAGATGGGTTCGTTCAAACCGGAACATCTGGGGCAATTGAATTTCTATTTGGAGGCATTGGATAGGGATGTAAAGAAACCTCATGAAAACCCGAGTATAGGTATTCTTCTATGTAAGGATAAAGATAACGAAGTCGTTGAGTATGCACTCAGTCGCTCGTTATCGCCAACGATGGTAGCAGAATATAAGCTTTGCCTGCCGGACAAGAAACTCTTACAAGCAAAAATGCGTGAGATAGAAGCGGAATAACCATCGTCACTCACTGACGTTAAACAGGAGGACATAAAAAGACGTTTATTGACGTTGTTTGCGACTAGTCAGAATCTTCGCAACATTCTAATAGTTAAAAGTCCAGACAGCAAGATGAATGTCCCGTGGGTATGTTATACATGCCACGCCCTGCTATATGGCGGGGTGGGTTTAGCATATCGGGCGTGGAATTCGGTTGTTTTTCTACTTTTAACGGGGATTGCGAAGCCCTTGACTAGCGTGAAGAATAGACGAACTTCACGCTTTTTTGTGTATTTATGTACAGAGTTGGAGAAATGGTATTAAAAAATCACGGGATATATACTATGTATATATAGGGTATGGTGGGATACGATATACCCTCGAGATACTCTCGAGACAGTACCGGTTCGATAGTCTCTCGCTCTCGGTCGGCTTGTGCTCCCCGCACGCCTTCCCTGTTCAAAGACAAAAGTCAATTGTCTTTTCCATATCTCGCCAGTCTGATTTGGACAATTTAGATATAGAAACAAAAAAGAATATAAATGGAGAATGCCGAAAATCCGATAAAGAGTAGGCATATACTAAAAATCTAAGTATTATGATTCAATCAGTTGACAAATTAGATTACATGGAGCGTTTGTTTGCTGCGCTTCATGCAAAACGAACAGAATTGTATGTCATTTCCGGAATATGGCATCGACTTAATCGTACAGACGTAAAGTTCGTTATTCAACAACGAGTGGATTTGCCATCGGGCAATTATGCTTTGGCCGACTTGTATCTTCCCCAATTAAATCTTTGGATAGAAATTAACGAGCTACCTCACAAGTTTAAAAAGGCAGCCGATGATAAGCGAAATATGGATATACAAATAACAACGAAAGGAGAACAACACATCATCTACCAATACGATTCTACTGGAAAGGCTGATTTTGATATTGATGACCTGAATTATCAAATAGATCTGATTGTAGCTCATATTCGACTTAAAATAGCTAAGTTAGGAGAGAATTTCATTCCTTGGGATGACAACTATGCTATTAGAAAGAAGCATTTATGCAAAAAGGAGTATCTGACATTCAAATCTATTGATCAGATTGCAAAGATTTTTAATGCCCCCATACGTAAGAGAGGTTTCCTTAGACCTGGCGGTTTTGCGTTAAATGACGGATATGTAGTTTGGACTCCCAATACTACTAATACTACTTGGAAAAATATACTTAACAATACAGAAGATGAAATTATTGAATATAAGATTGACAAAGCAACAGGAGGAGTTGATATAGCTGCTACACAAGCAGGATTTGACCAAGCGGAAAAAAGAATAGTCTTCTGCAAATACAAAGATTTTCTTGGGAACAAGGACTATAAATATATTGGCGTTTTTGTGTTTAAGGGATTAGATGCCAATGGAGCACGAAAATGGAAAAAGATAAGTGACTGCATAGATATTACAAACTTAATTTATTGATAACTATGACAAAAAAACTTTTTTCCCTATTGCTCGCTGTAACAGCAAGCGTAGGAACCATGTTCGCCCAAGTTTGGCCAATTATTATGGATGAAACAACATTTGCAACTTGTAACTCACATTCAGCTGTTGTTGCTGATTTTCGTTATAACAACATAGATCGTATCCTTTATCTATGGGAGTATACTTATGATAGCCTGACAACCGCAGGATTAAATTCTATGGGAAATACTGACGGATATTTGTCACTGAGAGTTGGGTCTAAAGGATGGGCAGGAGCCGGTTTCTGTCTGACCGAAAGAGGCAATAGTTGGCAGGCAGCAGAGCAACTACGTGCAGCGATTGTTGCTAAGCCTGACAATTATTATCTTCACATGGCAATCAAGTCAACCGATAATTATAGTCATTGTTTTTATCTTTTCGGCACAGAAGCAACAAAATTTGTGTTGGGAAACCACAGCGTGTATGATGGTCCTGTTTATAGTGATTTTACTCGGGACGGAGCATGGCATGAATATTATATCCCAATGTCAACATATGCTTCTGCTTTAGCATCTGTTAGATATAGTGCAGGAACGAATATGTTTGTAATGCTAAGTGAAGGAGTACAGGGAGCAAGGCTGGATTTGGACGCAGTGTATATTTGTGACAGAGAATTTATGGAAAACTACCTAGATTCCCAATATTCGATTACTACAGAATCTTCTAATCCTGAATGGGGCGCAACCGCCGGTGACACCACGGTAACATATATGAGTGAAGTGAAAATTTCTGCAATTCCGAATTATGGCTATCATTTTGTTAAATGGAATGATAACAACACTTCTAATCCACGCACGGTTACAATTACCGAAGATACAACCTTTACCGCCACTTTTGCGAAGAATGTATATTCCATTACCAAGAATGCGGAACATGGCTCTATTTCCGGCAACAGTTCGGCGGAATATTTAGATTTCGTGACATTAAACGTTACTCCTGACTACGGCTATCATTTCACCCAATGGTCGGACGGTCTAAAAGACAATCCGCGTATCGCGCAGATAACCCAAGACACCACCTTCACCGCAGAGTTTGCGTACGACCGCGTGGGAACGTGTGGAAAAGACTTGGCACTCACATGGTCATACGACCATAGTACAAAAGTATTAACTATAGGAAATGCCGGTTCGTTTACGGAGAATATGCAGTATGGTGCAGAAGCGCCGAACGAAATGGAAGAACTCGTAATCGGCAACTCCGTCACCGCCATCGGTGCAAACGCTTTTGCGGGTATCAGCACGCTGAAGAAAGTGACCATCGGCGAGTCCGTTAAGACCATCGGCGAACAAGCTTTCTTTAACTGCGTGGACCTCGAAACCATCTTCAACTACCGCCCGACGCCGACTAATACCTATAGCAACGCCTTTGACGGAGTGGATAAGTTTGAGTGCGTGCTCTATGTACTGCCGAGTTCGATTGACATGTACAAGAATGCTGCCGTTTGGCGTGATTTCTACTATACCTACGCTATCGGAGCGAAAGAAGCAACCGTGACCACGAATGATGTAACAGTTGAGCCGCAGGATAATGCCGCTAAGCTCACATGGCCGACAAGCAACAATGCGGCTTCTTATACCATCCAGATAACTAAAGATGGTGTACTGTTCTGCACGCTTGTCTTCAATGCCAACGGTCAGTTGACAGGCATTGCTTTTGCGCCTTCTCGCGACGGACAGGCACATGCTCCACAAGCTATCATGACCGCAAATGGCTTGCAGTTCACGGTTACGGGTCTGAACAGCGGTACTCAATACGGCTATAACGTAACCGCTAAAGATGCCAATGACCAAACCGTTGCTACCTATTCCGGAGAGTTCACCACAACCGGAGGAAGTGTGCCCACAGACATAGACGAAGTACAAAGTGACCAAGTACCATGTACCAAGGTGCTCCGTAACGGCCAGATCTTCATCCTCCGCGGGGAGAAGGAATATACCCTCACCGGGCAGGAAGTGAAATAGCCTTCGTTTCTTATCAGGGATATTATCCCGTTTATATCCGCTTGGTGCTCAACCCGCCAAGCGGTTTTTCTTTGTCCATCTTTTTCACCACTTGTATCTTTTTCTTTATAGCTTGTATCTTTTTCTCAAAAAAACCAAGCTTCCGTTCGCGGTACTTTAGTGCCGCGTTTCTTATTCCTTTCCCTGGCATTCCATGCCGGTTCTATAAAAATTTGCACTGAGAAATGTGAGATTTCTCAGAATTCTCACAATTCTTATGTCATTTTTTTGCTTTGCACTTTCTGCACTTTCTCGTTCCAAAGTGCAAATAGTGCAATGTCATTTTTTAATATGAAAATAAAGTATTATCTTTGCCGCGCAAAATCGGAAAGTGCCCCAATGTCGAACAAAGACGGGCGAAACTTTTAAATTTGATAGCATATGGAAACAGTACAAGATCCTAACAAATTTGAAAAAATGGTAACATCTCTTTATGCACAAATTAATGCAATCGGTCTGCAAGCAAAAGACGAGTGTTACGAAATCTTGAGTAAGAATCCGAAAGGGAACTGCATCTTGATTAATCCGGATAGTGAAGATCTAATTCTAAACCAGGAAAACTATGCTATTTGGGCGATTGCTGTATTTGATGGAACAATACACGTAAAAGCCTATTCGGAATACAATATTCCGGCTCCTGATGACAAATTCCAACCTGCTTATTACAAAAATGCATCAGGACGCGATGTGTGCCCATTCTATGAAGAAACTTTTGTGTATATCTATCAATCCGTCCTCAAAAATTTAGACAAAGCTATGCCCCTTGAAGAGGCGGAGCAATATTATCCCAAATGGTCGGATGAAGATGATAAATGGCAAATGGTCAAAAAATAATTTCCCCTCCCAAAAGATAAAATGTGATCTTTGAAATTGTTTCCAAATTTCTATGCGATAGCCAAGATCTCCAAGAAATGAAGAATCTGCTCGCTTTTGCGAGGCTCAAAGAGCAGATGCTCAAAGTCCCGCTGCTTGGTTTTGAGGTCCGTATGAGCGACAATTTCCTGGAGTTGCGTACGTAATTGCTCCTCGTTTCCTATACCGTGGCGCTGCTTTAAGAATTCGTAGTCCGGCTTTGTGCGTTGCCACAAGAATAGGACATCGTAAAAATCACGACCTTTCTGGCGAGTCAACAGAGCCGACAGTTTCATGGACAGGAGAATACTAATCGGTGGAACGGAAACAGGGAAATAGAAACCTAAGCGGCTGATGGTTGCCATTTCACGCGGGTAACTGATACCTTGATCTTGTGCCTCTATCTTCATTAAAAAACGTTCTTCCCGATGCCCCGTTAGTTGGAGCGAGAAGAGCAGTTCCGGGAAATAGACATTTCGACGAAAAGCAGTTAGTTTGGCGTTTTCTTTATCGCGTGCTTCGACCGTCAAGCCTTGCAGCTTCAGATAGCGCATTAAACCGTCTGTCATTTGGACGAAGTCTTCTTGACTGAGGTTTTTGCAATCAAAGTCCAAATCCTCAGAGAATCGGTCAATACCCTGTATCAGCCGCAAGTTCGTGCCGCCGATAAAAGCCAACTTGTCCGACCACGCCGACTGCGAAATCCATTCCATTGCCAGACACTCAATGTATTCCTTGAGCAAATGCTTCTGAAAGTTGGCATTATTGGCAATCTGCGGCGGATAGAAACCGCGTATGTACATTAAATCAATCATAATCCGTAAGTTTTGAGCATAAGTTGTACCCGCTTGGTGATTATCGGACTTCCAATGCGAGTAGTATATTCGAGAAGCCGTTCCTTATCTAACTCGTTGTGCATGAAATCTTCGTCCAGACGCAACTCACGCATCTCTTCTTCCGTTGAATACTGCGGATAGAGGTAAAGCAGGTCGATAAGCGCTTTCTCCGATGTCGCTAACATGAAGGTCTTTCCGTCGGATAGTTGCTTGGGTTCATAGCCCCAAAAGAGAGAAGGCTTGATCGTTTGGTAGCTATAAGACGCAAAGACGTTCTCAAACCGAGCTGTTTTGCGCGTAGTAATACTCGTAATGGCTACCACCGCTTCCGGAATTATTCCGTAGAATGACAAAGCGGTATGCAGACTGATATACGATGGGGTATAGATTTTCGAAGCAATATATCGTGCGTAATCCGGCTTGTTCACACAATCCGCAAAGGCATACCACCCCTGCCGCAAAGGAACAATATAGCCCGCCTGTTGCCAACGAAGATAATTCCCTCGCGGAAAGTCCGGGTATATTGCCTTCACTTGTGCTATAGAAAAACAAGCCAAATGATGCCACTGATTATAGAACGAATTATAGGTCATAAACTGCAAATCATTTCTGTAATGCACTAAAATTAGTGCGTTATGGAAACAAATCCGCTGCAAAATTACAAAAATAAAATGAATTGTGCAAATATTTTTCATTAAAAGTGCAAAATAAACACCTTTATGGGCTAATTAGGGCTAACTGCAAAAAAGATTAACTTCTATTTTTTTATATGAAAATAAAGTATTATCTTTGCCGCGCAAAATCGGAAAGTGCCCCAATGCCGAGCAAAGGCCGGGCAAAAACATATAAAATCATATCACCATGTTTAATAAATTATCATTTTTACCGACAGAAAGCCTTTATCCTGTTTGCTTATCATTGGATGATTTTGAAGATGAAGAAATTCAAGGTCAGATTAGTAGTAAGGTTAATAATAAAAGTAATATTAAAGAATACATCCGCTATATGGGAATATTGTCCAAACGAGTTTGCGAGGGAACATTGTCTGCAAAAGAGGAAAAGGAACTAATCAATAGCGGTAAAATACTATTGTCCCATGAAGGTATATTACACGAAAATGCATTGGATAAACTTATTGCACGTTTTGCGAGAAACATTAAAGGGCGAAGATTCAGGCGGGCTTAAAGTCTATCAAGTTGCGAGTAGTTCCCGAAGATAATATGATTAATCCATTTAATAAGGCTGATTTTTCGATGGAATATTACGGCTACTATGATTCTTATAACTCCGAAATCGTACTATGTCCGGAAAGAATCAGTAAAGCTCCGGCGAAGCTGAAGAAACATAATCGTCACATTACTTCCCGGGAGTTGTATGTGGTTGTTTTGGTTCATGCGTTAGCTCATGCCCTTATGGATTCCACAAAAACAGAAGAAAAAAGTTATACATACCAGCCAATCATCATGACGGAAAACGGGTTCTCAGAAAGAGAAGTATTGATGGAAGAGTCTTTGGCGAATATGATTACTCTTCAATTCTTTGCGAAATTAGGAAGGCCGGGAGTGGTAAGATATGGAGAAGTGAGAGAATTCATCGGGATTCAACCCCTTCCTTATCGGTATGGTTTGGATCAATTCGACATCTTGAAACCGGATTGGCGGTTATGGCGCGAAGCAAAAAGAAATACAAAATTTATCAAAGAAAAATAGTGGTCAAAAATCTTTGCCACAAAATTAAATATGTAAACAATATGGATGACAAATCAATTAATAGACCTTATGGCGGATATAAGTAATATTATTTTCATAAAAGGGTCCAAACAATCTATTGTGGACTTTATCAATCGCGGCCTCAAAGGTTGTAAGTCTAAGGTACGCATTTCTGCAGACATGTCTGGAGAACAGATTTCCGACCGCCTCAACGGTCATGGTTGTCCTATTACCATGCATGCGTACCTGCCTATGCCGGCCACTTTCTTTCATTATCATACCACTGAGGGTCCACTATCTTTCGGTTTATGGTACCAGTGGGGAGGTCGTGATAACTCCGATGACTATGATCAGGATTTGTTTCATGCAAGAAGGCAAGAAATGTACGATTTTCTCAAGGCTCATCCCGAACGCTTTACTGCGGATGAAGACGGTAATTACGAGTATACTGATTATGATCAGGCACTAAAAGACATTCACTCGGAACTGATAGATGCCTATCGCAAATATCTACATCGCTACGCTTGTGCGGCATCGTACCAAAAACGGAAGTATGGTGTTGTCGGTTGGGAAGAATGGGGCATGAAACACTACGGATGTCCGGTGAGTGTTCCCTTGGATCTATGGAAACTCAAATGCGAAACGAAAGAAGAACTCTGTTTGTCATTTCAATTGATAGATCCCCTTGATTATCCTATATCATTCTTGAAATTCATTAATAGTTTCGAGGGTATTGCTGTCTATGCCTATGGCTTTTCTGAATACTATTGTCCTTCTTGGTTCCAGTATAATGGTCAGAAAGACGAATTGGTGTGGAAAGGTAATGATGAAGATTCAACCCTATTGACCGACTCTGAAGCATCATATAAAGTTCTGGAGGGCTATGTCAAAGATTTCCTAAGGGAATTGGATGAATCGTTCTTGGAGAACAAACACAAATAGATGAGAACAATGGAGACGGAAACACAAGAACACAAAGAGATGACTACTTTCGAAGGTACGCTGAAGCGAGCCAGGGAAGGGAATGCCTTGAGCCAAAACTTATTGGGGATTTGGATTCTGAACTCTCAATTGCCGGATGGTGTGGAAGTTAATGAAGACCCGTTTGAATTGATTCGCTTATCGGCAGAACAGGGATTCCCGACCGCTCAATACAATATGGGAGTCATCTATGAGACAGGCTGTCTCGGAGGGAAAGTCGCAGATGCCAAAGATGAGAAACTGGCATTTGCATGGTATCGCAAAGCGGCTAACCGAGGATGCGCAGAAGCGATGACAGCAGTAGGAATGTGTTTGTACAAAGGAGTCGGAACAGAACCTAATCTGTCTGACGCTTTGTCGTGGCTGAAAGAGGCAGCTACATAAGGAGAACAGCGTGGTCAGCTGTTCTTGGCGGAGATTCTTGCCAAAGATGAACGCTGCTGTGATAAGAACGAGTCGTTATATTGGTTTTGCCAACTCGCGCGACATGAGTCTCTCCGCAACCCCGAACTAAGGGGATTTGTGTTTTAAATTACATAATATATTCGATTAAATGAAGATATTCCATTATGACACTCCGGCACAAAAGCCGTACGCATTGTATATTCACGGCTTAGGATCCAGCGCGGCGTCTGGAACGAAATCCTCTCTGGCGCGCAGTCTGGATGCTTATGAATGGTTGTCGCCGGAAATAACGCATAACCCGTTTGAATCATTAGATATACTGAATGAGTGGGTTGCTGCATTTCAGCCGGCTCTGATTGCCGGCACATCGATGGGCGGTTTGTTGGCAATGTATGTCAACTGTTCGAATGCCGTCAAAGTAGCCGTCAATCCGTGTATTGAGATAGAGCGGGTGCTTCGTAAGATCGGCTATGGCAAGCATCCCTATCTGCAACCACGGGAGAATGGCGAGACGGAATATATTATTGACGAACCGATGATTCGGCAGTTTATCTCGTTCCGTGAGACCAACACGCCTGTTCCCGGAACACGGAATATTGCATTATTCTCCACGGACGACGAACTGATTGGGCGTGAGTTCTCGAAGAAAAACGCAGCTATCTTGGAATCCTTGGGCTATGAGATCTATTGGAATACCAAATTCGGGCATCGCTGCAACGAGCAAGCCGCCAAACAAATCAAACATATTCTATCAGAAGTGTGAAACTCCCGCCGCATCAGCAAAAGCCGATGGGACGGGTTTGTTTTTTGTTCAGATATTCGCTGTCGCAAGCCTGACGGATTTTATCCAGATCTCTACCTTCCTCCGGAAACAGAATGGAGTTCACGATCTGTTTGCGGGCGATGTTTTCAATCTGGCCTCCCGAAAAAGCAAAGACAGCTTCGTAATTTTCTTCAGATATACCATTTAATCGGGCATAGTTATCCAAAACTTGTAAAGCGCTATCATACTTATGCTCCTCATATAGGTAATCAGCATATACCAATTCATGCAAGAATGAGCCTTGAGGATGAATGGACATCATGGAATCTCTATATTGTTGTGCCAAGTCGGTGTATAGAGAACGCTCCTTGCTTGTGAGAGCAAAATCTCTCATATGCCCATATAAAGTACGACGAAGGTGATAATAATAGGGATATAAGATGGGATCCAGAGGTTGCAGCAAGGCAGAATCCATATAAATCAAAACGACCATAAAGTTCATATGCCTCACAATCGGAGTCCACTTGCTGTAACAGAGTTTGTAATGAGTCCACGACTCTCTCACGAGGTAAATAATATTGTTTACGTTCTGCAATGCAGCGATCTAATTCTCCAAGCAGAGGTTCACAATCATTGTGAATCGTGCATGCCGGAAGTATAGTCAAAGCTATGATAAGTGAAAGGTAAGAAAATGAAGGCAAGAGATTGTCAGTCTTCATGGAAATAGATATAATATGGTATATGGAGTTGTTGCACCTCATTGAGGTAGCGTTCAAAGAGTTGTTCGCGGAGAGTTTGGTCACCATTTTCCCGTGTGGGATCTTCGACCCATGGGATGTCGGGATAACAGAGGATATAGTAGTCCATCGGATATCGCTGCAAAGCCTCTAAGACAATAGCCGGACAGGCACCATACTTCACTTCAAACCACACTTTAGTCACTACCAATTCGGTATCATAAAATACGGCTGGTGTAACACCGATATTAGCAACGCTTACGCTGTTAACACTATTGCTAAGCTCGGATATTTGGTGTTGCGCAATGGCAAGAACATCGTCGTAGGTATAATTAGTTCCCAATCCATTTTGCTCTAAATAAGTTCTCCCATACTCAGGAATATAGCTACCATGGAACTGCTCAGCAAGCGAGCGTGCCAAAGTCGATTTGCCGGACGATTCGGGACCTATAACGGCGATACGGCTACTCATCGGGTCAACATGATTTTGATATTAAGTCCTACATTATCCGCTGAAACGGGATAAGAAGTAGAGATAAAGGGCGTCGTGGATTGGTGGTCGTAGAAGAACTGCAAGTTAATCTTCTGCGACAAGACATAATCAGCCGAGAGTTTAAGAGACCAGACCTTATTACCCGAAGATATTTGAGTGATACCCTCATCCACCTTACGGAGCAAGGAAGTGATGTTCTTATAGGAAATATCCAGATTGAGTTTCAAGTCATTAGATACACGTTTTTGGCGACCTTCTTTATTCTTAGAGGTGAAGGAAAGATTCTTGACCGTATAGCCGCCACCAAGTACGAACTCATCGGAGTGCGCCTCTGTTAGTTGGACTGAGGTGACATTGAGGGCAAGGTTGCGTTGTTTACGGTACTCGGCTTTCAGCGACAAGCTATTCTTCATCGTCAGGTTAAGACCAATCAGCGGCGAGAATGCCTCGGACAAGGTGACATTGGCGATATCATATGCTCCGGAGGGAACAGGATTATCACTGCTCACATCCCTGACAAAACCGAGCGTACGGTCACCGCCCTGCGCACCGACCCAAGTGGAGTAACTGCCATAGGAGCCTATAGCATATTTACAGGTATAAGCATGAGTCAGCGTCACCGAGCGGAAATGGTCTCTCATCCATGGAAGTTTACCCAAACCATCGTATGAGACAGACCAGTTAGGCAAGATAGACAAAATACCCATGATAGGATTGAAACCTATTGTATTAACATCCCTACCGGCATAAGCTGCGAAGAATGCCGGTATGATTACATCCGCAGAGGTTCTACTTACTTTTCCTTTTGCCGGGTCGTAAATGGTGTTTGCCAACGAATTACCCGCCATAAAACCGGTAGAGGGATAAAGTATATGTTCATACCGCTGCTGCACCCTACCCTGCATTACGTCAATATTGCGGACAAACTCTTCGAAAGGCACTGAGGTGAAGCCATCAGCCTGCGTACCGATACCGGCAAACATCGTTCCAATAGCTACTTGGGTAATATTGAAGGAGCCGGTGGTATGTTCCTGCAACTCATTATAGGAATAGATAATGGATGTCGAAGAAGCCTCGTACCGTTTGCCGTTAAGTTGGATCTTCAATCCCGGCAACGGCTCAAGCGTCAATTTGATATCAAAGTCAGAGGTATGCGCTCTAACAGCCGGTTGTACGACCGCAGTATCGCCACTGAGCCAACCACGCGATTTGGCACGGGAGACAAAGTCCGCAGGAATAAATCCAAAGGCGAAGTCCAATCCGGGAGCCATGTAATTATTGTAGTTCTGTTGTCCAAAGAATACCGGTTCCGGATTAAATCCGGGTACGGAGATAGAGTTCGTCTCACGATAGGTCACTTGTACCTTTCGTATCATCGTCCCCAAATAAGCGGACATATCTCGTGCCACTTCTCCTGCTGAGCGCTCGTTGGGGTTACGGGTTTGAATGGCTACAGTCAAAGCCGCGCAATCCGTCTTGGGGGTAACGATAATCTTGGTTGCCCCATCGGTCTTGAAAGTCGCAGGCACTTTATGACCGGTAGCATCAGTGAATACGACGGTCAAATTCTCCGAGCTGAGTCTATGAGTAATGGTAATAGCCTCACCTTTCTTAGCCGCAACTGTCTCAGAGTACTCCTTGGGTTTGAAACGGCGGTTATTGGCGCGGGAGGTATAGAAACGCGTCATATCTTTCCAATACTTCGATTTGCCATAAAGGGTCTCCAAATTGATACTGCCGTCAACCTGCCAAGTCTGCAAGGAGGAAATAGTGTTACCTAAATTACGGTTGGAGGAAGAAGATGAAGCCGCTGTTCTATTCCAATTATAGTTCGCAGAATATGACCCTGTTGCCGATAGTGCTTCAACATAGGGGATGCGATTGAACGGCACATTCCAATTGGCGGTAAAGACTTGCTGGAAGGTATAGGGTTTACCCCAAGTCCCCAAACTTCTACGTACAGTATCACGCCATGCTTCATAGAGTTCATTGGCAAAAACATGGTCGGCAATCTCCGATTTGATGATCTCCGAAGAGTAGAATCCTTCATAGACTGAAGCGTTATGCGCAGTCTGTATGGAGAACTTCATATTCTTAGTAAGATCGTACTTGAAATCGAAATGTCTATCCCAAGTAAAGTCTTTACTAAACGTGAGATCCATATTATGCGAATCACCTGTAAGATCCCTCATCTTCATATGGTTGAAGGTACGGTGCATATTGGTATTAAACGCCCAAGACTGCGGCAAGTAGTAGAAATTCATCTCGGATAGCAATTTGACTTTTTGCACCGATTTGACTTTCTTGAACGGCTCCCACGGTTTGGGGTTAAAGGAATATTGGTAGTTAAAAGAGCCACGGTGATCGGTAGTGATATCCTTTTCTATCTCCGGAGAGCGGTTCTCCTGCTTATTATACGATGCCGATATAGAGAAATTGGCAGGGTCGTAGAACATATCCCGTTTCTTGCTCTTGATATTGACTTTCATATTGGAGACAGAGAAAGAAGTCGATGTCTGCACAGTGTTTGCCATCTTCTTTACGCTATCTTTCTCTGCTTGCGTTGTGAAGGATGAGAGTGTTTCCTCCAATTTGACATCGGAGTCTAAGGGGTCATATTGGGGACTCACGACATTGGTTGAATAGCTGACATAGGCAGGGATTTGCAGTTTGGCTTTCTCAGGGAAGAGACGTCCCACCTCCATAGCGGCGGAGAGTTGCAGTTGATATTGGTTATCCTTATTGCGTCCAAGCACATTGGACTCAATGGAGCCGTACCCCGCGGTCTCTAACCGACCGGAAGCATTGAACTGCGCTATATCGGAAATACCCAGTGCGATATTTGCCATCGCGGCAACACCGCCTTGTTCGTTAAACTGCGAGAGACGCAACTCATTCACCCAGACCTCACCACCGGTAGTATGTGTGCCGCTATTGCGCACACCAATCATGATGATAGAGACATCCTCAATAGTTGGATTACCGAGGACGGTAATTTTATTACTCGGTTTGCCGTTTTCATCATCATAGACGACATAGGGAAGAGTGTTGCTCACACCGGTAGTACCGGCACGTTTGGCCTTATTACGAGCGACTTTCGCCCTTGATAGTGTTTCAAACGGCACATCAATCATATTCTCTCGTGGCCATACCTTTAGACGGTCGTTCTCATTATCATTGCTATAAACACCGGGAGCGGTCAAAACAAGGGGTATCTCATATTCATAATAGTTATACTTCGCATCTGTACCTAAACGGATAAAGATGCTCAAGTCCCCGTCAGTCAAGTCCCGCGTATCGGGCTGCATAGCCTCAGCATGAACGAACATCTGTAACTTCTTATAGTTACGGAAATCGTAGGAAGTCTTCTTATAAATGGCCTTGGCATCGCCCGGGTATAGGTTATCTACCTTAAGCACAACGGCTTTTTCATTTTGTGCAATGAGTTGAGCTTGTCCTGGGTCAGTCTGACGACTCACGCCGGGAGGTAGAACATAGTTGACGGGGGTTTTGGCACCATTTTCCTCAATACTTATATTCTGCACGTCAAAGGAAGCGGAGGTTGGTGCCGCTTGCATGCCGTTTTTATAGAGTTCCTTACTATATTGCCGCCAATCGCCCCTGACGAGGTTAAGTTCTGCAAAACGCAAGTGGGTCTCCTTCTCAGCACCCGTTATATAAACACGCATGAAACGGATGGACTTGAAGTTACGGATTGAGCCGACCGCCTCCACAGTAGAACTATCTCCATGAAGCGGAATCTTAAACTGATACCATGTAACCCGCTCTGTTTGCCCATTACGCAGGGTGACATCCGTCTCTTTCACATCGGTGATATGTTGCAGGCCTAATCGCATATCGGCAGGCCTCAAACTGACATGGTAACTAAAGTACTTCTCATACTCATTAAGGGTATTATCCTTATTGATATCCTCTATATCAGGGTCTAATGTACTTGCCGTGCCATAAGTCTCAGTCTGCGTCTGCGTATCGGGGCTATTACCCTCCGTACCATTATAATGCTTATAGCGCTCAAGAACAGGTGTCTCAGCGCGGTCAAAGTCAGACCCGCGGTAGTAGTGGAAATCATCACCGGCAGGGTCATTAAGCGGGCTAAATGGATCATTCTGCCAACGTTGCAACACATCAGCATTAACCTTACCGTTGAGTAACGCATCGCGATAAGCCTTATAGACGCCGAAAGTTTTCTCTGTCTCACTATTGAGACCATTAAGCCCCACATCCTGTTTAACTCTTGCTCCCGTCTCATTGCTAAAAGCGATGGTCGTACTGGTTGTCTTAGGCACAATACCCCAAATGGTTGTATCTGTAGTGTTAGTCTCTGTAGTTACCGGCAGACCATGCTCGAAACTCTTCTTTCCATCCTTCAAGATATCTTCGCTGATATCGCCCAAGTTAAAGTACAAGTCCGCTTCGTAAGCACCATTATTCTGCGGGTTGGTCAAGCGCGGATCCATGAGCCAGAACTCAATATACTCAATATTCGCCTGCTCGAAATCTGTGTTATCCAATTTGCGCATCATACCTCCCCACCTCTGTGCAGGATTGGTGAGCTTACCGGTAGCGTCCAACTCGTCCACGGAAACATTATAAGGACCTCTTTCCTCTGGGTAATAACTGAGGTTTAGAACGGTCATACGGGAGTCTTCATTGGCTAACTGTTGCTTGTTGGGGAATAGCTCATTCTGATAAACGATACGCGTACGGTGATCCGACATAGCGTCAGGATTATTCCGAATATGCTGGGGGGTATTGCTCTGCGGATACCCAAAGATGGGGTCTACCAAATACCATGCGAGCATTGCCCTATTCTTCCCATAAGCAATATCATTGGTCGCAGAGGCTTCGGAAAATGCCCTTGGGGTACTGGCTAAGTGCCAATAGTTGGGATAATGCACATCAATATTGGTTTGTGTCGCCTCAAAGTCGTCAATATAGGCCGTTCCTTCCGCGCCCACATCGCCGGTGTGTCCGGGAATCATGTGAGCAAATTCTGCGCCAACCTGTAAGGTACTCGGTGCTTCGGCGTGCATCCATGGTACTTTATCAATAGCATTAGAAAGCCATTGGAACTCTGTTTTCCAGTTAAGGTTCAAACCCCATATCGTATTAGCGAGAGGTTCCTCACCGCTATTGACCTTGGTGGTAAGCGGGCGTTCGCGTAGGTGCATAATCGTACCGCCTATCATAAAGTCCTTATTAAACTGATACTCCAAATGGGCACCCAAGAGGCTCTTACGCTTCAGCGAGAAAGTAGATTGATTCTCCAGCGAGACATTGACGGATGTACCGGACTCAAGGATACTTTGATTCAAAATCGTCACAGTACCCATCATATAATCGACCGTATAATCAACATTCTCTACCAATGTCGCACCTCCTGCGGTCACTTTCACCGATCCGCGTGGCACATTCATGGCGTTGAGTCGAATCTCATTCCCTGCAGAACCTTTATATTTACCGGTTAATCGGAACTTATTCTTCTCACTGAACTCCTGTGCTACTACAAGCGTTGAGTCATACAATTCCTGGTAGATATAATCATTATAAATCCAATCTTTGTCGGCACCTATCTGGTCACGCAGATACGACCCGAAAGGCTCTAAGACGGGGAATATAATCCGTCCGTTGGACGCCGTGACAGTATAGCCGTCAACCCAGTCGAACTTACCATCCGGATAGGGGTTATTCTTGCTATCCAGGCGGTCCAATCCCAAAACACGCAAGAGTTGTTTGCCTTTGCAGTCTCCCGCAGGCAAGTACTGCACTTGTGTGCCGACAGAGTCATTGCGGTACTGGACATAGAGTTCAAACTTATCTCCACTCATGGTCGAAGCACCAATCCAGTAGATGTTCTTCATCATCAAATCCCAAGTACCATAACGCTCTCCGCCAAGGCGACGAAGATAATTCTCCCCGCCATTGTCCACAGGTGCCATAGTTGTGGATTTCAGCAGCTTAAGTACTAAGCAGTTTGGAGCTTCCGTCATTTCAGTCTGATCTGTAGAGAATTCACCGACTTGATAGACCTGACCACCATAGGTATATTCGTAGGCGACAGCAAGCACCTCATCTTCGCGCAAAGATTGTTTTAGGCTGATATAACCTAAGGCAGCATTGAGTGTATATTCGGAGCTATTGAGACGACGCGCAGACTCTATCTTGTCATACGCTTCCCCACCCTCCATCGCAGGATACATAGCACTCATCTCAGAACTGACGTTCTGGATATTTCTCACAGACTTAACTGCATCATAGAGGTTATTACCCTTGTTATGCGGAGCTAAAACGCCGTCTGAAGAAGGTGTCCAATATTGGGTATTAAGAATATGTTTCCGCTCCGGCTCACCTAAGTCTACATAGGCCACGATATTACGTGCTTCGTCGTAGGTCCCTTTGCGATTGGTCACCCAGACCTCAATCTTATTAATGGTCACACCACTGGCAACATAAGGCAAACTCTTCATCGCCTCATCATAGTGGTCTCTGAAATAGTAACCGAGGAAGAAATGCCTGTTCTCGTCATACTCGCTGATGTCAATATCAAATTTCGTCATCTGCGCACCGCCTGATGAACTTACCGTCTGAGACTCTGAGTTCTGCTGACTGATAAGGGCTTGCACCTTAAGCTTGCCGAACTGGAGATTCGTTTTGATACCAAAGAGTGCCCTCGTGCCCTGAATTAAGGAAGAGTTGAGATCCATCGTCACATTACCGGCCTCAATCGATTGGATAATATCGTCCTCCTCACCCTTATAAGCCAACTTCAAATTCTGCTGGTCTTGGGCAAAGGAAGCCTCCGTATTGTAGTTGAGTTTGAAATCCAATTTGGTGCCGACTTTTCCCGTCACATTAACCTGTATTTTCTCATCAAAGTCAAAGATGTTATTATTGCGGCTTCTAAGCGTCAAAGAGGGATTATCGACATATTGGTGGTTAAAGGCAAACATCAGTTCCGCAGAACCTTGCAGTTTAAGTTGCACGCCCCCGGGACCAAAGACCCTGTCGGCAGGCCCGATATTGAACTTCATGTCTGTAATGTCGAACTTGCGCTCATTATCATGGTCCACTTCGGAGATTTTCTTCTGCCAATAGTTATGCATAATCTGCTGCTGCGAGTAGCGAGCATACTCCTCACTATTCATAACAATCGGGGTAGCCACATCAACATCCCCTATCTTGGTGTGCAAGATATAGTATCCTGTTCCGGGATTGTACTCCACGGAGGTCTTGGTCATCTGCGTACCGGGTAGTTTCGAAGCCATGATAGCCGGTTCATACTCCGCAGGATCAATCGTCGATGTCGGCTCTTCATTAGACCCTTTTGCGGTCTTATCGGATTTTGCCGGGGTAACCTCGTTTTTCGGATTATTTGCTTCAACAGGTGCTGCCTCGCGGATAGCAGATGGCTGCGTTGCTTCACGCAGAGCCTGCTCCCGCAAGAGACGATCATTCCGTTTGCTGGGAATAAGAGGATTGAGTTTCTGCGCATATACCCCCTGTCCGAAAACTATGAGACAGAACAGTAAATATAATATGTAAATGAAATTTCTAATAACTTACAGCATTTTGAGAGCCTTTTTGATAACGCCCTCCACCTTACAATCCGGTTCTTCTTTGAGGATTTTGTCCACAACCTTACTACTCGCTGCGGTATTGAATCCAAGCATGGTAAGTGCCGATACAGCCTCGTCCTTAATCGGGTTATTCTCCACGAACAGCGTCTCCACCGGCTGGTCGGTCACATCTACTCCATTGCCAAGATCAATCTTTAGCACCTTATCTTTAAGGTCCACGATGAGTCGTTGGGCGGTTTTAGGTCCAAGCCCTTTGACTTGGCTTAATGCTTTAGCATTACCCGTAGCAATAATCTGACGCGTTTCGCCCGCTGTGTAGGCAGACATAATCATGCGTGCCGTATTCGCGCCCACGCCGCTGACCGTCATCAAGAGTTCAAAGAGTTCACGCTCGCCACGCGTCAGGAAGCCAAATAGGTCATGGGTGTCCTCCCTGATAATCTCGGTGATAAAGAGTTTAGCTACCACCTCTACCTCCATTTGCGCCATTAGGGCGCTATAAGTCGGCAGTGCTATATTGATGCTATACCCGACGCCCGCGGCTTCAAGTACCGTGTAAGTCGGATTGAGTTCCGCTATTGCACCTTTAATATAATCTATCATATGTCGGTACTTCCTCGAGGAAGTGTATTTGTTCGTTTTCTATAGAGGCTATGACACTGGTTTTTCCATTATGTAGCACGAGGTACGGCACTTGCAGTTCTCGATTATAGACCACGGCTTGGTCTAACGTCCTTTGAGTTAGCGGAATCGTATCCGCTTTGAACTCCAAGAGCATTATAGGTCGTAATTGTCCGTCATAGACCACCGCATCTGCCCGATAAGCCTTATTGCCCACTTTGAAAGGGACTTCAACACCTATTCGCCCTGCGGGATAACCTTTTGCCACCATGTCGGCAAGAAATGTTTGCCGCACATGTTCCTCCGGCGTAAGTGCCACATAGCGCCGCCTAAAGGGGCAAAAGATTTGTTGTCTACTCATCGCATCCGCTATTTCTGCCAATTATCCTTAAGGCTCGCCGTACGATTGAGCACTAACTTATCCGCCGTTGTGTCCTCATCGACCACGAAATAGCCCTGCTTAAGAAGTTGAAAATGCTTTACCTCGGCAATGCCGTCCTTAAAGGTAACGGGTTTCCGCACGGTCTTCAGCGAAGCCTCGGCTTTGCAGGTCACTACACGCAAACTATCGGGGTTGAGTAAGTCACGGAAATCTCCCTCTTCAGCAGCAGGGTTCTCTACCTTAAAGAGCCGGTCATATAAGCGTGTTTCTACATCAATGCAGGAGTTGCACTCCACCCAATTGATGGTTGCTTTGGTCTTGCGATTGCCACCTTCCGTACCGCTCTTTGAGTCAGGGTCATATGTCGCATATACAGTGGTTATATTGCCCTCAACGTCCTTCTCACAGCCGGTCGCTTGAATGATATATGCGTTCTTTAAACGCACCTCACGTCCATTGGGGCTAAGGCGGTAGAATTTATTGTCAGCCTCTTCCAAGAAATCTCCACGTTCAATATACAACTCACGGGCAAAAGGCATTTCTCGTGTTCCTAATTCAGGGTGACCATCAATATTTTCACCAACAAGGATTTCCGTCTCTTTGTCGTAATTGGTAATGACTAACTTGACAGGCTCAAAGATTGCGCATACACGTGGTGCTGTCTCTTTCAGATTCTCGCGGATAGTGTGCTCAAGCAATCCCACATCAATCATACCTTCCACTTTGGTATAACCGATTTTGTCCATAAACTCACGGATAGCTGATGCTGTATAGCCGCGACGCCTCAGTCCGCATACCGTCGGCATACGAGGATCATCCCAACCGCTGACAAGCCCCTCCTGTACAAGTTGCAGCATCTTACGTTTGGACATCACAGTATAAGTGATATTTAGGCGATTAAACTCATACTGATGGGGTCTATAGTCCGAACCCGGTTTCCACCCCTCAAAATTAGATGGAACTTCGCCGACGAATTGGTCAATGAAATAGTCATAGAGCGGTCTATGAACCACAAATTCCAATGTACATATGCTATGCGTCACGCCCTCGAAATAATCACTCTGTCCATGTGCAAAATCATACATAGGGTAAACATTCCACTTCCGTCCCGTACGGTGGTGCGGATGAGAAGTGATTATGCGGTAGATAATGGGATCACGAAAATGCATATTGGGATTGGCCATATCAATTTTGGCCCTTAGGACCATTTTTCCCTCCTCTATCTCACCGGCTTGCATAGCCTCAAAGAGTCTCAAGTTCTCCTCAACGGGTCTATCGCGATAAGGTGAAGCTACGCCCGGCTCGGTAGGTGTGCCTTTCTGCGCGGCAATCTCCTCGGCCGTCTGCTCATCAACATAGGCTTTACCCTCCTTAATAAACCGAATGGCAAGTTCATATAGCTTATCAAAATAGTCTGATGCGTAGTAGATATTGCCCCACTTAAAGCCCAACCACGCAATATCTCGCATAATGGTATCGACATATTCGGTATCTTCTTTAGAGGGGTTCGTATCATCAAAACGCAGGTTACAGATACCATTATAACGCTCGGCTATCCCAAAGTCCATGCAGATAGCCTTGACATGGCCAATATGCAAATAACCATTGGGTTCCGGCGGAAAACGGGTTTGAATGCGTCCGTCATTTTTACCTTCTGATAAATCTTTTTCAACGATTTGCTCAATAAAATTAAGGCTTTTTTCTTCTTCCATATTGCGGTATTTAGTAATTAGTCGTAAGTAGTATATTCGAGGTCATGAAAGGCCTTTAATGATTCCCCGCGAGGAGGATTTGACAAAGTCAATAATAAGGTCTCGCTCAGGCGAAGCCGGCATTTCACGCTCGATAGTTTGCAGTGCCTGTGAGACATTGAGATGAGAGGCATAAATATAGCGATACACCTCTTTGATAGTCGCCAATTGCTCGGAAGTAAATCCTCGGCGCTCCAGACCTACGCGGTTTATGCCGTAATAAGTCAATGGTTCGCGCCCTGCAAGGGCGAAGGGCGGGACATCTTTCGTTACACGACTTCCACCCTCTAACATTACATGTGCGCCAATGTGTGTAAACTGATGAACAAGTGTTCCTCCGCCCAAAATAGCATATTCATCCACCAAGACCTCACCTGCCAATTGAGTAGCGTTACTCAAAATACAATGGTCAGCAATCACCACATCGTGAGCCACATGGCTATAAGCCATGATGAGATTATGACTTCCCATTAGCGTTTTGCCTTTACTGGCAGTACCACGATGTACGGTACAACATTCCCGAAAGGTATTGTTATCACCAATAATAGTATAAGTCAGTTCCTCTTTAAACTTAAGGTCCTGAGGAATAGCTCCTATCGTTGCCTGCGGAAATACATGATTATTACTTCCCATTCGGACATGCGAACAGATAACTGCATTGGAATCTATGATACAGTTATCGCCAATAATGACATCGTCATCAATAAATGCGAAAGGAGCGACCGTTACATTAGCACCAAGTTGGGCATTAGGATGAATATAAGCTAAGGGTGATATCATTCTGCAATCCTTTCTATTAATGATTTAGCAACAGTTGTATTAAATCCGTGCCCGGGGCGTTCTACATAGATATGTCCTTGAATACGACATCCGAGAAGGCTCATATCGCCGATAACATCCAATAGCTTATGTCGGGCAGGTTCATTCTCAAGCCTAAGAGGCGAAAAGTATTTGCGTCGACCTATAACAAGGGCATTATTGAGCCGCCCCCCACGGATTAGTCCGATAAAGAGAAGGGGTAGTATTTCTTTAAAGAAGCAGAATGTCCGTGCGGGCGCAATCTCTTGAGCATAAGTCATTAAGTCCTTTATCTCAGCACGTTGCTTACCGACAATCGTGCGCGGAAAATCCACAAGCACTTCCACCTCATAATCCTCCGCAGGAGTAATAAGCATAATCGAGCCTTTACCATTTTCAAAACGAATAGGTTCTTGCACCACCCATGTTTTCGCCTCTTTGGCCTCCTGTTTTATGCCGGCTTTCTTTATTTCCTCCACAAACATTGCTGCCGAGCCGTCCAGTATAGGCATCTCGGGTCCGTCAAGTTCAATCAAACAGTTGGTTATTCCCATTGCATAGAGTGCCGAAAGCGCATGTTCAACAGTTGATACACGCCAAACGCCATTCTCCAAAACAGTACCTCTATTGGTCGCCGTGACATAGCGTGCAGAAGCCTCATAAGTAGGTTTTTCCGGCAAGTCAACGCGGCTCAAACGAATGCCAAAATCCGGTGCAGCAGGGAGAAATGTCGCATGAATCCAACGCCCTGTGTGCAAGCCTTTGCCTTCTACCGAAAATGCTCTATGTAATGTTTGTTGCTTCATTTTTTACCGCTCATCTTAAAGAGCACACTTGCCCGCCTCCATATTGCGGCATCAATAGCCGGTGACCCCATGTAAATACCGGGTTTGCGGATTGTACCGGCGACGCCGCTTTGAGCACCGACAATAACATTATCGCAAATCTCTATATGTCCGGCGACACCTACCTGCCCTGCTAAGGTCACGTGAGAGCCGATTTTAGTAGAGCCGGCAACGCCCACTTGGGCACACATGATGGTTGAATGACCGACCGTAACATTATGCCCAATCTGGACTAAGTTATCAATCTTCGTATTACGGCCAATACGTGTCTCGCCCATCATCGCCCTATCAACGCAACTATTAGCACCTATCTCCACATCGTCCTCAATCACTACAATACCTATTTGGGGCACTTTGTGATGAACGCCATCCTTATCAGGCTCAAAGCCAAAGCCATCAGCACCGATAACCACCCCTGCGTGCAAAATACAATCTGCACCAATACGGCAGTCATGATAAACAGTGACATTAGGGTAGAGAATCGTATTATCCCCGATAACGACATTATCACCAACATAGCAATGGGGGTGAATCTGAACACCATGACCGATATGGGCAGTCGGAGCCACATAAGCCGCAGCGTCAATATAAGTCTCAGTATTACGGGGATGTAGTGTTTCTTCCACCACTTTCAGCAACTGCGCCATGGCACCTCGGGCATTGTCAACAAGAATGAGCGTAGGGGCAACAGCAGTACTCTCGTCCACCAAGCCTTTACTGACCATAACGACAGAAGCTCCTGTCGTAGCGAGACATGCGAGGTACTTTTCCTCTGCGAGGAAGCAGAGGTCTCCCTCTTGCGCTTGCTCAATTGGTGCGACATTGTGCACTTTTCGACAAGGGTCTCCCAGCACTGTTGCAGAGAGGATATCAGCTATTTCTTGAGCACTAAACTCCATAATTCACATATTTGGCGCGCAAAAGTACAAAAATATTTTGATATATGCAAATTAAATTGTACTTTTGTGCCAATTTATGAGTTTTTCCGAATATCTTCCATATTATAAGCGCAACTTAAAGGTTGCCTTTCCGGTTATGCTGACCCAATTAGGCATTGCCTTAATGGGTGTTATAGATTCGATAATGGTGGGGCATCACTCAACGGCAGAGTTGGCTGCTGTCTCATTCGCAAATGCCATTTTCTTCTCTGTAATGCTATTTCCTCTCGGAATCATGATGGGTCTGACACCGATGGTCGGCAAAGCCTATACCCAAGGTGAACGAGTGAGAGTACGCCGGTTATTTGCCAACGGACTACTGAATTCGACATTATGGGGCATAACGACAGTATTGTTTATGGCATGTTTCATACCTCTCATCCCCCATATGGGACAAGAGCCGGTCGTGGTAGAGAAAGCTCAACCTTATTATATATTGGTTGTATTATCCATTTTACCGTTGATTATCGGCAACTCCTTTAGACAATTTCTCGAAGGATTAGGGAACACCATGGTGGCAATGATTATCACCATCAGTTCCAACCTCCTCAATATTATTCTCAACGGGCTACTAATTTTCGGATTATTCGGCCTGCCGGAACTCGGTTCTACGGGTGCTGCCATAGCGACGCTCGTATCAAGATGCACATTACCGATTGCCTTTGTTCTTGCCATGAAGTTTAAGCGGGAATGGGCACCATATCTAAAGAAAAGTGACAAATCGGATATCAGCCGAACAGTGTTACGTGAGATTAATAAAATCGGCATGCCGATAGGTTTTCAGACATGGTTAGAGACCATTGCTTTTACGCTGTCATTCATTTTTGTAGGTTGGATCAGCAAAGAGACCTTGGCAGCACACCAGATAGCGAATCATATGTCCGATTTGACCTTTATGATAGCCTTGGGGGTTGGTGCTGCGACAACCATCCGCATTTCGCACCAATGGGGAGCCAATAATTACGAGGGTATGCGGATGGCAGCAAATGCCTCTATACACCTCATTATCGTACTTAATTCCATTGGCGCTTTGCTTATGGTAAGTTTCCGGCATCTAATACCGCATATCTTCACTAACGATATTGAAGTTATTGAGATTGCTGCCAACATATTGATATATACCGCACTCTATCAGTTATCTGATGGCCTTCAGGCTGTCGGTGCAGCAATGCTTAGGGGAATTCAGGATGTCAAAGCACCTATGTACATTGCCCTATTGGCATACGGAGTAATCTGTTTACCATTAGGATATGTGCTAACATTTCCCTGCGAAATGGGGGTGGACGGCATGTGGATAGGATTTATTGTCGGACTCTCTGTCGCGGCAATCTTATTCCATATAAGGTTTAGAAAGAAGTTTAAGGAACTTATTCCACCGCATCTTCCTCAATCACCAGATTGTCAATGATGAAGTTCTGTCTTTCAGTGGTATTCTTACCCATATAATACTCTAATAAGTCGTTGACGGCATCTTCTTTACGGAGGGAGACTTGGTCAAGGCGAATACCTTCTCCGATAAATTCCTTAAATTCATCAGGACTTATTTCTCCCAATCCTTTAAATCGAGTTATCTCGGGGTTCTTAACTTGACTCAGTGCCTTTTGGCGCTCCTCTTCAGAGTAGCAATAACGGGTCTCTTGCTTATTTTTGACCCTAAAAAGAGGGGTTTGCAAGATATAGACATGTCCTTTTTTAACAAGGTCAGGAAAGAATTGCAAGAAGAAAGTCAACATCAGCAACCGAATGTGCATACCATCTACATCTGCATCAGTGGCTATAATGACCTTATTATATCGAAGTTCATCCAACCCATCCTCTATATTGAGCGCTGACTGCAAACAATTGAACTCCTCATTCTCATAAACGACGGATTTAGACAGCCCGTAACTGTTAAGAGGCTTACCACGCAAAGAGAAGACAGCTTGGGTACGGACATCCCTTGACTTTGTGATAGAGCCCGAGGCCGAAAGTCCCTCAGTGATAAAGATAGATGTATCGTCCCTCAAGTCGTCGTCAGCATCTTTAGCCGAGCGAACGGGTTTTGGGTCATTGTAGTGCACTTGGCAGTCACGCAATTTAGGGTTATTCAAGAGGTTCTTCTTGGAGCGTTCCCGCGCCTGCTTAGTGATACCGGCGATGGCTTTTCGCTCTTTCTCTGATTCTTGAATCTTGGCAAGCATGATCTCCGTAAGTTCGGGGTTTTTGTGAAGATAGTTATCCAATTGTTCTTTCACAAAATCATTGACGAACTTATTTACACTCAGCCCCCCCGTAGGGCTCATGTCTTTAGAACCCAGCTTGACTTTGGTTTGCGACTCAAAAACCGGCTCCTCCACATTGATAGCAATTGCGCCGACCACGCCGTTACGGATATCAGAGAGTTCCTGATTCTTATTGAAGAACTCTTTTATTGTGCGCCCGATAGCTTCACGATATGCAGTCTGATGAGTTCCGCCCTGAACGGTGTATTGCCCGTTGACAAAAGAGAAATACTCGTCGCCGGGTTGATTGGTATGGGTGAGTGCTATCTCAATATCTTCTCCCGTGATATGAATAATAGGGTAAAGCGGTTCAACCGTCATACGCTCTGTGAGAAGATCAAAGAGTCCGTTTTTAGAAAGAAACTTCTTGCCATTATAATTGAGTGTCAAACCGGTATTGAGGTAAGCATAGTTGCGAAGCATGGTCTCTATATACTCTTCGCGGAAATGGTAGTTTTCGAAAAGGCCCTTGCTTCCATCGGGTTCAAACTCTATCCTTGTTCCACGTTTCTCGGGACCGTCATAAGGCTGAACACCGGAGTCTTCCGCCAATTTCCCCTGATGGAACACCACACGGCGATACATTCCTTCGCGGTATGACGCAACAATAAATTCTTCGGAAAGCGCATTGACTGCTTTGGTACCGACGCCATTTAGACCTACGGATTTCTTAAACGCCTTCGTATCATACTTACCACCGGTATTAAGAATGGAAACAGCGTCCACCAATTTTCCCAAGGGTATTCCGCGTCCATAGTCACGGACTATAACGCGCTGCGGGAGCGGCTCTCCTCTCTCAGATAAAGGAGATGTAACGGTCACATCAATAACTTTACCCTCCCCCATCCTAAATTCGTCTATCGAGTTATCAATAGTCTCTTTAATCAGCACATAGATACCATCATCGGAGTGCGAACCGTCTCCTAATTTACCGATATACATTCCCGGCCTGCGGCGGATATGTTCTCGGTCGTCCAAGTGGATAATATTGGCGTCAGAATATTCGGGCATACATTCTTTTTTAGCGGCTGCAAAAGTACAAAATTTATTTGAAATATGCAAATCAAAGTGTATTTTTTACCCCAAATTAGATTTTTTTACCCCTTTATACCTTATTTTAATCCCATATACGCGCACGAGATTTGCATGTCCCGTTTTTTTATTGTATTTTTGCATCACAATAATGTTTTATGGATCCAATCCGCTCATATTTCAGTTATATCGACCAGGCGATACGCATGAACTGGACCGCACCTGCTCTAAGCGACTACGAAGGCTCCCTCTCTTATTCCTATGGCCAAGTCGCGGAGCAGGTTGTGCGGTTCAGGCACGTTTTTCAGGAGGTTGGTCTCTGCCCGGGGGATCATATTGCTATTGTGGGGCGCAACGCTGCAAATTGGGCAATAGCCTATTTAGCAATAGCGGCCTATCGGGGAGTAGCCGTGACGATAATGCCCGACTTTGCTCCGGACAAAATCACTGCACTTCTTAAGCACGCTGACTGCAAGGCGCTTTTTGTAGGCCCATATGTTTTACCTCGCCTCAAACCTTATTTACAAGATTTGGGTCTCAAAGCAGTTTGGCCATTTGAGGAAATTAAGCCGGCGGATACGGTTCAGATATCGCCGGATGATTTACACCTACCGATGGATAATCAGGACGACCTCGCTCTCATCAATTATATTGATGATGACATCACGATTCCCAAGGGGGTTATGCTCACCCATAGGGCAATATCATCCAATGTTATGTTTGGGCAGAGCAGTATTCCCACCGGACCGGACAAACATATCCTGTCATTACTACCTTTGAGTCAGATGTTAGGTTTCATATTTGAGTTTCTATACCCGTTAGCAGGCGGCGCCCATATTTACTTTATTACCAAAGGACTCACCCACGCCCAACTCATTGAGGCCTACCAAATTGTAAAGCCCTATATGGTTGTAAGCATTCCTCACGTAGTAGAGCGCATTGTGCATCGTACTACAGACAAGGATGTAAAGACGGTATTACGCCGTATTTTATGGCGCTGTCCGTTTGTCGGATTAGGTCGGCGCCGCCGGGCAAAGCAAAAGTTAATGGAGGCGTTTGGAGGTAAGCTCGAGTTATTGGTTATCGGTACAGGCAAGTTGGACTATAAGGTTGAGAAGCGCTTAGCCGCGATGCGTTTCCCTTACACATGCGGGCATGGAATCGCCGAATGCGGCCCGATGATTAGTTACGAATATCCCAAACAGTACCGATTTGGTTCGGTAGGCAAAGTCGTGGACCGCATGGAAGTTCACATAGATTCGCCTAAGCCCCTTTCAGAGCCGGGGGAGATTTTAGTCCGCGGAGATAATGTTATGTTGGGATATTACGGCAATATGAATCTCACTAATGCCGTATTAACCGATGCGGGCTGGATGCGCACTGGCGACAAAGGCACTATGGACCGAAAGGGCAATCTATTTCTAACAGGAGAACACCTCGAGCGCTTTGTCAACAAAGAACTTTAACCCCATCCCACCGGAACTTTAACACTACCCCTCCATCTTAGACCATCACACCATTTTAGCCCCGTTAAGTTCCTTTCTTGGAGTTAATTTCTCCCCTTTATTCCCTTTTAGTATGCTATCTACAACGCACAATAAACGGACAATAAACGCACAATAAACGGACAATAAACGCACAATTTGGCATACATCCATAGGCTAACGCCCTAACATAAGCCTTTTTGCTGCGCCAAATCCATCAGGTATCGTTTCGCCGCCTCGTAATCATTGGGAATAACGCCGTCTAAAATAGCGTCTTTGATGGCTGTCTTTAATTCACCTACAGTAGAACAAGGTTCAAGGTGTAGCAGTTGCATAATTTCTTCTCCGCGTACTGGTGGCTGGAAATTGCGAACTCGGTCTTTTTCCTCTATATCAACCAGTTTCTGCCGCACAAGTTCGTAGTTCTTATGGTAACGTGCTTGTTTGTCCTCATGCCTTGTGGTTATGTCAGCGTCGCAAAGCAGCATCAGGTCATCTATATCGTCACCGGCCTCAAAGAGCAATCTCCTCACGGCTGAATCTGTCACGGTCTCTTCCACTAAGTTAATGGGGCGCATGTGCAGGTTGACCATCTTCACAACATAGTCCATTTTCTCATTTAGAGGAAGTTTGAGAGCTTTGAAGATTTTGGGGACCATTTTGGCTCCGATATAATTATGGTTCTGAAAAGTCCAACCCCGCTGCGGGTCAAAAGCTTTGGACTTAGGTTTGCCGATATCATGGAGTAAGGCTGCCCATCTCAACCATAAATTATCCGATTTAGTCGCCACATTATCAAGCACATGAAGGGTGTGATAAAAGACATCTTTGTGCCCTCTACCCTCTTTAACTTCGACACCCTTGAGGGCACTTAGTTCAGGGAAGATGAGAGGTAATAAGCCTGTTTTCTCCAAGAGAACGAAACCTACGGAAGGTTTACGGCTGAGAATAATTTTGTTAAGTTCCTCACTTATACGCTCTTTTGTAATGATATGAATACGCTCCTTATTGCGACAGATGGCATCAAAGGTCTCGTCTTCCAGGAAAAAGCCCAATTGGGTAGAGAATCGTATTGCTCGCATCATTCTGAGCGGGTCGTCGGAGAAAGTAATATCGGGGTCAAGAGGCGTCCGAATGATGCAGTCTTCCAAGTCGTACATACCATCAAAGGGATCAACCAGCTCGCCCCATCGCGATTGATTAAGGCAGATAGCCATCGCATTGATAGTGAAGTCTCTTCGGTCTTGATCTTCCTCCAAAGTACCGTCCTCAACGATAGGATTACGGCTATCGTGCTGATAACTCTCTTTACGGGCGCCGACAAACTCAAGTTCCATACTGCCGTGTTTAACTTGCGCCGTACCATAGGTTTTAAATACCGAGAGGTGAGCACTTTTCCCTAATCGTTTCGACACCGCCTCTGCCAATTGTATCCCCACTCTCACATTCTGATTTTCTCTGGAAATCGCACTATTAGAGGGGATGGCAACAACGATGTCTATATCGTCACTTTTCCTTCTTAATATAAGGTCTCTCACCCAGCCCCCGATGACATAACATTCGAGTCCGAGTTTATCAGCCTCCTCACCGATAAGGTGAAGTATAGGCAATTCTATTTTAGAAGGATCGTAAGTCATTATGACAACGTATTGATGACGGTGTTGGTAACATCGTGCTGGTGATGGCGTGTTGACAGCCATAGACTTTCTCATGGTGCTTCGGTCTCACTTTACACACCGCAACGGTCGTTTCAATAGCAACGCTTACCTAATTATAAACTAAAGCGCTTACCAAATTATAAATACTAAAGACGCTTACCTAATTATAAATACTAAAGCGCTTACCTAATTATAAATACTAAAGACGCTTACCTAATTATAAATACTAAAGCGCTTACCTAATTATAAATACTAAAAAGACCTCTTGGCAGAGGTCTTGGTAGCGGGGCCCGGGATTGAACCGGGGACCTCATGATTATGAATCATGCGCTCTAACCAGCTGAGCTACCCCGCCATTGCGCTACGTTCTTCATAAACGCGGCTGCAAAAGTAGTATATTTTTTTGACATGACCAAAAAAAACTTACTTTTTTTTCATTTTTTGCCAGTTTTACTCCATATTTTGTTCTAAAAGCTTTCTATGAGCGGGTTTCTCTTATGCTCTTTCACAATCGAACATCATCTTCTTAACCTTAACTTCCCCTAATAGTCTCCTCTTTTCCTAACCAAGCCGCGACCACCCTTATAGATCCCTAATGGATACCTTATGGATATCTTATCATTTTATAGCTCTGAATTTCCTGCTTTCTTGGCCTATTCGGCTTTTTGCTTTTGGTCTCTTGAGTTCTTGGACTCTTGCTCCACGACCTCCGGACTTCCCCTTACTCCTCCCGTAGCACCTTTATAGATCCTTTATATATCCGTTACAAATCTCCTTCGCGCCCCAATCCCCCTAACTCACACCCTCATCCTCCGACTCTCAACATCACTTTTTTTGCACCATATTGTTCCGAAGGAAGCCCAATATCCGCTATGATTTATTCATATGCATGTTGGTTTATTTCGTGTTTATGGGATACTACTGATGCGTAACGTTTATAATTATACCACATAATGCTCATAATCAGCATTTAATAGATATATTCTTTCCTATTTGAAAATAAGATGTTTCTTATGTCGTTTCTTTGAGTGCTTTTAGTAGTAAGAGCGGGCAAATTGGTAATAAAAACTATCTGGAAGAAGCGAAGCCGTTGCTTGCAAACAGGTTTTAGTAGCAATTTATTAAAGAAGCAAAGCTTCTAAAGCATTCAGAGGGTTTTGTTGGTTTTTGTCTAAAATTAACGCATCACCACTAATTTAGAATCATTATATAGTTAATCTATCCACTCTCTATTCAATATTCGCAAGCCGCTCTTTCTGGCGGTGGAGACGTTCCTTGCGATTATGGTTCATAGTCATGTAATAACCAAAGCCTGCCATGGAATTGTGCCCACCATATCCTTCCTGAAAGGTAATATCTGATAGGCGGTCTAACTCCGCATTTTCTTGGCGACGAAGTTAGAACTCTTTACTCCAAAAACGGATGCTTGCCATCAGGCGTTTAGAATATTTGAACATCGTGGTACAATTTATATGAATGAATTGATAGCATTAACTACGTATTTTATCTGCTCCTGCGTCAGACATGGTGACATCGGGATAGATAGTTCTTCGTTTGCCAAACGTTCGGTAATCGGCAATGAGAGTTGTGGAATATTCCATTCCTCCTTGGCATAACACTCTTGCTTATGCGGAGCTATAGGATAATGAATAACAGTTCCGATTCCTTCCTGCTCCAAGTAGTCATGCAATGCATCACGTTTGCCATCAGCGACCAATATAGGGAACAGATGATATACATTCTGCTCGTGTAGCAAACGCTTCGGAAGAGTAATCAACGGATTGGAGATATTGTCGTAGTAATAATCCGCTACCTGCTGACGCAAAGCAACATCTTCATCCAAATGACGCAGTTTGACATCCAATATGGCTGCTTGTATCTCATCCAAGCGGCTATTACGACCAGTGTATTTGAATACGTACTTGCGTTGGCTTCCATAATTGGCTAATGCTCTAATAGCATCTGCCAACTCCTTATTGTTGGTAGTTACAGCACCCGCATCACCTAAAGCACCAAGGTTCTTACCCGGATAAAAGGAATGACCCGCGGCTTCTCCTATAGATCCGGTACGTTTGCCATTCCATTTACATCCATGTGCTTGTGCATTGTCTTCCACTAATCGCAAGTTGTATTTTTTGCAAAGTTCGGCTATTTTATCCGTCATGGCACACCGACCATACAGATGCACAATAAGAATAGATTTCGTGCGAGAAGTAATGGCTGCCTCGATTTTTGTATCATCTATCTCCAATGTTTCCAGATTAGGTTCTACAAGTACAGGCTTTAAGCCATTTTCAGTGATAGCAAGTATAGAAGCAATATAAGTATTTGCCGGTACGATTACTTCGTCACCGGGTTGCATAATACCTAATTCGATATATGCTCGGTAAATCCAGATTAGTGCGTCTAAACCGTTTGCACAGCCAATGCAATACTTGCTACCAATATAGTCAGCATAATGCTGTTCAAAGGTTTCATTCTCCTTGCCTTGCAAATACCAACCGCCATCAATCACGCGGAGTGCGGCTTCGTGAATTTCTGCTGCATACTTAGCAGTAATGTCTTTGAGAGAAAGAAAAGGTACGTTCATATTTTTCTACGTTTTATTTGTATCCAACGGAATATGGTAAATGTGATTTTTGTGCAAGCCATACGAGTTGCCCATTTGTTAGGGAAGGCTTTCTTTGCGAACTCATGTGCTGCTTTGTAGTCATTATTGCGATAAGCCGCATACAATGCGTTATGATAGCCGATAGAGGCAAAATATGGCTCGTCTCTAAAAGGTCCCCACTCTGGAAATAAAGTATAAAGATATTTGGTCATCTCCATATCTTCTTGTGCTCGGCGAATAACTTTCTCGTAACTGGAAGTACGAGTGATAGACTCTTGGCCAATGCGATATGTAGCTGTAGAAACAGGAATATATCGAATGTCTCCATATGCAGCAAGAACCAATAATACCGGCCAATCTTCTCTTGGGAAACGACGTTTTGCGAACTCCTCAGCAGGGACATGCTCTTCGAATGTGGAACGGCGAATACACATAGTGACGGCTGATATTTGCTCTTTACCACTTAAGATATGTTGCTGGATTTTTCCCTCTGGAGGCTCTATTCCTCGAGATTGTTTTACATTCTTTAGGATAGATCCGTCTCTATCGCACAACTCATCAATATCCGTATGACAAACCACACATTCTGGATGTGCCTCCATAAAGTCCACCTGCATCTGAATCTTCTTCTGATTATGCCAATAGTCATCTCCGGCACACCCCATTATAAACTTTCCCGTTCCAGCTTTTACGCATTGCACCCAGTTAGCTGTCACACCAAGATTCTCTGTTGATGGAATTAATTTTACATTTTCGTATTTGTCAGCATACTCTTGACAAATTGCTCTCGTTCCATCAGTACCATGATCCTCTCCAATAATCACTTCGAAAGGATACTCCGTCTCCTGCGCTAAGATAGAATCCAACGTCTGACGAATCCAATTTTCTTGGTTATAGGTGCAAACTACAACCGTGACCATTATATGATTCTTTTTCTCCATCTTCTCTCAGCACATCGGTCCTGCCAACGTGTTCCATTTAACTAATCGATCAATCAAAATGATTCCGTCCCACGGCATCTCGAAGTTCAGCATGCGTCCGATCAACGGGAAGCGCATCGCTCCCATCTCGGCAGCGGCAGAAGCAAACGCCCCTACTCGCTCACTCACACCCGATATGCCAATCGTCTGAACATCCTCATTCACGTACTGCAGCGCGTCCTGTATATCATCCACCACATGTACAAAGATGACACGCGAATAGACCGGCTTATGCGCCTTCGGGTCCTCGTCCAGCAGTATCGTGTACGACATCGTCTCCGAGCCATATACCTTGCCGCAGAAGTCATACACGCTGCGTATCGAATGAATCGCACTCACCTGTTCTGCAGACATTGCCGGTTTCGGAATCTGCAACTCCGTCTTACGCATCGCTTCCGTCAGCAGTTCACAGAACTGCTCCGGACTCACTGCTCCATTCCGTTCGATATATACGTTATGCGGTGACGCACAACCGGTCTGATCGAATATCGACACATCCACAGCCACGCGTCGTGCCAGTTTGCGTGCTTCCTGTTCGTCCTGCAAATCCTCCCGTCCTACCACAGCCATCGACAGTTTCGGACCAAAGATCACCGTCTCTGCATCGTATCGCGATGGATAACCGGCAACCGTTTCCACTGCTTCACGTCCACCCCAAGCAATACGCACATCCGCCGAAGCCGACATCTCTCGTGCCACCTCGTCCGCTGTTCTAGGGAAATAAACGACTGCTATTGTCCGTAACAAATCATCGCCTTTAACGATTCGTCCGTCTGCACAAGCGTACTCCAGCCCCTCAAAAGCCGTAAGCAACAACCGGAACACACCTTCGTCGTTTTTCGACACTTTCAGCAAGTTACAGTTCTTCGTCAGTATCGCTTGCACCAACGCAAACAAACCCAGTATCTGCACGTTTCCGGCTAACCAGTGGCACACCAATCCCCGCGCATTGGCACGCATCATGTGCTTCTCGCTGTCCGGCATTGCATGCCAACCGTCCGCATAACCCACATTGCCACGCAATCCTAATTGCGCCACTCTCCGCAGGTTGTTCTCCGCGCACCAAGTCGAGAGGAACAGCAGTCCTTTATCTTTCAGTACCTGATATTTCGGCTCTGCCAACCATCGTTTGGAAGCCAAATCAATCAGTCCGATCAGTCCGTCCACCGGTTGTTCGCGCAACCATTTCTGCGCGTCCTTGAGCGAGCCGATAATCTCCTTCAACTGCTCCTTCGCTTCCGTTGCTTGCAGTGACTCACCATGATACGACTGCACATCCAGACTATCGACTGTCGACTTTTGACTATCGACTTTCGCCGCAAACGTCAGTTTGTTCGCGAGAATATCTCCACACCCACGAATCTCCGCTTTCTTCAGTCGTCCTGTCACCACAAACCGCGTGCCTCCACGTCCGCATGGGCACGGCTCGTCAATCAAATAACCCAAGTCATCCGTCAGCACGGCATTTCCCGGATACGAATGCGGCACGGGTGTTATGAACTCCAACATTCCCTCCTGTCCTGCCGGAAGCACGTCACGCGACTGCGCGTCACGCACCAGCACGCGAACATAATTACTTGTATGCTTGCAGCCACACGGACAATCCGGATAGTTCAATCCCATCTGCTCCGTGAAACCGTAGATATCCACCACGTCAGTCGGCTCGATACCAAAGCTCTCCGACAACTGCTGATTGAACAGTCGCTTCTCCACTTTCTCGCTCTCCAGTTTCTTCCAACCTCCGATATGGATGATCTTCGAACCTTTCGGCAGATGCAACTGCACATCTGCAGCTTGCAGCGCTTTCAGCACTTGGGAATACAAGATATACGTGAATCCGAATACCACCACCGGTTGCTCTTCCGGCAACGAACGCAAGTACTCCTGCATCGCTTCCACATCGAAATACGACACCTGTTTCTCGTTCGCTTTCAGGAAATACGCAGCCTTGCTTGCAAAGTTCAGATACCCGGTTATCGCAGCAAATCGTGCTCCAAGCAGCGCCTTGAACTCAGATCGGGGATCGATATCCATCACCAGGAACGGCTTGCGTTCACGACCAATCACCTCCTGCATCACTTTCACCATCGCTTTCGCTTGACGACGCGATGTCTCTTTGTCCACCACGATCGTACTCGGTGAGCCGGACGTAGCCGAAGACTGCAACCGCAGCCGGATGTCCTCTTTCGGCACCGATGCCAACGAGAATCCCAACTCTTTGAACACACTCACGGAAACCGGAGGTATCTGCCGGATGTCCGTCAGTGGCTCATGCGGATTAAATCCCTTCCGCTCACAGAACTGCCGATACGCTTCGTTATGGTCGTAATGGAACTGCAATTCCTCTTGCAGCGCCTCCATAAACATAGCATCCGTTTCCGCACTCTGCTCATACGGTGGCATTCCTAACAACTCCGCTGTCTTATATTCTTTTTCTTCCATATACATCATACATCAAACATCATACATCCTTCAGCTGCAATCGCTGTATCTTTCCGGAACTTGTTTTCGGAATGGCAGCGATTCGCACTATCTTCTTCGGCCATTTATAGTTCTCTAACTGCGGCTTGATGATCTCCATGATCTCCGCATCCGTGATAGGCTCTTTCTCCACGATAAACGCTTCGACTACTTCGCCCATCACTTTATCCGGCATCGCGCAACAAGCACTCTCCTTGATCTGCGGAATCGCATTCAGCACATCCTCCACTTCCATCGGACTCACTTTTTCGCCTCCTACATTGATCATCTCCTTGATACGTCCTTTGATGTAGATATGTCCGTCCTCGTCCATCCATCCGCTATCTCCCGTTCGGAAATAATCACCATGAAAATCCTGCGCAATCCGTTCCGGACTCTCATTCCAATAGCTCTTGGTCACGTGCTCTCCCTTCACGCAGATCTCTCCGTCGATAATCCGGATGTCCACGTTCGGAGCAGCCTTACCGATGGAACTCAGATTCTCCGCATACTCATGAAACTCCATGAACGCGCTGCGCGAAGCCTCTGTCAAGCCATAGTGCATACATATTCGTGTGCTCGGCAGCCATTCTATCAGCATCATTTTGTCCTCGATACTCATGAACGAACTGCCAATCTCGATGTACTTCAGCTGGCCTGCATAATTGCGGATTTTGTCACGACTCATCATCTTTAGGTATGCCCAACTGGCAGGAACCATTCCGAATCCCGTCACGTGATATTCGTCCAGTGCAGCATAGAACCGCTTCACGTTTGCAAATGTTCCCAGCAGCACAATCGTACCACCTTTCGACAGTACGCACCGCAAGCGTCCAAGTCCGAACGAGTGACTAACCGGCAACGCCAACAGTTCCACATCCTCCGTATCGTTTCCGATATAGGCATTGATGTTCCGCGCCGATGCAGCGATATTCTCATGCGTCAGCACTACCCCTTTCGGTGCTCCCGTCGTCCCCGTCGTGAACATGATGTCTGCGGCATCATCGTTTACCAATTTACAATCACCATTTACCAATTTAGTGATGTAATCGCGTCTCGCCTCCTTGGTATCCGGATCAATCGGCACACATATGCCTCCGGCCAGATGCGTTCCGAAATACTGATATACGAACTCCGCATTTCCGGCAGCAGCCAAGATGACACGTTTCCCTTTATAGAAACTCGCATCATCCTGCAATCGCTTTGCCTCCTCGCAGCATCGTTCCCATAGTTCGCCATAGCTCACCACGATATCCTTGCATATCAGCGCCACCTTCTCCGGCATCCGCTGCGCATTGCGTTCTATTTGCTGTTCAATCGTCAGCATTACAGTTTAGCCTCTACTGCTTTCACAATGTCGTTAACATCCTCTATCTCCATCATATCCTCCGGCTCGAACATAATATCGAACTCAGATTCCATGCGTTGAAGAATCGCCAACTGTCCCATGCTATCCCAAGCAGGGAAATCGCCAATTGCGCTATTCAGCGTTACATCTGTTACCGGCACGTCGCATACCTCTGCGACAACTTGCATTACTTTTTCTTGTGTACTCATATTATTTTAGTATTTTTGTTTCTATTTTACTCCACCATCTACGCGGACTACTTGTCCGTTGATAAACGAAGCATCATCTGAAGCCAAGAAGAAATATGTCTTTGCTATTTCTTCCGGTGTAGCCAAACGTTGCATAATCGATAGGTTCTCCATCGATGCCTTTGCCTTATCACCCATTGCATCTGCAAACGGAGTCTGCGTCAGTCCAGGAGCCACTGCATTTACTCGAATCTTGGACGATGCCAATTCTTTCGCTAGCACCTTTGTGAACAATACCATCGATGCTTTCGTCGCTCCATAGACTGCATTGCCAATCTCTCCGTCAATACCGGCAATAGATGCAGCATTGAGGATAACACCCGTGCCATCCTTCGCTATACTACTCAGCAATCCCTGCGTAATCTGCATCTGCGCAAAGTAATTCACTTGGAAGACTTTCTTTACGTCACTCATGCGCGTAAACGGCAGTATTGCCAAATGCGGCATACCGGCATTATTGATAAGCACATTGATCTTGAGTTTCAATGCACGTATCTCTGCTATTCCGGCTTTGATAGTCTCCTCTTCCGACAAGTCAAAATATACAGGATGGAACTTATCACCATACTGCGCTTTTAACTCTTCCAAAAACGCATTATACGATTCTGTCGGAGCCAGACTGCATAATATCATCTCCGCTCCAGCCGCAGCAAACAACTTGGTGATTGCTCTACCTATACCACCATCAGCACCTGTTAAACAAACTACTTTCTCGTTCATATCTATTTCTCCAATTTAATTCCAACATATCGCAGTATCGTCGGACGATTCTTGTAAAAGTCCTCTTTGTGCAAGTCGAACTGCATATACTTACCTTTTTCTTCCACTCTCTCTCCCCAGAATTTTCCTCCGATAGCCTTCATTGCATTTATAACGCCCCTATTATTCTCATGAATACCATCAACATCGTGCACATACTCATGTCCTAATTCCTCAAACACTATTTCATGCGTAATAATCATCGCTTTCAGTGCTGCATTTCTCTCTGCATCCGGTTTAAACACCCAACTTCCTGTCACGCACCATTCTTCATGACGATTATAAATCCGATATACTCCCTGCGGTTTTCCATTTGCTTCAAATACAAAATAATATTCTTTCCCCTCTTCCTCACGTTTCTTATAATTTCTAATCCACTCTTCTTGCGCTGCTATATTGGCATCAGTATCATGAATAAATCTGGCATTTTTATCTCCCGTCCTCAATTCCACGATAAACTCCGCATCCTCCTTACACACCAAACGCGCATGCAGTCCGTATTTATTCAATGCAAAATTTTCTAGCAACTTTATCATAACTTCATTTACCACATTGGTTGAATAATCTTATCTTTTTAGTTTTATTTATCTTGATTTTACGCCACAGCGAGGATTTCTCATATCGCTCTTCACAATCAAGATTTCCACATAGTCCTCCATATTTTATACACTTGTACGGCTCAATAAAAGCAATCAAATCATTAGCAATGCCTTCGGTTTCCTTATTATATGCCATCAAATCCTTTTGAAAATCGATAATTTCATTAAATAAATGTTCATAAGTATCCTTTGTATCAGGAGCCACATCGAATTGCAATATTTCTTTCATTCTTTCACATAGAACATCCACCAGAGCAGAATAATTCTTCGCAATAGTTAAATCTTCTTCGATATAATCCAAATAGTTCAAACTATGATCAAAATTCAGCCTTCCTTCGGCAATCATCGTCCTATATTCCTCATGCTTTTTCTTGCGTTCAGCTAACTGCTCACGTACCGGTTTTACTTTCGCACATACTGTACTGATAATGTCAATAATATCGAACCCTTGACTATAAGACTGTAAACAAAAATATGCATCTTCTTTACTCAGTGAGCCATACAAATACTTATCTATTAAATCATCTATCGAATCACTTTTCTGCTCATGTATCCGGTTTCGCGTGATCCACCATATAGCCACAATGATAGTCAACACGCACCCCATTTCGAATTCTTTCTCATGCATTGCGAATTGAGCACCCCATGTGAGTATCGCCCAACTAACAATCCACAAACTCATAAATATTCCCAGAAAGCGATATATCCTCTCTAACCAGTTCTCCGAAAACACAAAACCCCACGGCTCAACTTTTACAAATTTCTTACCATTGATAGTCGAATATATTTGGACTCCGAGATTCAGCAGGAAGATAGCCAAAAACATCCACGTAATTGGACCATAGTCTTTCAAACATTGTACTAATGTCAAGAAGGAAGCAGCCGAAATCATGTACTTTCCATAAATCTCATCTCTCGGGAAATTCTTCGCCATTGTTGTTATACGATAAGCTTTCTTCCACCTGTTATTATGTAGGAATGGACCAACTATAGTACCAATAGCCATCAATATTGCGCCCAAAGTTACAGCATAATAAGTAAACAATTGCCAACTGAACTCATCATAGTTATCAGATATTCTACTATATGCATACCCAAGCAGACCAAGAATAGCGGCAGCAACTATCCAGTAGTTGATACCCCAAGCAGCCGACATCGCATTCTCCCTATCTCTCTCGGCATAGAGGAAACTTAAAAACTCGCTATCGCTACTATCCCATATTTTATGGTCTTTGTCCAATGCAGGATTTGTCTCTAAAATTTTACTTCCTTATACTCCAAGAACTCATTGTAATCCCTTATATAATCCTCTGCCTTATAGTGCTCACTAGCTAAGCATAGCAACACCGCACCACTCGAAAAGTCATCCAAGTCACGCCAAATACCAGGAACTACTAATAATCCGTAGTATGATCTATTTAGATTGAATGATTTTTTGTTCGTTCCATCATCCAATGTTACCGTGAACGATCCATTAGCAGCAATAATGAGTTGATGCAGTTCCTTATGCGCATGTGCTCCTCGGCTTTCTCCCCCAGGGACATCATATAGATAGTAAACTCGCTTGATATCGAATGGTACATCAACTCCACCCTCAATCGGGGTCAAGTTCCCACGTACATCGTGAATTTTACGCAAGTCAATAATCTTGCAATCATTAACGGTAGTCTGCCTCATATTATTCATTTTATCATTAATTTTAGAATCTTGTCTATAGCTCGTATAAAGAAATGTTTGCGATACCTATCAGTTGCTCGAATGTAAGCATGGAGCAAACGATAATACCACGGACGAGGATCTTTGCTTATTCCCAAATCATTCATAAACAGAGGATCATACACATCAAGTATTGCATATTTTTCTATACCGTCTTCTGCAATCATATCTTGGATATATTGCAATAACATTGGCTTTGTTTTAGTATCTACCAGTGCAAATAAATCCATATCTTTATAAAGCCATTCCTGCGGAATCGGCAAACACACACAGTCGCGCAAATCTTCCTTGTCAACTTTGTCTCGTAACAATCCTATGATTGTTTTATACGAATGTAATTTAATATATTGAAAACGATAGAATCGTGCTTTGTAGTAATTCCAAAGAGGAAAATAATAACCAAAATGCAATAAAGGAAAATCATGGATATATGTTGGCTCAATTTCCCAAGAAGAATACGGCAATAATGGCGTATGTATATTAGCGTGTGCATCCTGCCATTCTTGCGCTGGATCATCATGATAAATCTTATATTGCCAACCGCCATTGGTATCCGTGTCCCATTGATATGATTTTTTGTCAGGCATTAAATTGACCCATTTGGTTTGGAACATATCGCCTGGTTTGGATTTTAGTATCTTTTTTCCATCCTCTGTTTCCATCCAGTTTGCAGGCATTACTTCATCTATGTCCAAGGCAAAGAATATCTTGTCTCCCTCTATTTCTCTTCCGCGCATAAAAGCCATTTTTGCACGAATATTCTCTTTGTATGCCATGTCTTTGTCATCTACAAGGATAACTTTCTCGTATTCTGCACACATTTCGCGAGTACCATCTGTGGACATTTGATCCACTATGATGATATAATCTGCCCAGCGGGAATTGCATTCAAGGAATGCTCGTGTTACCCATCCATAATTGCGGGTACAAGAGGTTACAATTAATAATGGTTTGTTGTCAATGTTATTCATTATTTTTAAGCATTTGAGTTATCAATTCTTCTAAATCGCCCACATTTACCTCAAAATCAGAATGTATATCATATCCTGATGGTATATCTCCTAATGTTCTATCATACAAGTACAATAAATTAAGATTTAAATGAGCAGCTATAGATGAAAAGATACAGATATTAGATTTATATCCTTCTAATATGATCACATTAGTATGCTCATTTGCATATATCAAATTCGTAAACGCAGCACCGCTCCCTCCTATTATGAACTCTGCATTATTAAATAAGGCTATCTGCTCTGTGATGGAGTAATCTTCAGGATAAACGGTTTCAAATCCATACTTTTTTAACATCGCTACACATTCTTCCTCATTAAATTTACGTAATCCGCTTGCTTTTTTTCTCGAAATAAAAAATCTTTTAGGAGTAGATATCTTTGCTTTTTGAGGAAATAACTTATTTCGTAACCAATCAATAGTATCACCATTGTATAAATCATCATCAATAGACATTGGTTGATTTTTCCTGTATTGAGGACATGCCATCATCAAAGGGGACACTATATAGAGTTCATCTACTTGGTATTCTGTGTCCTCGTCCATGAAGATAAATTCTCTCTTCTGTTCATCGCATATTTCTATAAGTTGCTTATATGCAGCCATTCTTCTAACATTACAATCTACTAATAATGGGACGTTTGGGGGACACATTTAGTATAAGCCAATTTAGGCAATATGGATAGTGTAAAATGATAGTAATTTCCGGAAAAGATATCCGTAAACAAGACAGCTTTACTTACATATTCTCTTTGTTTGAACCACTTTATATGATAATAACTCGGCTCATCTACCATCCATACTTTTCCATCTTGACATGAAATTGTTTTTCCTAATTTCAGATAATTATTTCGTAAATCATAAAAATATTTTCCATTATTTAGTTTAACGACACCGGAGTGCGCGTAACAACAAACATTGATGATTTTATAAACATACCCTGATATATCCAAAGTATAATCTAACCTTTGCTTATCTGTTAACTTATACTTGGGTAAGGAAGCAAAAAAATGAATAGGAAATGTATATATGTTCTCAACCTCGTTAGGATGGGACTTTCTATAAGACTCAAGAGATAGACACAATGAAGGTTCAAGGTGTAGTACCCGACATCGCATAAAATAATATGTTTGGCACAACCCGTGTCGAATTCTATACGGAACAAATTTTCTATACAACGCAAATATATCCATTACTTTTGTTCATTTTTATTCACTATTTCTTGCAGCATAGGAGCAATCTGTCTGAGCTCTTCCAAACTCAGATTCCACCATTGTGTCGCTTCTAATTTCTTTATCGTTTCCTCGTTAAACCGATAGCGTAAAACGCGAGCTGGATTACCGGCTACTATCGCATAAGGAGGCACGTCGTGGGTAACAACACTTCCGGAACCAATTATAGCACCATTTCCAACTTTTTTACAACCAGCTGTGATAACTGCATTTTGTCCCATCCATACATCATTTCCAATCTCTATTCCATTACTTTGCGAGTCATCTAAGTAGCAATTGGTAAGTATTGCTCCATACGGAGGTGTATCTAAACATGGGTGTGTTGAAAACCATTCCATGTGATGATTACGTGTAAAGATATCTATTTTTCCTGCAAAAGAACACCAACGACCAATTTTAATATTTTGCCACCAAACAGCAGCGTTGACCCAGCATCCTCCATATGTTCCATAGCCAATGTCTATACCATGTTCTTCTCTATACAGATCTCGGATTACTTGAGAATAAGCAAACCCACCAGTCCATTCGGCTATTCGTTTTTCTAACCACCGTCGTAACTTGGCATTGCTTGTGTGTTTATACACATATATTGCAATTTGAGATTTTAGATTTATCTTATCCATAAATACCTTTTATTATTTCATTAATTATATTTTCTGCTACAGTTTTTCCGTTAGGCGGTAATATTTCTGTACTTTCAGTTTTAAATATTTTTTAGCCGCATTGTAGTACAATCCGGGAATATCAAATAGTAATTTCGGATCTGTTTCAATAAATCTCCATTTCATTTGGTATGAAGCACGACGAAATTGTCTTTTCACTAAATCATGATATGCTTCATATGCAATCTCTTTCCATCGCGCATGGTTATGCCATAATACATAATTAAATCCTGTCCTATTCATATTTTGATTAACAGACATCGTATCACTTCCACCCCACATATAATCCATCAGCACCTCTTTCACCCACTTATAGTTAGCGATACGGCTTAATCTGATATGAGTATCGTATTCCTGATATGCTGGACAATCTTCCTCTAAAAGTTCTATCTCAATTAGTTTCGATTTGCGGAATACACAATCATCGAAATTAACATATCTTTCTGAATGCAATAAACCCAACTCTATATTTCCTTCTCCTCCCCATATCAAAGTTTCCGTGGATTCGTCTTCAACATTTACTTGTCTTGCATAACATGTAATTACATCTATTCCATCGACACAATACGGAACCATCCTCTCCAAGAAATTAGGATATACATAGTCATCTGAATCAAAAAGCACTATCCACTCCGCTTGCGCGTGAAGAATACCGGTGTTACGCGCACCTTGCGCGCCTTTCTTACGTTCATTGAGCATATACTGGATACGTGCATCTCGCTGATGATATACATCAATTACTTCTTTGGTATTATCTTTCGAATGGTCATCTACTACAATCATCTCCCAATCTATAAAAGTCTGAGCGATGAATGTATCAATCGTTTTACCTATTGTCACGGCGCGATTATAGGTAGGAATGATAATGGATATTGCCGGCTTTTTCATATTTATCTATAACTATATTCTTCTATTATTTTTCCAAATTTCGTTTGCGTTAGTTTGTCTGCACCTCGGCGAACTAAATTCCACAACGGAGTAAGGCACTTATCAATGCCTACACATGCTAATACAATCACCAACGCAAATACGAATACCAATGCTATTTGCCCCCCCCCCGTCTTCGTAAGGTTTTGGATCCACATCGCACCTTCTTTTATCTCATGTCGGAATAGCACATCGCTTCCATGAAGCAGATAAATTGCTAAACAAGAAGATGCCATGTAGTTGATAGTACGACTTTGGAAATGCATCTTCATGAAAAGCATAAAGAGCAGCACTGCGTTAAGTATTAAAACGAGACTATTATATTGAAATAGCACATTGAATAAAAGAGCATTGTCGGGCAATGCATACACCATCAGCATACCACCTATAGCTCCTATCGCATATATACCCAGAACCAAATACACTGGTATTGAATTAAACATATCACGATAGATATATAAGGTATTGCCTATTAAGTATAGGAACACAAAGTGTATCACATTATATCCTTCATGCATTGAAACATCGAAACCCATCAATCCAGTCCAACAACTAATCCACGATAGAATCGCCAATAATACAATACGAGTGATTAACGAAATATTTGCTATCGCTTTGTTTACCATAGGAGCCAACAAATACAAGAAAAGATAGGTTCGTATAAACCAATATGGAGTATTGGAAACGAAAAATAACTGCTTAATCTTTATTGGATCTCCATAAATAAAGTGATTCAACAAATATAGACCTAACCCATATATTAGCAGTTGTGAAACAATTCGTAGCACACCTTTAATAGAGAACCTTATTCCAAAGTACCCGCTAATAAGAACGTATAATATTACGCCTATATGAAGGGGGATCCACAATGCTTTAAATATTGGCTGTGGATTAGGTCCTTCTATCACGAACCAGAATAACAATATATGATATGCTACTATCATATACTGTGCTATTAGCCGTAGCAACTCGAATGACGATTCTCGATCTTTCATCCTATTACCTTCCTTATCAATCGTTTTACACGTTCCCATCTATAATAATTTTGCTGTTTATGCTTTGGATTACTCGCGGCAAGCCACATCCTTAATCTTTGCTTTTCCGATTCTGTAAGGTACTGTTCCATTTTCAATTGACGTTCACGATAATATTCAATATCAGAGACCACAGAATCTATCATTTGCTTCATGCTATAGTAGTTCACATCGTGCATCCGTTCTTTCCATGCATAAAGAAGTCCTGGATAGAGAGTGTCTAAGGATTCAAAGATATTACTAATCTCATATATCGCATAGTATGCCCACTTAGAAGCCCATTCTTTAGATGGATTCCTCTGAATCACAAGCGGGAAATATAAAAATGCACACTGCCTATTATGCTTAGTTGCCCCATGTAAAATTTTTCCCCAAGTCCGATAGCCCTCCCAATCATTTGGTACTTCATTATCAGTCATCATCTTCCAGCAAGATGTATTATATACCAAACTCGAAATAAAATTTGTAGCTGACAATGTTGCCATATAAAAACTTCCCGGATTGTCATACAATTGAATTGTTTTCTCATAAAATGGATTATATATCCTATTATTACTGCAATTAGCATCTCCTTCGAGGCGGTTCCAGTGCACTATACTATACACTTTCTCTTCCTGCAATAAGGGCATTATCGTTGATATTAAATTTGGAGCATAGATATCATCATCACCACTTAATAACGTGTATTTACCATTTGCCTTTGCTGCAACAAAATCAAGATTAGCTAAACCTATATTCTTTTCATGTTTATAATATTCTATCGATAAGTCATATTTATTTTTAAGTAAATCAATAATCTGGTCTGTATCATCTGTAGATGCATTATTTGCTACTACGATCTGAAAATAGTCTCTTCCATATTCAAGTAACTGAGGACATATACTATCCATCATCTGTTTTAAGCACTCTGCTCTATTCCTTGTTGGAATAACAATGGATAATATTATATTTGATTTCTCCATATCAATAAAGATTTATTATTTCTGCCAGCATGGTATTTGCACAATAACCGATCTTTCCCAATAGTGCACTTTTGTTTAACGCTAAATATTTCATCCCCACATCGGTACGAACCGCACTTCCAAAACATTTATCCGGAACTTGCATATTGAAATGCGCATGTATACTTTCCACCAATTCTCGTACAGTAAACTCTTCGCTTCCAGCAATATTATAAATTCCGGATGATAGCGATTGCGCATGTGCCATATCTAATACCTTTGCTACATCTCCTACATATAAATATTGCCTTACTTGTTCACCACTCGTAAAATGCAACTCTTCTCCGTTTCGTATCGCATTAATGGTATATGGTATTAAACGCTTAGGATTTTCTCCTGGGGCATATATTGTCGGCAAAATAAAGTGCCAATGAGTATAACTATGCTTGTATGAATTCACAAATCTTGTCAGCATCCGCTTTGAGACCACATAATCCGTAGGAGCCGGTGCATCTGCTTTTATTATGTCTTTCTCCGTAGCCGGTTGCTTCAATTCTGCCTCTCCTAATTCGAAATAACTTCCGAATGTAATAAACACTCCTTTGTAGTCTGCTTGTTTAAGCGTATTGCAAAGACGAACAGGAGCATTGACATTAAGTGCATAAATCAGATTTGTACTTTCATTGAGGTTTGATTGAATGCCGGCTCCAACAGCATACACTATAATATCTGCATCACATAATTTACTCACATCAAGATCAGCCGACATTAAGTCAATCGGAAAAAATTGTGAACACGCATGTTGAGTCGGTTTATCCAGCCCATACATATCAAGCGTCCAACCATTTTCTATTGCATATCTAGCAATAGTGGTCGAGAGAAAGCCATTTGTTCCTATGATTGCTATTTTCATTACACTTTTAACATTTTTTTCCTTATAAAATTTACGACTCACTTACACGAGACATACGGGTCAGATACGAGAAGATATGTTTAGTTATTTATTCAATGACAAATTTTTCTATTTCTTCCACACACAAACTATACATATCTTCCTTCTGATACCGTTTGTACCAATCTGCCGTGAGCGCAATAGCCTCTGCTGTAGTCAATCGAGGTTGCCACCCAAGACGGGTTTGCGCTTTGGTAATATCCAGCATCAGCAGATTGGCTTCATGCGGAGCATTGGAATCTGTTTGATCAAGGAGTTCGCCTTGATTCATTTGTTGGGTCAGCATGGTTGCGACGTTCCACACCGGCACAACGGCATCCATTTTAGGTCCGAAGTTCCAACCTTCGCAATACTCCGTTGGGTTCTCCCACATTTTCTGCGCAAGGAGCATGTAGCCGTTCAACGGTTCCAACACATGCTGCCATGGACGGACGGCATGACGGTTACGGATGGCAATAGGTTGTCCGGCTTCTATTGCACGAATACAATCCGGGATGATACGATCCTTCGCCCAATCGCCGCCACCTATTACATTACCCGCGCGTACAGACGCAATGGATTTACCATGTTTGGCATACTCAGCCGGATTCATAAAGGATCTGCGCCAACTGCTGATAGCAATCTCGCAAGCACCCTTGCTGCTGCTATACGGGTCATAACCTCCCATAGGTTCATCCTCTGTATAAGCATGGTTTTGTTCGCGGTTTTCGTAACATTTATCCGTAGTAATCATCACCGCCACTTTAGCAGAGGGACATTGACGGAAAGCCTCCATCACATTGATTGTACCCATCACGTTCGTCTGCCATGTATCTACCGGCTCGTCATAACTGAGACGCACTAATGGTTGTGCTGCCAAATGGAAAACAATCTCCGGTTGATACTCATTGAAAATGCGCTTCATTGTTTCTGCATCGCGGATGTCAGCACGCAGGTCCGCTTTAATCTTCTTGCCGATGCTGGAGAGCGCATAATTGTCCTTCTCTGTCTGCGGGTCAAGTGCCACACCAATCACCTCTGCGCCTAATTCATGCAGCCATATAGCGAGCCACGAACCCTTGAAGCCGGTATGACCGGTGAGCAGAACTCGCTTTCCGCGATAGAAACCGTTGAATATGTCGATATTATTGGTCATTGGTAATCTGTCATTTGTGATTTAAACAAAATTCACGTATACAAGCAATCATCCATTGCAGCATTTCGGGGGTCATGCCAGGATAAACGCCAATCCAGAAACCATTATTCATGATGAAATCGGTGTTCTTCAGTTCGCCGACTACGCGGTAGCCCTCGCCACTCTTACGCATCTCATCAAAGGCAGGGTGCTTAATCAGATTGCCTGCAAAGAGATTACGCGTCTGGATCTTGTTCTGCTCCAAATAACCGGTCAACTCGTTGCGAGTAAAACCTGCATCTTCTTTAACTGCAATCAAGAAACCGAACCAAGATGGATTACTATTCTCCTCTGCTACCGGCAGAATCAGCCCCGGTACATCTTTCAGCCCTTCATACAGTGTTTTATAATTAGCGCGTCGTGCTGCTACGATAGCGTCTAATTTCTCTAACTGTGCGCAGCCAATGGCAGCCTGCATATCGGTAATCTTTAGATTGAAACCGAAATGGCTATAGACATATTTATGATCATAGCCTTGCGGCAGTTCGCCAAACTGACCTGTGAAACGCAGTTTGCATGTGTTATCCACTCCACCTACACACCAGCAGTCACGCCCCCAATCGCGGAACGAACGGACAATCTTATCCAGCAACGGGTCATTGGTATAAACAGCACCGCCTTCGCCCATCGTCATATGATGAGGTGGATAGAAACTGCTGGTTCCGATATCGCCCCATGTGCCGGTTTTCTTTGTCACGCCATCTATCGTATATTCCGAACCAAGCGCATCGCAATTATCTTCTATCAGCCATAAGTTATACTTATCGCAGAACTCTTTTACAACCTTCAGGTTGAATGGATTACCTAACGAGTGCGCCAGCATAACGGCTTTCACTTTCGGGCTATAGGCATTCTCCAATTGCGTTACATCTATATCAAAGCCCGGCAATGCCACATCCACAAACACAGGAATTGCACCAAACTGAATAATCGGATTAACGGTTGTCGGGAAACCAGCTGCAACAGTAATCACCTCATCGCCTCGTTGGATAGCACGTTCACCGAGTTTGGGAGAAGTCAGGGCATAGAACGCCAAGAGGTTGGCACTACTTCCGGAATTACATACCGCGCAGTATTTGACACCTAACCACTTCGCCAAACGTGTCTCGAACTTATGCGCCCATGGTCCGGCTGTCAGCCAAAAATCCAGGGACGAATCCACCAAATTCACCATCTCCTCATCGTCATAATAACGTCCGCCATAATTGATAAACGTCTCACCCGGTTTGAAGTCCTTCTTCTGACCATGCACCTCGTGGTAATACTCACGAGTCAAGTCTAATATCTTTTGTTTTAATTCTTCTTTCTTTGACATGTTATGCTGCACTTTTATATTCGAATATAGTTATTATCCTCTGGGGGGGGTATTCGCAGCCCAAGGAGCATTACCATTTTCCCATAATTTCTCCAATTTCTCTTTATCACGGAGCGTATCCATACACTGCCAGAAACCTTCGTGTTTGTAGCAATCCAACTGACCTTCTTGTGCTAATCGCTCCAAAGGTTCACGTTCAAAGATACAATCATCTCCGCTAATATAATCAAAAATCTCAGGTTCAAGCACCATAAAACCTCCGTTAATCCATCCTGTATCTTCTTTGCTCTTTTCGCGGAAAGATTGAATGCTATCTCCTTGCAAATCCATAATTCCAAAACGGCCCTCCGGTATAATACCTGTCAAGGTAGCTATATGCCCGTTTTGTTTATGGAAATCTACTAATATCTCTATATTCACATCACTCACACCATCGCCATACGTCATGCAGAAAGGTTCGTTACCGATATAGTCCTTAACTCGTTTTATACGTCCACCAGTCATGGTATTAAGACCTGTATCCACCACAGTTACTTTCCATGGTTCCGCATGTTTGCTATGGACAATAATATCACGACCTTTCGTAAAATCAAATGTGACATCTGAGGTATGGATGAAATAGTTGGCGAACCATTCCTTTATCACATCCTGCTTATATCCAGCACATATAATAAACTCATTGATACCAAAACGGCTATACCATTTCATGATATGCCATAAGATAGGTTTTCCACCTATCTCGATCATTGGCTTCGGACGGAAGATACTTTCCTCGCTTATCCGCGACCCAAATCCACCAGCTAAGATTACGACTTTCATTGATATTTGTGTTGTTTAGTTTATTATTATTTGTTGTATTTTGTTAAGAAGGAAACAATGTCTCTTTTATGGATTATATCAGATTTCGCCCTGCCCAGCAAAATGAGCTGCAAATTCATTTAGATTCATGATTGTATTTTTGTTTTTAAGTTATTTTTCGGGGTTTTGAGTTAGTCTTTCATATCTCACTTACGAGAGACATATGGGACAGATACGAGAAGATAAGTTAATAACTACCCGGATACATTTGATGTAACTCCTTGCGTATATACTCCAACTCTTGCTGCGTGTATGCAAATGGGACATAATTAACAAACTTGCAACCATATGCAATCATTTTACCACGAGCTTCATCTACACTAACCGCGTAGTCGGGCATATGAGAATATGCCTCTTGTAGTGCACTCTCGCTATAAACACGGTCTTTTTCCATTTTACGCACTTTCTTTGTCATCGGGTCATACGGAAAGAATTTCTTCATTCCTTCAGTAAGAATTTGGATTTTCATCGACGCATCAGGCGTATGCCAAAAGAAATACTTTTGCATAGTTTTAACATCATTCAGATTCTCATTCTCCATCATACTATAACCATACCCTCTTTGCTCACCAGGTCTGTGTAAAGCGTCCATACCTATAGGCAACATTTTAGGATTTGGACTTGTGCCCTCCAAGAGACACCCCAAATGACTATAATAAACGACTCCTTTAGATACGGTATGCATGATGGGTTTGTAGGTATCTGTTAGATAGTCATATGTTGTAGTTGCAAAAAATGCAGCCACAAGCGGACTATTCGTAAAATCCATTATATTGGTTGCTATCCCGTAATGTTGAGCCAAACCCTCATAATTGACTTTTAGTCCAGCCTGCTTTCTATCATGTATCTCTGGATGCTGGTCTAAAATGTTTTTAAAGTCTGCCAATTGCAATTCTCTTTCAAAAAGTTCTTCAGCCGACCATCGCTTTCTAAATAACGATGGTTTACAAACTTCATAGTATTGATTTTGTCCTCTAAATAATGGCAACATTGGCATCGGGACTGCTCGAACTTCATCAGGACCAAACTCCATTACCTCAAAATGTGCAGGACGATGAGGTATCTGCCCATTAGGTAATGGGATATTCAAATGTGCAAATAACGCAAATATGTCTTTAAATGTTTCTGGCATTATACATTATATATATCACTTATCCTTGAGCCAAATTCTCTGGCTATGATTACGACTTTCTTAATCTTTATTTACTACATATTAATCACACGATAGATATAATCTAATCACACGATGTGAAATTGTGTTTTTGGATATCTCAAGTATTTTCTCAAGCACATAACATACAGCCGCTCATGCATCTGCCATAAGGAGTCTGCGGTACACGCTTGCATCTTCAACAATTATCAACCATTTTCAATTTCTTCTTAATCACACGATACGCGTTGCCTAATCACACGATATGCAATTTGGGCGCAAAGGTACAAAAAAATAATCAAATATGCAAATATTTGCGCTAAAAATTTCATTATGCTTGCATATTTGAAGGTTTTGGAACAAATAGTCGTTAATTGCAAGATCGTGCGACTATCATTTTGAGGCGGGATTTCCTTTGGAAATATCGGTGCACTTACCGGTACGATTTGAAAAAGAAAATACACCTCGTAGTGTCCAAATAAAATATACCTCGTAGTGTCCTATAAATAAGAATAGTAGCGTCCCGTAAAAAAGAACAAAACCTATAAAACCCTTTTAAGTGCTTTATCGCTGCGCGACTACGTTATTTAGCGCTAAAAACGCCATGTAAACGAGTTTTCAGATCGTTTTTATCACTAAATCCAATACCCTGACGGGTTAAAGCCCTTAAAAGACATAAACACAAAAAACATTTATTTTTCTATCGTCGCGCGCAAAATTGTTACAAATCATACTCAAATATAATTACTCACAACAACGGTTTGGGGATTAATGGGACACGAGTGAAAGATAGCCGATTGTTAAGATTTCAGCACGGTATCTCGTCGGTATCCAGTCGGCCTATTGTGTCGTCAGCGTCCCGTCAGTGTGTCGTACTTAGCAGCAAGCGCAAAAAGTTGCCGATTGTTAAGATTGTGCTCCTGAAGTGAGTCGTTTTTGCCACCCTATTATGAATCGGTTGCAAGTCGTCATCGTTCGGTGAGCGTTTGATGGGCGTTTGATGGGCGTTTGGTACGCACAACATAAAAAAAAGCGGCATTCCCCCGAATAGTAGTCCTCATTTTTATTAAAATATGCTATAAAAGCGATTTTTAGTGCCAAAAGCACTTACGGCCATTTCGCCTATTTCGTTTCACTTGTGCAAGCACAGACTTACCGAATAGGCAAAATATCCAACAAAAATACGATTATTTTTGTAAAAAATCACTTTTATTTGCGTATTCCAAAAATTTGTTGTAAATTTGCGCTTTGAAAGTGAAAAGTAACGAAAATAATAGCGCACGCAGCATATAAGTAGCATGGAGAGAGCCGTATTAGTAGGGCTGATAACGCCGTACCAGAACGAAGAACGAACACACGAATACCTCAACGAATTGGCGTTCTTAGCCGAGACACGAGGTATAGAAACCGTGAAGCGGTTCATTCAGCGCGTGGTAGCCCCCGACAAAACGACCTATATCGGGAAAGGCAAAGTAGAGGAGATTAGGCAATATATCATTTCGCAACAAGAAGAAGCACCTATAGATCTCGTCATCTTCGATGATGAGTTAAGCCCTAAGCAATTACGCAACATTGAGCGTGACCTAAATTGGCGAGATGATAAGAAAGAACGTTGCGAGATACGGGTAATGGACAGGACAATCCTCATTTTGGAGATATTCCTGCAACGGGCGCAGAGTTCGTATGCCAAGACGCAAGTGGAGATAGCCCATCTACAATATATGCTGCCTCGTCTAACGCGGATGTGGTCTCACTTAGACCGTCAGCATGGGGGAGGCGGAGGTACCAACCGCGGTACGGGAGAGACCCAGATAGAAGCAGACCGCCGGATAATCGGTAATCGTATAGCGTTGCTGAAAGAGGAGTTGAAGAAGATAGACCGTCAAATGGCTACGCAGCGTCAGAATAGAGGTAAATTAGTGCGGGTGGCACTGGTAGGGTACACGAATGTGGGCAAATCGACGCTGATGAACACCTTAGCCAAGTCAGAAGTATTTGCGGAGAACAAGTTATTTGCGACCCTCGACACGACGGTACGAAAGATGACGATAGAGAACCTGCCGTTCCTACTGACGGACACCGTAGGGTTTATTCGGAAACTGCCGCACCACTTGGTGGAGAGTTTCAAATCGACATTGGACGAAGTGAGAGAAGCCGATTTGCTGCTGCATATAGTGGACATTTCGCACCCCAATTTTGAGGAACAATACGAGGTTGTAGAAGCCACCATCAAATCCTTATTACCTAACGGCAAAAAGTTACCGACCATCGTGGTATTCAACAAGATAGACCAATACACCTATGAGCCGAAAGACGATGATGACCTGACCCCTGTTCAGCCATGGAACAGAACACTCCACGAAGTAGAGTCGCAATGGCGCCAACGCTTGGAGGAACAAGGAATAGATGTTGTGTTTATTTCTGCAAAACACAAAGATAATATCGACGAGCTGAAGAACCTTATATATAACCGTGTGCGCGAGATTCATATCAGCCGTTTCCCCTACGACGATTTCCTATATCCGGATATACACCTGACCACAGAATAAAAACCAACTACTAACTATAAATACTAATATTATGAACGAAGAACTTAAACGAATCATGGCCGTCGCCCAAACATGGTTAGATGGCAATTACGATGAGCAAACCAAGGCAGAAGTACGCCGCATGATGGAAGCCGAGGACAAGACCGAACTAATCGACTCCTTCTATCGTACTCTTGAGTTTGGAACAGGCGGTTTACGCGGTATCATGGGTGCCGGCACTAACCGAATGAATAAATATATTGTGGCTCAAGCGACGCAAGGTTATGCCAATTACCTGATGAAAGTAGGTCGCGAAGGTGGTTTCAGTTCCGTAAAAAAAGGTGAACAATTGTCTGTAGTGGTATGTCACGACTGCCGCAATAACGGTCGTTTGTTTGCAGAGACGGTGGCGAATATCTTCTCCGCCAACGGGTTTAAGGTTTATCTGTTTGAGTCGCTGCGTCCCACTCCCGAGTGTTCCTTTGCCATTCGTCATCTGCACTGCCAAGGCGGTGTGAATGTGACAGCCTCGCACAACCCGAAGGAGTACAATGGTTACAAGGCGTATTGGGAAGACGGTTCACAGGTGCTGCAACCGCACGACAAGGGTATTATTGATGAGGTGAACAAAGTACGTCTGGAAGATGTACGCTGGGAGCCGAACAAAGACCTGATAGAGATTATCGGCGGCGAAATGGACTATGACTACATGATGGCAGTTAAGTCCGTGATGATAGACCAAGATGTCATCAACAGGCACAATGACCTCAATATCGTTTATACGCCGTTGCACGGCACAGGTAGGCAGATTATCCCGATGTGTCTTCGCTCATGGGGTTTCCAAAACATCCATGTAGTACCGGAACAAATGGTGATAGACGGTAATTTCCCGACAGTAGTAAGTCCCAACCCCGAAAACGCTGAAGCAATGACCTTGGGTATGCAATTGGGAACCAAGCTGAATGCCGATTTGGTTATCGCTTCCGACCCGGACGCAGACCGCATCGCCATTGTAGTGCGTAATCAACGCAACGAATGGACCATCATCAACGGTAACCAAACGATAATGATGTACATGTACTACATTATCAACAACATGAAGAAACTCGGCAAACTCACCCCCGACATGTACCTTGTAAAGACCATTGTGACTTCGGAAGTGGTACGCCGCATAGCGGATAAGCAAGGTGTGACATTGACTGATGAGTACACCGGCTTTAAGTGGATTGCTAACCGCATTCGGATGTGGGAAGGTAAACGCAAGTATATCGGCGGAGGCGAAGAGTCCTTCGGCTTTATGGCATTCGACGGTGTACGGGATAAATGCTCGCCATCAGCTATCTGCTTGATTTGCGAGATTGCCGCATACGCCAAAGATAACGGCATGAGCCTGTTCGAGTACCTGCTGAATATCTATATGGAGTATGGTTTCCAACGGGAAGTAACCATCAATGTTGTTCGTCCGGGCAAGACCGGTGCTGAAGAAATAGCCGCAATGATGGTGAACTACCGCACGAACCCGTTGACAGAAATAGCCGGTGAGAAAGTGATTAAGACCAAGGATTTCCAAGAGTCGATAGAGCGCAATCTCGTGGACGGCAAATGGGTAGAGAAAGAGATTCATATGGCGTTAGAAGCCAAATCGAACGTGCTGCAATACTTCACAGAAGGCGGTTTGAAGGTTTCCGTCCGTCCTTCCGGAACAGAGCCGAAAATCAAGTTCTACTTCGAGATACCGGCAGAGATGAAGACTCCTGCGGACTACGATGCTGCCACCGCTGCCGCCGAAGCCCGCGTACCGGCGATTAAAGCAAGTTTGGGAATAGCTTAACTCGGACTCAATACTGACTAAAAAATAAGCGGAGCCTCATAGCTCCGCTTATCTTATATACCAGGCTGCCGTGGCGGCAGTCCCAGCGTCTCGGCAGCCTATAGCGGCTTCTTAGCGATTCGCGTACATGGACTCGTAATATTTTTCGTACTCGCCGGAGGTGATATTGTCGAGCCAAGCCTGGTTATTGAGGTACCACCTAACGGTTTTTTCGATACCCTCTTCGAACTGCAGAGAGGGTTCCCAGCCGAGTTCTTGTTGCAGTTTGCGGCTATCAATGGCGTAGCGCATGTCATGCCCTGCCCGGTCGGTGACATAAGTAATGAGATTCATATCCTCATCCTCCCGACGTCCCAACAGACGATCAACGGTATGGATAAGTACTTTGACAATATCAATATTCTTCCACTCATTGAAGCCACCAATATTATAGGTTTCCGCCACTTTACCTTTATGGTAAATAAGGTCTATGGCGCGTGCGTGGTCCTCAACAAAGAGCCAGTCGCGGACATTCTCCCCTTTACCATAGACAGGTAGCGGTTTGCGATGGCGGATATTGTTGATAAAAAGCGGAATCAACTTCTCCGGGAATTGGTAAGGTCCATAGTTGTTGGAGCAATTGGTGACAATAGTGGGCATGCCGTATGTGTCGTGAAAAGCCCGGACGAAGTGGTCCGAAGATGCTTTGGAGGCAGAATACGGACTATGGGGCATATACTTATTGGTCTCCAGGAAGAAATCTTCTCCATATGCCTCATGGCCTTCAGCAGAAGCTTTGGTGGTGAAGGGCGAAGGAATCCCCTCGGGGTGTGTCATGGCTAATGCACCATAAACCTCATCGGTCGATATGTGGTAAAAACGTTTCCCTTCATATTTCTCCGGCAGAGATTCCCAATAGAGTTTAGCGGCTTGTAACATTGACAACGTTCCCATCACGTTGGTGCGGGCAAAGGTGAAGGGGTCTTTGATGGATCGGTCCACATGGCTTTCAGCCGCCAAATGGATAACGCCGGTGACATGTTCTTCTTGCATCAGGTGATAGATGGTATCAAAATCACATATATCCGCTTTAACGAATTTGTAATTAGGACATGCCTCAATATCTTTGAGGTTCGCCAAGTTGCCGGCATAGGTGAGTTTATCGACATTGATGATACGGTAGTCGGGGTATTTATTGACAAATAGACGAACTACATGAGAGCCGATAAAACCTGCACCGCCTGTGATGATAATGGTTTGTGTCATATTATATAATAAATTGAATTTGTTTCAAAAGATAGGGACGCACTGTTCCCTCTTTATCTTTAAGGAACAACTCGCCTTGTGCTCCGATATCGGCTATAGCCGCCTCAAAGACCTTTCCGGTTGCGAGTTCACGATACCGATAGTAACCTTCCCGTCGATAGAGACGGGCACGGTAGGCTTCTTGGACTAACGAAGCGTCCGCATGCAGCCATTTCCTGAGTTGCAGTACCAATTGGTCATACAGCGGTTCAAGGGGCACCTCATGCCCTGTCTCCAAGGCGATGGAGGTCGGGTTAGGCGCGTCGGAGATAAATTGTACTTGATTAACATTGAGACCAATACCGACAATCGCTTGTCCGATAGAGTGTCCTCGCAAACTTGATTCAATCAATATACCGCATATCTTTTTATCCCCTACATAAATATCATTAGGCCATTTGATTGCCACCCCCTGCAGGTAATGCTCCAAGCACTCAGCGATAGCGATAGAACTACCCATCGTGATGTCAAAGGCTTTCTCTGCGGCTATCGGTCCCTCCAAGCGATAGGACATTAGGATATTCTTCCCCCGTTCCGCCTCCCAGCTATTGCCCTGCTGCCCCCGTCCAGCCGTTTGGTATGTGGTCCAAACTTCTTCGACCGACAATGTGCGAATCAAGTCATTGGTACTATTGGTTTGCCCGATATACATCCAGAAGATATTGCTCTATAAAATATTGTATATTACGTGCCTTTCCTGCAGCTGAATTAATGAGAATAGCGAACGCCCAACGGTGCCCATTGGGCATATCTATGTAGCCTGCGAAGTTTTTGGTACCTGCAATTGTACCGGATTTGGCATGAATACGCCCCTCTAACTCCGTTCCGTCACATAATGAGCGCAACGTGCCGCTTTGTCCCGATATGGGTAAAGATGCGTACCAGATATCCTGATACTTGGATTTATTCATGTACGTCAGCAAATTAACCAAAACAGATGCAGAAATAGCATCTTGCGGTGCTAAGCCGCAGCCGTCTTTGATTAGGGCATTACGCACATTGATGCCACGGCGTAACCAGAAGTCACGCAGAAAATTACAGGAGTTAGCAACCGTTCCCGGCGTGCCGTATTGCAAACCAAGATACCTAAAAACAGCCTCGGCATAAAGGTTGTTCGAGTTGATATTGGTCTCTGCTATCAAAGCTCCTAAACTATCCGATTTATGCTCATAAATCAGCGTGCGTGCTGCCGTCAGCAAGGGCGTTTCCCCCAGTGGTTCATGAGTAACCGCGATACCGGCTTCTTCTAAGCGCTGTGTCAAATGATGCGCCAATAAAAATCCCGGATTGGGTAAGTCTGCTTTGACGCCAAACTGTCCCTGGTTACTGGGCACAGAGCCTGTCAAGTAGCGGATATTCATATAAGGCAGCCCACTGACAAAGGCGCCATCATACGTAATACTTGTGCAGCGGATATGGTTAATGAACTGCAAACCGGGATAATCAGGCTCCGTTCTGACAACATCTGCCATGGTACCTATCGGACCGCTCTTCAAGACGATATTGAGGGTATTGTCCATATAATTGAGCGCAAAGATACCGGGTGCATAGTAGTTACCGCAGTCTTCCATGAGCCACGCCGGATTAGCAGCATCGGCATCCAATAGGTTTTGGTCCGCCCTAACACAACCACTTATTTTCCGGATTCCGGCTTCACGCACCTTTCTGACCCAGACATTTAGACAGCGCTGGTACGACTTCAAGTTCCCCAAGGAAGGATCGCAACCGCCACGAATAATGAGGTCCCCCTCTAACACACCATCTTGAATCGCCCCAGTATATTCAATCCAAGTACTAAATCTAAACCCAGGACCTAAAGTCTCTAATGCCGCTCCCGTTGTCAGCAATTTCATCACCGACGCCGGAGGAACCACATTATTAGGACGGTATGCTTCAATAACTTCACCTGTCGTAAGGTCCTTCAGCTGAACAGAGATATTGGCTTGTTGAATAGGTCCTGCTTCTGTCAGTATGGAGATATTAAGCAAGACGGATAAGAAGATATTTAGAATTGCCATGGTCAATTTTCTATAAAAGTGCTGCAAAAATATACTTTTTTTTGCATATATGCAAATAATTTTGTACTTTTGCAAGCTAAATTGCGATAATATGGGTAATATTCAAAAGAAAATTCTGCTATACTTCATTCTCCTTATAGAGATTCTCTGGACGGTTAACCTGTTCTCTATTTACTACGCACCACAGCAATTTGACTATCAGTTTGAAAATGCATATTGGACAGCTTCGCACCTTATTGAGATTCCAAGTCTTAGAGGAGTTGCGGCAGAGCAGCATGTAGCTTTGAATAACGCTCAACAAGCGACTATACCCTATATAATTTTTTCCCTCATAGCGATAGGTTTCCTTATATTCTCGCTGGTGAATTTCAAGCACAATTTCACGCGGCGGATAAGTTGGATAGTGTCGCTGATGATTATGATGTTGATGATTGTACTCTTTTTATAATCTACAGTTATGCCTCGTAAACCCAAAAATAACCCAAATGACTTGCTCATCATTGAGAATGACTACCGTGGCGGCCGGCATGACGCCGGTGTCAGCGGGGGCAGTAGCCGAAGCGGCAAGTCAACAGTAGAAAAGCCTACTTTCAAACAACGTTGGGAGGCTTTTATAACTACCGCCAATTTGATTCTCAACGACCCTAAGACTCGCATAATCAGCGGTCTTATCCTCTGCTGCCTCGCATTGGTATTATTGCTTAGCTACGGATGTTATTTCTTCACCGGCAAAGAGGATTTTTCTATCCTCATGCTTGATAAAGCTACCCGGCAGAGCCATGTTGCAGACATTCGTAATATATTAGGTCTTCCCGGAGCGCAGTTGGGTGAATGGCTCATCAATGACACCTTCGGGCTACTTTCCGTCATTTGGGCAATACTGTCTCTTGTCTATGGTTTGATTCTATTTAAGGTCATGCAGGTGAGACATTGGCGGCTATTGTTGTCCTCCCTATTCGCGATACTATGGGGGTCTATCTTATTAGGATTTATCCAACAAGTTGCGTCTCTGCACCTTTTCTTTCGCTTAGGCGGCAAGGTCGGTGAGACGATCGCCGCTGCCGGTATTGTCTATATGCACCCCGTAGGCATGATTATTGTGCTGGCAGTCTCGTTCATCATCTTTTGCGTACTGATGGATGTCAAGATATGGGAAAAGCTTTTGCAGCGCAAAAAGAAAGAGCCGGAACCAGTTGAAGTCAATCTCAATATCAAAGATAACATACCTGCTCCTGTTGTTGAGATAATCAAGCCGGAAGTAGAGGCAGAAGAGCAACCTGCCGCGGCGTCCAGCGCTGTACCTGTTGTAGAGATAATCGAGCCGAAGTCTGAAGAGCAACCTGCCGTAGCGGCCGGCGTGACGCCGGTGTCGGCGGCTGTGCAGCCCAATGTGGAGACTCATAGTGCTGCTGACTCTGGCGTCTCGCCGACTGACAGCATAAGCATCGATATAGAGGAGACAAAGGCGGTGGAACTTTCTGAAGATGACCCCGATTATCTGCTTAAGAAACTCGGTCCTTATGATCCGCGTAAAGATTTATCGAACTATAAATTCCCGTCTCTCACTCTTCTTAAAACTTATGACAATGAGACAGCCCCGCTCATTGACCAAGAGGAGCAACAAGCTAATGCCCGGCGCATCGTTGAGACCTTGCGCAATTATGATGTGGAAGTAGAGAAGATTCATGCCACCATCGGTCCGACCGTCACGCTCTATGAGATTGTGCCCAAGGCGGGAACCCGTCTTTCCAAGATTCAGTCGCTTGAGAACGATATCATGATGTCCCTTAGCGCCATAGGTATTCGTATCATTGCGCCTATGCCCGGTAAAGGGACGGTGGGTATAGAGGTACCTAACGAAAAGCCGCAGGTAGTCTCCATGCATTGCGCCATTGCCTCGAAGAAATTCCAAGAGGAAACGAGCAAGATGAAACTCCCTGTCGCGATGGGAAAAACGATTACCAATGAGGTATTCTGTTTCGACCTGGCTAAGACGCCGCACCTCTTGGTTGCCGGTGCTACGGGTCAAGGTAAATCAGTCGGACTCAATGCTATTATTACTTCCTTATTATATAAGAAGCACCCTGCCGAGCTCAAATTTGTTTTGGTAGACCCAAAGATGGTTGAGTTTAGCATCTATAAACCGCTTATCAAGCACTACCTCGCCGCCATGCCGGACCAAGAGGATAGGGATATCATCATTACCGATTGCCAAAAAGTGATCAACACCCTTAACTCATTGGTAATAGAGATGGAGGACCGTTATTCGCTATTGGCAGAAGCCGGATGCCGTAACCTTGAGGATTACAACGATAAGTTCGTCAGCCGGCACCTTAATCCCGAGAAAGCGGTTGAGAATGTTGTAACTAAAAAGATTCTGCACCACCACTTTATGCCCTATATCGTCATCATCATTGACGAGTACGGTGATTTCATTATGCAAGCCGGCAAAGAGGTTGAACGTCCTATTCAGCGTATTGCTCAAAAAGCCCGTGCGGTCGGTATGCACATGATTTTAGCGACCCAACGACCGGATGTCAAGATTGTCACCGGTACAATTAAAGCCAACATCCCAACCCGTATCGCCTTTAGAACGCAGTCTGTGGTGGATAGCCGTACCGTATTAGACACAAAGGGTGCAGACCAACTTATCGGTAAGGGAGATATGCTCTACTCCGGCGGGGGTAACTTGACGCGTATCCAGTGCGCCTTTGTTGACACGCCTGAGGTGGAAGCCATCGTCAACCATATCCACTCTCAACAAGGCTATCTTGAACCATACCAATTGCCGGAGTACGTACCTGAAGGACAAGAAGATGCACCCACTCCCGGCTCTGTTGACACCCGTCATCTGGATCCGATGTTTGCAGACGTAGCGCGCTATGTCGTAGCTAAACAAGAAGGCTCAACCTCTCGGTTGCAACGAGCATTTGAGATTGGCTATAACCGCGCCGGCAAACTGAGTGACCAATTGGAAGCATTGGGTATCGTCGGTCCTAATAAAGGACCCAAAGGACGGGATGTCTTGATTCAAGACCCTGAGAGTCTTGAGAAATTATTGGAAGGACTCGCATAAATGTTCGGTTTACCAATCACATGGGGAGATGTCTTGGATATCCTGCTTTTTGCAGGTATCCTGTTCGGTATTTATCAAATCCTTAAGCGTTCCGGCGCCACCAACCTTTTCTGGGGGATTTTTGCCTTTTTGGCAGTATGGGTTTTTATACGCAATGTTCTGCACTTAGGTTTGACGGGAGCGTTCTTTGACCGCATTATTGATGTAGGAGCGATTGCCATCATTGTCATCTTTCAGGAAGAGATACGCACCTTTTTCTACAACCTCGGTTCGCGTTTCAGCGGACGACTCACTTTTAGAGACCGAACGATGTCTAATGAAGAGACGACCCGCCAGACAGCGATGATGATTGTGCGTGCCTGCCAAGATATGTCTCGCACGAAGACCGGTGCGCTGATTGTGCTCGCCGGTCATCATGATCTGAAAGCCTATGCCGACACGGGGGAACGTATTGATGCCCGTCTCTCGACACGACTGATAGAGAATATCTTCTTTAAAAACAGTCCCCTTCACGACGGGGCTCTCATTGTGGATAATAACCGCATCCTTGCAGCCGGAGCAATTTTACCGGTTAGCAAAGATACCACGATTCCGCAGTCATTCGGGCTACGACATCGAGCGGCATTGGGTATCACCGAAATGACCGGCGCTACAGCTATCGTTGTCTCGGAGGAAACCGGACATATATCGGTAGCACAAATAGCATCTCTCACCGATATAGCCACGATTAGCGATATCGATGAGAGCGAACTTCTGCCTTTGGTTATCAAGGCATTAGGTATGCAATAGCTATTTTAATTCTTCAAGAACTTATCCGCATCCAAAGCTGCTTTACAGCCCGAACCGGCTGCCACAATGGCTTGTCGATAGGTGGGGTCTGCACAATCGCCAGCGGCGAACACCCCAGCTATATTGGTCTTGGTGCTTGCACCCTCGGTTAAGATATAGCCTTCTTCATTGAGATTAAGATAGTCTTTAAATAAATCCGTATTGGGTTTATGCCCGATAGCGAGGAAGAAACCGCTGATAGCAATATGCCTTATCTCTTCCTCGGCGCTACCCTTTTTATAGACCAAGTCAGCTCCTTCTACTTTGCCTTCGCCGGTCAGGCATAAGGTGTTATGTTCAAATAAGACCTCTATCTTAGGGTTATTGAGCACCCTATCCTGCATAATCTGTGAAGCACGCAAATAAGGTTTCCTAACAATCATATAGACTTTTTCGCAGAGTCCGGCGAGGTAACTCGCTTCCTCACACGCCGTATCGCCGCCACCGACAACCGCTACTACTTTCTTGCGGTAGAAAAAGCCGTCACATGTGGCGCAAGCACTCACACCGCGACCGTGATAGGTTCGCTCGGACTCTATACCTAAGTATTTAGCAGCCGCACCCGTAGCGATAATAATCGCCTTCGCCTCTAATAATTCCGTATCTTCCACCCACACTTTATGGGGAACTTTAAGCGGCTCTTGACTCAATTCCAATTTGGTGACCCTTCCGCTCATGAATCGCGTACCGAAGCGTTCTGCTTGGCGTCTCAAATCGTCCATCATTTGGAACGGCTCAACACCATCCGGATAACCGGGGAAGTTTTCCACCATGGTGGTCGTAGTCAATTGACCACCTTGTTGAGGCCCGTCAATCAGCAAGGGTTCAAGATTAGCGCGTGAAGCATAAATTGCCGCGGTGTAACCGGCAGGACCGGAACCGATAATCAGTACGTTATAAGTCATCGTAAATCGTTGATATAGGCGCCATCCTTCTCTAAAACGAAGAAAGGTGTGATGTTAGTATATTGAGGATTTTTAAAAGTCAATGTCGTTGTTTGTTTGCCTTCATGCATCTCAACTGACAGAGGAAGTAGTTTCTCACGGTTAATCTTAACCACAAAACGCTTAATACCGGCCTCCTGATTCTTAGGCGTTAAGGTAACATAGACCGATTTGCCGTCCCGCGAATCGTGCTCTGTGATATTGGCAGTAGCAACCAAAGCTTGCGCAAACGCCAAAGGATTGACCTCAGTCAGTTCCTCCGCGGTAGGATTAGAAAGCGTCAGTTCATCTATATCGCTTTGGTACATATATAAGGTCTTGCCGTCATAAGCTGCTTCAATACCGCTCATAGAGGCGGAAAACTGCTCTCCTTTCATGATGACGGAGCCGGACATATTCCGGGGTTGCGCTAATTCTTGAGTCACACTGAGCACAAAGTCCGACTGAAAAACCTGCTGATTCAATGTCGCAAATAAAGTTTCTAATATACTTAGCAACAATAAGAACATAATTCAATTACCTGTTTAGTTTCTTTCACATCATGAACCCGAAGAATGGCAGCCCCGCCTTGCAAAGCTATTGTATGGAGCACCGTTGTGCCATTGAGCGCCTCCTCGGGCGAGATGTTAAGTGGTTTATAAATCATCGATTTACGGCTGATACCGACTAATAGAGGTAGCCCTGCAGGCTGTAACATCCTTAAATTAGTAAGCAGCTCATAATTCTGTTCCAAGGTCTTGTTAAAACCGAATCCGGGGTCGGCAATCACATCTGATACCCCTAAGCGATGAAGCCTATCCGCTCTACGGACAAGGAAATCCAAGCACCGCACCACAATGTCCCCTTTCTTAAGCGTACCAATCGTTTCCTGCTCATTATATGTCAAAATATATGCCACTTTCTTTTCCGCCACCACATGATACATCTCCTCGGAGCCGCCGGAAATATCGTTAATCATATTAACCCCGTATAGTTCTATGGCTTTGCGCGCTATCTCCGCGCGAAAAGTATCGACACTAATCATCGCATCCGGGAAGGCATTACGTATGGCCCTTAAAGCAGGTTGAAGTCTCTTCCACTCGCCCGCTTCATCTATAGGAATAGCGCCCGGACGGGTGGAGCAAGCGCCGATGTCTAAAATAGCAGCGCCTTCTTGCCGAGCAGTAGCTGCAGCTTTCAGCGCAGCAACCTCTGTGACACAATGGCACGTCGGGACAAAACTATCCGGCGTAATATTGATAATGGCCATCACTTGAGGGTGACTCAAATCGACCAATTGATTACCTAATCGTAAAAACATGTGCAAAAATAACATTTTTTTACCATATTACCAAAAAAAATGTCAAAAAATTTGCATAAGTCAAAAAAAAACTATAATTTTGCGCACTTATTTTGGAATTTAGTAGAAATTAGATATGAAAACCTTATCAAAGATTCTTATTTTATCCGGTGTGGTAGTTTTGGCGACAGCCTGCAATACTCGTGAGTTAAACACTAAAGTGTCTAACACAACAGGTTGGGCGTACTATGATCGCAATACCACTAATTTTGAAGCGCAAGAAGGTGTCGGGAATGTTAATCCCGTAGGCATGATTCCTATCCAGGGCGGTACATTCACTATCGGCGAAAAGGACGAGTTCCTTACCGCCCCGCGTAATAATGCAAACAGGACGCTGACCGTCAGCTCATTCTATATGGATAAGTATGAGATTACCAACTTGAACTGGAACGAGTATCTCCATTGGTTGGAGATGGTTTTCGGTGAGGTAGCCCCCGAGCTGGTGGATAAAGCCCGCCCTGACCAAACGGTTTGGCGTGACGAATTGGCATACAACGACCCATATGAGGTAAACTATTTCACCCATCCTGCATTCTCGTTCTATCCTATTGTCGGCATTAGTTGGACTCAAGCGATGGCCTATTGCCAATGGCGTACCGACCGCGTGAACGAGATGGCGCTCGTGAACGCCGGCGCGATTGCTATTCCTCCTTTCGGAGACCTTATTCCTACGGATGATGAGAATTACAAAGACGAGTGGGAAACCGCTACCGGCTATATGATGGATGCCATTGAGCAACCTAATCCCGAAAACCCTGACGAGATTATCACCCTCTATCGTCCCAGTTATGAATGGATTCGCGATAAGTTTGTATTCAACACGGAGAAGTATTTGCTTGACCCGACTTACTCGCCTACTTATGGCAAGCACCCCCGCACGGACAGTTACGGCGAGTTCCGTAAAGCAACTCGCGCTGATGGTATTTTCGTGACGGGTTACCGTTTGCCGACCGAGGCTGAATGGGAGTTTGCAGCCTATGCGCCTGTTGCCGGTGAAGATGGTCTTACCATTGAAGGAAAGATTTATCCATGGTCAGGTTATCACCCCCGCGACTTAAGTAAGAAGAATGTCGGTCAACTGCAAGCCAACTTCATCCGCGGACGAGGCGACATGATGGGTGTCAGCGGTGCGCTGAATGACCACTATGTGATTACCGCCCCAGTTGATGCTTACGCACCTAACGATTTCGGACTGTATAACATGGCCGGTAATGTCAACGAATGGGTGTTAGATGTTTATCGCGAGACTTCTTTCCAAGAGGTTACGGAGTATAACTCCTTCCGCGGTAATATCTACATGCGTCCTGACCGCGATAGTTTGGGTAACCTGCAGATGGACTCTGTCGGTATGATTAAGCTAACCTATGGCGGTGCCGAGGATAAACGCGACTACCGCGATGGCGACTTTGCCTCCGTCCTCCATACCGATTACCCATTGGTTATTGATTCCGCCACGCTGGATGCTCTCACAGAGTTCAAGACGGACCCGACCGACATCCTTTGCGAACGTATAGATAAGAACTCGCGCGTGTATAAGGGCGGTTCATGGAATGACCGTATCTATTGGCTCAACCCCTCTACCCGTCGTTACCTTGATCAGGACAAGAGTTCTGCCACAATCGGATTCCGTTGCGCCATGTCCACCCTCGGAGACCAAATCCCAAGCGGAATTTAATCTTATAACATGTTAATAATCATTTTTAAATAATATTGGATATGACTTTCCCTGCTAATCTTAAGTACACAAAAGAGCATGAGTGGATTCGTCCCGAAGGAGATTATGCCTATGTAGGCATCACTGATTATGCTCAGTCTGAGTTAGGTGAAATTGTTTTCTTGGATGTGGATACAGTCGGCGAGACTATCGGTCAAGGCGAAGTATTTGGTTCTATCGAAGCCGTTAAGACAGTTAGTGACCTCAATATGCCCGCCACCGGCGAGGTGCTTGAGATCAACGAGGAACTCAATGATCATCCCGAACTGGTCAACAACGACCCGTATGGTCAAGGGTGGATTATTAAGATTGCCATCAACGACCCTGCCGAGTTGGATAACCTGCTTGATGCAGAACAATACCAAGCAATTCTCTAACCTGACAGTTGTGATAATATACGAAGAGAGCATCGACCGATGCTCTCTTTTTTTTATGGATGTTTTTCCGGAATACCAGAGCCTTTCCCCGACCCTCCCCATAAGGGGCGGGAGGATGTGTCCCAGGTTCCCGGGTGACCCCATTATAAGGAATTAGAACCCTGAATAAACGATTTCTAAAATAAGCGGTGTTTGGGGGTTATTGGGCGAATAGAATATGGTAGCGGAGGGTACTTGGTATTGCTTAATCGCCGTGATGGTTTGTCCGGTTGTGCTGCCGGACGAAGATGAAGTCGCATAAGATACCGAAACGGGCACTAAGCTCATGGATAAAACATCTTGAGCATCTTCAAGGTCATACTCTGCCATCCTGAGTTTCTCCATCAGCATTTTGCTGACATCAAAAGAATAGTAGTAAATAGTATTTCCCAAGGAGTCTGTACCGGAGGTTAAAGTTCCCAAAACCGCATCTTCAGTCAACACGGAAAGCCATTTATCGACGAAGTACGTTTCCCGTATCGAATCATTCACCAACAGCATATGCGGAGCCGGTAATAACCAATCTTCAGGAGTCTTATCGGTAGAGGTCTTATTGGGATTATAAACCACATTCATCTTCAAAGACGCCATATTAATATAGGTATTACGCTTATCGGTGAAACCCTTAATATTCGTTTCAATCTCACTCAGAATATCGGCTATCGGGAACTTGATTTGTGTATATACTCCCGCCGGCGAGATGACATAATTATAGACATCCATCGTCTGAATCAATTGCTCGATGAGGGCATCTTGGTTCAGATAGGTATACCGATTGACTTGCTTAACCTCAGCGTTGGCGTAGAAGGTTTTAACATCTTTCTCCCTAACAGATTCATGTTCACCGGTTGCGGGATTATATTTGTCGTAATAGAAGTGGTAATAGACCGCCATGACAATCGTGTTTACATGGAGTATCGTTGCACTTCCGAAATCCGTCGTAATGTACAATCCCTTGAAGAGCTTATTAAACTCTTCTTGCGTTGTGAAGCGTTTGTTTTGTTCAAAGAACCGCTTAGCAAATCGCTCCGTCAATTTCATCTTGACACCCGGGATGTATTTGCTATTGTGATAGATAGAGTCGCGGTACTCCGCAGCGGTTATGAGAGCGGCATGTTCGACTATGTTCGTAGAGTCACTAAAAGAGCAATAGTCCTCAACTGCGATATTCGAATGATAGCGTTTGTCATAATCCAAGGTTGCCTTATCCATCTCATAGACACGAATCGCCAAGGGAGACACATTATCACCCGTAATGGTACTATAGTAGGCATAGAGACAGACAGAATCCATTTCGGCGTTAGCGGGATAGACAAAACCTAACGGCGCAGCTAACTGGGTCAATATATCGGCTCGAAGCGTACCGTAATTGGTCTCAATCTCACCTAAAAGGAACGAATCGGGCTGCGAGAAGATATGCCCCATAGAATCTAAATCGGATACGAGAGTGAACGTATCCACCAGCACCACAATCTGGTCATCTGCCGGTAAAATATCGGAACCGGTAGTCGCTTTATCACTATCACAGCCTACTATCAAGCAGGCTGTTATGAAAGTTAATATGCCTATCAATAACCGTCTCATATCATATTGGTGAAGAATTGGTAGAAATCTTCCGGAGTGCATTGTTCAGCAGGTAAGACAGGTTTACCCTGCGCGTCAATATATTTCAGTAGGCGTTTGTTTACATTTTTACAAGTCAGCGCATAAGCGTCAGCATATTGGCAAGCCAACTGCATCAACTGCTCATACCCCACTTTGACATCAACGATGGATTGTATATCGCTTTCACTGACTCCGTCAATAAGAACTTTTTGGCTGAAAGAAGCGGCAAAGGCCTTCTTAAATTCATTGTCATCAATGCCGTAGACTATTTTGGCGTCCTTCAAGAATGGCGAATCGGCAAAGGCGGTACGGATATACATCGGCACAAGCGCACTCATCCACCCCGAGCAATAAATCAAATCAGGCGTCCAGCGCATCTTGGTGATGGTGTCTAACACGCCCCTGCAGAAGAACACCGTCCGCTCATCATTATCCGCATATTCCTTCCCCGTTTCATCGACTACCCCTTTGCGGTGGGCAAAAAAATCGTCATTATCAATAAAATAGAATTGCACCCTCGCGGAAGGAATACTCGCTACCTTAAGGAGCAAAGGATGATCCGTGTCACGAATTATCAAATTCGCACCCGATAAACGAATAACCTCGTGTAACTGGTTGCGACGCTCATTAATCTCACCAAATTTAGGCATAAATGACCGATTCGGTATTCCGTGAGATTGAAAATACTCCGGCAACTTACGATTAAGCAGCCGAATAGATGTCTCTTCCGGTAAGAACGGACATATTTCTTGCGCAATAAATAATATATGTTTTTCTTCTGTCATCCGTATATACGATTTTACCCACTGCAAAGATACGAAAAAAAAATGAAATTTCCACTATTTTTTTTTATTTTTTCATAAAAAAACGTTTTTTTCTTTGATAATTCGATTTTTTTTTGTAATTTCGCAGGCTTTTTTGGTATAGATTATGCAAATCATTACTACACAGCAAGAACTGACACAAGTTGTTGAGGCTTGCAAATTACAGCGCAAATCCATCGGATTAGTTCCCACCATGGGAGCCTTGCACGAGGGACACGCTTCACTCGTTAGACAAAGTGTGGAGCAAAACACCGTTACTTTCGTTTCGGTCTTTGTCAACCCCACCCAATTCAACAACAAAGAGGATTTAGCCAAATATCCGCGTAATCCCCAGGCAGATGCCGAGTTATTAGCATCTTTAGGGGCAGACTTCATGTTTGCACCAACGCCCGAAGAAATGTATTCCGAACAGGAGATGAAGGAGACGTTCTCCTTTGATTTCTGCGGTCTCGACAAGGTCATGGAAGGCAAAATGCGCCCCGGACACTTCAACGGCGTTGTGCAGATTGTCAGCCGGCTTTTCTATCTTGTGAAACCGGATAGAGCCTATTTTGGGGAAAAGGATTACCAGCAATTAGCGATTATTCACTTCATGGTGGAGCGCTCCGAATTAGCAGGGACGTTTGGGAATTTACAGATTATCGGTTGCCCGATTGTCCGCGAAGATAGCGGATTAGCCCTATCCAGCCGCAATGCCCGACTCAGCGCGGAAGAGAAAGAAACCGCATTAGGTATTTCCAAGACCTTGTTCCAATCCCTTGAGTGGGCAAAAACCATGTCCGTTAAGGAGGTGGAGCAAAAGGTCATTGATACCATCAATGCCATTGACGGCCTGGAGGTGGAGTACTACTCCATTGTGGACCAATCGACCTTGCTGCCCGCTACAACTTTTGAGCACGCTATCGGCTGTGTCACAGTCTATTGCGGCCCCGTTAGGCTTATTGACAATATCAAGTATTAAACGCTCCCGAGCAATTCTACCGTGAGAGTGGTTATTGACCGATATGTCCCGTACTTACAAGGGGTTTTGGAGCCTTTTGGTCGCGTGGATTACCTATCACCGGAGGCGATAACGGCGGATGCCGTAAGGGATGCAGATGCGCTCATTATCCGTACCAGAACCAAAGCAAATAAGGCGTTATTGGAACATAGTTCAGTGCGTTTTATCGCCACTGCGACCATCGGTTTCGACCATCTTGACGAGTCTTACCTTCGGGAACATGGTATCACCTACTGCTCTTGTCCGGGATGTAATGCCCAAGCGGTTTGCGATTATGTGGAAGAAGCCTTGCCGCCCGATGCCCGCTCAATCGGTATTGTCGGAGTCGGTCATGTCGGCTCGTTGGTCAAGCAGATGGCGGAGCGTAAGGGCTTACAGGTGTTGGTTTCCGACCCGCCTAAAGGGCTTCATGATGATGTGACGGAGGCGGATGTCATCACCTTTCACACGCCCCTGACCAAGGAAGGTCTCTACCCCACCTATCACCTCTGTGATGCGGCATTCCTGAGTCGCTGTAAGCCTTCGGCACTTATCATCAATGCCGCTCGGGGAGGAGTCGTGGACGAACAGGCGTTGCTTGGTAGCGGCAGACCTTTTGTTTTGGATTGCTGGGAAGGTGAACCGGACATCAATAATACCGTTTTAGCCCAAGCCCGCATGGCTTCATACCATATAGCCGGCTATTCCGTGCAGGGCAAACGCAATGCCTCTCAAACCTGCCTTGATGCCCTCACACGTTATTTCGGGCTGCCGCAGCTGACCATCATGCCTGATGACGGCATACGGGGAGATAGCGCCCCCGGATGGCTCAAGCGCATTACAACCAAACTTAAGGCACATCCGGAGGACTTTGAACGATTACGAAAAAATTATAAACTACGATAAATTATGGCTTTTAAGAGAACTTTGATTACATCGGCGCTGCCGTATGCTAACGGCCCTGTCCACCTCGGACACTTAGCAGGCGTCTATATCCCCGCCGATATCTACGCGCGTTACCTCAGGATGAAAGGCGAAGAGGTCCTCTTTGTCGGTGGCTCCGACGAGCACGGCGTACCCGTTACCATCCGTGCCCGCAAGGAGGGAATTACCGTACAGGAGGTCGTGGACAGGTACCACAACTTGATTAAAAAGAGCTTTGAGGATTTTGGAATTTCCTTTGATGTTTATAGTCGCACCAGTGGACCGATTCACCATAAGTTTGCCTCGGATTTCTTCCGCAAATTATACGATGACGGCAAGTTTATCCAGCAAACCTCCGAGCAGTACTATGACCCTGAGACCAAGGAGTTCTTGACCGACCGTAATATCAAGGGCGAATGTCCGCATTGCCATTCACAAGGTGCTTATGGCGACCAATGCGAGAAATGCGGCGCAACCCTTAGCCCCGATGAACTGATCAATCCCTATAATGCCGTCACCGGTAACCCCCTCACCAAGAAGGAGACTACACACTGGTACTTGCCCTTAGACCAATATCAGGATTGGCTCTCGCAGTGGATTTTGGAGGAGCATAAAGAGTGGCGTCCCAATGTCTATGGTCAGTGCAAGAGTTGGTTGGACGGCGGCTTGAAACCCCGTGCCGTGACCCGGGACCTTAACTGGGGCATTCCGGTCCCCGTCGAAGGCGCGGAAGGCAAAGTCCTTTATGTATGGTTTGATGCCCCCATCGGGTATATCTCCAACACCAAGGAACTGTGCGATGCCGAGCCTGCCAAATATGGTCCGTGGGAAAAATGGTGGAAAGACCCCGAGACACGGCTCATCCATTTTATCGGCAAGGACAATATCGTCTTCCACTGTATTGTCTTCCCCGCTATGCTCAAAGCACATGGAGGCTATATTCTGCCCGACAATGTACCGTCTAACGAGTTCCTGAACCTCGAAGGAGATAAAATCTCCACGTCTCGCAACTGGGCGGTATGGCTCAATGAGTACTTGGAGCAAATACCTGACAAACAGGATGTCCTCCGCTATGTCTTGACCGCCAATGCCCCTGAAACCAAGGACAACGACTTCACTTGGGCGGACTACCAAGCCCGTAACAACAACGAACTGGTCGCTATCTACGGCAATTTCATCAACCGCGCGTTGGTGCTCACCAATAAGTATTTCGCCGGCAAAGTACCCGCCAAAGGGGACTATACCGACTATGACCAAGAGACCATGGCGGAACTCAATCGCACGAAAGACGAAATGCTCCGGCTCTTGGAGGACTTCAAGTTCCGCGATGCCCAAAAAGAGGCAATGAACATGGCGCGTATCGGCAATAAGTACCTCGCGGACATGGAGCCTTGGAAACTCGCCAAAACCGATATGGCGCGCACCGCTGCCGTCCTCAATATGGCACTGCAGATAGCCGCCAACCTCGAAATAGCCTTCCGACCCTTCCTGCCCTTCTCGTCCGAGAAATTAAGAGGAATGTTGAACTTGCCGGAGACCAATCTCGCGCACTTAGGCTCCTTCAACCTCTTGGAAGAAGGTCACCAATTAGGTGAAGTGACCTTGCTCTTCGAGAAGATTGAGGACTCCGTTATCCAAGCCCAATTAGACCGTCTCGCCCGCATCAAAGCCGAGAACGAGGCTGCCGCCAAGGAGGAGGAACGCAAGAACTGGCATCCCGCCGAGATTAAGGCGCCGACCACTATCGACGATTTCGAAAAAGCAGACATACGCGTTGGAACGGTATTGGAATGTGCGCCCGTCAAAAAGAGCGACCGACTCTTGCAGTTCAAGATTGATGACGGCATGGGTACCCGTACTATCCTAAGCGGTATTGCGCAGTCCTATCCGGAGCCCGCTGCATTAGTGGGCAAACAGGTGCTCTTTATCGCGAACTTCCCGACCCGCAAGATGATGGGGATTGAGTCGCAAGGCATGCTCCTTTCCGCCCAAGATGCAGATGGCAAACTTGTCCTCACCGCCATCTCCGCACCCGTCGCGAACGGAGCACAAGTCGGATAAAGGAAGGGATATTGTCGGATAGTCTGCTGACTCCACCGTACCCCTATCGTACCCGAAAGTACACATCGGAATAAGGACCACGTCAAAACATGTTTAAACATTATTTTTCAGTGCAAAGAATCCGGTTCCGTCGCTTCTGCCACAAGGCTTATGCGGTTTTTCGTTCCCTTCACCGCGAGGTGAGTATAGGGCGCCTCACGGCACATATGACGGATTTGGAGATGCTCAAAATCGGGAAAAGTTTCGCTACCATAGTGTTGCTGTTTTTCTCGGGCATGGCAGCTCAAGCCGATGATGACATCCCCGATGATTCGATTTCTTTATCCACCCGGCAACTTAGTCTTCAGGAGGTGTTGGTCGTGGCTCATAAAGCTGAAGTTTATTCTGACGCCTATCGGTTGATTACAAACGTGACGCACGCCGAGATTGAATCATTGCCCGTTCAAACGGTAGCGGATATCTTGCAATATCTGCCGGGAATTGATGTGCGTACACGCGGGGCTAACGGAGCCCAAGCGGATATCAGCATGCGGGGTGGCACATTCGATCAGGTGTTGGTCCTGCTGAATGGTATTCCCCTATCGGATTTCCATACGGGACATTACACCCTCAATATCCCTGTTTCGACGGAACTGATTGAGCGGGTAGAAGTGTTGCAGGGCACCTCCGCCGGTTTGCACGGTGCCTTCTCCGGTGCTATCAATATTGTCACCAAGAGTACGGAGTACAGAGTACAGAATACGGAGTACAGAGTACAGAATACAGAATTTTCCGGAAAACCGGAAGCCCGGGACACCGGGAAACCTGGACACCTGGATACCTGGACACCGGGACACCGGGACACCGGTATTAGTCCAAAGTCGAGAGACATTGCGCTCAAATTGACCGGTGGTATGAACGGGTTAGTCAATCCCGAAATTGCCGCAAGTTTTACTAAGAACGAGGTGCACGTTAACCTCTCAGCCGAGTATAGCCGGGCGGACGGTTACTACGCCCCTACTCCGACCGAAAAAGAGGCTACGGCGTGCCGTAACAGTGATTTCAAATTGGCGAACGTCTATTTTCAAACCCGCTGGCGGGGGCTGGATGTGCAAGCCGGAGCGCAATGGAAAAATGCCGGTTTAGGGATGGGGTATGGCTTCGGGTCACAGGACCAGTTTGACGCGACCCGCACGGCATTTGCTTCTGCTGATTATGAACACCGTTGGGGAGCATGGCGGATGGACGTACAGGCTGCCTATCGCGCCAATTATGACCGCTATGAGTGGCATCGCGGGCAGCGCCTTTACGGCAATTTTCATTTTACCCAAACAGCCACAGCGTCCATTGCTGCGCATTATGCTTCGCCTGTCGGGACGACCTCTTTCGGCGTCGGTGTCCGTAACGAGAACATCCGTTCGACGAACCTCGGAGATACCGTCAACCCGAACGGACAGGTGCCCAATGTAGCGGATTTTCCCTTATCTGAAGTGCGGGTGTTGGACCTTGTCAAGGGCGGTAACAGGTTCCATACCAACTACTTCGCCGAACAGACTTTCTATTACGCCGGCCTATCGGCATCGGTCGGTATCAACGGCACATACAATACCCAATTCGGGCATCACGTAGCCGGCGCTGCCAATATCGGCTATGCGTTTGCTAAAGCCGGAACGGTCTATCTTAACGCGAACCGCTCGCTCAGGATGCCGACCTTCACGGACCTCTACTACGATGCCGGCAACCAGCTCGGCAACCGCGACCTCAAGCCCGAAGAGGCGTGGCTCCTTTCCGTAGGCTATAAATACACACCGGACTTTGGCGCTGCAGGCAAACTCTTTGTGGCGGCGGACTGGTATTACCGCTGGGGCAAAAATATCATTGACTGGGTCTATGTCGCCGAAGATACCAAACGCCCTTACCATGCCGAGAACCGCCAACAGGTGAACGCTACCGGTGCCGAACTAAGTGTCGCCTACCGGCTCAATGAATGGCTCAGAACGGTCTCGGTGGACTACGCTTATACCTATCTGGATTTGAACCTCATTGAGGCGGGCTCACGCTACTTGGACTACCTTAGTCATAAGCTGACACTCCGTCTGGAACATGGTATCTACAAAGGCTTCGGTGCCTCCTGGACCGTCCGTTTTCTTAAACGCGAAGGCCAGTATAACAATGCCGAAGGCGCCGTCAATGACTACCAACCCGTCTGGTTATTAGACGGTTCCCTGTATTGGCAAAACAAGTTTCTGCGTGTCTCTGCCGACTGCACCAATATGACCAATACACGCTATTATGATTACGGAGGTATCTTACAGCCCGGTGCATGGGCCAAAATATCCATTAAAGCAAAACTCTAAAAACCGTGAAACACCCTCTTCCCATCGTCCTTTGGCTCCTTTTGCCTTTCTGCTTTCGACTATCTTGCTGCACAGCCGCTGCTGCACAGCCGACCGGGACTGCCGCCACGGCAGCTGCCGCCACAGCAGCGGTATCGCGGTATCCCGGTATCCCGGAAAACACCTCCCTCCCCGCTGCACAGCCGACCGACACTGCCGTCACGGCAGCGGCTACTGCCCCCTTGCTCCGCAGCGCTGCCGGGACTGCCGCCACGGCAGCTGCCGCCACGGCAGCGGTATCGCGGTATCCCGGTATCCCGGAAAACACCTCCCTCCCCGCTGCACAGCCGACCGAAACCGCGTCACCGCTAATCTCTAATATCGACACCCTCCGCGTCGAGACCTCCCGTCGCGGACATTTGACCAATGCGCTGGATATCTTGAAGGGTCAGACAGCCGGTGTGACCGTTGGGTCCAACACCAATCCCGAGGCGATGCTCTCTTCTGTGCGCGTGCGCGGTAACCACTCCCTGACCGGCGGTAATGAGCCTTTGGTCATGATTGACGGCATGTCGTCCGATTTACGCACATTAGCCACCATTTTTCCGGGAGATATAGAGAGTTTCACCATTCTCAAGGACGCTGCTCAAACAGCCCAATACGGCGCGCGCGGTGCTGCCGGGGTCATAGAGGTTCGTACACGACAGAGAGGAGAGGGTAAGTTTCATGTATCCTATGAGGGCAATGTGGGCTTTGCCCATCCCGATAAGGTGCTGCGAATGATGACGGCGGACGAATACCGCACAGTGACCAATGCCTACCAACTGCCTATCGTCGATAAAGGCGCCTCTACCGACTGGCAGAGAGTAATCCTCCGGGCGGGATTTGTGCAGAACCACCACCTCTCGCTGGGAGGTGCTACAGAGAACGCATCCTACCGGGGCGCCGTCTCCTATAGCCAAAATAACAGCGTCGTGCGCGAAATGGGCACACAGAACATGACCGCCAAGCTGGACATGACACAGCAGGTCCTCAATAATAGATTGACCTTCGATTTCGGACTATTCGGCGCCATCGGACGCAACCAATACCTCAATGATGTCCAGAAGACCTTTTATTCCGCCGCCACATTCAATCCTACGTTCCCCACAAGCCGTAATGCTTCCGGCGGATATGACGGTTACGCCGATGCCAGCCAAATCAATAACCCCCTCGGACTCTTGGATATCCAAAAGCACAATGACGCCATGCACTTCAACACCCATCTGCGGGTGAAGGGAAATATCGGCTACGGACTGACAGCCTCTGTCTATGGCAGTTACAGCTACGACGCGGAAGATGAGAGTCAGTTTTATCCGACCTACATGGAGAGTACCGGCAAGGTCTATCGCGGGGCCGGAAAGACTAACCAATGGCTCGTTAATGCCCAAGTCAATTATCGCCATGATTGGGCCAACGCGCATCATTTGGAAGCGGATGTCTTAGGCGAATTGCAAGGGGCGACCATAACCGGGTTTCACACGACCGTCAATCGTCTTGCGTCCAATGCCTATGGCTATAACAACCTGGCGGCGGGAGCTTTGAGACTTTGGGAAGGAACAGGCAGCACCTATGAGCGGCAACGCATGGCATCTCTCATGGGACGCGTCAGCTACACCGCACTTAAACGATACACCATTACACTGGCTGCACGCGGAGACGCCAGTTCCGTTGCAAGCAAAGGACATAAATGGGGATTCTTCCCATCTGCCGATATCGCATGGAACATGAAGAATGAACCCTGGTTAGCGAACCAACAATGGCTCACCAAACTCAACCTCAGAGCCGGATGGGGACTGTCCGGTAACTTGGGAGGAATAGCGGCATACAGGTCCTTGCACTTGCTCGTCCCTACAGGCATAACCGAAACCAATGGACTCCCCGATGTCATTCTCAGTGTGGACCGCAATGAGAACCCCGACTTGACTTGGGAGAAAACACAAACAGCCAATATCGGCATGGAATGGGGATTTTGGCATAACAGAGTGGTCTTCACCGCCGATTACTACTACTCCTTTATCTATGATATGCTCTATAACTACACCGTCCCCGTACCACCGTTTATCTATAGTACCACCTTGGCGAACCTTGGTAAAATGCAGAACCAAGGCGTTGAGGTCGGTCTCGGCATCGCCGCGGTACAAACACGCGATTGGGACCTCAATATCGGTCTCAATCTTACTTGGCAGCAAAACAAGCTGCTCTCCCTGAACGGTTACTATAAAGGCGAATATCTCACCGCCCCGACCTATACGCCCATAGCTTCGGTCAACGGCGCTGGGCTGCATGGCGGCAATACCGATGTGGTCTATCAGATTCCCGGCTACGCGCTCGGAGTCTTCTACCTGCCCCATTGTGTAGGCTTGACTACGGACGAAAACGGCATGAAGGTCTATCAGATAGAAGACCTCAACCACGATGGCGTCATTGACCTCTCGGACGGGAGCGCCGATAGACGAGTCTGCGGACAAGCTACGCCTAAAGTCCTCTTGGGCAGTAATATATCTGTGAGGTTTAAGCAGTTTGACCTCTCGCTCCAACTCAATGGCGCGTTCGGACACAAGATTTACAATGGCTCCGCTCTCAGCTATATGAACCTCGGCAGTCTGCCCTACTATAATGTCATGAAGCAGGCAGCGGATAAGAAAATCAACGACCTCACCGTCACCGACTACTGGCTCGAAAACGGGGATTACCTCAATATAGACTACCTTACCATCGGCTGGACCTTGAGGGGCAAAGAACATTGGAAACTCAATTCCCTCCGCCTCTCCGTATCCGTCAATAACTTGGCTACTATTACCGCCTATTCAGGGCTCACACCGATCATCAACAGCACCGTTATCAATAACACACTCGGCGTGGACGACAAACGCTCCTATCCCGTCAGCCGTACCTATAGTTTCTCACTCCAAATCCAATTCTAACATGACTAAACGCTACACAGCCCCTGCGGCTACTGCCCCCTTGCTCCGCAGCGTCGACCGACACCGGCGTCACGCCGGCTTTCGACTCTTACATAATGGTGACGCGGTCACCCGGTATCCTGGAAAACACCCCATTAGCGGCTTGCCGCGTCACGCCGTCAGCTTTCGACTTTAGGGCTCTGCCCGGACTTTCGACTAATAATAAATGTTTTTTATGTTTATGTCCTTTAGTGTTTGCAACCTCATAGAGGTATATATTTGGATGGTTGTGGGGCT
>OCVV012882698.1_pt1 | contig 81090 bp, 57 predicted proteins | sample 1539721 | NCBI WGS metagenome assembly OCVV01 (sample SAMN02144230, study PRJEB22623) | gut metagenome | biome: sheep rumen | host: Ovis aries | place: New Zealand
GCAGCGAACTGAGCGATAGCGCCGAGAGGAGTAGCCTTAGAGGCCTGACCACCGGTGTTAGAGTAAACCTCAGTATCGAGCACGAGGATGTTAACGTCCTCACCAGAAGCAATCACGTGGTCGAGACCGCCGTAACCGATGTCGTAAGATGCACCGTCACCACCGATGATCCACTGAGAGCGCTTCACGAGGTAGTGATCGAGGGTCTGGAGCTCCTTGCAGAACTCGCAACCGTTGGCAGCGCCGGCAGCGATGGCCTCACGCAACTTCGGAGCAATCTCCTTGGTCTTGTCGGCATCGTCCTTGTTGGCAATCCACTCCTCAGCGAGGGCAGTGAACTCAGCGGGTGCGTTAGCCTCGGCCTCCTTGAGCAACTTAGCCACGCGCTCCTTCATCTTCTTGTTACCGAGAGCCATACCGAGACCGAACTCGCAGAAGTCCTCGAACAGAGAGTTGTTGAATACTGGACCCTGACCCTTCTCGTTCTTGGTGTAAGGAGTAGAAGGAATAGATGCTGAATAGATAGAAGAACAACCGGTAGCATTGGCAATCATCTGACGGTCACCGAAGAGCTGAGAGAGCAGCTTCACGTAAGGAGTCTCACCGCAACCAGAGCATGCACCGGAGAACTCGAACAGAGGCTGTGCGAACTGAGAGTTCTTCACGTTGCTCTTGATGTCGATGAGGTCCTGCTTGCTCTTCACGTCCTTCACCAGGTATTCCCAGTTCTTGGCTTCCTGCTTCATATCCTCTGCATCGGGATTGAAGGGAACCATGGTGAGGGCCTTGCCGAGTTTCGGGTTGCCCGGGCAGATGTCGGCACAGTTGCCGCAACCCAGACAGTCGAGCACAGAGGTCTCGATGCGGAAGTGCATGCCGGCCATAGCCTTAGGAGCCTTCATCTCGATGGTATCCTCGGCGGCTGCGAAGCCCTTGATCTCGTTCTCATCGAGAACGAACGGACGGATGGCAGCGTGAGGACAAACGTAAGCACACTGGTTACACTGGATACAGTTCTCCTTGTTCCAAACGGGAACGAAGGCTTCCACACCGCGCTTCTCGTAGGCAGCGGTACCTACCATCCATGAACCGTCGGTAGTGCCGTGCTTAGCGAAGTCGCTAACCTTGAGGAGGTCACCGGCCTGTGCGTTGATAGGACGAACGAGTTCCTTCACGAATGCGGGTGCATCGTCCTGCTTCTCCTCGTCGTCAGGCAGGTTTGCCCATTCGGGCTTCACGGTGAGTTGCTGGTATTCGCCACCGCGGTCGATAGCGGCGTAGTTCTTGTCAACCACGTCCTGACCCTTGGCACCGTAAGACTTCAGGGCAGCAGCCTTCATCTTCTCAACGGCGAGTTCCACGGGGATAACGCCTGTGATACGGAAGAATGCACTCTGCAGGATGGTGTTGGTGCGGTTGCCGAGACCAATCTCCTGAGCAATCTTGGTAGCGTTGATGGTATAGACGGTGATATTGTTCTGAGCGAAATAGCGCTTCACCTTGTTAGGCATGAACTTCTCCAGCTCGTCAGCGTCGAAGATGGTGTTCAGCAGGAACTGACCGTTCTTCTGCAGACCACGGGTCACGTCGTACATGTGGAGATAAGCCTGTACGTGGCAAGCCACGAAGTTAGGTGTGGTCACCAGGTAGGTAGAGCGGATAGGTGTGTCTCCGAAACGCAGGTGAGAGCAGGTGAAACCTCCCGACTTCTTAGAGTCGTAAGAGAAGTAAGCCTGGCAGTACTTGTCAGTGTTGTCACCGATAATCTTCACTGAGTTCTTGTTAGCACCTACGGTACCGTCGGCACCGAGACCGAAGAACTTGGCCTGGAACATACCCTTGCCGCCGAGAGCAATCTCGGGAACCTCGGGCAGAGAGGTGAACGTCACGTCATCAATGATACCGATGGTGAAGTGGTTCTTGGGCTCGGGCAGAGCGAGGTTGTTGAATACAGAGATGATCTGTGCGGGAGTGGTATCGTGAGAACCCAGACCGTAGCGGCCACCCACGATGAGAGGACGATCCTCTACGTCGTAGTAAGCGTCCTTCACGTCGAGATAGAGAGGCTCACCGTTAGCTCCGGGCTCCTTGGTGCGGTCGAGCACGGCAATGCGCTTCACGCTCTTGGGAACGCTGGCGAGCAGGTGCTTCACGCTGAACGGACGATAGAGGTGAACGGAGATCATACCAACCTTCTGGCCCTGAGCGTTCAGGTAGTCGATAGCCTCGCGGGCTGCATCGGTGGCAGAACCCATGAGGATGATCATGCGGTCAGCATCCTCAGCTCCGTAGTAAGAGAAGAGGTGATACTCGCGGCCGGTGATCTTGGAGATCTCGCCGAGGTACTTCTCAACCACTTCGGGCACCTTGTCGTAGTAAGGATTACAAGCCTCGCGGTGTGTGAAGAAGGTCTCGGGGTTCTCGGCTGTACCACGTGTGACGGGACGCTCAGGAGTGAGTGCACGGTCACGGAAACGCTTGATGTCGTCCCAGTCAACCAATGGAAGGATATCCTCATTATCGAGACGCTCAATCTTGTGATACTCGTGAGAGGTACGGAAACCGTCGAAGAAGTTCACGAAGGGAACCTCAGTCTTCAGAGAGGCAAGGTGAGCCACGGCGGTCATATCCATAACTTCCTGTACAGAACCTTCGCAAAGCATGGCGAAACCGGTCTGGCGGCAAGCCATCACGTCCTGATGGTCACCGAAGATACAGAGAGAGTGGCTGGCCAGCGTACGAGCGGAAACATCGAACACGCAGGGAAGCAACTCACCGGCAATCTTGTACATGTTAGGAATCATCAGGAGCAGACCCTGAGAAGCCGTGAAGGTGGTGGTCAGGGCACCAGCCTGAAGCGAACCGTGAACGGCACCGGCAGCACCGCCCTCTGACTGCATTTCCTGAACGCTAACGGTCTGTCCGAAGAGGTTCTTGCGACCCTTGGCAGCCCACTCATCCACGTGCTCGGCCATTGGAGATGACGGAGTGATGGGATAGATGGCAGCAACTTCGCTGAACATATAGGAGATATGAGCAGCAGCTTCGTTACCATCACAGGTGATAAACTTTTTTTCTTTTGCCATTTTGTTAATAATGTTAATGTATATAATGTTAAAACTATATTTAATATAAGAATCCCAGCAACCATAGCGGTATCTGGTTGTCCTTGCCTATTTCAGAGTTGTAGCGGGCGTAGATGGTGTCGGCATTCAGGCGAATCTTGCTCTTGGCATCTGCGTCGCATATCCGGAACCGCTTGTCATCGTCCACGATATAGTAGCTCTCCTTGTTACCCTGGTTCACGCGGTGGTCTTTCCAGAGGGAATTCACGAAGAATGTCTCCATCACCTCCTGCTTCTTGATTTCAATGGGATAGATGGCGTACATCAGGTTGGAGTTGTGGAGCATCACCTTGGACGGTTTCTTGGGGAAATCCTGACCGCAGGGGTAGATCATGTTGAGCAGGCGGGCATCGGTGAGGTATTTGATGTAGTTCATCACCGTGGCACGACTGGTCTGGATGTCTTGAGCCAATTGGGATACGTTGGGAGCCTTGGGACCCTCTACGGCCAACTGATAGAAGAGCTTCTTGATCTTGGTGAGATACTTCAGCTCGATCTGCTTGATGAGCAGGATGTCAACCTCGGTCATCATGTTCATGGTCTTGAGCAGGTTCTCCGAATAGTTACGGTGCTCCAGGAAGAAAGGATAGAACCCATGATGGAGATAATCCTGGAAATACTTGGACGGAGAAACGTAAGGGAGAATCTGGCGCACGATGTGCTCGTGGTTGCGCAGGATTTCCTCAAGCGTGTAGGGCTTGAAGTGGTTACCTGTCTGAAGGTTGAGGAATTCGCGGAAAGAGAATCCCCTGAGGTTGTAGCTCTTGACGATACCGTTGAGCTCGGGGTTTTCTTCCTTCAGGCGCATTACGCTCGAACCCGTGAAAACAATCTTGAGGTCGGGATAGAGGTCGTGACATCTGCGGAGCTGGCTGCTCCAATCAGTCTCCTTGAAAATCTGGTCAACAAGCAGCACCTTACCGCCTCGCTTATAGAATTCACCGGCGAAATCGGCAATGCCACGGCCCTGAAAATAGAAGTTGTTCATATTGACATACAGGCACTTACGGTCGTATATGTCAAAATTCTCCTTGGCGTACTGAAGGAGGAATGTAGTTTTTCCCACACCACGAGTGCCCTTGATGCCGATCATACGGTCGTTCCAATCGATTTCATCCATGAGGAGTCGACGTACAGGAGCGTTCGTATGTTCCACCAGATAGGCGTGTGTGCGAAAAAAGGCTTCCATCATTTTTTTGTTTGTTTTATAAAACGCTTGCAAAGATACTAATATTTTCTTAATTTGCAAAGTGTAGTTGGCAAAATCTCAATATTTTTTATTATTTTTGCAGACGATTATAGATATATGAAAGTTTTATGCTAAATTTGCAGTATGAAATTGCATGTTTTTAATCCCGAGCATGATATTGCGTTGGCTTTTAACCGGCGACATCAGACAATGCCACATGCTGCTCAGGAACTCCGGATGAATCTTGGATGGATTCCGGCTTTGTGGGCAGACGATGGGGATGTTGTGCTGGTTGACGACGTGGCATACGCGGTGAAGGCAGCCAAGCGTTCAGGATTGAAAACGGCCGAAGTTCTTTTCCTTGGAAAAGAAGAGGTCAAGGGATTGTTGTTCGATGAAGTGCTGCCATGGGGATGGGACCTGACCATCAAGACCGAATTGGAGGAGGCTGGTGTCAGCAGGCGGCTCATGCCTGACGAGGGCGCTCTGATAGATATCCGCCACTTGTCGAACCGCCGCAAGACCAGCAACGCCCTGCAGATGTTGCGGATGGGCCGGGAGGATCAGACGTGCGGTAAGAGTGCCTATATCACGACGCTCGAATCTGGGCGCAGAGTTCTGGCCGAATGGCAAAACGTGGTGATCAAGGCGCCCTGGAGCAGCAGCGGTCGCGGCATCAGATACGTGAACGGCCCTATGAACGAAGCCACGAAGAACTGGGTCCATCGAGTGATGGAAAAACAAGGTGGCGTGATGGTGGAGCCGTATTATAATAAGGTAAAAGATTTCGGCATGGAGTTTTATGCCGAGAAAAACGGCAGCATCCGCTTTGAGGGACTGTCGCTTTTCATCACGCAAAATGGCGCCTACACGGGCAGTCTGCTGGCTTCCTACGAGGAGAAACTCGAAATGCTTTCGCACTATGTGCCCGTATCACTTTTGGAATATGTCATCGAGCGCGTCGTCAAGTTTGCACCCCGCCAGTTTGAAAGCCACTATGTGGGGCCTTTTGGCGTGGACATGATGATTGTGGCTGGCGAGGACAACAAGGGTTTCCTGCTGCATCCTTGCGTGGAAATCAACATGCGGCGGACGATGGGGCATGTGGCATTGGCACTCACGCCACCGCCGCTGGCTCCCAAGCGGCAGATGAGAATCGTTCACGACGTGAACTATAAATTGAAAGTCAACGACTTAGAAAATAATTTTATACAAACTATTTAATACCTTTTATGAAGCATTACTTAACTACTATTCTGCTATTGTTCCCGCTCATGATGCAGGCGCAATACAAATCGCAAGTGTGGAGCCCGGACAATGGCGACGGCACCTTTACGAATCCCGTCATCAATGCCGATTATAGTGACCCGGACGTCTGTGTCGGCGCTTCCGGTGAAGACTTCTATCTGACGGCTTCCTCGTTCAACTGCATTCCCGGTCTGCCGATTCTTCATTCGAAGGACTTGGTGAACTGGAAGATTGTGAACCATGCTGTCAAGGCATTGCCGCCGCTGGAGCGCTACAATGTTCCGCAGCATGGCAATGGCGTATGGGCACCCAGCATTCGCTATAATCAGTACAATCAGACCTATTATATCTACTGGGGAGATCCCGATCTGGGCGTTTTTGTAACTACCGCCAAAGACCCTGAAGGCGAGTGGACGGAACCTCAATGCGTCATTCCCGGCAAGGGCATGATAGACACCACGCCGCTTTGGGATGAGGACGGCAAGTGCTATTTGGTGAACGGTTGGGCCAACTCGCGTTGCCAGTTCAATTCGGTGCTGACCGTTCGCGAGATGAGTGCCGACGGCATGAAGCAGATTGGCAATCCCGTGATTGTGTTCGACGGAAACGGCACGGAAGACCGCACGGCCGAAGGACCGAAGTTCTACAAGCGCGACGGCTGGTATTGGATTATGTGTCCTGCCGGTGGTGTTCCCGTAGGCCATCAGTTGGCCATGCGCTCCAAGAGTCCATTCGGCCCCTACGAGAGCAAAAGGGTGCTGGCCACAGGCAACACAGGCATCAACGGCCCGCATCAGGGCGGATGGGTGCATCTGAAGAGTGGCGAAGACTGGTTCCTCCATTTCCAGGACAAGGAGGCTTACGGCCGCGTAGTCTGGCTGGAGCCTGTGGAATGGAAAGACAACTGGCCCGTAATGGGCACCCACCCCCAACCCCTCCCGAAGGGATGGGAGAAATATTGCGGCCAGCCGGTGATGAAACACAAGAAGCCCAATGTGGGCAAGACATACCCCATAGAGAATCCCGCGGAGAGCGATGAGTTCAACTCCATTCAGCTGGGCAAGCAATGGCAGTGGCACGCCAACTACCAGCAAACCTTCGGAATGCCCACGCCCTACGGCTATATGCGCGTTTTCTGCCACAAACAGAGCGAGGACTATAAGAATATGTGGGAAGCCGGAAACCTGCTGCTCCAGAAGACACCAGCCGACAATTTCACGGCCACCACGAAGATTCGCCTCTCGGCCAAGGATGAAGGGCAGTATGGCGGCCTGACGGTCTTCGGAATGGATTATCAGGCATTGGTATTGAAGAGAGTGGGGGATGAGTTCCAGCTTCAGCAGATCACCTGCAAGAATGCTGACAAGGGGAAACCCGAGGAAGTGAAGGTGCTGGCTACGCTGAAGGCCACGGCGAAGGATAAGGTTGACTATCAGCCGGCCATTCATTGCGATGCCTATCTGAGGCTGAAAGTTAGTTACCTGGGCGGAAAGAATGCCGACGGCACCAACAAGCACGAGGCATCGGTAGAGTTCGCCTGGTCAAAGGACGGCAAGAAATATCAGACCGTAGGCGATAAGTTCACGATGCGCCAAGGCAAATGGATTGGTGCCAAGATAGGCATCATGGCCGCCGAACCAGCCGGGAAGAAAGTCCGTGGATGGGTGGACGTGGACTGGTTCCGCGTGACGAAATAACGGTTTAGTATTCCACGAAGAAGGATAAGATGCACAGTATGACGACGACAACGGCCGCAATAAAAAGCGTGGTAAACGCAATGCGTGATATCAACTTGCGCCTCTTAGCCAACGATATCGTGTGATTCTTGAATTTAGTGGCATCATCCACATGGTGATGATGGTGATGATGACTGCTTGACTTATGATCTGAACTCATATATATATATCGCGGGTTAGTAAAAACTTCGGCTGCAAAGTTATATATTCTATTTGGAATCTACAAACTTTACAGCCGAAATTTTATTGTTTCTACATAAAGGCAACGGTAAGACCGGCCATGACGATGCTTACCATCGACATCAACTTGATGAGGATGTTGAGCGACGGGCCTGAGGTGTCCTTGAACGGATCGCCCACGGTGTCGCCCACGATGGTGGCCTTATGGGCAAATGAGCCCTTGCCGCCGAAGTTGCCTTCCTCCACGTTTTTCTTGGCGTTGTCCCAGGCACCACCGGCATTGGCCATGAAGACGGCCAGCGTGAAACCTGCGGCCAAGCCACCCACGAGCAGACCGAGCACGCCAGCCACGCCCAGGATGCATCCTACGAGGATAGGAATGATGATGGCCATGAGCGACGGGAAGATCATTTCGCGCTGAGCCGAACGGGTGGAAATCTCCACGCAGCGGCCATAGTCGGGAGTGGCCTTTCCTTCAAGGATGCCCTTGATTTCACGGAATTGGCGGCGCACCTCTTCCACCATGTCACCGGCGGCACGGCCTACGGCACCCATTGTGATTCCCGAGAACAGGAATGCGGCCATGGCTCCGATGAAAGCGCCCACGAGCACCTTCGGGTTCATCAGGTTTACCTGGAAGAAATTCATGAAGTCGGGGATGGTAGCCTGAGAGGCATCGATGGTCTCTCCGGCAAGGTTGGTCAGGGTTTCTCCGGCACGTGTCATGGCAATCTTGATTTCCTCGATATAAGAAGCCAGCAGCGCCAATGCCGTGAGTGCGGCAGAACCGATGGCGAAGCCCTTACCGGTGGCGGCTGTCGTGTTGCCGAGTGCATCGAGCGCATCTGTGCGATGGCGGATTTCCTCACCCAATTCGCTCATTTCGGCATTACCGCCGGCATTGTCGGCAATCGGTCCGTAAGCGTCGGTAGCGAGCGTGATGCCCAGCGTGGAGAGCATACCCACGGCGGCGATACCAATGCCGTAAAGACCGTGAGAAAGGCTGTCGGAGGTCATCGAGAGGTCAAATCCATTGGCGCAGAGATAGCTCAGCATGATGGCTACGCTGATGGTGAGCACCGGGATGCAGGTTGATATCATGCCCGTTCCGATACCTTTGATGATAACGGTGGCAGAGCCCGTGAGTCCGGCCTTGCTGATTTCCTTTGTCGGCTTATAGCTGTGAGAGGTGTAGTATTCGGTGGCTTGTCCGATAATCACGCCTGCTGCCAGACCCGTGATGACCGAGAACGAAAGGCCGAGCCAGTTTTCGATGCCAAGGAGATAGAGGATGACGAACGAGGCGATGGCAATGAGGATGGCGCTCACGTTCGTGCCCAAGCCTAATGAATGCAGCAGGTCCTTCATCGTGGCACCTTCCTTCGTGCGGACGAGGAATATGCCGAAGAGCGAGAGGAATACACCCACGGCAGCAATAATCATCGGGGCGATGACGGCCCTGAGCTGCATGTCGCCGTTCATGGCAAAAGCCGTGGCACCGAGGGCAGCCGTGGAAAGTATCGAACCGCAATAACTCTCGTAGAGGTCGGCACCCATTCCAGCCACGTCGCCCACGTTGTCGCCCACGTTGTCGGCAATCGTGGCGGGGTTGCGCGGATCGTCTTCGGGTATGTCAGCCTCCACCTTGCCTACGATGTCGGCACCCACGTCGGCAGCCTTGGTGTAGATACCGCCGCCCACACGGGCAAACAGCGCCTGCGTGGAAGCGCCCATTCCGAAGGTGAGCATCGTGGTGGTTATCGTGATGAGAGCCATGGAATCACCATGATAGAAATGATTCAGGATGAGGAACCAGATGGCGATATCGAGCAGACCAAGGCCTACCACCACCAAGCCCATCACGGCACCCGAGCGGAAAGCCACCTTGAGACCCTTGTCGAGCGAGTCGCGGGCTGCATTGGCCGTGCGGGCCGAAGCATAGGTAGCGGTCTTCATACCGAAGAAACCAGCCAGGCCGGAGAAGAAACCTCCGGTGAGGAAGGCAAACGGCACCCATTCGTTCTGTGCATGGAGCACGTAGGCCATGAAGGCAAAGATGATGGCCAGCACGATGAACACGATGAGAACCACCTTGTACTGCTGTTTCAGGTAGGCCATGGCTCCCTTGCGCACATACTCAGCAATTTCAATCATTCTCGGTGTTCCCTCGCTCTCCTTCATCATCTGCGAGAAGAAGAACCATGCCATTCCCAATGCGCACACCGAAGCGATGGGAACAATCCAAAAGACAGTAGGAATCATAGTGATAAAAATTTAAGTTTTATAATGAATAAATCGATAATGGCTTATCCTCAGAAGCGGAAATCGAACTGCACGTCAACGAAGTTGTAGTTGTGTTTGTCGGGATTGGCGATGGAGCGATCGTTCACACGTGCATACTCGGCGTTGATCTGCATGCGCTTGTTGAAGTAGTAGTTCAGGCCTATTTCATACATAGTCTTTGAGTTGCCCCAGGTCTTGTCCTTGCGATAGAGGTTGTAGCGGGCCTTGGCATGGAGCTTTGACTTGATGATGGGAGCAATGCCGAACACGTAGAAACCGTCGGCCTTGTCGCCCTTTGAGAAGTCAATCTCGCGCACGTTGTTGCCCGAACTGGCTGCACCCCATCCCTGGCTGTGGATATACTCCGTGCGGAATGTCCATTCATCCTTGTCGTATTCGGCTGAGATGGCATAGCGGTTCTTCTTCATGCTGACCTTCTGCCCTGTGGTCGGGTCAAGCATGCCGCCGCGGCTACCCGTCCATCCGAAGGCTCCGATGCGCACTCCCTTGATGGGCATCACCCATAGGCCGCCGATGATATCCTTGCGGTTGTCTTGATCCTTCGAGTTGATGCCTTCGCCGTTGTACACACCCACCTGATAGTGGAGCAGGGGCCGTCCGCTGCTGTTGGGGAGCACGTCACCCGACAGCTGGATACCGATATCGCGTCCGCCTGAGGATTTCTCACCGGTGCGGTCGCCGAAACCTGCAAGATTGTTGATGGCCATGGCATAGGCGTACCAGCCTTGCGTGATGGGGTTCGTGGGGTTCTCGAAGGTGAAGGCGCGCTTGAACTGACCTACCCTGACCTTGAACTCCTTGTGGCGGACCCATTCGGCATAAAGGTCAACCAGCTGCACGGTGGGCTGTCCGGGGCCCGTTGCGTTGGTGCCCTGAATTTGGACACGCCAGTCAAAGTCGGCAATCTTGCCATCGAGGATCATACGGAGCAGACGCAGGTTGAACGAGTTGCTGTGAGCATCCTCCTTGTCTTCACCTTGATACTGAAGCATGCCGTAGCCGCTGAACTTAATGTTTTTGACCCATTGCGGCAGTTCGACGGTCTTCTTTTCTTTCTCCTGGGCATTGACATTCAATGCGAGGCTCATCGTGAGGATGGCCAGGATGAATAATTTTTTCATAATTCTTAGTTCGTTTTGGTTTGAAATAAAATATTGTTGGCGGGTTAGCGTCGGGTTAGTAGCACTACGTTCTCCACGTGCGGCGTATGAGGAAACATATCAACGGGCTGGATGGCCTCCACGCGATACTTGCCGTCCATCAGCTGCAGGTCGCGGGCCTGTGTGGCAGGATTGCAGCTCACATAGACGATGCGCTGCGGTTCAGCCTTGAGAATCACGTCCACCACATCGGGGTGCATGCCTGCGCGGGGTGGGTCGGTGATGATCACGTCGGGGCGGCCATGTTCCGCTACGAACTCTTCGTTCAGGATATCCTTCATGTCGCCGGCATAGAAGAGCGTGTTGCCGATGTGGTTGACTTCGGAGTTCACCTTGGCGTCCTCGATGGCTTCCGGCACATATTCGATGCCGATGACCTTGCGGGCCCTGCGGGCCACGAAATTGGCGATGGTTCCGGTTCCGGTATAGAGATCATAGACGAGGGGGAGCGTCTCTATAGAATCTCTAGATTTACTAGTGTCACTAGAACCACTAGAACTGCTAGATCCCCTAGAAATCTCGCAGATATCCTCGAAAGCGAAGCTCCGTGCCACCTTATAGAGCACATAGGCCTGATCGGTGTTGGTCTGGTAGAAGCTCTTGGGCCCCACCTTGAACCTGAGTCCTTCCATCTCCAGGAAGATGTGGTCGTTGCCCTTGAACACGTGGATGGGCAAGTCTCCGAAAGTGTCGTTACACTTCTGATTGTTTACCCATAGTAAAGCGCTGATCTGCGGGAACTTATCTCCTAAGTGCTGGAGCAGTCCTGCGGCCTTTTCGGGAAGTTCCGGATTCTCCGGATTTTCCAGATTCTCTGTCTTCTCCGCAAACTTAAACTGCACGATGACCATCCATTCGCCCGTATTGGAGCAGCGGATAATGACGTCGCGCAGCATGCCTGTCTGCTGGCGCAGGTCGAAGAATGGAATGTCGTGCTCCATGGCGTAGTCGCGGGCAGAATTGCGTATCTGGTTGTGCAGGTCGTCCATCAGCCAGCACTTCTCGATAGGCAGGATCTTGTCGAAGGCACCCGTGATGTGGAATCCTACGGCGGGAATGTCCTTCAGACTTTCGCCTTCTTCCTTAGGCAGACGCTGAATCTCTTCGCGGGTGAGATAGCGCTTGTTGGCACAGCCGAAATCTAGCTTGTTGCGGTATTCCTGTGTCTTTTTGGAGCCGAGGATGGGCTTGCACTCTGGGAGTTCCACCTTGCCGATGCGCGTCAGCTGATCCATCACCTGCGCCTGCTTCATGCGGAGCTGTTCGGGGTAGGGGAGTTGCTGCCATTTGCAGCCGCCGCACGTGCCGAAGTGCTGGCACATAGGCTCTTGGCGTACCTCGCTGAACTGGATAAACCTGTCCACTTCGGCATCCCAGTAGTTGTGCTTCTTGCGGATGACGCGCAGATCAACCACGTCGCCCGGGACGCAGAACGGTACGAAGATGACCACGCGTGATTCGGGTTGCCCGTCGTGGGCGGGTACGGTATGCCTCACTAATGATTTGCCGTCGGCGGCAAAGTCGGTGATGGTGATGTTTTTCAGTATGGGGAGCGGTTTCTTGTTTCTTGCCATGTTTACCTTAAATTTCTGCAAAGATACAAAAAAATTTAATAACTTCCAAATCTTTTGGGTGCTTATCTGCTAAACAGGGAGTCTTTTTCTCAATGCATTTGTGTGGCGGAACGCTTCCGTCTTTTCGTAAGTGATATCTTTGCTCGTCATAAGTGATATCTTTGCTCGTCGTAAGTGATATTTCTGCATGTTTGAGGTCAGGCGATTACATACATTACATTCATTACATTGTTTTTTCAAGGGTGCATAATTGACGAGGTTGCAGATTGAAAGAATATAGGGTATAATTAATATAAAAGATAATTATTTTAATTTAATTATAATATATAAATATATTTATATATTATAATTAACTATAGGTATGAAGAGTTGTTGGGGCTGAAAATTTCATGTAATGAATGTAATGAATGTAATGGGAGTCCGTTCATGCTGTTATTCGAAGCGTTGTTTGCGCCCACAACTCAACGGATTCGGGGAATGCAAACTCGGCTTTGCAAAAATACGTGAAAAGGTTTGGCGGTTACGGATTTTTTTGTTACCTTTGCCAAACGGATTCAAGTGTGGGACTTACCGGTTGAACAGATTACATATTTCTATTTTATATAAGTGAAAACATTTTAAACAGTATGACAAAGAAAAGAGTCTATCTCTTCGGCAACGGAAAGGCCGAAGGTAACGCAAAAATGCGTGAGGAACTTGGTGGCAAGGGTGCTAACCTTGCCGAGATGAACCTGATTGGCGTACCCGTGCCTCCAGGATTCACCATCACCACCGACTGCTGCAACGAGTATTACGAGGTTGGCCAGCAGAAGATTATGGAAGTGCTCAACGACGACGTGACCAACGCCGTGAAACATATCGAGGAGCTCATGAACTCTAAGTTCGGCGACAAGGAGAACCCGCTGCTCGTGAGCGTACGCTCGGGTGCACGTGCTTCCATGCCTGGTATGATGGACACCATCCTGAACCTTGGTCTGAACGACGAGGTGGCTGAGGGAATGGTGAAGAAGACCAACAATCCTCACTTCGTTTACGACTCATATCGCCGCTTCGTGCAGATGTATGGCGACGTGGTGCTCGAGATGAAGCCCGTCAACAAAGAAGACATCGACCCGTTCGAGGAGATCATCGAGGGCGTGAAGAAGGAACAGGGCGTGGAGCTCGACAAGGACCTCTCCGTGGAGTCGCTCAAGAAACTGGTTCAGCTCTTCAAGGCTGCCATCAAGGAGCGCACGGGCAAGGACTTCCCCGACGACCCTATCGAGCAGCTCTGGGGCGCCATCTGCGCTGTGTTTCGCTCTTGGATGAACGACCGCGCCATCCTCTATCGTAAGATGGAAGGCATCCCCGACGAGTGGGGTACGGCTGTGAGCGTGATGGCCATGGTGTTTGGTAACATGGGCGACACTTCGGCCACGGGTGTATGCTTCAGCCGCGATGCCGGTAACGGTGAGAACCTTTTCAACGGTGAGTATCTCGTCAACGCTCAGGGTGAAGACGTGGTGGCTGGTATCCGCACACCTCAGCAGATCACCAAGATCGGCTCTCAGCGTTGGGCCGAGCGTGCTGGAATCTCCGAGGAGGAGCGCGCCGCCAAGTATCCCTCTATGGAAGAGGCCATGCCTGAGATCTATGCTCAGCTGAACGGTATCCAGGAGAAGCTGGAGAACCACTACCACGACATGCAGGACATGGAGTTCACCGTACAGGAAGGCAAGCTCTGGTTCCTCCAGACTCGTAACGGTAAGCGCACAGGTACCGCCATGGTGAAGATTGCCATCGACCTGCTCCACGAAGGACTCATCGACGAGAAGACCGCCATCATGCGCTGCGAGCCCCAGAAGCTCGACGAGCTGCTCCACCCGGTATTCGACAAGAAGGCCCTGATGAACGCCAAGGTTATCACACAGGGTCTGCCTGCATCTCCCGGTGCTGCCTGCGGCCAGATCGTGTTCCATGCCGATGATGCCAAGGAGTGGCACGAGGATGGTCACAAAGTGGTGATGGTACGTATCGAGACCTCTCCCGAAGACCTCGCCGGTATGGCTGCTGCCGAAGGTATCCTGACCGCTCGTGGCGGTATGACCTCTCACGCCGCCGTGGTGGCTCGTGGTATGGGTAAGTGCTGCGTCTCTGGTGCAGGTGCCATCAATGTGGACTACAAGGCCAAGACCGTTGAAATCGACGGCGTTGTATATAAAGAAGGTGACTATATCTCGCTCAACGGTACCACCGGACAGGTATATGCTGGTGAGGTTCCCACCAAGGCTGCCGAGCTCTCTGGCGACTTCAAGGAGCTGATGGACCTCTGCGACAAGTACACCAAGCTTCAGGTGCGCACCAATGCTGATACTCCCCACGATGCTCAGGTGGCCCGCAACTTCGGCGCCAAGGGTATCGGTCTGACCCGTACCGAGCACATGTTCTTCGAGGACAAGAAGATCATCGCCATGCGCGAGATGATTCTCTCGAAGGATGCTGCCGGACGCGAGAAGGCACTGGCCAAGCTGCTGCCTTATCAGAAGGCCGACTTCAAGGGCATTCTTGAAGCTATGGACGGTCTGCCCGTCAACATCCGTCTCTTGGATCCCCCATTGCACGAGTTCGTACCCCACGATCTGGCTGGTCAGGAGACCATGGCCAAGGAGATGGGCGTCAGCGTAGAGGATATCAAGCGCCGTGTTGACTCGCTCGCCGAGAACAACCCGATGCTCGGCCATCGCGGTTGCCGTCTGGGTATCACCTTCCCCGAAATCACAGCTATGCAGACACGTGCCATCCTCGGTGCAGCCTGCGAACTGAAGAAGGAAGGAAAGAACCCGATGCCCGAGATCATGGTTCCCCTCATCGGTACGCTCTACGAGCTGAAGCAGCAGAAGGAAGTCATCCAGGATGCAGCCAAGGAAGTATTCGCTGAATACGGCATCGAGGTAGAGTTCGAGATTGGTACGATGATCGAGATTCCACGTGCTGCCCTCACAGCCGACCGCATCGCTACCGAGGCTCAGTACTTCTCATTCGGTACCAACGACCTCACGCAGATGACCTTCGGTTACAGCCGCGATGACATTGCCAGCTTCCTGCCCGTATATCTCGACAAGAAGATCCTCAAGGTTGACCCGTTCCAGGTGCTCGACCAGAAGGGTGTTGGTAAGCTCATCAAGTATGCCGTGAAGGAAGGTCGCGCCGTGCGTCCCGATCTCCGTTGCGGTATCTGCGGTGAGCATGGTGGTGAGCCCAGCTCCGTGAAGTTCTGCGCCAAGATTGGCATGAACTACGCCAGCTGCTCTCCCTTCCGCGTGCCCATCGCCCGACTCGCCGCCGCGCAGGCAGCAGTTGAAGAGTAATTGACTCTAACATATTAAATAAAGAGACCTGCCCAAAAGGACAGGTCTCTTTTGTACCCCTCCCAATGGCTTCTGACGATTTTTATATTAAAACGTCGTATATTGTGCGTTATTTCGCGTTTTTTGTTTGGCGATTCAGTATTATTTTGGTATTTTTGCCGCAGGATTTGCGATTATGACTAAGATTTCATTGCAAATAGGAGATGTGTATGCTCTTCAAGAAAGAGAGACAGGAAAGTGGTTTGCTTTCCAGATAGTGCAAATAGGTGAGGAGAATGCAGTTTACATAGACTTGGATTATTGGAGTGAGAAGATTCCTGAGGAAAGTCATCTCAAAAAGATGTCTTATCTTCGTTTAAATCACCATTCGTGGAATAACAAAACCAACCAATGCTGGGCACCCATCAAGTTTTTCCCATCTCATGCAAAGAGGGTTGGTAACATGGTTATAAGACCAATTGAAGAATGCAAAAGTTATGGTAACTGGCCTAACGGAAGCCAACAGAAATGGACAGAGAAATGGGAAAAACTTCCTAAAGATCAGGTTAAAGCCTTCAAAAAAGCACACACAAAATGGAATGAAACCACTATCGTTGCTGGCAAAGAAGTAAAGAAGAATCTATATGGACTGTCTGATGATATACTTGGTGCTGTTTCTGATTTTTCAGAATTTGACATGCTCCCTGGATTGGGAAGAGTCAATACCACTAAAGATTATCCTCAACTGATACCTTTTTTGGAACGTCGATACCTCATCCGGGAGTTAGTATGGGATTATTGCCATCGGCGAGAGCTAGACCTTAGCCGTACACATCTCGAGGAGGTGGAAATCAGTGGCGAGGACGTCGAGAGCATTCTATTGCCTTCAAGCGTCAGTAACCTGACGCTAAGAGGAAAATTGTCACCTAACCTTCGTGTCCATTCTCCTAACGATGGTTATTATATGATTCTTCGGGTGGAGTTGCATGATGATTTCCTTCCAGATGTTGGTTTGAATAGGTTGACCAACTTACGACTCACTGGTATTCAGGATTTTAATTTGAAAGGTATTTCTTTGCGATATCCTGGCCTTATGTGGTTAGGCTTGGCAGGAAAACCAGGCTATATCCACGACGTGGCAGAGATTTCGAATCTTTGCGAATTGGAAACCCTGACGATGGATGATTTGTTTGGTTTTTCTGCTGATGATTTTCCCCGTCCAGAAAATCTTCCAGAACTGAGGAACCTATGGCTTGAGAGTGTTTCGGCTGAAGCGGGAAAGACAATAAAGAAGTCGTATAAGGGAATGATTCAAGACTTGCAGGTCTTAAAACTACGTTCTGATGAATGGCTTCATGAGAATCTTAACAATCCATTGCGCCATTGGGATAGAAGTGAGTTCGTGCCCAAGTCAAAATATACCAGATCAGTCGCACTATGGAAAGAAACGCGTCGCCGGATGATAGAAGAGGCGAGCCATGCGGAGTTGGATTTCTCTGCTGTCAAGCGCATAACCATTGACTATGTAGATGGGTTTAACAAACTCGATCGGCGGACATCTTTCATTGAGACAGAAGAGCGCGAAGACATTTTTAATGCTTTTGAGCAGATACTTAATGAAACAGGTCTTTCTGAATTCAAAGAAGAACTAATACAGCTTATTGACGATAATAGGAGATGGTAAAATCTGCTTTTGCGCAGTATTCACTCATGCATGATAATTCCTCAGTATATATTTACCACATATTTAGTTGCGAGCAATAGAGAATAGCATAATAAACAGATAAATCGGAATTTAACATTCCAATTACCTGGAAATGAAATCGGTAATTTTCAATCGTTTTTATTCAAAGAACGTTTTATGTAAAATGTGAAAATTGTGGCGTAATTTGTGAAACAAATATGTCCCAAAAACGTTGTAACTTTGCAGCCGAAAACTATTAATATACATATCAAATGAAAATCAAGAGTATCATCACAGCCGCTGTAGCACTATTAGTATCGACAGCATGCAACGGAGGCGCAAAACAGGAGAAGGTAATGAACAAGGATTCTAAGGCAATTGTAGTGTTCTTCTCACATGCAGGAGACAACTACGCAGTAGGAAACATCGAGGTTGGCAACACGAAGATTGTTGCAGACTATATCACGGAGTTGACGGAGGCAGGGCAGTTTGAAATCGTCACCCACAAGTATGACGGCATGGCCTATACGCCACTCATTAATCTGGCGAAGGAGGAAACCAAGAACGGAGAACTGCCTGCTTACGAGGGTGACATTGACCTGAGCAAGTACGACACTGTGTTCATCGGCGGCCCTGTCTGGTGGGGCACCTATCCGCAGGTGATGTTTACTTTCTTCAAGAAGCATGCCAATGATCTGAAGGACAAAACCGTCATTCCATTCACCACTCACGAAGGTTCAGGACTGGCCAACTGTGTGGAGGATGTGAAGAAAGCTTTCCCTGGTGCCAACGTTCAGAATGGTTTCAGTATTTATGGCCATGAGGTGCGTACGGAGAAAGCAAAGGTTGAGAAATGGCTCAAAGGACTTGGATATTAAGAATAGAATAAGGTATTAGGATTGGCAGGATTAGGCTTTCCGCTGGGAGTGTGTAAAAAGAGCAACACACCCGGCGGAAAGTCCTGTTTTCATAAACTATCCTAAAATCAGATGCAACAATCGACCGAAATTGTCAGAATTATGTAATTTTGTAGCAAGTATTAATAATTCAGATAGAGAAATCGAGTTTTAACATTCCAATTGCCTAGAAGTGAAATAGGCAGTTTCCAATTTAACTGACTGAGCTATGCCAAAGGAACGCAACAAAGCAAACTTGTACCGAGAGAAGGCTTACGAGGGTGACACCAAGGCGATGAACAATCTTGGGGTATGCTATGAGCGTGGCATTGGTGTAAAGGTTAACCTGGAGATGGCATTTGGGTGGTATATGAAAGCTGCAGGACAGGGCGATGTCTATGGATGTTTCAACGTTGGTGAGTGCTACTATCATGGCAAAGGTGTGGAGCAGAACATGGAACTGGCTTTTGAGTGGTATATGAAAGCTGCCGATAAGGGCGATATGCAGTCGCAGGTCAATGTGGCCAATGCCTATTATTTGGGTAACGGCACAGAGCAGGATCACCACAAAGCTTTCCTCTGGTATCGTGAGGCTGCTTTCCAAGGGCATATCCTCAGCCAGAAAAATGTAGGAGCCGCCTATTGGAATGGCGATGGCGTGGCAAAGAACTTAGAGGAATGTGTTTTCTGGTATGAGCTTGCCGCTAATGGTGGCGATGCACAGGCTCAGTTTGCCACAGGGTGGTTCCTGATGACCGGTACGGGCGTTTCCAAGGATGAGCGCAAAGGGCTGAAGTGGATTCACAAGGCTACGTTTCAGGGATTCCAGCCTGCTATCGACTATTGTAAGGAGCATGGGTATAAATGGTATTAAAAACAGCAATCTGTATTCATGAAACGGATTTCGGTATATCAAAATATAATTGTATTATGCAACGGATATGAAACAGACTATGGAAATCAGTGGGCGCGAGTGCCTGCTGTATAACGAAGGTAATGAGCCGGAAATATTGCTCATCCAGACGTTAGGCGCACAGGAGCGTGACAGCATCGATAGTGAGGTGGCGATGATTAGCGAGGCTACGGGTGCATCGTTCGTGATGGCAGCCTTTGTCATCGTCGACTGGGAAGTGGAACTCACGCCGTGGCACGATCCTGCCGTGTCGAAGCGTCAGGCCGTAGGCGAACATGCTTTCGATACGTTGAATTATATCACCAAAAGCCTTATTCCATATTTACAGGAGCAGTTCGGCCAACTGCCGGTCGTCCTGGGCGGCTATTCGTTAGGCGGGCTTTTCTCGCGCTGGGCTGCATCGAAAGCCGAGTGCTTCGAGGCTGTAGCAGCCGTGTCACCATCGTTGTGGATAGATGCCTGGTGCGGTTTCTCGGAAGTCCATGCTGTCTATGCGCGTTACGTCTATCTCAGCCTTGGCGACCGCGAGGAGCACAGCCGCAACAAGGCCATTGCCCAGGTGGGCAACAATGTACGATGGGAGCATGAGCACCTGAAGCAAGTCCTCGGTCCCGATAATACAACGCTGGAATGGAACACGGGCAATCATTTCGTGGATGGTGCCCTCCGCATCGCCAAGGGCTTCGCGTGGTGCATTGACAAAATGATGAATAGTAAATCGTAAATTATCATGGTGAAGATACATGAAATGTACAGCTAACAAGTAAGCCCGGCATGGTGACCGGGCTTACTTGTTTGGTATGTTGCTTCTTTTAGAAGAAGATGCTCGAAATGATGTAAGCTACAATGGTGCTGATAACCACGCTGATGAGTCCCGGGATCATGAACGAATGGTTGAGCACATATTTGCCGATCTTTGTGGTACCTGTGCGGTCAATGTTCACCGTCGCGATATCAGAAGGATAGTTCGGGATGAAGAAATACCCATAGACGCAAGGCAGGGCACCAAGCAGAATCCATCCAGGAATGCCAAGTTTGTAGGCCACGGGCAGGAGGGCTACAACGACGGCTGCCTGCGAGTTGATGAGCACCGAGAAAATGAAGAATACAAGGGCGATGGCCCATGGATAGTTGTCCACCATTTCGCCGAGCAGCGTTTCCACTTCTGCCATGTGAGCACCGAAGAAGGTGTTGGCCAGCCAAGCAATACCGTAGATGGCTACAACGGCCACCATTCCCGATTGCCATACGTTGCCGGCAACAGCTGCCTTAGGCTTGGCTCCGCAGATCATGATCATCAGGGCTGCAGCTGAGATGAGGATGATTTGAATGACGAGATACATGCGGATGGTTACGGGTACCTTCTCAGTTACGCCAGCCATCACGACGCCGGCTGAAGCCAGATCGGAGGGGCTTACGGTCTTACCTGTGGGCAATGCAACGGCCGTGGCTCCGTCAATGGCCTTTACTGTATCGAAAGCGGGGAGGATACTTTGTGCAAAGGCAAGGATGACAATCAGCGCGATGGCAGCCAGGAAGATATAGACAGCCCACTTTGATTTCTTGTCAATCTGCTTGTCGAGTGTGGTTGCTGTGTTTCCATATACAAATTCATACTGGGCTGGGTCCTTGATTCTTTCTTGGAACTCAGGGTCTTTATCGAGATCGAGACCGCGATTGTATGACCATGAGGCGGCGGCTATCACACCGCAAAGACAGGCTGGAATCGTGACAGCAACAATCTGCGGAATGCTGATAGGGAAACCGTTCAGTCCGGAGATGGTAGAGAAGGCCACAACGGCAGCCGAGATGGGCGAGCAGACAATGGCCAGCATGGATGCTACGGAAGCTACTGCCAACGGTCGTTCGGGACGGATACCCTTCTTGATGGCCACATCAGTAACGATTGGCATCAACGTGTACATCACGTGACCCGTGCCGCATACGACGGTTAGGAAGAATGTGCTCAGAGGTGCCAGGAAAGTGATATGCTGAGGGTGTCTACGAAGGATACGTTCTACGATTTGGATCATCCAGTCCATACCACCAGATGCCTGAAGCACACCAGCACAGGTGACGGCGGCCACGATAATATAGATAACGTCGGTAGGGGGCGTTCCGGGTTTCAGACCGTGGTCAAAAACGAGGATGGCAAGTCCGAGACCGGCAATGGCTCCCAGCGCAAGGCTTCCATACTTGGAACCCAGGTAAAGGGCCAGGAGAACTACTAATAATTCTATAATAATTATCAACATAGTCAGTAGGGATTTAATAGATGATCATTGACAAGGCATAAGCCACAAGGGTGCTAACCGTGACGTGGATAAGTCCGGGCATCATGAACGAGTGGTTGAGCAGGTATTTACCGATGACGGTGGTTCCAGAGCGGTCAAAGTTCACGGTGGCGATATCCGACGGATAGTTAGGGATGAAGAAGTAGCCATAAACACTGGGCAGTACGCCGAGCAGTACTGGTCCCGGAATTCCTAACGAATAAGCCAGTGGCAACATGGAGACAACCACAGCGCCCTGTGAGTTGATAAGAACAGATACGAGGAAGAACACGAATGCGATTGACCAGTTGTACTTGGCCACAATGTCGCCCAGCATGGCCTGCATCTCATCCGTATAGTTGGAGAAATAGGTGTCGGCCAGCCACGCGATGCCGAAGATGGCCACGACAGCTACCATACCCGACTGCCAAACGGCTCCGCGCACGGCTTTCGAAGGCGAAGCTTTGCAGAAGAGAATCATAATGGCGGCTGCGCTGATCATCACAATCTGGATGATGACGTTCATCTTGAGTTTTACGGTGGAGAGTTCTGTGATTCCCGGAACTACAGCCTTGGCCTTTGCAAGCGTGGCGGCAGATACGACGGTTCCGTCGGAGAATGTGAAATCGGGTGCATCTTTCACAGCCTTCACAGTGCTATATTCAGGCAGCACGTCCTGGAAGATAGCGAAAAGCACGATGATAATAAGGGCACCGAGAAACACGAAGACGGCATTCTTGGCACTTTGGGGGATTTCCTTGTCGAGCGTAGTGGCCGAACCGCCATAAATATATTCGCGCTGAGCAGGATCTTGGATTCTTTTCTGGAACTCAGGATCTTTATCAAGATCAAGTCCGCGATGATAGGAAGCGGTGGCTGCAGCCATCAATCCGCATAGGCAAGCCGGGATGCTTACCATGAGCACCTGTGGAATGCTGATGTCAAAGCCGTTGGTATTCGATATAGTCACAAAGGCCACCACGGCAGCGGCAATCGGAGAACAGGTGATACCTACCTGGGATGCAATGGAAGCAACGCCACATGGGCGTTCTGGGCGGATGCCTTTCTTGATGGCGATATCGCAGATGATAGGCATCAGCGTGTAAACTACATGACCCGTTCCAACCAGCACTGTCAGGAAAAAAGTGCATAGGGGTGCCAGGAATGTGATACGGTCAGGATGTTTGCGAAGCATCTTTTCTGCAATCTGAATCAGCCAATCCATACCTCCCGATGCCTGCATGATGCCAGCACAGGTGACGGCAGCAATGATGATATAGATTACATCCGTTGGTGGGGAACCCGGTTTCATACCGAAACCAAACACAAGCAGGGCTAATCCGATTCCGGAAATGGCTCCCAAAGCTAAGCTTCCGTATCGGGATCCTACATAGAGCGCCAGTAATACTACAAGCAACTCAACAATCATTAGAATCATAGAAAATAGTATAAGTTAGAGTTTGTAATATATTCTTTTAGATATTTCCCTGCAAATATAGTAAAAAATTAGTTTATGAGGTTCTTTCGGGGAAGTTTTTTTTGATTTAGGTCAAAAATAAGGGGGAATGCCAACGATTTTCCCCCTGCTGCTTTTCCGATAATGGGATTATGATTACTTTTGCATTACCAAACGAAAGACATCTATCTCGGGTATTTAGTATAAGGTTTTAAAGATCGTTTCAGGTATAACATTTAGAAAAGAAGAATTGAAAAAGAGAGAGAATTTATAGAGAAAGAGATAGATAAAAGGAGATATTTTAGCCGTTTAATTGGTTAGGTAATACATTTTTGGCAGTGGTTGTAGTGATACAATTACTGCTTTTTTTGTTTTTTAAGACAGCCAATTGCTTGAATTACGTGAATTTTTTGTAATTTTGCGCCCTATAAAATAAATAAGGTAGAAAACGTATTAAAAAATAAAGAAAATGGCTAAGAAATTTGCCGAACATGACGGTCTTAACCTGCATGCAACCAACCAGCAGGTATTAGAGCAGTGGAATGCGGAGGATGTTTTCCATAAGAGCATCTCCGAGCGTGAGGGATGTCCTCAGTTTGTCTTTTTTGAGGGACCTCCCTCGGCAAACGGGCACCCTGGCATTCACCATGTGCTGGCCCGTACCATCAAAGACACTTTCAATCGCTACAAGACGATGAAGGGCTTTCAGGTTCATCGCAAGGCGGGATGGGATACCCATGGGCTGCCTGTCGAACTTGGAGTGGAAAAAGAATTAGGCATCACCAAGGCTGATATTGACAATAAGGAGTCGGAGAAGTATATCTCGGTGGAAGACTATAACCACAAGTGCCGTGAGAATGTCATGATGTACACACAGGAATGGCGTGACCTGACGGAGAAAATGGGCTATTTCGTGGATCTTGACCATCCTTATATCACCTATGATAATAAATATATAGAAACGCTCTGGTGGCTGCTGAAGCAGTTCTATCAGAAAGGTCTGCTCTATAAGGGCTACACCATTCAGCCGTATTCTCCGGCTGCTGGAACAGGCCTTTCGAGCCATGAGCTGAATCAGCCGGGCTGCTATCGTGACGTGAAGGATACTACTTGCACAGCTCAGTTCAAGATTGTGGATCCTCGTCCCGAGATGAAAGAGTGGGGCACACCCGTGTTCTTGGCATGGACAACTACGCCTTGGACACTCCCTTCAAATACGGCCCTCTGTGTAGGACCGAAGATTGACTATGTTTGCCTGCAGACATTCAATCCCTATAACGGTGAGAAGATTTCGGCCGTGATGGCTGCTGCCTTGGTTGACAGCTATTTGAAGCCGGAGGGTGAATTCGCCGAGATGGAATACAAGCCAGGCGACAAAGTAGTGCCTTACCGTGTAGTAGGCCAATATAAAGGCTCCGACCTCGTAGGTATGCACTATGAGCAGTTGATGTCTTGGGTTAAGCCTTGTGAGAAAGTGGATGACAATGCTGCTCCTTTCGTGAAGAAGGCCGCATCGGAGCATCCAGAGAGAATCTTCTCCGTTGGCAACGATAAGTTCGTGGAGATGGAGGAAGTGGCTTTCCGTGTAATTCCAGGCGACTATGTGACCACGGACGATGGTACGGGTATCGTTCATATTGCTCCTACATTCGGTGCCGATGATGCCAAGGTCGCCAAGGATGCTGGCATTCCCTCATTATTCCTTATTAATAAAGGTGGTGAGACACGCCCGATGGTTGACCTTCAGGGTAAATACTATGTGATGGACGAGTTGGCAGACGAGTTCGTGAAAGTCTGTGTAAACGTGGAAGCCTACGGTAAGCATGCCGGTGACTACGTGAAGAATGCCTATGCTCCAGAGTTCAACAAGAACGGCAAGTATGATGAGCAGGCAGCCATGAAGGCTGAAGACCTGAATATCGTGCTCTGCATGGAAATGAAGCAGGAAGGCTCGGTCTATAAGATAGAGAAACATGTTCACAACTATCCTCATTGCTGGCGTACGGATAAGCCCGTGCTCTATTATCCGCTTGATTCTTGGTTTATCCGTTCCACGGCTTGCAAGGATCGAATGGTGGAACTCAATAAAACCATCAATTGGAAACCGGAGTCCACGGGTACAGGCCGTTTCGGCAACTGGTTGGAGAATCTGAATGACTGGAATCTTTCGCGTTCCCGCTTCTGGGGTACTCCGTTGCCTATCTGGCGTAATAAGGATACTCGTGAGGAGATATGCATCGGCTCGCTTGAAGAACTTTATGCTGAAATTGAGAAGGCCGTTGAGGCTGGCGTGATGGAATCGAATCCTTTGAAGGAAAAGGGTTTCGTGCCAGGTGATATGACTCAAGAGAACTATGACAGGATTGACCTCCATCGTCCGTATGTGGATGACATCGTGTTGGTGGGTGAAAGCGGCCAGCCTTTGACTCGTGAGACGGATCTCATTGACGTTTGGTTCGACAGCGGTTCCATGCCTTATGCTCAGATACACTATCCCTTTGAGAATAAGGATGCCATTGACAAGGGGCTTGCATTCCCCTGCGACTTCATTAATGAAGGAGTTGACCAGACGCGTGGCTGGTTCTTCACGCTTCATGCCATTGCCACGATGATTTTCGACTCCGTGGCCTTCAAGAATGTGATTTCAAGCGGTCTTGTGCTTGATGCCAAGGGTATCAAGATGTCGAAGCATATTGGTAATGTGGTGAATCCATTCTCGGAGATTGAGAAGAACGGTGCAGATGCCGTTCGCTTCTATATGCTCACCAATACCCAGCCATGGGATAACCTGAAGTATGATCCGAAGGGTGTGGAGGAAATCCGCCGCAAGTTCTTCGGTACCTTATATAATACGTATAGCTTCTTTGCCCTCTACGCTAACGTAGATGGCTTTGATCCCGAAATGCCTCAAGTGGCTTTCGCCGAGCGCCCGGAGATTGACAGATGGATCCTCTCTTCGCTTAATACGCTCATTAAGAATGTGGATGAGGCTTTGGCCGATTTCGAACCTACGAAGGCAGGCCGATTTATTGACACCTTTGTAAGCGACGACCTTTCCAACTGGTATGTCCGTCTGAACCGCAAGCGTTTCTGGGGTAAGGAGATGTCTGCCGACAAGCTATCAGCCTATCAGACACTTTACACTTGCCTGCTGACGGTTTCCAAGTTGCTGGCTCCCTTCTCGCCGTTCTATGCTGATGAACTTTATCGCGATTTGACGGGTAGCGATACCTCTGTCCATTTGGTTCGTTTCCCGGAGGCTGATGCCACTGCCGTTGACACAGATCTTGAAGCCCGCATGGAGATGGCCCAAAAGATAACTTCTATGGTTTTGGCACTGCGCCGTAAGGTGAACATCAAGGTGCGTCAACCACTCCAGAAGATTATGATTCCGGCCGTTGATGCCGAACAGCAGAAGCATATCGAGGCCGTGAAAGACCTGATTATGAATGAAGTGAATGTGAAGGAACTCACGTTTGTGGAAGGTCAGGGCATTCTGGTGAAGAAGGTGAAGTGCAACTTCCGGACGATGGGTAAGAAATTCGGAAAGTTAATGAAGGGTATAGCCGCTCAGATGGCTACGCTCTCGCAGGAACAGATAGCACAACTCGAAAACGAGGGTTGCCTGAAGGTGGAAGTAGAGGGCCAGGAAGCAGTAGTGGATGCAGCTGACGTGGAGATTATCAGCGAGGACATTCCCGGATGGCTTGTGTCTAATGAAGGTAATCTTACCGTGGCACTCGAAGTTCAACTGAGTGACGAACTGCTCAAGGAAGGTATGGCCCGTGAACTCATCAACCGTATCCAAAATATCCGTAAGGACAGCGGTTTCGAGATTACAGACCGTATAAAGGTAACCATTGCTCCCAATGAGCAGACGGATGCTGCTATTGCCGACTATGCTGAATATATCAAGACCCAAGTGTTGGCTGACGGTATTGAGGTGGCCTATAATGATGGTCAGGAGATAGATTTTGACGATTTTAGTATAAATATTAAGGTGGTGAAGTCCTAAGCAGCACTTTGCCTCCATACAACCCTAAACCTATAATTAATATGGCAGAAAAGACACGTTACAGCGACGAAGAACTCCAGGAGTTCAAGGAAATCATCGATGAGAAACTGGCGGTTGCCAAGCACGACTACCAGCAGATGATGCGCACATTGATGAATGCAGATGGTAATGATGTGGACGACACCTCACCCACTTATAAGGTACTTGAGGAAGGCAGTGCTACGCAGACCAAAGAGGAACTGATGACACAGGCTGCCCGCATGCAAAAGTTTATCCAAGGCCTCGAGGCCGCTCTTGTACGCATTCAGAACAAGACTTACGGCATTGACCGTATAACCGGCGAGCTGATTCCAAAGGAGCGCCTTCGTGCCGTTCCGCATGCTACGCTGAGTGTTCAAAGTAAATTGAATGGCAAACATTAAGAAATCACGCGGTATTCTTGCCGTTACACTTATTTTGGTATTATTGGTTATTGACCAGGTCATCAAGATTTGGGTCAAGACCAATATGCCATTATATGATACCATAGAGATCACCTCGTGGTTCAAGATCCATTACATCGAGAACAATGGAATGGCTTTCGGCATGACTTTTGTCAACAAATTGGTACTCAGTCTGTTCCGTATAGCTGCTATAGTGCTGCTTTGCTATTATATTTCATTGCTCGTTCGTCGTGGATGCCGTCTGGGTTATCTGATATGTGTGGCTATTGTGACTGCCGGGGCGGCTGGCAATATCTTCGACTCTATGTTCTATGGACTCATATTCAGCGGGTCTTCACCTTACTATGTGAGTTATTTCGTTCCTTTTGGTGACGGATATGCTCCGTTCTTGATGGGTAAGGTCGTTGATATGTTCTATTTCCCTCTTATTGAGAGCACTTTTCCTGATTGGGTTCCTTTCTGGGGTGGCGAGAATTTTGTTTTCTTCTCTCCAGTATTCAACTTTGCCGATGCTTGTGTTTCCGTTGGGGTAGTTGTTGTCCTCCTCTTTTACCAGAGAGAGCTGACGGAGCTTTTCAAAGATAATAAGCCAAAGGAGCAATCTACTTCTATAGATTCAGATTTAAATTAAAAGAGTAACGCTATGTGCCGTCGTTTTCATTTCATCTTTTTTTTGACCATTGCCATTATAGTCGCTTCTGGCTTTAGCAGTTGCGGAGATTCCATACCAAGCGAATATCTGCAACCTAAAGAACTTGAAGAAGTCCTCTATGATTATCATGTGGCTCTTGGGATGCTTAACGGTGAAATGCGAAATGATCAAAACAGGGCCTATAATGAACGTCTGTATAAACTGGCAGTCCTTAAAAAGCATAACGTAAGCGAAGAGAAATTTGAAAACTCCATGGTCTATTACATGCGCCATGCTGAAGATCTTCAAAAGGTGTATAAGTCACTTACCGAACGAGTGAGGGCAGAGGCCAGCCAAGTGGGTGCAAGCGTCAGCGCCATGAGTGCCGGAGGAGCTCTTCAAGGAGATACGGCCAACGTATGGCCCCTTGAGCCTGGTTTCGTACTCATGCAACGCAGGCCTTACAATGTTTCTTCCTTTGTGATTAAGGCAGATACCGCCTTCCATAAAGGTGACCGGTTCAATCTTGGATTTGACACTCAGTTCCTCTTCCAGGAAGGCTTCAAGGACGGCATAGCCATGCTTGCCATCCAGTTCAATAATGACAGTGTTGCCACGCGTTCTATTCATTTCTCCTCCAACAGCCGTTATAATCTTGAAATCAATGATAACGACCGTTTGGGCGTGAAGGAGATACGTGGATTTTTCTATCTGAACAAGGAACAAAACGCTCAGACCTCTACTACCTTGAAACTGCTTTTCCTGAACCGCATCCAACTTTTACGTATGCGAGTCCGCGAAATGAAACACGTGGAGAAGAAGGGAGAATCTGACAGTATCCAGAATGCATCTGGAGCACCAGAGGGTAAATCTGAAAAGTAAATCTCATGGCAGAAGGTATCAGGAAGGTTGCTGCCCATGAGGTGCACGTTGACGGTCATGTGTTGATACAGGCCGTGGTGGAATTACGGGAGGGAAGTGTCGTCGATTACTATACTTTTTCAGGTGAGCTTCCTCTTACCGAATGGCTTGGCGGGGTTATCGAGATTCGTGATTCCAAAGCCTATTGGAACGGAAGTCTCCTTCAATAACTTATCCCTATACCTTATTTATTATAACAGCATTTCCTCTCTATATAGTTGATATAGAGCAGTGTTTACGTTTTTTAACAACGGTCTCCCCCAAAGTATAAAACACGGGCAAAATAGTATCATTATTATCATCCTTTATTTCGTATCTTTGCAAAAAATTATTACTAACTAAATTTTTAAAGCCTGAATGAGACGTTTAGCGATGCTTTTTGTGGGTCTGATGGTGCTTCTTACGGCAGGCGCACAGATTCGTGGCAATTCAATTACGGTAACAGTAACTCCCGATCATAAGGATTGGAATTATAGGGTGGGCGAGGAGTGTAAGTTCGTGGTGAACGTATTGCGCTCGGGTACGCTTATTAATAATGTAAAGGTTGACTATGAAGCTGGTCCTGAAATGTACTCCGAAGTGAAGAAAAAAGGAGTTGTACTGAAAGATGGCACGCTGACTTTGAAAGGCAAGATGTCAAAGCCTGGTTTCTATCGTCTTGACGTGAAGGCATACGTGGATGGTAAGGAGTATAAAGGAGCTTGCAGTGCAGCCTTTTCCCCCGAGAAGTTGCAGCCTACCACGGTGATGCCGAAGGATTTCGAGGAGTTCTGGCAGAATGCTGTTAAGGAGGCTCGCAAGGTGGATCTCAATCCTACGAAGCGCCTTCTGCCTGAGCGTTGCACCAAGGATGTGAACGTCTATGAGGTGTCATTCCAGAATATGCAGCCTAACTATCGTACGTATGGTATCTTGTGTGTTCCGGTGAAGGAAGGCCGCTATCCGGCTCTGCTGAGAGTGCCCGGTGCTGGTGTGCGTCCTTATGGTGGTGATCTCTATACGGCATCTCAGGGGGCAGTCACCTTGGAGATTGGTATTCATGGCGTGCCTGTCACCATGGAGCAAAAAGTTTATGACGATATGTTCAACGGTGCCCTGATGGGCTATTGGGAGTTCAATATGGACAACCGCGACAAAAACTATTACAAGCGTGTGGTTATCGGGTGTTTACGTGCCCTTGACTATATTGCTGAGTACACTCCTTGGAACGGAAAGGAAATGGGTGTGTCAGGTTCAAGTCAGGGAGGCTTCCTCACACTTGCCACAGCTGCGCTCGACAAGCGTATCACCTACTATGCCCCTGTACATGCCGCCCTTTGTGATCATACCGCTTCTTTACAAGGCATTGCGTGCGGCTGGCCGCATTATTTCTATTGGAACAAAGGTAAGGGCCAGGAGAAGCAGATTGAGGCATCGCGCTATTACGATGGCGTGAACTTTGCCCGTCTGATAACCGACCAGCAGACAGGCTGGTTCTCGTTTGGCTACAACGATGACGTGGTGCCCCCCACGACGGCTTGGGCCACCTATAATACCGTGAAGGGCCCCAAGACCATCAAGCCCTATCAGGCCACCTGGCACTTCTGGTTCCAGGAGCAATGGGACGAATGGGAAGAGTGGATGCTGAAACAGATGCATCTGAGATAAGTAGGAAGACGAAACAAATAATAAAGTATCAAATATGAAAAAGATTTTAGTAATGTTCTTAGCAGCAATGACAATGATTGCATGTGCTACAAAGAAGGCAGAGCCCCAGCCGACGGCGGCTCAGCAGTTGTTGGAGCGTTTGGACTCCATTCGCCAGAAAGGCATCATGTACGGGCATCAGGACGATCCGATGTACGGACTTACATGGGAGTATGACAAAGATTCCAGCGATGTGAAGAATGTCTGTGGAGACTATCCTGCAATCATGGGCTTCGATCTTGGCGGAATCGAGATGGGTGATAAGAAGAACCTCGACAGCGTTCCCTTTACCCGTATGACGGAGGAGATTCAGAACCATTACCGCCGCGGAGGTATTATCACCTTGAGCTGGCATCCGCGTAACCCTGTCACCACGATAGAAGGTGGTGGATGGGCAGGCCAGAAGTTCCCCGAGGGAACCGCATGGGATGTTACCGACTCTGCCGTAGTGAAGAAGATTTTGCCTGGCGGTGAATTCCACGAGAAGTTTGAAGGCTGGATGCAGCGTGTGTCAGATTTCCTCGCCACCTTGAAGGATGATAACGGCCAGAAGATTCCCGTCATCTTCCGTCCTTGGCACGAGAATTCCGGCTCTTGGTTCTGGTGGGGCGAGAAACTTTGCACCGTTGAAGAGTATAAGGCATTGTGGAACATGCTTCAAGACAAGCTGAAGACAGATGGATATGAGAACCTTGTATGGTCATACTCTCCGGGCTGCCAGGACAACTTGACGGCCGAACGCCTGCTCGACCGCTATCCTGGGGATGACCGCGTCGATATGATTGGGCTTGACGGCTATCAGTGGAAACCGGAGGAGAAAGACGCCTTCATCAGTCGCACGAAGCAGAACCTGCAGGTGCTCTGCGAGGTAGCCAAGGCTCACAACCTGATTCCTGCCCTGACAGAGACCGGCATGAAGAACATGACGCAACCAGACTGGTGGACATCAACCCTGCTGCCCGCCGTGAAGGATTTCCCCATCAGCTATTTGCTCACATGGCGCAACTACAAGGAAGAATGGTTCGGGCCCTCTACCTCAAAGCCCGATGCAAAATATTTTGTAGATTTCTATAACGACGAGAAGACTTTATTCCAGAACGATATTAAATAGAATAACCGACATGACTGATTTTCAAGCAAAAGTAGCAGCCCTGCGTGCTCATCACGAGGAGCTGCTCACTAAAAAGAACCAACCACTGGAGTGGGGTAATGGTATCTATACGAAGTATGCTAACCCTATTCTCACCGCTGAGCATACGCCGCTGGAATGGCGCTATGACTTCAACGAGAAAGACAATCCTTACCTGATGCAGCGTATCATGATGAACGCCACGCTTAATTCAGGAGCCATCAAGTGGCAGGGCAAATACCTGCTCGTGGTGCGCGTGGAGGGAGCCGACCGCAAATCGTTCTTTGCCGTGGCAGAGAGCCCCAACGGTATCGACAACTTCCGCTTCTGGGACGAACCCATCACGATGCCCGACGACGTGATTCCCGCAACAAACATCTACGACATGCGACTCACGGCCCATGAGGATGGCTGGATTTACGGCATCTTCTGCGCGGAGCGTCATGACGACAGCCAGCCCGGCGATCTTAGTGCTGCTACGGCCACGGCTGCCATCGCACGCACGAAAGATCTGATTAACTGGGAACGCCTGCCCGACCTGAAGACCAAGAGTCAGCAGCGTAACGTGGTGCTTCATCCCGAATTTGTTGACGGCAAGTATGCCCTTTATACCCGCCCCCAAGATGGTTTCATCGATACCGGTAGCGGCGGTGGCATTGGATGGGCACTCGTTGACGATATCACCCATGCAGAGGTGAAAGAAGAGAAGATTATCAACGCCCGCCACTATCACACCATCATGGAGGTGAAGAACGGCGAAGGCCCGCATCCCATTAAGACCCCCAAGGGCTGGCTCCATCTGGCCCACGGCGTACGTGGCTGTGCCTCAGGCTTGCGCTATGTGCTGTATATGTATATGACGGCACTTGATGATCCCACTCGTGTGATTGCACAGCCTGGCGGCTATTTCCTCGTTCCCGAGGGATGGGAGTATATCGGCGACGTGATGAATGTGGCTTTTGCCAACGGATGGATAGCCGACGAGGATGGCCGCGTGCTCATCTATTACGCTTCTTCCGACACCCGTATGCATGTAGCCGTATCCACCATTGACAAGCTCATAGACTATTGCATGAACACACCCGAGGACGGATTCACCACCTCGGCCTCTGTGGAGACCATCAAGAAGTTGGTCAGGAAAAACAAAAACATACAATAAAAACGGCAGGCGGCAGTTATATTATATAATAATATAGGTGGCGCCTGCTATCCTGCTATTAACATTACTATAAAAACGATATGGCAAGTTTAAAAGAAAAAATCGGCTATGCACTCGGTGATGCAGCGGCCGGTGGTATTACTTGGAAGGTGATGTCGATTGCTTTCCCACTTTTCTTCACCAACGTTTTCGGACTGACCGTGGCTGATACGGCTACATTGATGCTCATCGCACGTATGTTTGATGTGGTCACCGACCCGCTCATGGGTTCCCTGGCCGACCGCACCCAGAGCCGTTGGGGCACTTACCGACCTTGGCTTATCTTTGGTGCCGTGCCTCTGGGCGTCATCTTCGCCCTGTTGCTCTATACACCTGACTTTGGCCCTGTAGGCAAGCGTATCTATGCTTATACGCTCTATCTGCTTATGATGGCTTGCTATACCGCCGTCAATGTGCCCTATGGATCGTTGCTCGGTGTGATGACCGCCGATGATAACGAGAAGAACCAGTTCTCATCCTTCCGCATGGTAGGAGCCTATGCCATGGGTTTCATCACCCTGCTCTCGTTCCCTTACCTCCAGAAGATGGTGGGCGGTACGCCTGCACATCAGTATGCCGTGTTGGGTGCTTGCCTCGGTGGACTGGCCACGGTTATGACGCTGGCCTGTGGCCTGCTTACGAAAGAGCGCCTGAAACCCGTCCGCGCAGAGAAGTTCTCTTTCAAGCCCTTTGCCGACCTCTTTAAGAACAAGCCTTGGATATATCTGACGCTCATCGGCATCTGCACCAACTTCTTTAACGGTTTCCGCTATGCCGTGGCCGGTTATCTCATGGAGTATTGTCTGCATGGTGATGTCACCGTTTCGGGGCTGATTATCAACTACACGGTGTTCATGACCTTCGGTGAAGTGACCTGCATGATCTTCGGCGGCCTTTCGCCTAAGTTCACCCAGTGGATGGGCAGCAAGAAGAAAGCCTTCATCGTAGCCGGCCTCATCTGCATGGTGTTCTCCATCGCCTTCTTCTTTGTGCCGATGGACCCCGCCTACATCTGGGTGCTCGTAGCCCTCGTGGTGCTCACCTCTATCGGCGTAGGTCTCTATTCCCCGCTCCTGTGGTCGATGTATGCCGACGTAGCTGATTATGCCACCGCTCAGAACGGTACCTCATCCACCGGTCTCATCTTCTCATCGGGTACGATGGCGCAGAAGTTCGGCACCGCTATCTCCGGTTCGCTCGTGGCTCTGTTGCTGGGTTTCGCCGGTTTCTATTCTGGAACTGATGCCAACGGCCAGACCGTTATCAACATCACTAACATGGAAGCCGTGCGCGAGATGACATGGGCATTGTTCTCCATCTTCCCGGCTATTATTATCGTGATTATGATATGGTTGCTCTACAAGTATCCTATCAAGAAGTAAAACCCTTCTCATAAGTCCCCTCCCCGGAGGGGCTTTTTTAGTCAATATGAAAGAAGAAGTCAAAACATTGAAGGCCGAAGTCCGCGACGTCCTTGAGAACAATATCCTCAGCTTCTGGCTTGAGAAGATGGTGGACAGGGAGAACGGCGGCTTCTACGGCCAGATGACTGGCGAAGGCCAGCTCGTGAAGACAGCCGATAAGGGCTGCATCCTCAACGCACGCATCCTGTGGTCCTTCTCCGCAGCCTATCGCGTGCTTCGCAAGCCAGAGTATCTGGAGGCAGCCACTCGCGCCAAAGACTATATCATCAATCATTTCATCGACAAGGAGTATGGCGGCACCTATTGGAGTCTTGACTATAAAGGCCAGCCCCGCGACACCAAGAAGCAGTTCTATGCCATCGGCTTCACCATCTACGGACTTTCTGAATATGCACGTGCCACGGGTGACCGCGAGGCGCTCGATTATGCCATCTCGCTTTATGAATGCATAGAAGAACATTCGCTCGACCGTGAATACAACGGCTACATCGAAGCTTGTACCCGTGAATGGGGAGAGATAGCCGACATGCGACTATCCGAATTGGACGCCAATTATCCAAAGTCGCAGAATACGCACCTCCACATCATCGAGCCTTACACCAATCTCTACCGTTGCATCAAGGAGCTCAAGGCGGCCGAAAGTTGCAACTACGTGCCCGCCATCGGCTCGGTGCTTCCCATCGGTATCACGGTTCCCGATGAATTTGTTGTCAGGCTCGAATCATCCCTCCGCAACCTTATCACGATCTTCACCGATAAGATTCTGAATCCTGAGACTCACCATCTCGATCTCTTTTTTGATATGGACTGGACGCGTCAGGCCGGACGCTTGGAGAGTTACGGACATGATATAGAATGTTCGTGGTTGATGCACGAGGCCGCCCTCGTATTGGGTGACGAAACGGTTCTCCGCAAGGTGGAGAATATCGTGCAGATGGTGGCTAAGGCTTCCGAAAAAGGGCTCAATGAAGATGGGTCTATGGTTCACGAAGCCAATCTCGATACAGGCTATGTGGATACTGACCGCCACTGGTGGGTGCAGGCCGAGAACGTAGTGGGATGGGTCAATATCTGGCAGTATTTCGGTGATGAGTCTGCCTTGCAGAAAGCCCTGCGTTGCTGGCAGTATATCAAGGACAACCTTATTGACCGTGAAGGCGGTGAGTGGTGGTGGAGCCGTGACCCGGAGCGTAACATCAACCGTAAGGACGATAAGGCTGGCTTTTGGAAGTGTCCCTATCACAATAGCCGCATGTGTCTGGAACTGATAGAGCGCGACTTCTGAACTGTTTCCGACGGGAAACTACAAGAGTGCAGAATTTGTGCAGATGAAGTGCACAATTTGTGCATCCCATCCGCACAACTTGTGCATCGCATCCGCACAACTTGTGCAACGTATCTGCACAATTTGTGCAAACGCGTGGGCACAATCAGAGGCCTCCCACGCAGATGCCTTTCCTATGTGTAATGATGAAGCAGGTTGGCATGTCCGCAGGAGCGCCTCCTATGTGTCAGAGTCGGTCTTTCTCGGCATTTCCGGCACCGGTGCCGCGATAGCGCGACGGGGTGACGTTGAAGCGGTAGCGCAGGGAGAAGGTGAGGCTGCGGGAGTCGTCGTCCTCCGTCTTGCGGAGTATCATGCGTTCGAAGTAGAACGTGCCTTTGCTGATGCCCTGATTGAAGATATCGTTCGCCGAGAGCTTGACGTTGAGCCGTCGCTTGAACAGGTCCTTGCTGATGCTGAGCGAGAGCATCGCGTTGGTGGTTTCAATCTTGAAGTTCGAGCCTGTGTAGCCGTGGGTGTGTATGTTGAAGTCGGCTTGCAGCAGCCAGTCGTGGGGTAGGGTGACGATGTTGCCCAGTTGCAGCGACAGCATGGGCTGGTTCATGCTTTTGTCCTGCCCGTTGAAGGTCGTCGTGAGCCATTGCTTCATGAATGTAGCGTTGTATTGCGGTGTCCATGTCACGCCGCTGCCCAGTCGGATGTCGCGCTGCATACCCAGCGTGATGATGAGCCAGTTGACGTGGTCGTAGTTCTTGGTGGTGGCCATGTTGACCTTGCTGTCCTGTTCTATGCTTTCCATCACTATCATGAAGGGATTGACACAGTGGTTGAAGTTGGTGTTTAGGTAGAATCCTTTCCACATTGCCATGGCGCTGAAGTTGTGATACTTTACTGGTCGCAGATACGGATTACCCCGCTGCATGTTCAGCCGGTTCTCATAGATCACGTCGTTGCTCAGCAGCCAGTAGGCCGGGCGATTGGTGCGCTTGGCATAGCTGAGGGAGAGTTGCACCTTCTTGATGGATGTGGACAGGGCGACAGAGGGGAAGAAGTCGTCGTAAGAGCGGCATTGGTCGTCTTGGCGCTGGCCGCTGACGAAGTATTCTGAAGATACATGCTCATAGCGCAGGCCGGCCTGAAGCTGGAAGCGACCTAACTGCTGGCGCAGTTCCACAAACGGTGCCATGTTGCTCTCGTGCTGCTCGTTGTTGCTGCCCAAGATGTAGCCTTCTGTATTCTCGAAACTGCTGCGCCAGCGGGTGTTGGTGTATTCCTCGCCAATGGAAATCTGCCCTTTCCACAGCGGGTGGCTCACGATGAGTTTCTCGGCCACCATACGGCCCCGCGTCTGGGTCTTCGTGTTCACGTCTCGATTCTCATAGTTGCGGCTCAGTTCTTGTTGGCTGTTGCGGCTCACGTTCTTATAGGCTGTATAGTCTGCGTTAAAATCAATAGAGAACTGCCCCAGTTTGCCCGCATAGTAGAGGTTGGCCTGATGCTTAGGCGCATTCCTTTCACGTCGGGTTCCGCTGTTGTGGAGATGGTCGTAGGGCGTGTTGTTGGCCAGCAGTTCGTCGGCATTTTCATCAAAGGTCTTCACGTAGTCGTAGGTGTGCTGATAGAAGCCACCGAGCGAGTTGCTGTCGTTCAGCTGGTAGTTGAAGCCTGCACGTCCTTCAAGATATGGGTTGCGCGCCGTCGATTCATGGTGATTGGTGACAGACCACAATGTATCGGCGAAAACAGTCTGTTCAAAACCACCGCTGTTCCATCGCTTGTTGTAGGCTCCGAAGAGGTTGGCAAAGAGCTCCAGCCCTCCTTTTCGGTAGGTCATATTTACTCGCTCATTGTTGACGTAGCCGTGGTTCTTGCGGCTCCATGAGGTCAGCTCTACGCCCAAGCCTTCACCCTGTGCGCGCTTGGTATGGATGACGATGACCGCCTGCACGGAAGCATCATAGCGGGCACCGGGGTTCTGGATCACCTCTACGTTCTTGATGTTGCCCGACTGGATGTTGCGCAGTTCGTTCAGGTTGGTCAGTTTGCGGTTGTTCAGATAGATAAGCGGAGCACCCTTGCCCAGTATTTCGTAGCCGTCGCCCTTCTTCGAGATGGTGGGCACACGCGAGAGCACGTCCTCAGCCGTGCCTAACCGTTCCATCACCGTTCCTTCTACGTTCATCACGAGCGAATTGCCTTGCAGCTGCACCTTGGGGCGTTCACCTTGCACCACCACTCCTTGGATGACGTAATTGTCGGGGCGCATGCGGATTGTTCCTGCTTTAGGCTGGCTGCAAAGCCTGTAAACGGTCTTGTAGCCTACGTATGAGATGCGGGCGAGAACAACCGGCTGTTCATAAGGAATTGCAAAGTAGCCGCTTTCGTTAGAGACACCGCCGCCGATCAGGGTGGAGTCGGCAGGATTAAGAATAGCAATGTTGGCATAAGCCACGGGATGTCCCTGATTGTCGATGATGGTACCTGTGAGGTGGCGGTCGGTCTTATGGGTACATTCCACGATGATTTCGCTATCCTCAACGATCATACGGATAGGATAGAAACCGATCATCTGGCGGATGGCATCGGGAACGGTCTTTCGGCTGACGGAGGTCGTGATGCGGAAGTCTTCCAGATCGTTGTAGAGGAAACTGATGGTATAGTCCTCACTTTGCTCGTTCAGCTGGCGCAAAGCTTCGCTAAGCGACATGTTATGATAATCGCGGGAAATCTTTTGCGCTTCAGCCCCTACAAGGACAAGACTGCAGACAATGATGAAAATGATTCGTTTCATGGCTTACTCTACTACAATCTTGTCAGATTTCAGTTCTATGTTTACGCTCTCAAAAAGGTTGAGCCTGTGCAATGTCGCATCCAGTCCCTCGTCAGCTTTCCATTCAAAATAGAAACGGAGTTGGCGGGCATCCGTGTTTTGGAATTCCACCTCTTTATGATAGTAGGTGGCTATCTGGGGCAACATCTTCTCCAAAGGTACATTGTCGAAGGTGACAGGATGAATATTCATGGCTGAGTCCGCCTTGATGGTATCTGTCGGGGTTACAGGGGCTGGTTTTGTGGGGGAAGCACTTTCTGATTGTACAGTTTGCGGATTGTGATTGCTGCTCGTACGTACGATGTGGACTGCAGCAAAGGCCACGCCGATGGTGAGCAGGATGCCGATGAAGCTTGCTGCGAACTTGTAGAATGACAAACGGGGAGTTGGCACTTCACTTTCAATGTGTGCCGCTGAAAATTTCTGCCATTCCTCATCTACGGGGATAGCTTCATTGTCTGCTTCTTGCTTCACAAAGGCTCGCTTTGTCAGCGCCAATTGATCCAGTATCTCTGTCAACTCAAGGTCATCGGCAAGCATCTGATGAAGTTGCTCGTCGGAATATTGATTCGGGCTTTCCTGCATAGAAAGCAGAAGTCGGATTTTTTCTTCGTGCTCCATATTCATGATCGTTTTGCTGTTTTTTTGACTTCGTCGAAGTGTTCTCTGATTCGCTGTAGCGACTGTGACAGGTGGTTATAGACCGTCACCTTGCTGACACCTACGGTCTGCGCCACTTCCTCATAGCTCATCTCTCGGAGAAACCGCAACCTGAAAATCTGGCGGCTGAGGGGAGGAATCTCCGTTTCAATGAATTGCATCAGCCGGTCCAGCCGATCATCATCGTACGGAGAAACAACTTTGTTCTGTAGAGACTCCTGCAAGAAAAGCTTTTCCACACGTTCCCGTATCGACTTGTGACTGATCACGTCACGGCAGCGGTTGCGGACAGCGGTCATCAGGTAGCCTTCCATCTTTTCCTTTTGTGGCAGTCTCCCATCCCTTAATAATCGGGCAAAGATGTCGCTTACCACGTCCTTGCTTTCTTGAGGCTCATAGAGTATCGTCTTTGCCAAACGATACATCTGTGCGTAATACCTGCGGTATATCCCTTCAAATTCTGTCATACACTATCAAGGACGATTCTGATAACCGAAAAACTAAGCAAAACGATGTTTTTTCGCATATCTTTTTCAAAGTCAAGTGCAAAGGTACGCTTTTCTGATGAATTCTAGCGGTGCGGTTGCTTTTTTGTTCTGCAATTGTTTGTAGTTTCAATCGGTGTTAATGTTCTAAAAACGTGCGGCAGTTTGTTTTTTTATGATTATATTTGCAACCCATTAACTGAAAAAGATTATGCCCGAAAGAAGAAATACAAGACCTATTGACAATAGCTACGGCCACTTGCAGCCGCAGGCTACCGACATGGAGCATGCCGTGCTGGGCGCGCTGATGATAGACAAGGATGCCTTCTCCATCGTCAGCGAGATACTGCGCCCCGAGACTTTCTATGAGCCCCGCAACCAGAAGATTTACCAGGCCATTCAGACGCTGAACATGAGCGAGCGGCCAGTGGATATCATGACCGTGACGGAGCAGCTGAAGAAGGACGGCACGCTGGAGGACGTGGGAGGACCGGCCTATATCATGGAACTGAGTTCGCATGTGGCTTCGTCGGCCCACATAGAATACCACTCGCGCGTGCTGGCGCAGAAGTTCATGGCTCGCCAGCTGATTTCGTTTGCTTCCGTGATTGAGACGAAGGCATTCGACGAGACGCAGGACGTGGACGAACTGATGCAGGAGGCGGAGGGCTCGCTCTTCGAACTCTCGCAGAAGAACATGCGGCAGGACTATACGCAGATAGACCCCGTGGTGAAGAATGCGGTGGAGATACTGCAGCGGGCGGCTGCCAATACGGACGGACTGACGGGTATTTCTACGGGCTATACCGACCTTGACGACAAGACTTCGGGATGGCAGAATAGCGACCTCGTGATCCTGGCCGGACGCCCGGCCATGGGCAAGACTGCCTTCGCGCTCTCGCTGGCTAAGAACATTGCCGTTGACGATCGTGTGCCTGTGGCTTTCTTCTCGTTGGAAATGAGCAATGTGCAGTTGGTGAACCGTCTGATATCGAATGTCTGTGAGATTTCGGGAAAGAAGATTCTTAACGGTCAGCTGGATCAGGAGGAGTGGAAGCGTCTGGACTCGCGGCTAAGGCGACTGCAGGGGGCTCCGCTCTACATCGACGACACGCCGGGCATGAGTATCTTCGAGCTGCGCACGAAGGCGCGCCGACTGGTCCGCGAGAAGGGCGTGAGGATGATTATGATAGACTATCTGCAGCTGATGAATGCCAATGGTGCACGGTTCGGCAGCCGACAGGAAGAGGTCTCTACCATTTCGCGTTCGCTGAAAGGACTGGCGAAGGAGCTGGATATTCCCATTCTGGCGCTCTCGCAGCTGAATCGTGGCGTGGAGGGCCGTGAGGGCAACGAGGGAAAGCGCCCGATGCTCAGCGACCTGCGTGAGTCGGGTGCCATTGAGCAGGATGCTGATATGGTGCTCTTCGTGCACCGTCCGGAGTATTACCGTATCTTCACCGACGATCATGGCAACGACTTGCGCGGCATGGCTCAGATTATCATCGCGAAGCACCGTAAGGGTGCCACGGGCGACGTGCTGCTGAATTTCCGTGGTGAGTTCACGCGGTTCCAGAATCCGCAGGATGTGATTATCGGTCCTTCGTCACCGATGGATGGTGGTGAAATCATCGGGAGCAAGATGAACGGTGGCGACCCGCTACCGCCTCCGCCTCCGATGGATGGGCCGATGCCGTTCTAACCTCACCCTCTGTTCCTGTAGGGAGGGGTAAACGGTTAGCCGAAAAGCCGGGTAACCAGATAAAGATAACAACAAAATAACAACGACAATGAGAAAGATTATTCTGTCAATAGCCTGCCTGGCAGCTTTGGCTGCGGGGGCACAGACGAAGAGCGTATCGATACTGGGTGATTCGTATAGCACGTTCGATGGCTATATCACGCCTGCTACCAACGAGATGTGGTATTATGAAGGCAACCGCGGCAGCAACGACGTGGAGGACGTGACACAAACTTGGTGGTGGCAGTTTATCAAGAACAATGGCTATAGGCTCTGCGTGAACAACTCGTGGAGCGGTGCCACGATCGGCTATTATGGCTACGACGGCAACGACTATAGCGCGCGTTCCTTTATTACAAGGAGTGACAATCTGGGCTGTCCAGACTTGATCTTCATCTTCGGCGGCACCAACGACTCGTGGGCTGGGGCTCCCATGGGTGAGTATAAGTATGAGAACCTGCGGCGGGACGATTTCTTCTCGTATCGGCCTGCGTTGGCTTATCTGCTGGACCACATGCAGAAGCGCTATCCCAACGTGGAGCTGGTGTTCCTGATTAATAGCGAGCTGTCGAAGGACGTCACGGAGAGCACGCAGAAGATTTGCGACCACTATGGCGTGAAATGGATTCAGCTTCATGATATTGACAAGCAGAGCGGCCATCCTTCGCAAAAGGGAATGAAGGCTATCGCAGAGCAAATAGCCGAAAAACTGAGGAATTGAGAGTAAATTAGGGAATAGAAAATACAATTTGAAATATTTTTCGATAAAAAAGTTACGAATTATTTGCACGAAAGGATGATTATATGTACCTTTGCAGCCGATTAAAGAACAGCAGATATGATACAGTGCATTTCACTAAGCATCCTAATTAGCATTATTATTCGACTGCGCGAGGCGGCCGGAAGTGTGAGGGTGTGCATGTGAATGCAGATGTGTTGGTATATGAAACCTTTCCACTTCCGAGCGAGTGCGAAAGGTTTTTTTATACGCTGAAGTGTGTAACAAATTCGTAAATTGAAATAAAAAATGAGTGACAGATTGTTTGTTTTCGACACAACGCTTCGCGATGGCGAGCAGGTTCCGGGATGTCAGCTGAATACAGTTGAGAAGATTCAGGTGGCCAAGCAGCTTGAACAGTTGGGCGTGGATGTGATTGAAGCAGGATTTCCTATTTCGAGTCCCGGCGACTTCAATTCAGTGATAGAGATTTCAAAGGCCGTTACATGGCCTACTATTTGTGCGCTGACACGTGCGGTGGAGAAAGATATCGACGTGGCTGCCGAGTCGCTGCAGTATGCCAAGCGCAAGCGTATCCATACGGGTATCGGCACGAGCGACTCGCATATCAAGTACAAGTTTAACTCCAACCGCGAGGAAATCATAGAGCGGGCCGTGGCTGCCGTGAAGTATGCCAAGAGGTTCGTGGAAGATGTGGAGTTCTACGCGGAGGATGCCGGGCGCACGGACAATGAGTATCTGGCGCGGGTTATCGAGGCCGTAGTGAAGGCTGGGGCCACGGTGTGTAACATTCCCGATACCACGGGCTACTGCCTGCCACAGGAGTATGGCGAGAAGATCAAGTACCTGATGGAGCACGTGGACGGCCTCTCGTCGGGCAAGGCTATTCTCTCCACCCATTGCCACAACGACTTGGGCATGGCTACGGCCAACACGATGAGCGGCGTGCTCAACGGGGCCCGACAGGTGGAGGTGACGATCAACGGTATCGGCGAGCGTGCCGGAAACACCTCGCTCGAAGAGATTGCCATGATCCTGAAATGCCATAAGGGACTGGGTATCGACACCAATATCAACACCACGAAGATATATCCTTCAAGCCGCATGGTGAGCTCACTGATGAACATGCCTGTGCAGCCTAACAAGGCGGTGGTAGGCCGTAATGCCTTCGCCCATAGTAGTGGCATCCATCAGGACGGCGTGCTGAAGAACGTGCAGACCTACGAGATCATGAACCCGAAGGACGTGGGGCTCGATGACAACTCAATCGTGCTGACGGCCCGCAGCGGACGTGCAGCTCTGAAGTATCGGCTTGAAGTGCTGGGCGTGAATGTCGATGACGAGAAGAAACTGGACAAGCTCTACCAGAAGTTCCTGGCCTTGGCCGATCGCAAAAAAGAGGTCAACGACGACGACATCCTGACGTTGGCAGGAGCTGACAGCGCGGATAATCATGCCGTGAGACTCGACTTCCTGCAGGTGACCACGGGCATGGGCGTGAAGAGTGTGGCTTCAATCGGTCTCGACATCAGCAACCAGAAGTTTGAGGCTGCTGCCACGGGTAACGGTCCGGTGGATGCGGCAATCAAAGCGCTGAAGAAGATTATCATGAAGCAGATGACGCTGAAGGAGTTTACCATCCAGGCCATCTCGAAGGGTTCCGACGATATGGGTAAGGTGCATATGCAGGTGGAATACAACGGCAACCTGTATTACGGATTCGGTGCCAATACCGACATCGTGACGGCTTCCGTGGAGGCTTATATTGACTGTATTAACAAGTTTAGAAATTAAGATATGAATACGCTATTTGATAAGATTTGGGACAAACACGTAGTCCAGATCGTAGAAGACGGGCCTACGCAGCTTTATATCGACCGCCTCTATTGTCATGAGGTGACGTCGCCGCAGGCCTTCGACGGGATGCGGCAGCGCGGGCTGAAGTGTTTCCGCCCGCAGCAGATTATCTGCATGCCCGACCATAACACGCCCACCCACGATCAGGATAAACCCATCGAGGACCCAGTATCGAAGAAACAGGTGGATACGCTCTCGAAGAATGCCCGTGACTTCGGACTGACTCACTATGGCATGATGGACCGTTCGAACGGCATCATCCACGTGGTGGGTCCCGAGAAGGGACTTTCGTTGCCGGGTATGACCATTGTCTGCGGTGACTCGCATACCTCCACCCATGGCGCAATGGGGGCTGTGGCCTTTGGCATCGGAACTTCGGAGGTGGAGATGGTGATGGCCTCGCAATGCATCCTGCAGCAGAAGCCTAAGTCGATGCGCATCAGTATCAACGGCAAGCTGCAGAAGGGTGTCACGGCCAAGGACGTGGCTCTCTACCTGATGGCGCAGCTCACCACCAGCGGTGCTACGGGCTATTTCGTGGAATATGCAGGTGACGTGGTTCGCGAGATGTCGATGGAAGGCCGCCTGACGCTCTGCAATCTCTCCATTGAGATGGGAGCCAGAGGTGGCTTTGTGGCCCCCGATGAGACTACCTTCTGCTATATCAAGGGCAAGGAGTTTGCACCGAAGGGCGAGGAATGGGATAATGCCGTAGCTTACTGGAAGACGCTGAAGAGCGGTGATGATGCCGTGTTCGATAAGGAACTCACCTTCGATGCTGCCGACATAGAGCCGCGCATCACCTACGGTACCAATCCCGGCATGGGTATCGGCATCACCGAGTGTGTGCCAATGCTCGACACCATACCAGAGACAGGAAAGGCAGGCTTCCTGAAGTCGCTTGGCTATATGGGGCTTGAACCCGGTGAGAAATTGTTGGGTCATCCCATCGACTATGTCTTCCTGGGTGCATGTACCAACGGACGTATTGAAGACTTCCGCGCCTTTGCCTCCCTCGTAAAAGGTAGGCGTAAGGCTGAGCATGTGATTGCCTGGCTGGTGCCCGGTTCATGGGCCGTGGATCGTCAGATTCGCGAGGAAGGACTTGACAAGGTTCTGGAAGCTGCAGGTTTTGAGATTCGTCAGCCTGGCTGTTCTGCCTGCCTGGCGATGAACGATGACAAGATTCCTGCGGGAAAATATTCTGTTTCCACCAGCAACCGCAACTTTGAAGGCCGTCAGGGTCCTGGTGCGCGTACTATTCTTGCTTCTCCGTTGGTCGCTGCGGCAGCAGCTGTCACGGGAGTGATTACGGATCCCCGCGAGTTGTTATCTTAAGAAGATTGACCAATGAGCAAAATCTATATTTACACCTGTCTGCTCTTTGCAGTCTTGATATTGGCAGCATTTGTCGTAGCCTGTTCAAGTGGCAGTACGAATATTCAGAAAGATGTGAAAGGGAAAATTACAATGTATGTCTATCATTACGGTGACAGGAGTGTGGCTCCTGATTATCATCGCAGTTACACGATAGAGGTCAGCGCCGATTCGACGGTCTTCATCGTTACCACCTATGGCAAGGAACTGCTTCGGAAAACCTACAATCAGAACAAACTCGCAGAGATAGAGGCCGCCTTGAGTACCATGGACATTAAACTCAAGAAAGAGAAAAAGAGCGCATGCTCCGGCGGTTACAGCGAATCCTTGCGGGAATTTGTACAAGACGAAGTAGTCTTCAACGGCTATGTGTATCATTGTGATGGGGATAGCGGGACGCTTCATGTAGGCAATGGAGATTTGTCTTCGGTGTTTAAGGATGTTGTACCTGAATCAGTAGATTCGCTCATAAACGAAACAATGAAATATGAAACAGAAATTTAACGTTATAACATCAACCTGTGTCCCCCTTCCCTTGGAGAATGTGGATACTGACCAGATCATTCCCGCCCGTTTTCTCAAGGCTACTACCCGCGAGGAGGGTTTCTTTGGTGACAATCTGTTCCGCGACTGGCGCTATAACCCCGACGGAAGTGTCAATAAGGGCTTCGTGCTCAATGATCCGACCTATGGAGGATGTATCTTGGTGGCAGGCAAGAACTTCGGTTCCGGCTCCAGCCGCGAGCATGCTGCATGGGCTATTGCCGGCTATGGTTTCCGGGTGGTGATCAGCTCGTTCTTTGCTGATATTCACAAGAATAACGAATTGAACAACTTCGTGCTTCCGGTGGTGGTCAGTGAGCAGTTCCTCTCCGAACTATTCCAGAGCATCAAGGAGAATCCCCGGATGGAGGTGGAGGTGGACTTGCCCAATCAGACCGTGACCAATAAGGCTACGGGAAAGAGTGAGCATTTCGATATCAACGGCTATAAGAAGCATTGTCTGATCAACGGTCTCGACGATATTGACTTCCTGGTGCAGAATCAGGAAAAGACCGAGACCTGGGAAACAAAGAATAAGTAATGGGTACTGCTGAGAAACTGAATACTTCGGCTAAAAGCCATTTGCCGTTCATAGAAATCATGGACTGCACGTTGCGCGACGGAGAGCAGACATCAGGTGTCAGTTTTCTGCCCCACGAAAAACTGGTCATAGCCCGTATGTTGCTCCGTGACCTCAATGTGGACCGTATCGAAGTAGCTTCGGCACGAGTCTCTGAGGGTGAGAAGGAGGCCGTGAAGATGATCTGCCGCTATGCCAATCAGATTGGGATGGCTGATAGGGTGGAAGTGCTGGGATTTGTGGATGGCGGTCTGTCGGTAGATTGGATAGCCGACTGTGGAGGCCATGTCATCAATCTTCTGGCCAAAGGTTCTGAACGGCATTGCAGCGAACAGCTTCATAAGACGGCTGAAGAGCATATCAATGATATCCTGAGGACCGTAAGCTATGCCAGAGAACAGGGAATGACCGTTAACCTCTATCTGGAGGACTGGAGCAACGGCATGAAGGATTCACCCGAGTATGTCTATCGGCTGATGGATGCCCTGACTTCTCCCCAGGATGGAAGTGGGGAGGGCTTGATTAAACGCTTTATGCTCCCCGATACGCTCGGTATCCTGAATCCCCTGCAGGTCATTGAGTATATGCGTAAGATGAAGAAACGCTATCCCAGTGTGCATTTCGATTTCCATGCCCATAATGACTACGACTTGGCCGTGAGCAATTCGCTTGCCGCCGTGCTCAGCGGATGCAAGGGACTTCACGTCACGGTGAATGGCCTCGGTGAGCGTTGCGGCAATGCCCCGCTCTCCAGCGTGCAGGTTATCCTGAAGGATCAGTTTCATGCCAAGACCAGTATCCACGAAGAAGAGTTGAATGCCATTTCCCGTCTGGTGGAGGGCTATAGCGGCATTGCCGTGGCACCCAATCAGCCAGTAATCGGTGAGAATGTGTTCACCCAGGTTGCCGGAGTGCATGCCGATGGCGACAGCAAGGGCGGGCTCTATATGAACCAGCTTGTGCCGGAGCGTTTCGGCCGTAAGCGTGAATATGCGCTGGGAAAGAACAGCGGCAAGGCCAATATCATGCGCAATCTGGAAGAATTGGGACTGGAGCTGACACCCGAACAGACTCGGCTCGTGACGGAACGTATAACCGAGCTTGGTGACCGCAAGGAAGTGGTGACACCTGAAGATCTGCCTTTCATCATCAGCGACGTGCTGAAGCACAACACGAAAGAGGAAAAGGTGAAACTCATCAGCTATATGGTATCTACGGCCTACGGCCTGAAGCCCGGTGCCAATGTGAAGGTGGAAATCAATGGCCGTCAGTATGAGGCAAGTGCCACGGGTGACGGTCAGTATGATGCCTTCGTGAAGGCGCTGCGCTATATCTATAAGAAATATCTTGGCCGTACGTTCCCGCTGCTGGCCAACTATGCTGTGAGCATTCCTCCCGGTGGTCGTACGGATGCCCTGGTGCAAACGGTCATCACGTGGCAGGAGGACGGCAAGATTATCCGCACGCGAGGACTGGATGCCGACCAGACGGAAGCTGCTATCAAGGCTACGTTCAAGATGCTCAACATCGTTGAGGAGAAACTGGAAAAGAAAAACTAAAAATATAAATCAACATGAAATTAAAGATTGCTGTTTTGGCCGGTGACGGAATCGGTCCGGAGATAATGGAACAAGGTGTGGCAGTGATGTCGGCTGTTGCCGGTAAGTTCGGTCACGAAGTGATTTACAAGGAAGCTATCTGTGGTGCTCATGCCATCGACGAGGTAGACGATCCCTTCCCCGAGGAAACCTTCAATACCTGTCAGGAGGCTGACGCTGTGCTCTTTGCTTCGGTGGGTGATCCGAAGTTTGACAATGATCCCACGGCAAAGGTCCGTCCGGAGCAGGGACTGCTTGCCATGCGCAAGAAGTTGGGCCTCTTCGCCAACATCCGTCCCGTTCAGACCTTCAAGTGCCTGTTGCACAAGAGTCCATTGAAAGACGAACTGATCGAGGGTGCCGATTTCGTCTGTATCCGCGAACTCACGGGTGGTATGTATTTCGGCGAAAAGTATCAAGACTATGACAAGGCCTACGACACCAATTACTATACGCGTCCAGAGATTGAGCGCATTCTGAAGGTGGCCTATGAATATGCCTTGAAGCGTAAGAAGCATGTCACGGTGGTTGATAAGGCCAACGTGCTGGCAAGCAGCCGGCTGTGGCGTCAGGTTGCCAAGGAGATGGCTCCTCAGTATCCTGATGTGGTGACCGACTATATGTTTGTTGATAATGCTGCTATGAAGATGCTCACCGAGCCTAAGTTCTTTGATGTGATGGTGACGGAGAATACCTTCGGCGATATCCTGACCGATGAAGGATCGTGCATCAGCGGTTCCATGGGATTGCTGCCATCGGCTTCTACTGGTGAGAGTACTCCCGTCTTTGAACCTATCCACGGCAGTTGGCCACAGGCAAAGGGCCTGAACATTGCCAATCCTCTGGCACAGATTCTCTCTGTGGCGATGCTCTATGAATACTTTGGACTTCAGGATGAAGGTGCCCTTATCCGTAAGGCCGTAGATGCTTCTCTTGATGAGAATGTACGTACCCCTGAGATTCAGGTGGAAGGCGGAGCCAAGTACGGCACGAAGGAAGTAGGAGAGTGGATCGTTAATTATATCAAGAATGCGTAAGTTCATTCTAATAGGTATGTTGTTGTTTGCTTTGGGCATATCGGCTCAGAGCAAACAGCAACTGCGTGAAGAATTGAAGGAAGCCACCGAGGCACTTTCCTTCCGGCCAGATTCTATCGATTTGCGACTGAAGAAGGCTGCCCTCAATATGCAGTTGGAGCAGTGGGAATATGCGCTGTCGGAATACGACTATGTGCTCCGTCTTGACCCTGAGAATCCGGCTGGTCTTTATTATCGTGCCTATGCCAACGAGAAGTTGGGTCGCTATAACTTTGCCCGTGCTGACTATGAGACGCTGTTGAAAATTGTTCCTTCCAACTTTGAGGCCCGTTTGGGACTTGCTTTGCTCAATCAGAAAGACCGCCATTTTACGGAGGCAATGGATCAGATCAATCAGTTGGTTGAGGCTTATCCCAATAACGCTATGGTCTATGTAGCCCGTGCCAATATGGAGCGTGAGCGCAAAATGTATGCTTTGGCAGAGTATGATTTTACACAGGCCATCCAGTTGGAGCCCGATGTGACTGATCATCTGGTGAACCGCGCAGATGTCAGAATCATGATGGAAAACTACGAAGGAGCCAAGGCAGATCTTGACCTTTTAGTCAAAAAAGGGATCCTTAAAACGGCCTTGCAGGATTTCTATAAACGGTTGAAATAAAGACAACGTTAACAATAATAAAAAAGAAAGCGAATAGCTTCACAGCTCTTCGCTTCACATCTCCAATAGGTATTAGTTTTTTTAAGGTAAAAAGATTGTTTTCAGGATAACAATGCAAAGGTAACGAACATTTTTTTAAATACCAAAGGTTTTTATTACAAAAATTTGCAGCCTTTTGTTGTGTCCGTTAACAGCTCGATAAATTAAATAATTTTAACTATTTTGTTGATGCAAACGATTACATTCTTCAAGAAAACGGAGTTCTTGTTCCAGCATTTCTAACTTGTGCATCGTATATCCAGCTTCCTTTGCCTGATGGATACCCTTCGTATATAGATAGTCAATTTCCATGGGACGATGGAAATCATAATCCAGTTTCATACTGGGTTTATAGGGTGTCATTTCGTCGGTCATTTGGATCATCTTCTCCACGAACGTTTCGTCAATACCTTTTACACCTAAAGCCTTGGAAGCGCCAACCACTTCCATCATCTGGTCGCGTATCAACTGTCGGGTGGAAGGATTTTCCAACAGCTTGTCGGTCGTGGTGTTCAGGGCGACGGTCATACCGTTGAAAGGCATGTTCCATACGGCCTTCTTCCATCGTGCCTCCAGATACTCTACGGGATTGGCTTCGATACCTGCAACTCTGAGTTCCTCTACGAAATGAGTCATCAGGGATTCATCATGGCATGAGAAGTTACCTATATTGATGCTGCCGTAGCATTGGTGGTCAATATGCCCGGGGCCAACCTTGCCCGAGCAGATGAATGCAAGTCCTGCCGCTATCTGGAGTTCCGGAAATGCAGCCTGAAGGTCGTCTTCGAGCCCAATACCGTTTTGGATGAGTACTACCAGCGGATTGTTTTTGATGAGGGGCGGCAACATCTCCTTCAACAGGTGTTCGCGAGTGCTCTTCAGGCAAACGAGCACTACATCAACCTCTGGCATATCAGCCGTATTGCGGTATGCGTTCACGTTGTCGAGATGGAAACTGCCATTGCAAGAATCTATCTGCAATCCGTTTTCCTTCACATATTCATAATCCGTATGGAGTAGAAAGTTCACTTCGTTTCCTGCACGCATCAATTGGCCACCATAGTATCCACCTATGGCACCCGTTCCTATCACAGCATATCTCATGGTCTTATTTCTTCTTTCCTTTGAGGAGTGAAGCTATATATAAGACGATTACGGCTCCCACCACGCCTGTGATAGTCTCACCAATGAAAGACGGTTCGATGTCGATGCCCAGTTTCGGGAAAAGCCATCCGCCCACGGCACCGCCGACAATACCCAAAATCAGGTTTCACAAACAGCCTTCACTTTCACCTTTCATTAACTTGTTGGCTATAAAGCCAGCCAGAATACCAACGATAATTGCTCCAATCATAATTCTTTTATTTGAATTTGTGTAACTTTGTTTTTAAATTTGACGCAAAAAACGTCTAATATTTTGCAAATTTAGGCAAAAAAAACTAATAGCCCTAATCAGTTTGTCCTTTATTTTCAAAATTTGGTATTTTTTTCCATAATCCGCGAAAATATTCAGATTGTTTTACACGAAATGAATAATTATTTGCTATCTTTGCAACGTGTTTTTCATGGTATTAGATTATTAAGGTTAATGATAAGGGCTGCCCGTGAGGGTAGCCCTTATTAATTGTAGTATATCTGCCTTAGAGGAAGAGGCGCCCTATCTGATAGACGAGTGCCGAAACGACCCATGCGAGTGCTGTGGTGTAGAGGGCGGCAGTAAGTGCCCATTTCCAGGAACCCGTTTCGCCCTTGATAGCGGCGATGGTGGCGATACATGGGAAATAAATCAACACGAAGAGCAAATAAGCAAAGGCAATGAGCGGCGTGATTCCGTCGGCCTCCATCTTCTGCCTGAGGTTCAGATAGCGGTCGCTATGGTCTTCACCATCGTCGGCTCCCACTTCTTCATCGTTGGCATAGAGCACTCCCATCGTCGAGGCAACGATTTCCTTGGCTCCCACACCGGCAATGAGAGAGACATCTAGTTTCCAGTCGAAGCCCTGAGGACGGAAGATGGGTTCTATGGTCTTACCCATGCGTCCAATGTAGCTATGCTCCTGCTGTTGCTGCACGTCGAGGCTCTCATCGTGAGGGAAATATCCCAGGGCCCACACGATGACCGAAGCCACGAGGATGATGCCTCCCATCTTCTTCAGGTATTGCTTGCCTTTTTCCCAGGTGTGTCGAAGGATAGCCTTGACGGTCGGGAAGCGATAGGGTGGGAGCTCCATCACGAAGGGGGTGTCTTCACCCTTTATGATATATTTGGAGAAGATTCGGCTAACGATGACAGCCAGCAGGATGCCGATGGCATAGAGAGAAATCATGATGAGACTCTGGTACTTCACGGCAAAGAAGGTTCCCACGATCATTATAAAAATAGGTAGTCGTGCCGAACAGCTCATCAGCGGCAGCACCATCATCGTGATCAGTCGCGAACGGCGGCTTTCGATGGTGCGTGTTGCCATCACGGCAGGCACGTTACAGCCGAAGCCCATGATGAGGGGAATGAACGATTTGCCGTGGATGCCCATCTTGTGCATCAGTTTGTCCATGATGAATGCAGCACGCGACATATAGCCGGAGTCTTCCATAAAGGAAATAAACGTGTAGAGGATGAGAATCTGCGGCAGGAAGATAATCACCGAGCCCACACCAGCCACAGCGCCATCAACGATCATTGCACGCAGCGGTCCTTCGGGCATGATGGAATTCAGCCAGTCGGAGAGCCATCCTACGCCAGCGTCAATCCAGTCCATAGGATACTGTCCGAGCGTGAAAGTCACCTCGAACATGATGAAGAGGAAAAGGAAGAACAGTGGAAATCCCAACCATTTGTGCGTAATGAAGCGGTCAAGCTTATGCGTTATGTAATAGGTGTCGCGCCCTTCTCCTTCCTGATAGCCGATTTCTTCCAGCGCTCCATGGATGAAGCCGTACTTGGCATCCATGATGGCCGTTTCGGAGTCGGTAGTCGTCTCTTCTTCGATTCGTCTGCCCGTATCGTCACGGTGCTGCAGGATCTCTTCCTTATCGGGCAAGGAGGCGATAATCTTTTCCACCTCGCTGTCGTGTTCCAGGAGTTTGATGGCCAGATAGCGTGTGGAGAACTGACGGCGCAGTTCGCCATACTGCTTCAGGTGTTCCTGCATGTCCTTGATACCATTCTCAATTTCGTGGCCGTGGTTGATATGGATATGGCGGATGGGATGCTTCGTAAACTTTCCTTCATAGACCTGGATGATCGTGGTGAACAGTTCATCGACACCTTCACCGTTCTTGAAGACCGTTGGCACCATTGGGAATCCCAACAGTTCGCCCAGCTTGTCGGTATTGAGACGGTCACCGCGCTGCTCGATTTCGTCAAACATGTTGAGAGCCCCTACCATCCGGAGGTTCATGTCGATGAGTTGGGTGGTGAGGTAGAGGTTACGCTCCAAGTTGCTGGAGTCGATGACGTTGAGCACGATATCGGGCGTGTGTTCCACGATTTGCTTGCGCACGTAGAGTTCTTCCGGCGAATAGGCTGAAAGCGAATAGGTGCCGGGAAGGTCCACCAGATTGAACTTATAACCCTTGAACTCAGCCACACCCTCCTTGGCATCCACGGTGACACCGGAATAGTTGCCCACGCGCTCATGCGCACCGGAGGCAAAGTTGAAGAGCGATGTCTTGCCACAGTTGGGATTACCCACCAGGGCCACATTGATTTCGCGGCGGCGCTTAAGTGCTTCGCGGTGAACAACCTTTTCGGCCTTCTCTTGCTGCAACTCATCGGTGGGGATAATGACCTGCTGACTCTCTTTGTCCATCAGCGGGGCTTCTTCGTGGGTGACCACCTCTATCTGTTCAGCCTCACTATGGCGAAGGGAAACCTCATAGCCCATGATGCGATACTTCACAGGGTCCTGAAGGGGTGCATTCAGTAATACCTGCACTTCCTTGCCCTTGATGAATCCCATCTCGATGATGCGCTTGCGGAATCCTCCGTGGCCTGATACTTTTACGATGATGCCGTGCTCGCCGGTCTTCAGTTCTGATAATTTCATATAGTTTTTGGTTCTTTGCTGCAAAATTACAAAATTAATCTTGCAACTGAGTTGCGCCAAACAAAAATACCTACTAATGATGATAGCAGGTATTTTTGTGTATCCCCACTATTAGGGATATGGAATACAGCCTTAGACGATGCCTCGGCCGTGGCAGTTCTTAAACTTCTTGCCGCTGCCGCAAGGACAGGGATCATTGCGTCCGGGCAACTTGTCTTTGATAATAGGTGTGCGGTTCACCTGACTGGCCTGAGCACGGGTGTCGGTGCTGGCAGCACGTGCCTGATTGGGGTCCACCAGCGGCTGTCCGTCACCGTTGAGCTCCTGCTTCGACTCGTTGTAGCGCTGTGAGCGTTGCTCGGGAGCAGCCTCGCGCACTTCGTCCTGCTGAATCTCAGGAATCTGTGCACGCATCAGGATCGAGGTGATACGGTTGTTCATGTCGTTCACCATATCATCGAAGAGTTTGGCACTCTCCAGCTTGAAGATCACCAGCGGATCTTTCTGCTCGTAGGAAGCATTCTGCACAGAGTGCTTCAGTTCGTCGAGTGCACGGAGGTTCTCCTTCCAGCAGTCGTCAATGATATGGAGCAGGATGCTCTTCTCAAACTGCTTCACCACAGCCTTCGACTCCGTCTCATAGGCTTCCTTGAGGTCGCAGGGAATGTTATAGACGCGCTTGCCGTCGGTGACGGGCACCATGATGCGCTCATACATGGCTCCCTGGTTCTCATAGACCTGCTTGATGACGGGATTAGCCACGTCTTTGATGCGGTCTGTGCGGCGGTTGAAGTTCTGCATCACCATGTCGTAGGCGTTATCTTCCAGCTTGGCCTTGTCTTCCTCAATGAGTTGCTGCTCCGTGAAGGGGCATTCCATGGAGAACACCTTGATGAAGGCTTCCTTGCACCCCTCGTAGTCGTTCTTCTCGATAATGTCGCAGACGCGGTCCCAGAGGATGTTGGCGATATCCATGCCGATGCGCTCACCCATCAGGGCGTGGCGGCGCTTCTCATAGACCACGGTGCGCTGCTTGTTCATCACGTCGTCGTATTCCAGCAGACGCTTACGGATACCGAAGTTGTTTTCCTCCACCTTCTTCTGGGCGCGCTCGATGCTCTTGGAAATCATCGGACTCTCAATACGCTCACCTTCGTCGAAGCCCAGACGGTCCATCACCTTCGCAATACGCTCAGAGGCGAAGAGACGCATCAGCTTGTCTTCCAGCGAAACATAGAACACCGAACTACCGGGGTCTCCCTGACGACCGGCACGACCACGCAACTGGCGGTCCACGCGGCGGCTCTCGTGACGCTCCGTACCGATGATGGCCAGACCGCCGGCGGCCTTCACCTCATCGGAGAGTTTGATATCGGTACCACGACCAGCCATGTTGGTGGCAATGGTAACGGCACCCAGCAGGCGTTCTTCCTGATGGCTGTTGCCGTTCTCGTCAGTAACGGTCACAGTGCCCATATTGCTCTGACCAGCCTGTGCCACGATGTCGGCTTCCTTCTGGTGGAGCTTGGCGTTCAGCACGTTGTGTGGAATCTTGCGCATGTTGAGCATACGGCTCAGCAACTCAGAGATTTCCACCGATGTGGTACCCACCAGCGTAGGACGTCCGCTCTCGCGCATGGCCACGATCTCGTCGATCACGGCGTTATACTTCTCGCGGGCTGTCTTATAGACGCGGTCGTCCTGGTCGTTACGGATAACCGGACGGTTGGTGGGAATCTCCACCACGTCGAGTTTATAGATGTCCCAGAACTCACCGGCCTCCGTAGAAGCCGTACCGGTCATACCGGCGAGCTTGTGGTACATACGGAAATAGTTCTGCAGGGTGATGGTGGCAAAGGTCTGCGTAGCCTCTTTCACGGCCACGTGCTCCTTGGCCTCGATGGCCTGGTGGAGTCCGTCGCTCCACTGACGGCCTTCCATGATACGGCCCGTCTGCTCATCCACGATCTTCACCTCGCCGTCCATCACGACGTATTCATCGTCGCGGTTGAACATCGTGTAGGCTTTCAGCAGCTGCTGGAGCGTATGTGCACGCTCGCTCTGCACAGCGTAGTGGCTCATCAGCTGGTCCTTCTTCTCAATCTTCTCTTCCTCGGTGAGGTTCTCATTCTCCAAGGCTGAGAGCTCGGAAGTGATGTCGGGGAGCACGAAGAGTTCCTTGTCGTTCACCTGCTTGGAGAGCCAGTCGGTTCCCTTGTCGGTCAGATCCACGGAGTTGAGCTTCTCATCCACCACGAAGTAGAGCGGCTCCACGGCCTCCGGCATGCGGCGGTTGTTGTTCTCCATATAGATTTCCTCGGTGCGGAGCATACCGGCCTTGATGCCTTCCTCCGAGAGGAACTTGATGAGCGGCTTGTTCTTAGGCAGCGACTTGTGGGAGCGGTAGAGCGAAAGGAAACCGGCGTCGAGCTTCTCTTGGCCTTCCTTCTTCTTGCCTTCCTCCATCAGCTTGTTTCCTTCGGCTATGAGCGTCTTGGCCTCTGAGAGGAACTGTGTGGCCAGCTGGCGCTGTACGCCCACGAGCTTCTCCACCAGCGGCTGATACTCTTCGAACATCTGGTCGTCGCCATTGGGCACAGGACCTGATATAATAAGAGGTGTACGGGCATCATCAATCAACACGGAGTCCACCTCATCGACGATGGCGTAGTTGTGGCGGCGCTGCACGAGGTCGGCAGGCGAAATGGCCATGTTGTCGCGCAGATAGTCGAAACCGAACTCATTGTTAGTTCCGAAGGTGATATCTGCCTGGTAAGCCTTGCGGCGCTCAGGAGAGTTGGGGCGGTGCTTGTCGATACAGTCAACGGAAAGACCGTTGAACATATAGAGCGGTCCCATCCACTCGGAGTCACGCTTGGCCAGATAATCGTTGACGGTCACCACGTGGACACCGTTGCCAGTCAAGGCATTCAAGAACACCGGAAGCGTAGCCACGAGCGTCTTACCTTCACCCGTTGCCATCTCCGCAATCTTACCCTGATGGAGCACGGCACCACCGAAGAGCTGCACGTCGTAGTGGATCATGTCCCACTTCAGGTCGTTACCGCCGGCCATCCAATGGTTGTGATAGACAGCCTTGTCGCCGTCGATATGCACAAAGTCCTTGGTGGCAGCCAGTTCGCGGTCGAAATCATTGGCCGTTACCACCACTTCCTCGTTCTGGGCGAAGCGGCGGGCGGTTTCCTTCACGATGCTGAAGGCCACGGGGAGCACTTCGTTGAGGGCCACTTCCATATTGTCGAGTCCCTCTTTGTCTAACTTGTCAATCTCGTTGAAGATAGCCTCACGCTCATCGATTGGCGTGTCTTCAATCTTGGCCTTGAGCTCGGCAATCTGCTCGTTCTGCTCCTTGGCCGCATTCTGCACGTAGGCCTGAATCTCCTTGGTCTTGGCGCGCAGCTGGTCGTTGTCGAGTGCTTCAATCTCAGGATACGCCTTCTTCACCTTTTCCACGATGGGCTGGATGAGGCGCATGTCGCGTGAAGACTTGTCACCGAACAAAGACTTCAAAAAACTGTTTAATCCCATATTTATTTATCTGATTTTTTTCTGTTTTCTATTTTTACAATTAGCACTTTTCTCCTCTCATCGGTTTAGAACAACGGCTGGGCCGTAGAGGCATTGGGTGCCCTGATATGGATGCAGTTGGCAATGGTGGGTGCCAGCCGGTCGATGGTGACCTCCGTATCGATGTGCTGTGGCTTGATGCCTTCGCCGTAGATGATGATGGGCACGGGCATGAAGTTGGCGCGATACTGATACTTCTCTCCCGACTCCTCGTTGAGCAGGTTCCATCCGGGCATAATCTCCACGATGAGGTCGCCGGAGTGGGGGGGCAGTACGTCGGCCGTGGTCTTCACGTCCTTCACACCGTCGCAATCGAGCAGGAACGAGCGGCATTGGTTGCGCAGTTCCACCTTGTTGAGACGGCGCTGCTCGATGATTTTCTTGTTGAAGAAGATGTGGTTGCGGTAGTAGCCTTCGATGTACTGATGGCGGCCATAGAGGGCGCCGAGGTACATGTTGAGCAGGTTACCCGTGCGGTTGATATAGAATGTACCCGACGGCACCTTGAAACGCTCGTAGGCGTCGCTGAAGGTCTCGTCGGTGTTGATGGTGCCTGTGATGGTGAAGAGCACGTTCTGGGCACCCACTTTCTGCTCAACGCCCTGGATGAGATTGCCCAGGCAGCGGTCGAGACTCTCGTAGTGATCGGCATCGTAGTTGACTGACAGAATGTCGCACATCTCGTCCGTACCCAGCAGATTGGAGTCGATACACTGGAAAGCCAGTTTCGTGATCGTGTGATTGTCTTCAGCTGGATTCAGCGAGTCAAAGGCACTCAGCCAGTTAAAGCCTGTCTTTGAATAATAGCTTGAAGTGCGCCAGCGCTTCGTCTTGCTGTCGCGGAAGAAGGCTCCGTTGGCTGCATGGCCTGCTGACAGGATGGCGGCTTCCTGATCGTTGGCAATGCTGAACACCATGCCTGCGCCTTCGGTCTTCACCTTCAGTTCGTCGGCCAGATTGGAGCAGAGCATTGCCTTCGGGGTGCCGTCGGCCACACATCCGATGGGGCGCAGCGTCTGCTTGTCGAGCCAGCGGTTTCCGGTGATGCCGTTGTAGAAGGGCGTGGTGCCCGTCACGATGGCAGCCATGGCCGATGCACGGTCAACAGGCGTGAAGGGGTAGGTGGCATTCTTGTAGAGTAGCGCCTGGCGGATCAGTTTGCGGAATCCTGTGCTCGTAGGTTTCTGCCCTACGGCAATCATCTTGTCGGCATTGAGTCCGTCGATGGTGATGTTCACCAGCAGTTTCTGGGCGGGCACTTCCGATGCCAACAGCGCCAGGAGGGTCGCTATGAGATATTTATTTTTCACTTTTGAGTCGTTTGGTATTTCTGATAAACAAAGAGTATGCCACAGTCATCATTCCCTCCGCATAGGTCTGCCAGAAAGACCCGACGATGAAACAGCAGATGAGGATGATCCACATCGTATACTGCCAGCGGCACTTGCCCTTGAGCATCGGCCAGATGAAGAACAGCGGCAGCGGATTGAGCAGCAGCAGTTGCAGATTGAGGCGCACCGTGGGATGCTGCGAGAAGAGCATCGCAAAGAGCACGATACCGCTGAGGCCGCAGAGCAGCATCAGCAGGGCATCAAACCAGCGGAAGTCTTTCCGGGCGATGAATTCCCATATCGTGAGAACCACGACGATGCCCAGCAGCAGCAGGCCACAGGCACGAGGCGAGAGCGGAAAACTGCTTTCGCCAGGATTCTCGGGTATATCCACGAGCGTGGTGGTACCAGTGACGAGACGCCGGTTACCATCTACGACGGCACGGTCAAAATCGTTCATGGTCTCGCAGGGCAGGAACTGGCGCTCGCGGGTGGTCGTAGGACGGTCTGCCTGAAGGCCCAGGAGCATGTCGTTGCCAAAACGAGCCCAAGGATGCTGCCTACAATACTGATGAACAAGGTCGCGGAAGGAGAGCCCCTCGTTGGCAGACTGCTGGTAGTTGAGCTTTCCGCTGAGGTGGTCGGCTATCATATCGCGAGCCCTGGTGGTGCAGTTGTCGTAGAAATAGTTGTAGCGATACTCGCGGTTCTCGGGGCGGTAGTTCTCCCAGATGGCTTCGGCGATGCTCAGTTTCTCCTCGGGGGTGAGGTTGAGTTGCTGCTCCTTCACCCATCGCCCCTCAGCCTCGTATTCGCGAAGGAAAGCCTCGAAGGGGTAGATGCCCATGAGGTAGTCGGTGAGTCCGAACACGAAACGCCCCACGAAATTGGGCTTGTTGAAATCGAAGATGCCCCAATTGACGGCCACGTCCGTGCCGTTGGCGCGGTCAATGAAATGCAGCGCCGTATGGCCATAGAGCGAATAGGCCTCCGCCCCAGGGCCGCAAGTGATGAAACTCACGCTGAGGGTGGAGTCGATACGGGCCTTGGCTTCTGGCGACGGTTCCTTATGGGCACGGCATTCCAGCCCGCTCACGAAGAGCAGCGTCAGAGCCAGAAAGGCTATCCGGAAAAGAGGTTTTTCGCATTTCACGGCGCAAAGGTACACTTTTTATTTTTAAATAAGGTATCCGATTTCCAAAAAATTGCGAAATTAGGCGGCCTCTGCACAAAAAAAGAATAAAATTCTTTGTAGTGTGTCCTTTTTAGCGTAATTTTGCACCCTAAATAATAAGAACGCGAGTGAATCTGATCATAGATATCGGCAACACGTGTGCCAAACTGGTGTGCTTCGATGGCGATGAAGTCATCGAGGAACAGCGCATCGACAAGGGTGAATACGGGCTGCTCCCGAAGTTCTGCAAGAAGTATCAGTTCGACCGTGGCATCTATAGCACGGTGGTTGACATCCCGCAGGAGTTCAAGGAGATGATCCTGAAGCTGCCGTTCCCAATGCTGGAATTCCTGAGCGGCATCACGCCTGTGCCCATCGTCAACAAATACCGCACGCCCAAGACGCTGGGCTCCGACCGTCTGGCAGCTGCCGTTGCGGCCGAATGGCTCCAGCCGGGTAGGAATGTGCTGATCATCGATGTAGGCACGTGTATCACCTATGACTATGTGAATGCGGCAGGCGAATACAAGGGCGGCAACATCTCGCCGGGGCCCACCATCCGTTTCCGCGCCCTGAATCAGTTCACCGGACGTCTGCCCTTCGTGGATCGCGAGGGCGTGACGCCGCCTTTCGGCAACACCACGATCACAGCCATCCGCAGCGGTGTGATCCGTGGCGTGAAGTACGAGATTGAAGGCTACGTGCGCCGTTTCCTGGAGAAATATCCCGACCTTTACGTTTATTTAACGGGCGGCGTTCACTTAGGCATGCGATTTAAAGAAAAATTTCCTATCTTTGCAGACGATTTTCTCGTCCCCAGGGGATTAAACAGAATATTACAGTATAATGAAAAGAATATGTAGCGCTGTCGTTCTGGCAGCATTTGCGCTGACGGTGGGTGCACAGTCGGCAACTGATACAAACGAGTCGTATAGCGGAACCAATTCGCCTTACTCTCAGTTTGGTTTGGGCGAACTGGCTGATCAGACCAGCGGTTTCAACCGTGGCATGAACGGCCTCGGTCTTGCCTTCCGCGAGCACAACCAGGTGAATCAGCTGAACCCCGCTTCCTATTCGGCCATCGACTCGCTGAGTTTCATCTTCGACGTAGGTGTCAGCGGACAACTCACCAACTTCAAGGAAGGCAGCAAGAAGATCAACGCCCGCAATGCCGACTTCGATTACATCGTGGCAGGCTTCAGGGCCTTCCGCCATGTGGGCGTGAGCATCGGCCTCATTCCATTCTCCAACGTCGGCTATAAGTATAGCAGCAAGGGAAATGCAAATACCGACAAGAGCGTCACTTACACCAACACCTACCGCGGTTCCGGTGGTTTCCATCAGGTATATCTCGGAGTGGGGTGGGAGATCCTGAAGAATTTCTCGCTGGGTGCTAACGTGTCGTATTTCTGGGGCAACTATGAGCGTGCCATCACCAATGAGTACAACGTCTCTACGGTCAATACCCTCCGCAAGTACTACACGGCTTCGGTGAACAACTATAAGCTGGACTTCGGAGCTCAGTACACTTTGCCCCTCAGCAAGAAAGACCGACTGACTGTGGGCCTCACCTTCAGTCCCGGCCACAAGCTGAACGAAGATCCTGAGTGCAAGGTGATCTCGGTGAACAGCTCTACGGGCGTGACCGACACCACGACCTTTGTGGCCGACAATGCGCTCGAACTGCCTACGATGATAGGAGCCGGACTGCAGTTCAACCACAACAACCAGCTGAAGTTGGGCATCGACTATCAGCAGCAGCGCTGGAGCAAGACCGGTTTCCCCGTCTATGCCACCAAGAACGACATAGGCTCCTATGCCGTCTCCGACGATTATTTCAAGGACCGTCATAAGCTGACCTTTGGCGGTGAGTATTGCCAGAATGAGTACGGACGCTCGTTCATGAGCCGTCTGCGCTATCGGTTCGGTGCATCCTATACTACACCTTATTTAAAAATAAATGGCCAGGACGGCCCGAAGGAGATTTCGGTGAGTGCCGGTTTCGGTATTCCCATCATCAACTCCATCAACAACCGCAGCTTCCTCAACATCTCGGCTCAATGGGTAAACCAGAAAGCCAGCAATCTCATTGAGGCCAATACATTCCGCATCAACATCGGGATCACGTTCAACGAGCGTTGGTTCGCCAAGTGGAAGGTGGAGTGATGGTTGATGGTTGATGGTTGATAGTTGATGGTTTATGGTTTATAGTTGATAGTTTGTGGTTTATGGGTGATGGTAAGTCATTTACACGAGGTATGAGGAAACTGGGCAAAGCCTTGCTTCTCATGCTCTCATTGTCTCCATTCCTCATCTTCACCAACTCCTGCGAAGAGACCATCGAGCATACGGCACCCGCAATCAATGAGCGCGATTCGGCGTCGGTGATGACCTCCTACGGCGTGAACACGCTCATCAGCGACTCCGGCGTGCTGAAATACCGCATCGTGACCGAAGTGTGGGACGTGAACACCGTGAAAAACCCAACGCGATGGACCTTCAACAAGGGCATCTTCGTGGAGCAGTTCGACGAGAAATTCCACGTGGAAGCCTACATCCAGGCCGATACCGCTTACTATTACGACACCAATAAACTCTGGGAACTGCGTGGCCGGGTGCGCGTCAGAACCAAAGACGGCCTCCGCTTCTCCAGCGAGGAACTCTTCTGGGACCAGAACCGCCATGAACTCTACAGTCATCGCTTCTCACGCGTGGTGACACCCGAGCGCGAGCTGCAAGGCTCCTATTTCACCAGCGATGAGCGGATGACGCATTACACGGTGAGCAATTCGAAAGGCTCCTTCGTGCGCGGTGCCGACGGAATGGGCACCAACAGCGGCGACTCCATCCTCTCGGCTCCCGACAGCGTGAAGTCGATGAAGCGCAAACCCACGGAGCCCATCAAGAAAACGCCCGTGACGCCCTAAGTATAACTCATTGAAAACAAGCAAAAATGTCAGAATCAGACATACCACTTATTATAGGAATCCTTATCACGATGGTCTTCTCCGCCTTCTTCTCAGGAATGGAGATCGCCTTCGTGTCGAGCAACCGTATGCTTGCCGAGATGGACAAGGAAAAGCAGAAGTTCTCCGGCTATTTCCTCCAGACGTTCTACCGCCATCCCAACAACTTCGTCAGCACGATGCTCGTGGGCAACAATATCGCCCTCGTGGTCTATGGCATCCTTTTCGCCGAACTCTTTGACCGCACGCTCTTCAAGGGGATGGACGCCACGTTCACCGTGCCTGCCGACACAATCCTGTCCACCCTGATCGTGCTCTTCACGGGCGAGTTCCTGCCCAAGACGCTCTTCAAGAGCAATGCCAACCGCCTGCTCTCGTTCTTCGCCTTCCCCGCCTATCTGTGCTACGTGGTGCTATGGCCCATCTCGCGCTTCAGCACGATGCTCTCGCGCGTCATTCTCCGCATCTTCGGCTTCAAGATAGAGAAGGAGAAAAACGACGATGCCTTCACCAAGGTTGACCTCGACTATCTGGTGCAGTCCAGTATCGACAACGCTGAAAATGAAGATGATATCGACGAAGAGGTCAAGATCTTCCAGAATGCCCTCGACTTCGCCGATACCAAGGTGCGCGACTGTATGGTGCCCCGAACCGAGATCAAGGCCGTGGAAGACAACTGCTCGCTCGACGAGCTGATGACCGTCTTCGTAGAGAGCGGCAAGTCGAAGATCATCGTCTATCACGAAGACGTTGACCATATCACCGGCTACATCCATTCCTCCGAGATGTTCCGTCAGCCCGAGAAATGGCTCGACAATATCCAGCAGATGCCCTACGTGCCCGAGACGATGACCGCCCGCAAGCTGATGCAGATGTTCCTCCAGCAGAAGAAGTCGCTCGCCGTGGTCGTGGATGAGTTTGGCGGCACCAGCGGCATCGTCTCCCTCGAAGATATCGTAGAGGAAATCTTCGGTGAGATTGAAGACGAGCACGATTCCTCCAACTATGTCGCCAAGCAGTTGCCCGACGGAGAGTACATCCTTTCCGCCCGACTGGAGATTGACACCATCAACGAGAAATTCGACCTCGACCTTCCTGAGAGCGAAGACTATATGACGCTCGGCGGTCTGATCCTCCACTATTACCAGAGCTTCCCGAAGCTCAACGAAGTGGTGAAGATAGGCCGTTTTGAGTTCCGCATTATCAAGAATACGATGACAAAAATCGAACTCGTCAGGCTGAAAGTGGTTGAATAATCAAACTTTTTGCAAGAAAGTTGCGGTTTATTGTTTTCTTTTTTGTAATTTTGCACCTTGATTTGAAATATCAGAAAAATAAATAATAAATAAATATAAAAAACAAATGGCAGCAATTGGAAAAATCAGAAGCTGGGGCCCAATCCTTGTAACGGTGATTGGTCTTGCCCTTTTTGCATTCATTGCCGAGGAATTGTTCCGCTCTTGCGAGTCAACTCGTAACCAGGAGCGTCAGCAGATCGGCGAAGTGTTAGGAAAGAAAATCGATGTACAGGAGTTCCAGAAACTCATCGACGAGTACACCGATGTGATTAAGATGACCCAGGGACGCGACAACCTGACCGACCAGGAACTCAACCAGGTCAAGGACATGGTGTGGCAGAACTACGTGCAGCAGGAGATTATCGCTGACGAGGCTGAGAAGCTGGGTCTCACCGTTACGGATCAGGAACTGCAGAACATGCTCAACGAGGGTACTAACCCCATGCTCCTGCAGACTCCTTTCGTCAACCAGCAGACCGGACGTTTCGATGCCAGCGCGCTGAAGAAGTTCCTCGCTGAGTACAAGAAGGCCCAGCAGAGCGGCGGTCAGATGGCCGAGCAGTACACCGGCATCTACAACTACTGGAAATTCATCGAGAAGAACCTCCGCACGCAGTCGCTCCAGCAGAAGTATCAGGCCCTCCTGGCCGGAAGCATCCTCTCCAACCCCGTGGCTGCCAAGCAGTCGTTCAAGGACGAGAACGAGGAGAGCAACATCCAGCTGGCCACCTTCGCCTACAGCACCGTCAACGACAAGGACGTGAAGATCAGCGATGCTGACCTCAACGCCAAATACAAGGAACTCAAGGAGCGCTTCAAGCAGCTCGAGGAGACCCGCGACGTGAAGTATGTAGATTTCCAGGTTCTGCCTTCTACAGCCGACCGCACGGCCCTCAACAAGGCTATCAACGATGCCGCCGCCAAGCTGGCCGCAGCCGCTGATCCCACCGAGGTCGTTCGCAAGGCCAACAGCCTGGTAAGCTTCCTGGGTATTCCTCAGACCAAGGCCGCTTTCCCCGCCGACATCGCTCAGCAGCTCGACTCGATGGCCGTTGGTGCCACTTCAGCCGTGAAGGAGAACAAGGGCGACAACACCCTCAACGTCATCAAGCTTATCTCCAAGCAGCAGATGCCCGACTCCGTTCAGTTCCGTGCCATTCAGGTCGGTGGCGAGGACGTAGCCGCAGCTAAGAAGACAGCCGACAGCATCTATACCGCCCTCCAGGGAGGTGCCGACTTCGAGGCCATCGCCAAGAAGTACGGACAGACCGGCGAGAAGACATGGCTCGTCAGCAACCAGTATCAGAGCGCTCCTTCTATGGATAAGGACACCAAGAATTATCTCAACACCCTCTCCACAGCCGCTGTGAACTCCCTGAACAACGTAGCCATGACCAATGGCAACATCATCCTTCAGGTCACTGATCGCCGCGCCATGACAACCAAGTACGTGGCAGCCGTCATCAAGAAGTCCATCGACTTCTCTAAGGACACCTACAGCGCCGCCTACAACAAGTTCTCTCAGTTCGTCAGCGAGAACCAGACCCTCGAGGCCATGGAGAAGAACGCCGCCAAGTACGGCTTCAAGGTTCAGGAGCGTCAGGGCATCAGCAATGCCGAGCACTACGTAGTGAACATTCCTTCCACCCGCGAGGCCATGAAGTGGCTCTTCGAGGCCAAGGAAGGCACCGTCTCTCCGCTCTATGAGTGTGGCAACAACGACCATCTGCTCGTGCTCGCCCTCACCAAGGTGAACAAGAAGGGCTACCTCACACTCGACAACGCACAGGTGAAGGAGTACATCCGCACCCAGGTGATGAACGACAAGAAGGCCGAGATCCTCATGGGTAAGGCCAAGGGCGTGACCAGCATTGCCGCAGCCCAGAAGAAGGGCGCCAAGGTAGCACCCGTCAACCAGGTGACCTTCGCCGCTCCCGTATTCATTCCTGAGACCGGAGCCAGCGAGCCCGCCCTCAGCGGTGCCGTTGCCGCTACCGCCGCCGGAAAGTTCTGCGCAGCCCCCGTCAAGGGTAACGCCGGAGTCTATCTCTTCCAGGTCATCAGCAAGGCCAACCGTGCCGGTGTGAAGTTCGACGCCAAGACCGCCGAGCAGAGTCAGAAGCAGCGCCTGATGCAGTATGCCGGACAGTTCATGCGCGACCTCTACCAGAAGGCCAACGTGACCGACAACCGCTACCTCTTCTTCTAATCCGACAGAGAGAGTAGTCTTAATACACACCAAAAAGGCTTCCGCGTTCCCACGGGAGCCTTTTTCCGATTATCACTACAAACAAACCAAGAAATAGATTTGAAGACGATATTCGCCATCATCGCCCTCTTAGCGGCCTGTCTGCACCTGTCGGCACAGGATGCCGACAGCACCTCCCTGCGCCCCACGTTCGGCGTCGATTTTTCGAGCGAGGTGCAGACCGACTTCGAAAAATTCCGTAATGCCAACCTCCTGCAGCTCCGTGCCCATGTTCCGCTTTCCCGCAAGCTCACCTTCGAGGCAGGCGCCCTCGGCTCGCTTGTTATCGGCCAGGAACTCGATATCATCGACCTGCAAGGTATCTCCAATATCGACACCGACGAATTGAACATTCCCTTTGCCCTGACCGTGGCCGGATTCACGTGGCAGCCTAACGACCACCATTCCCTCTTTGCAGGCATCCGCCGCACCGACGAAGACTACTTCTGCAGCGAGACCCTCAGCCTCTTCACCACCAGCTCCTGCGGCATCTTCCCAACCATCAGCATGAATTTCCCCATCGGCACCTTTCCCTACGCAGCGGTAGGCTTCCACTACGCCTACGACAATGAGAACCTGCGCCTCCAGGCGTCACTCTACAACGGCGAGGGAAACTACCGTTTCACGGGTCCTAACAACGTGTTCCGCTTCTGCCCCAAGAGCGACGGCCTCTTTGCCCTTGCCCTGGCCGAATACCGCCATCGCGGCAGCCACTATTACCTGGGAGCCAGCCTCCACAGCGAGACCGACACCACGCCCACCGTATGGACCTACGCCGAGCAAGCCCTGTCGCCAGACCTCATCCTGCTGGCAGCCTACGGCCATGCTTTCGGCAGCTACATTAGCTGCCAGAACTTCGCTGCCCTTGGCGGAAAATACACCTACAAGCGTGCCACTTTCGGCCTGATCTCCACCTACGCCCGAATCCTCAATACCGACGAGTTTTCTACAGAGCTCGTCTGCAATCTCCAGCTCACCAGCTTCCTCGCCCTAAAGCCCGCTTTCCACATCATCACCGACAACGGCACCACCAAGTGCGTCGCCCAGTTGAGAGTCAACATCGGCATCTAAGCATCGGGTATTCTATAGGCTTCGAAAACCTTAAAAGGGAGAAAGGGAGAAAGGGAGAAAGGGAGTTTTTGCGGTTTACTATATTATAAAGGGAAAGTCCGCGATTCACATCGGGGACTTTCCAAAGAAATTCAAATTCAAACACAGCAAGATATATCAGTAAACTTTAATATAACCAAGGCTTTAAACTTCATCAAAAGCCAAATGCCAGCCCTGATGTATTAAATCATCATTCACTTTCTGAGCACATTCCATTCGAATCATGGCAGCAACTATCTTACACCACAAGTCTTCATTCTTCCGTGGGGCTGGTAGCAGCACGTCAGACTTGATGCCAGCCTCTTTGGCAACGAAAGTAGTATAAGCCTTTGTGTCATTTTCAATGGGTGGTGCCCAGCGACGTATATACTGGCTAAGCGCACAGCAACGCCAACGCGAATGGTACGTCTGCAATATCTTGAATGCTGCACGGATACCCCAAGGCATACTTCTGAAGGTTACAAACTTGCGGTCAGGCTGTTCCTGAGCCATTCCACGCCAATTACTCAATGAGTGTACGATGTTGAGAGGATTACAGTTGCGAATGCCTCTCGGTGTATTATTTTTCTTTTCCATAACTAAACTAAGATTTTCACTAATTTGATATAAGTTCCTTTTTTAACGCGCTTCACATAGTTTCCGGCCTGCCATTGGGTCAGTATGTTCCACGCTGAATGCCGTGACACATTAAGAACTTTCTCCACATCTTCCGTTGTGAAAGTATCCGGCAACTCTTCGAATGCTATGACGCGCTTGGTATTATGACGTACGTTGCCCGTAACCCCTGCTCCTTCAAGAGCATCCTCAACCTGTTTGCCAAAATACCAGATTTGCGCATCGAAGATGTAATCTGCCAAATGCAAAGCCAATTCTATACTGGAGAAGTTGAGATTCAGCGTACCATCTTTTTCGAAAGAGTCCAAAGAGTTCATGATGGCATCAACCACCGCCAGCCTTGCGGCTATCATCGGCGGACGCTTGCGGAAATAGTCACCAAGTTCAAAGTCTTCCAGCTGACAGGCAAACGCTTTCTGCTGCCCCCAATAATAGAGCGCGTCAGTAAAGGATGTCTGCTTCCCTAAACGGTCTTGCCACGTCTTCGGCACTTTCACAGGCTGTTCCAGATTCACATCCCATCCGCATTCCATCAGACGATTGCCTACGGTACGAAGCCAGTCACTGTCTGCATCTTTCCGCCTTCTTGTGGCTCTTCCCAACATCTTATACTTCTGTCCATATTGAACACCCATGATTAAACGTGTAGGCAGACCGTCAAGACAGTTTCGGGAGTTCACCTTCTTCAGAAGGGCATCGGGTGTCCCTGTCACGAGGAAGTTATAAAATGCAGGAACGAGGCCATTGGTAGTCATCGTAGAACGGCTTTCGGCTCCAGTCATCTCGCAGTCAAAGCTCTTCTTATCAAAGTCCTGACTGGAGTTCCATGACTGTTTCTCATAGGCCACTTTTGATGAAAGCTCCGATTCAAAGTTCCAGCAAGCCACTTGCCTTTGCTCAGCACCGAACTGATGCAGCGAATAGCGGCAACGCTCCAGCTTCTGTTTCAGCGTGGTGTCAGTAGGTAGATAGCGAACAGGGAAATGCTTCTCTTCAGGCACTTCGTCTTTCTTGGCTTTCGCCATTGACAGTCTTTTCATTTCTTTCTGATAGGTCTCTTCTGCCTTGCGCCCTCGGGCATCAGCCTGCCGCAGCGGCTCCATAATCAGACGGTCAATCTCACGATAGTCACCTTTACCCGTTCCTGCATCACCTATAATATAGGTCATGAAGGTAAGTGCCAAGTCCGAACCATCATACCAATTCTTCAGGCGGCATCCTGAAAGCAGCGTTCCGAACATCGTTCCTGCCGCCAGCATTCCATTAAGACGCGAATACCGAGGCATTACGGAGCATACAGGATTCCACACTTTGGATTCAAACCAAGGACTAAAGGTTTTAGCCCATTTCTCAAAGTCCCAGGCCCCCTCCAATCCTCCCCCTTGGGGGAGGCTTACTGCCTCGGCGGACTTCCCCCCAAGGGGGGATGAGAGGGGGGCTTTCATACTTTGTGCAAAAACACGCTGCTGAAACTCCGTCATCCTATCGGTCGTGCTATGGTACTTGCGATAGAAATCATCTACCAGCGTCAAGATGTTCTTATCTTGCCAGTTCTCAGGCATCCTCACTTGCAGCACGCCCAGCATCTCAGCTTTCGTCAACAGCTGAACAGCACCTTTAGAGAGAATACACTTCACGGTATCATGACGCCTTCCTACATTAACCAACACGTCAGAAGTCAGCCCAAGTTCTTTCAGACATGCATCAAAAATGAAGAGCGTGCGGGGATTGGCCTCAACGATCGAAGGCCCCTCAGCCCCCTCCAAACCTCCCCCCTGGGGGAGGCTTTCTGTCGTGGGTTCTTGCTCCCCTCCCTTCGGGAGGGGCTGGGGGTGGGCTCCTCTATACGATTCACCGTATTTCTTGTCAAAAATTCCTTTGTCGTCATAATTCAATAAGTTTTCAAGTTCAACATAAAGAATGTCTGCGCGTGCGCAACCGTAGGAAAGTCTTGTGGCATCCTTACAGGCTTCATCGAGCTTTACACCAAGTTCGTTGGCAAGCCATTGCTGATTGTCAGCAAGATTGCCACGTTCGGGGTCGGCCTTGAATACCAGTCTCAGACCTCTGCCTGATGGAGTGATATGGGCAAAGAGGATACCGAATTTCTTGCAGAAAGCATCGGCATATCCTTCACCCTTCAGGGCATCTGAGGGCCATTTCTGCGCCCATCCCTCGAAAATCTCCCTCGGATTTTTCACTCCGTCAATATCCAGCATACAGAGTCCGTTGAGTCTGACAAACTCCGACTTTCGCCATGCGGCCATGCAAGGCTTGCCAAAGATCATCTTTTCAGACTTCGTGATTTCCCCTGCAGAGAACACCCACGCGGGCAGTTTCTTCTTAAGTTTTGCCTTCAGTTCATGAAAATATTTCTTTTCCTTTTCTCCCGTTGCCAGTTCCATGCTGTTGGCAGCAGCATGGATCTGACGGATTGTTTCCTCGACAAATGGATTGTCGATTACTTGGAAGAAGTTTTCTCTTGTTGCCGGTAGGCAGTAAGAATTGATTTTCTGTTGGATGTAAAACATTGGTTCAGTTGTGCGCCTATCAGGGTGTATGCCCAGTCGGCAGGGCTAAATGGATTCTTATCTGGGTCGAGGTTGATTTCAACAAACACCTTCAGGCGGTTGTCCTTCCTGTCTGCATACACTTGCAGGGAGTTACCGTTATCATCCTCTTTCTTTAGCAGGGGCTTCGTCCGTGGAGGCTTCACCAGTTGCGGCTTCAGTTCTCGGGTCAGTGTTTCGAAGTCATTCAGCATATCGCCTACGGGATCGGTTGCCGACCTTGATGCCATCAGGTGCGCCACATAGCTGGATTCTTTCTCGCCGTTCGTCTCATAGAACTTAGAACTGCCAGCGCGTTTCACATTGCGTTGCGAGGGTTCCCCCTTGCCACTGGGACGAAACTCTATCGAGTCATCCTCATAGATCGTGGCCGTACCACGACCGTGCCATTTTTCTTTTACCTTTGTCATATCATATAAGTTTTAATGTGTTACTTTTCATCAGGATAATAGTATTTGCCCATCATATTGATGAATCGGAAGTATTCTTCCATCCATCGGCCTACACGGTAGTGCAGGTTATCGTCAACGGGAGCAAAGGGGAAATCGGGTGTCTTCCCGTATTCGATGTGGAATTCCTCTATTTGCTCATACAGGTAGTTCGTGACATTCCGATGGAGCATGCCGAAAGTGGTGGGCTTGCTGAGTTCCTTCAGGTTGGCGGCTATCAGGTAGAGTTCACTCTCCCTCAACCACGCTTTGCAGCCTTCGTGATAGATGCCATCTTTGTCTTCCGTAAGCAGGAGAGCAGCGCGGAAGCCTAACGCCAGCATCATTCCAAGTGTAGAAATGGTCACACTTTCGTTCATCATTTCTCTTGCCTCCTTCTCCCAGCGATATATCTTCGGGAGATTCTTCAGTTCCTTCTTATTCATAGATTACTTCTTCGCTTTAGGTTTTAATTCTACATAATAGACAGAATGTCCATCCGTCCGCTCGTAGCCAGTACAAGCAATGCCAGAGCAAATCCGGCTATGGAAGAAGCAGTCGGGGCAATGCCCTTGGTTTCGCTTCACCTCCATCCGTTGGCCGTTGAGTTCCACAACATCGCCAATCCGTGCTTCTTGAAATAGATATGTACTCATAATAATGTTTCAAGTTTCAGGTTCCAAGTCTCAAAAACTCCCCTCCCCAAGGGGGAGGGGTCGGGGGAGAGGCTTATACGATTCGATCAATATAAATTTGGTTTTCATGTCCTACGGTACCGTCCTGACGATCGAACGTGCGGTGAGAGATATGGCATTGCACGTGGTGCAACGTGTTGGTGTCCAGCGGTTGCAAAGCCTGAGCCAGCGACCCCGTAGCCTGTGCGTGGAAGGTGTCGATACCATCAGAGAGCACAAAGTCCATGAAGTGAAACACGGTAGGCTGTCCGTCCTTGCCCGTGTATTGGCGCTGCGAGTGAGCGCCCTGCGAAATAATTGAAACGAGTTTTTCCATAAGTTCAAAATTCTTTTGTTGTTTGTTCTTCCTTGATTAACAGATAGTACGAGAGTAGCATATTGTCGATGTGCTTGATGCCTGTTGTGTACAGTTCATCATCACTCAGACAACGCCAGATGTTCACCACGACAAGCAGTTGCATCATGTCGCTCAGTCCGCGCAGGGATTCCATCATGTCGTTAAGCAGCCGGTTGCTCACCAGCCCCTTTGCTACCCGAAGGATGCTCTTGGCCCCCGCGCTGATGGGGAATTCGTCTCTGAGGTCTATCCTCACCAAACCATTTTCTTCCGAAATAACTTTTTGTTTCTTTGCCATTGAAAATAAGTTTTTAATTAATAATTATGTTACGCGCGGAAACATCATAAAAGATGCACCACTGGAGCCTTCGGAAGTTTATAGAGTTCCTTATGCTCGTGGTGCAAATATTCTGAATAACTTACGAGGCCCGCAAGTTATCCAATAGGTAATTCAAGAGTGTAATTTACTGATAATCAGCGGTTACTGAATATCTTCACTTTCGTCTATAAGTTTTTTAGTGTTTTCCCAATCATTTTGCAGCAATTGCTCAATGGCATAAGCCAGTTCATCTCCTTCTGGTGATCTCATGGGAGTGCTCAATTTGCTGACTGCCGAAGTGGTATTCCCGAAAACTTCTTTCAGCTCTTCTTCTATGTCCTTATTCCTGAATCCTTTTTTCTGGAAACGTTTATGTTTAAGCAATTTCCCGAAGAAGGAGCACACATCTACCATTCCTATGTCTTCATTTTTCTTTCCCTTCAGAAAGGCTGCCAGTTTGTTTTGATAATCTTTTAATAGAATATCTAAGAATTTAGAAAACCTTTGACCATCAAAATAAAACGTATATGACCCATTGTAGCCCCGGTTATTCGTTTCAATAATTCTACCGCTCTTATTAGCAATTTGTAGTCCGAGGTTCCTAACTTTTTCAATAAACGTCCTGACGACCTCTTCTTCTACCAAAGGCTTTTCTTCGGGATGCAAGTGATACGTTAGGTCTCGTTGCACAAGCGAAAGCATGGCCTCAAATTCAAAATAGCAGTCGCATACGTCCTTAGTTATTCTTTGCTGATAAATGTATTTACCTATCGCATAAGGGTGTAAGGTCAATTTATCATCCTCATAAATACCCATTTTCTTCAACACGGCATACTTCCCTTTAGTGCTGGCTTTGTCCTTGCACTCGATGTCATCCATCTCTTCAAAGCCAAAGTCATCATTCGATTTATGCGGCAATAACTTATATGCCTCGTCAAGAAACGTGCTTTCAAATAAATTCAGGCATATTATTCTTCTCTTTTGTTTATAATCATCTTCGTCTATATTGCCAGGAATCTGGTTCTTCCATTGGCTATAGCTATTCTTCGGATTCTTAAAGTTCTTATGCCTGTTCTCGAAATCGGCTTTCCTTTCTTCATAGAATTTCGCGAAATCTTCATCCTTCCATTCCTTTTCCCTGCAATACTGAATACTTGCTAATGAAGCGACCAACTTTTCTATTTGCAGATGGATGATTTCCTCAAATCTATAATCAGGAATATTTATACTACTGTTCAGTATTCCAGAAAACAACGTGCGCATAACGTCACCCGGCACATCGTTGATGTACTTGCCGAAAACATCAAGCATGTGGTTGGCAACGGTGTTGGATTTGTCCTTGTCTATATCTTCAGCCTCAATAATCGAAGTTTTTAGCCTGTCCTTCCATTGGTCGCGATTTGCCCAAAAGCTATAGTCCACATCCTCATCGTCAATAACCATCGGGCGTTCGTTCATACTTTTGGCTATATTCTCCAGATGCCGATTCACATGATAGAAGTCACCCAGCAGGCGCAGCATTGCTGCCTGTTTCCCAAAGAGAGAAACCGCATTCAAGTCTTTTAATTCTCGCTGAAGGGTCTCCAGCATATTCAACAACTTACTTTTCTCTGCCATCTTTTGTCAAGAAAAAGAGGAGACGCGGGTCATACATACGATACAACATCGGTCTATCTGGCTCGCTAAAACCACACGCAGAATGCTGATACCGCCAATGCCCACGCCTCCTTTGGAGTGTGAGCTGGCAGCCGTCTTGCCTCTGCGTATTCTGTCTTTTGATTAGCGATTTCGATAGACCGTCGCGAGAAAGCTGTCGGTTGCTCCCTTTTATATTTTGTTGTTTATTTTATTCTTTATCGTATAGCAAACTATAATATTTATTGAAGAATGCTTGAAGCCGCTCCAAAACATTCTTTTTCTTCTCAGCCCTCATTTTTGCGCCTGCTCCAAAAATGGGCATGGGCGGCAGCAATCGGGTGATGGCTGTGCCATAGCCGTTCACATAGCCTTCTTCGAATGAGCGTTTCATGAACTCGCGCGCCTCACTGTCTTTCAGTTTCTCTTCATTGATGATGGTTTCCAACTCCTTGCGGCTTTGGTCTTCTGCATACCGATAGAACTTTTCCTGTACGTCTTCGCCATCGGCTATCTGGCTGTCGATGAAGCGTTCCACCAGTTCGCGCTTGTCTTGCATGTCGGGGTCTGAATCCAGGGCCTTCTGTATGCGTACCCTGATTTCCATGTTGCCGCCGTTTTCTTTTTTGTACTCAGCAATGAGTGCCAGGATGAAGTCGATACCCACCGACACTTGTTTCACCAGTTCCATCTCAAAGACGATATCATCCTTGATGCTTTCCTGTTCCTTACTCTTTTCACCCCGCTCCCGGCGATAGTCATCATAGTGCTTGCGGTACCATCCCAGATAGTCCTGCATGTCTAATGGGCTCACCACTCTCTTCTCTGCCGTGAAGTCGTCGAAGCTTTCCAGCAGGTTGAGCATTCTCAGCAAATTGCCCATCAGCAGGATGAAGTCGTGACGCTCTTTTTCGCCCGTCAGCTGTTTTACCTTCTCCAGCGGGAATTTCTCTGTCAGCTGCTTCACCAGTTCTTCATATCCTTCATGATGCTCTGTCTGGCCACCCTTTTTCTGTTCGTCGTAGCCATAGTAGTAATCCTCGAAAGGACGCATCAGTATGATGCCCTTCGGATCGGTATCGGCAAAGAGTTTCAGACTCTCGTTGGTTTGTTCTTCCAGATTTCGGAAGCATACGATGTTGCCGCAGTCTTTCACCGCATTCAGAATGCGATTCGTGCGCGAGTAGGCCTGCAGCAGTCCGTGCATCTTCAGGTTCTTGTCCACCCATAGCGTGTTAAGCGTCTTGGCATCGAAGCCTGTGAGGAACATGCCCACCACGATCAGGATGTCAATCTGTTTGTCCTTCATGCGCAGCGACACGTCCTTGTAGTAGTTCTGAAACTTGTCGCTGTCGGTGGAATAACTGGTGTTGAACTTCTCGTTGTAATCTTTGATGAAGCGTTCCAAGGCGTCGCGGCTGCTGCTGTCCAATTCTCCTACGCCCTCTGGATTCTCATCTTCCGGCAAGCCTGTTTCGGCTTCGGCCTCGTTTGCCGCATAGCTGAAGATGGTGGCAACGGTGCGCTGCTTGCTTGGGGGCAGCTCGTTCATCTGGCGTTTGAATTCATCATAGTAGGCGATGGCCATTTCCACGGAATCCACGGCCAGTATTGAGTTGAAGCCCTTCGTGGCTATCTTCTTCGTCTTCTTGGCTTCCACCTTTTTGCCTCGCTTTTGGGTGGCCAGTTCCTTGATGTTCAGCGTGTGGCTCATACCGTAGATGTCACCCTGTTTCGTCTTCTCGTCGAAACGGTCAAGTATGTACTCCACGATGATTCGTATGCGCTCCGGGGCATGCAGGGCTTCTTCCTTATCGATGCCCCACACTTTCTTGGTGTCTATTTCCGAACGCATGCGCATCGTGCGCTCATAGTCCACCTTGAATTTCAGCACGTTCTTGTCGCGGATGGCATTGATGATGGTGTAGCTGTGAAGCGGGGCTGTGTAGTTTTTTTCTTTATCGAGTTCTCCACCGAACACCTGTGCCGTTGTCCTCATATTGGGGTCGCCTTGCGTTCCTGCATTCTGCGGGAAGATGGGAGTGCCCGTAAAGCCGAACATCATGTATTTCTTGAAGGCCTTCCGCACCAGTTTCTGCATATCACCAAATTGTGAGCGGTGGCACTCGTCGAAAATCAGCACCACGGGCTCATTCATCAGTTTCTGCAAGTCCTCGTCCTTGCCCAGCGATGCAGGTTTCAGCAGGTGGGAAAGTTTCTGGATGGTGGTGATGATGATGCGGGCATTATCGTCCTTGAGTTGCCGTTTCAGCACGATTGCCGACGAGTTGCTGTTGGCGCAGTCTTTCTGGAAGTTGTCATACTCCTTCATCGTCTGGTAGTCCAAATCCTTACGGTCCACCACGAAGAGCACCTTCTTCACCCTTTCGTCCTGCATGGCCAGCTGTGCCGTCTTGAATGAGGTGAGCGTCTTTCCGCTTCCCGTCGTGTGCCATATATAGCCGCCTGCCTTCGTGGTGCCCAGCCAGCTCTTATTGTTCAACGCCTGATTGATACGGCGGAGAATGGCTTCCGTGGCGGCAATCTGATAGGGGCGCATCACCATCAGGTTCTTATCCACGGTAAACACACAGTAGCGCGTCAAGACGTTGAGCAGCGTGCGCCTTTGCAGGAAGGTGGCAGCAAAGTCGTCGATATCATGAATGAGCGTGTTTTCAGCATCGCTCCAGTATGACGTGAACTCAAACGAATTGCTTTCACGCTTCTCCTTTGCCGAACGCTGTTTCTGAGCCTCCATCACGTGGGCGTAGCGCGTGGTGTTCGAATAGTATTTGGTTTCCGTACCGTTGGAGATGATGAATATCTGGGCGTAGTCGTAGAGACCGCTCCCCGCCCAGAAAGAATCGCGCTGATAGCGGTTTATCTGGTTGAATGCTTCCTTAATGTCAACGCCGCGGCGCTTCAGCTCGATGTGTACGAGCGGCAGTCCGTTCACCAGTATCGTAACGTCGTAGCGCGTCTTGTGGGCTCCTCCTTCGGGTGTGTATTGATTGATCACCTGGAGCCGCTGGTTGCGGTGAATGTTGTTGCGGTCGATAAGCAGGATATTCTTGTTTTCGCCGTTGTCCATCCGCAGCAGGAACTTTTCGCCCGTCTGTATCATCTGCGTCTTATCCTCCAGCGACATCTGGTCGTTGCAGATCATATCCTTCAGGCGCTGCCATTCGCTATCCGAAAGCACAATGCCGTTGAAGGCTTCCAGTTGCCTCCGCAAGTTGTTCAGGAGTTCTGCTTCCGTCGTGATTTTCAGTCGCTCGTAGCCCTGGCTTTCCAGCTGTTGCAGCAGTTTCTCTTCGAGGGCCGTCTCACTCTGATAGGCAGTCTGTTGCCGTGGCTGGGCTTCGTAGTGTCCCACCACCGTGCAGTTTTCCTGCTCTGCTATGACGCTGTATTTCTCCATTTATTCAAAGGTTAAGAGTTTGTTTCTATAATATTCGTATTGCTTCTGGCGCTGCGCCAGTTGCATCTCCAAGTTCGAGATAGATGCCAAGAAAGTGTCGAGGATGGAAACAATGCGCTGCTGCTCATTTAATGACAAGAGTGGAATTTCTATTTTCTCAACAATAGCATTATCTAAGGTAGGTATTCCTGCATACCTAACTTGAGATTGAAGATAATGTGTTTTTGTTTCAAGATAATAAAAAAGATATTTATTATTTATTAGCTTTGAATGCGAGATACAAAAACAACCATCAGACGACCAAAAATTACTATCACAGAATCCTACAGTCCCAGCAGATGCCCCCACGTTGATAACCATTACCGTATTTGCATCTCTGTTATATTTACAGTACCGTCCTAAAGGCTCAATACCACCATGATAAACAGGATATTGAGCATTATCATCAAGTTCTTTTTTGGTTAATCGCTTACCTCTTAAAACTTGAGATAAATCTTCAATCTTTTTCATCTCCACTCCTTCTTTCCCTTCGAGATCAAGGAGTTGGTCGCGATAATATTCATATTGTTTTCTTCTCTGTGCAATCTGCTGTTTCAGGTTTTCTATGGAATCCGTAAATGCGTCGAGGATGTCCACAATACGGTTTTGCTCTTCGATGGAAGGGATGGGAATTTGAAAATGAGAGTATTTTGAAATCCAATGTCTTTGATGCTGTTGAGGAACAAATCGGATTTGTTGCATAGCATAATAAACATACCGAAAGATAGTGTTTTCTTTCGGTTTAAGCATCTTTATAGCAGAACTTTTAACCTTAAAATTATAATCTATCCAATGGAATGAAGTTGTGAAATCATCAAAGATGATACAAGGACTGTCTTTAGAGGCTTGATAAACGCCATCAGTTTCATTAGTATATCCCAATAAAAGAGACTGACCAGCAGTTAAAACTGGCGTTTCATAAGAATCGTCATATTCTGTGGTTTTCACTAAATAAGGAGTCGGTTGCTCGAAATTTAGGAATTCACTCAGTTCTTTCCACTCCACCATGCCTATTTTTTTTATTTTTTCTTTATTTTCTTTTCCAAGATTTCCTTTCTGATGTAATAGTTTCTTTGACTATCCGTCATCGGGAAACGCGAAACATCGTTCATGGCGTTCAGTTCGTCTATAGCATCCTGACGCTCATCCCTACGCTGTTTCCAATAGATAACAATGGGAACAACGACAGCCGCAATGACTGCCAGCAAAGAGAAGAGACCCGAATAATTATTTAAACAGCACATATTCTATTCCTCCCCTAACTCTTTAACGATTTCCTCTATCTTAGCATTCAGCACATTTCCTTCGTCGATAAGCGACCGGAGGGTGGCGTTCACCTCCTTGATGTTGATGGCCTCGCGCTTGTCCTCCTGCTCCACATAAGCCGAGACGGAGAGATTGGCCGAGTTGCCCAGAATGTCTTCCACGGAAACAAGTTTGCAGAAATAATCCTGGTCGCGACGCTCCTTGTAAGCCTCGAATATCATCTGCTGATAGTCGGGTTCCATGCCTTCGGGGCGCAGGAAGTTCTTATTGCCCACCTTGTGGAATTTCTGCGAGGCATCGATGAAGAGCACGTTGTTGTCCTTGCGGCGGCCTTGTTTCTTCAGCACGATGATACACGTGGCAATGCCCACGCCGATGAAGAGATTGGCAGGCAGCTGTATGATGGTGTCGATGGCATTTTCTTTCAGCAGATATTCGCGGATTTTCTGCTCGGCACCGCTGCGATAGAGCACCCCTGGGAACTCAACGATGGCGCAGCAGCCCATCTCGGCAAGATGGTAGTACATGTGCATCACGAAAGCAAGGTCGGCAGCACTGGCAGGTGCCAGCACGCCGGCATCGGCATATCGCACATCGTTGATAAGCACGGGGTCTTCCTTGCCCACCCATTTCAGCGAATATGGAGGATTTGACACGATGCAGTCGTAGCGTGCATCCAGCTTGTGCTGCGGCGAGCAAAGCGTGTCGCCCAGGCGGATATCGAAGTTCTCGTAGTTCACGTGGTGCAGGAACATGTTGATGCGGCACAGATTATAGGTCGTGGGATTGATTTCCTGACCGTAGTAGTGCAGATCCATGTTTTCATCACCCACCGTCTTACGGAATTTGAGCAGCAGCGAGCCGCTGCCGCACGCGGGGTCATACACGTTCTTGATGTTAGGTGTTTCGTGGCTGGCTATCATGGCCAGCAGTTCGCTCACCTCCTGCGGGGTGAAGAATTCGCCACCGCTCTTGCCTGCCTGAGAGGCATACATGTTCATCAGGAACTCGTAGGCATCGCCAAACGTGTCGTTGCTGTTGTCTTTCAGCTCTTTGCCAAGCTCCATGCCATCTACGGCCTCAAGAACTTTTGCAAGCAGCTGGTTGCGCGAATTGACCGTTGCGCCTATCTGCGAATTATCCACGGCAAAGTCGCTGAACAGTCCTTTCATGTCGGATTCCGAACGGGTGCCTTGTGCCGATGCTTCTATGCTTCGGAATATCTTTGTCAGCGTCTCGTTGAGGTTCTCGTCTTTCTTGGCACCCTTCACCACATTCTGGAAAAGTTGCGAGGGCAAGATGAAGAATCCCTTTTCATCGACCATCATCCCGCGGGCCTCTTCTGCCTCGGCATCGCTCATCTGCGAGTAGTCGAAATCTTCTATACCAGCCTGCGACTGGAGTTCCTTGATATAACTGCATATATCTTCCGATATATACCGATAGAATATAGCCCCCAGGACGTATGCCTTGAATGTCCATCCGTCTATTGCGCCACGCAGGTCGTTTGCTATCTTCCAGATTGTCTTAAACAATTCTGCTCTTTCTTTCTGACTTGACATGGCGCTTACTCCTCCCCGTTGATTTCGATGATTCCGTCCCATCGGCCATCGATGGTGATGCTGAAGCGGAGCCAGTTATGGTTGACGTTGTCAACGATGCGCAGATATTGCGGCTCGTCCTTCACTTCGGGCCACGCGGCGGTGAGCGCGTTCACCTTGCGGGCGAACGTGTTGATGCTATCGGCGGTGGCGGCGCCGAGGTGGGTGGACTCTATATAATAGGATTGGAGGGCGTCAGCATAGGGGGCTGCTGACGAGGATTCTTTCTCGCAAGCCTGTAGCAGAAAGGCTGCAAGCAAAATCGACGCTAACCCAATAGGGGGGGGTAAAACGTTGATTTTCAACAAGTTACGTTTGAGTTGTGTAATTGTCATGATGCCATAGTGTGAATATTCATCTGCAAAAATAGCAATAAGAATCGAGAATTGCAAGAATTTGGGAGACGAAAACGAAAAAAAACTCACTTTCTCCTTTTCTCCCTTTTAAGGTTTTAGAG
>OCVV011103142.1_pt1 | contig 81060 bp, 80 predicted proteins | sample 1539721 | NCBI WGS metagenome assembly OCVV01 (sample SAMN02144230, study PRJEB22623) | gut metagenome | biome: sheep rumen | host: Ovis aries | place: New Zealand
AGGTAATGAAAGAAGTATCTGACAATGTTGATAAGATGTTAGAACCTAAAATAGCATTTGGAGACTGGGGAGATAAAGAAAAGAAAGAAGCTATTAGCACTTGTCTTAAATATATGAGATTTATCAAGAAAATAACAAATCAAGAATATGATGATTTGACTGAATGGCTTAATGATAATCTTGTATCTAATGTATTATTAAAGAAAAAGCAGAAAGAGCATCAGAAAAAATCTGATGCTCAAGAAAAAGCTCTTGGACGGGATTTGACTTTTCCGCAAGACAAAGATAAGAATTTGGATGAAATTGCACAAGACTATGTTGAAAGGGTGAAGGAGTATAATCCAGAGCCTACTTGGAACTTGATGCAAACTGCTGTATGCTATGGTTATCATTGTTGTGAGCAGAAAGAGCAGAAGCAAGAGTGGAAACCACAGCCAGAGTCTTTGGAAGCATTAATGTATGCAATAGAGGGCAAGTGGGATATGATATTGCCTACAAGTTATCTATCTCGCAGACTGGAAGACCTTTATGAGGGGCTGGTTAATACTTTTAATATTGACGAATCGTTTCTGGCTGAATTGCCAAAAGCAGCTTCTCTTGCTTACACTGCGGAGGACATAGAGGAACTGAAGGAATTAAAACGTAAAATTGAAGCATCAATGGAGCAGAAGCAAGTACCAATTTCGTGCAGTCACGAAAATGGTACACCAGCAGAGAGTAAAGCCACAATAAATGGTGAGCCTATTCAAACTGAGAATCAATCTGTAGACATTCCATTAGCGGTGTGGAGTGAAAAATATATTGCTGATGTCTTTGAAAAGGTTGGTCTTGCTAAGATTGTAAGAGAACAAGGGAATGATGCTCTTACCAATGCCATTCAGTCTGCTATGATTGAATTAAGTAAGGTAGAAAACACAGAGTGGAACGAGGAAGATAAGACTACAATGAATGACTTAATCTCCCTTCTTTGGATTTTACAAGGTTCTACTAATCTTAGAGAAGGAACGGCAAGTAAATATACCCATTGGCTTAAATCTCTTCCAGAAAGATTCAATCTCCAACCAAAAATTGAGTGGAATGAGGAAGATGAGAAGCCATCAATATTCCCTCCTGGCCTTGGTGAAGTACACTGGAATCCTATTCCGTCCGCAAAGAAGGAATTAATGGAGAAGGCTGCGGAGAAACTATCCAAAGAAGAATATGTAAAAAAGTTCAAGGCTCTTTGCGAGGCCTACGAGATTAAACTTCCTAATCGTGAATATGATATCTACGGGTTATGTGAGGACTTGCATAAACTTTTTGGAGATATTCAGAATCCGGTTGAATGGAGCGATGAGGATGAGAATATGAGGAACTTAATAATTGAGACTCTTGATGACAACTCACACTATTTTCCGTTCAAGGAAACCAAAAAGAAGATGATGGACTGGCTCAAATCCCTCCGTCCTCAATCTCATTGGAAACCCAGCGAGGAACAGATGACTAATTTACTTAGGGCAGAAGGAAGATTAAGAATAGAAGGAGAGGATGTCCTTGCAAGTAAGTTGGCTGAAATTTACGAACAACTGAAGAAATTGTAAAACCAATAGGGTGTGGAAAGAGGTTTGGGCAACATCGCAATAGGTTTATTTAACATTACTCAAGTACACACCCTTTTATTGATTTATATGGAAGATTACGAAATTATAGGATGGCCTGAAATCCAATATTTCATGGACATTGAAGGATTTGATGATAACGCTACACTCATAGAGGAAAACGATGCTATGGGTATTGATAGCAGTACCTATTTAGTCAGTAAAGATTGGCTGAAGTCTTTAGAAGAATAAATAAAATAACGGGGTGTAGAAAGTAAGTTACCACCATTCAAGATTAAGTGATAGCCGAACCTACACCCTTTTTAAAATTATTTGATATGAAAATGCCAGATAAAGTATACATAAGAGAATACCCTGATGTAGTTGCTCATTTTTGGGAAGAAAGGAAAAAGGAAGATGTAGTTGCAACTATTCCTCACGAATATATCCGTAAGGATACCTTGATAGAGTGGCTATTAAAAGGCATTGAAATGTCTGAAATATGTCATTCAGAATATGGTGATGCTTGCGCTCAAACATATCAAGCAGTAATTGACAAAATTAACTCATTATGACAGCACCAGATAAGATATACCTACCCATCATTGAAGAAGAAGGTAAAAGACTTCTTTGTACAAATTGGTGGGAAAATGATGCAAGAAGTACATACGTAAAAGAAACTATTCCATATATCCGTAAAGATGCCATTTTGGAATGGTTGAAAGGATACAATCATCCTATTACTCGAATAATTGTTAAAAAAATAATAAACAAAATAAACTCTATGTAAATATGCAAGCACCAGATAAATTATACTTGTCTCCAGTAATATATGGAACAATTACAAATATATCTCCAAATCCTGATTGTGAAGGAGAAGTTGAGTATGTCAGAAAGGATGCTCTGATAAAATGGGCTTGGGAGCTTAATGAAACCTACCATAAGGAGTATGAAGAAAGTAATTATACCTGCGGAGAACATTGGGGTCAGATGGTAGCTTTCCAAAAAATTATTGATAAACTAAATTCTATGTAGATATGGCAAAATACATTGACGCAGATATTCTCTGTGAGAGAATCAAGAAGAATCAATATGTAATAGAACCAATGTTTCTTAAAGGAGATGATTCTTATTACGAAGGAGAGAATGATGGCTATAATCGCATACTTGATATTATTGATTCTCTCCAGCAAGAGCAAGAAAGTGTCGCTGAAAGATTTGCCAAAATAGTTCGTGCAAATCTGTCTGAAATTGGCAAGAATGCACAATCTCAATTTGAACAACTTTATCTTGAAATTACTGGGAATAAAATGTACGGAGGATATAATGACTAAAGCAGAAGCATTTGCCATGCAATATGGCTATTATGACAAAGAGAAAAAACATGCTTGCTGCATTGGATATAATGCTGGCTATAAGCAGGCTAAGAAAGACAATGAGCTTACCATTAAGGACTTGGAATTGCTCCATACATTTCTCTATGCCGTGAAGAATAATAAGCAAGGAGTATTCACTTTTACAAGACTTTCTGATGAACAGTATAATGAAGTCTTGAGAAGATTCAAGGAGGCGAAAAATGCCAACATATAAGAGATACATAATGCGGGATGGAACTGTATTAAGACTATTTACCGCAAAACCGAGAACTTGGGGAATTACCACTTGGAGTGACTATGCTTTGCACCAGTATAAAGCAATCAAACTCTCGAAGGATGAAGTAGAGAATTATAAAGACCTTATGAGCCTTCCAGAGTGGCAATTAATTGAAGTTGAAATGAAAATCAAAGTAAAAGTATAAAGGAAATGACTAAAGAATTAGCAAAAACGCTTGCCACTGCCCTTGTACAATTTATTGACAAGGAGAGGCCAGAAGGTACAATGGATTGTTCCAGTTATGAATGTGAAAAGATTGAAAAGGCTTTTGAGGGAGGAATGTATGATGAGGTAGAAAATCTTATCAAAAAGAAACTCACGGGACTAACGGAGTTTGAACAAGAACTTTCTTGGATTATATGTGAATGGGGGAATAGTGAGGAAACCAAGATTTCCAACTTTGTCAAGAAGTATGCTCCAAAACTTCTCGCTATTACCAAAAAGGATTTCCTCAAAGTATGGAATGAAAATATGAAAGCTGAGTATGAAAGAGGAAAGAGAGATGGGATTACAATAGGCTACAATAAGGCAATGAAGGAGTATAATGAATCAGTAGCTTACCATTTTCCCAATATGCCTGTAAATCCTTATGGATGGGGATGTGATGGTACACATTGCATCAATCCTCATGGTGATTGCATTAACTGCCCCAAAAGATTTACATCTGGCGAAACAATCACAACACCAAATACATCTTCAGGAACACTTAAAGCAGAAGGGTAATATGATTGAAAAAGTAGTAATTAAAGATAATAAGAATTCTCCAATACATTATCTATCTGAACTTGAAAATTTCAGTAATGGGAAAGAGTTTATTTTCAAGCCGGGAGTAAACATTATTGTTGGAGAGAATGGGTCTGGAAAAACAACTCTATTAAAGCTTATTCAAAGATACCTTTTAGTAGATAAAGAGGAATGCAGTATAGGTATTTATAATAGTGTAGTAAATGCCTTAGTAGGACTTAAACAAAAAGTTCCTGAAGGAGTAGATGTTTATGCTGACTATGATAAAAACATATTCAAACTTTGTCATGCATCTGAGAAAGAAAATGATGATGCAATGTCATCATTTGATGCATTTGGAGAATTCTTTACACAAAAACATGCCTCTACTGGAGAAGGAGTATCAGTTGCTCTTCACTCTTTATTTAATAGAATGTTCAGTCCAAATGCAAAATTGAAATTTGATTATGACAAAGTAGGTAAAAAGGTAAAATCCTATGGAGAATACATCGAAAAGCATAGAACAACTGAACATGATGAATGGACTGTCTTAATGGATGAGCCTGACAGAAATCTCAGTATTGACAACATTAAACAAATTAAGGGGATTCTCTCTTTTCATAAACCTCAGACACAGATAATTGCAGTTATTCATAATCCTTTAATTATTTATGCTTTAGCAGATAATAAAGAGATAAACTTTATTGAAATGACTCCAAACTATGTTCATAAAGTAAAACAGACAATTAACGAAATAATGCATAGTTAAAGAAAATGAGCAGTAAAGATGAAAAAGATTTGTGGATAAAAATCTACAATGAAATTGAAGTAAAGACTTGGGAAATTGACTCCCATTTTAATTATGTGTTAGCTAAAATAGTTTGTGAAACTCATAAATTTGATAAATTATTGAGTGATTTTAACAAAGCAAGTGGGGCCCTTAAGAGGGCTGTAGATGAACATATAACAAAAAATTATAAATAATACTTGCTTTTTAAAAGAATAATGTTCATCTTTGGATATGTTTAATTAAATCCAAAGTTCATGAACACCACAAAAGAAAACAACATCAAGATTGTAGCTATTTGGCTTTGCTTTATTGTGATTACAATCGGTCTTGCGCTTAACATGTCATTCTGCCTTGATGCAGGAGAAACTTGGAGAGTTATTGTAGGCATTGTCTCTTTTATTTTCCTTATCGTTGAAACTGTTAAATTTGGACAGTGGGTAAGGGCCTACTATGTATCCTTAGACAATAAAAAAGAATAAGGCTAATTAGGGATTTATTCCCATGCTAGAGTGGCGGAATGGTCTACGCGAAAGACTTAAAATCTTTTGGACAGAATTGTCCTTGTGAGTTCGAGTCTCACCTCTAGTACAATGGTATCAGATTTTATAGTACGTCTAAAGAGTACTAAAATACAAGTGTTTCAATCAAGAAACTATTATGAATGCTTGGAGTATGTTTCCAAGCATTCTTCTACTATTAAAGAACGTAAACAATACGAAATAATATTATTATCAAACCAAATCTTTAATTCTACAAGCCATGAAACGAAAATTCAAGAGGACTGCTGAGAAATGTGCAGTTTGCTTTTTCCTTGCTGGAAAAGCCCATGTAACTATCCAAGAAACATCAGACAAAGAATTTAACAATTCACTAATTTCAAACATTTATTTAACACCCAAAGCTTATGGCAAACAGAAGAAGTAATTCCAGAAACCAGAGAAGAGGAAGAATTATCAGATGGACTTCCTCTGAAGAACAAGTTCTGATTGATGCAATTGGTCAGAATCCTACATGTCTTAAAGCTGCATTTCTTGCAGCCTCAACAAACCTTACCAGAACTCCTGCTGCATGTTCATACCATTGGTATAAACATATGGCAATGAGAGATGATGTAGTAGCAAAACTCACCATTGGCAATGGTGTTGTAATCAAAAATAAAACTGTCAAAGTTCATGAAGACAGTATTCTTAGGAAGAGTATTGTAAGAGGAATCTGGGAAAGAATCTGCAATCTTATCTATAGAAATTAATGACTAGAGAAGAGCACTACAATAACATTAAGGACTTGTTTAAAAAGAACAAGTCCTTAATGCTTAAATTACCAACAAGTTTTGGTAAATCAAAGATTGCCATTGATTTAATCAATGATACAGATATTACTCAAGAAGAAACTCTGTTTGAAAGTACTACCAATGTGCTTATTGTAGTGCCAAGATTAGTTCTAATTGATAATTGGAAGGCTGAAATAGCAAAATGGAAACTAAAAAATACTTGTAAAGTAACCTTTACAACATATGTATCTTTTCCAAAACATGCTGAAACTCATTGGAACTTTATCATATTTGATGAAGGGCACCATTTTACAGATAATTGTGCTGATGCATTCATATCATTCACTTATGATAAAGTAATATTTATGAGTGCAACCTTTCCAAAGCAGCAAAGGTTTAGAATTAAATCTACAGTAAGAGGTATTTCTGAGTATACTGTAACTGCAAGAGATGCAATAAATGACGGTATTCTTCCAGACCCTAAGGTTATTCTTGTGCCTATAATGCTTGATAACACTAAGATTTCACAGGTATTTATTAAGAATAAAAGTAAATCTGGAAGTCCTGTAAAATGTTTCTTCAAGGATAGGTTTAACTATCAGAGGAGTTACCCAAACAGGCCCTTACATATTTATTGTACCCAACAGGAGTATTACAACGAGCTCAATTATCTGATAGACTTTTGGAAGCAAAAGTTTTTATCTTCAGGAGTACAGTTCCAAAAGAATCTTTGGTTAAGAAAAGCTAAAGACAGATTGGATTGGCTTGCTCTGCAAAAAGAAAAAATAGTTGAGCATATACTATCTTGTACTGATGAGTATAGAACTTTGACATTTTGCACATCTATTGAACAGACTGAAAGATTAGGAAAATACCCAGTAAATAGTAAAAATGCTGAGTCAAATAATAATCTTGAAATGTTTAATACTGGACAGATTAAACACATCACTTCAGTAGGAATGCTTAATGAAGGAGTAAATCTGCTCAATTGTCAGATAGGAATTTATGCTAACATAGGTTCATCGGAAATACTTGAGATTCAACGACTTGGTAGGAATCTTAGAGTCAGCAATCCTTTAATCATTATTCCTTTTTATGTAGGAACAAGAGAAGAAGAGATTGTTGAAAAGATGAAAAAGAATTATAATCCAAGTCTAGTGAAAACTCTCTTTCCATCACAATTAACTAAAGATAAAATAGGAGGAATACTAAATGAAAATAGTGTTGGATGATAACGCTATTAAAAATAGCGGATTAACACTAAATGAGTTTGCCTATTTATTCTTATATACAAACTCATTAGATGTTATTGAAGGAGCAAAATCCCTTAAGGATAAGGGACTTGCTTTTACAAGTACTGAGGGGTTATTTGACCATAAGCCAACAAGAACTGCATTATCAAAATATACTAATGCAGTTATTGCTGCTGAAGATAATAACCTAAGCTCTGATGAAGAGCTTGCTGATTTGGCTCAAAAGCTCAAGGACATTTATCCAAAAGGTAAAAAGGAAGGTAAATGGCCTTGGACTGAAGGCCCTGCTTTAATTATCAGAAGACTCAAGATTTTTGAGAAAAAGTATGGTAAATATCCTGCACAGGATATTATTGATGCAACTCAAAAATATGTCAATGATAATTTTGGCAGCCAAGAAATGAGGCTTTTGAAATATTTTATATTCAAAGAAGCTGTTGGAGCTGGAGGAGACAGGGAAAGTACTTCTGATTTATATACAATGCTTTGTAATAAAGAAGAAGATACTCAAGTTGAAAATTGGGCTCAAACTCTTTTCTAATATGTTTAATGTTGGAGATAAAGTAAAGTTTGGAAAGTTCAGTGGAAAAATTATCAGGGTTAACAGAGATAAACAAATTGGTTTTTCTGCTGAACTTTCCAGAACTTCTACATATAACATATTAATTGAAGGTATTACAGAAGATGATTTTAAAGAAAAAAAGGAGGTAAATGATGGGACTTGTGAAACAAGTGATGGACTACCTGTGGGAGAGGAGACAAAATCTGATTGATGGTAAGGTAAATTGTATTCCAAGCCCATTTAAAGACTTTAGTGATAATTTCATAGGTATTGAGCAGGAAACTTATTATACCATCACTGCAGGTCAGAAAACTGGCAAATCTCAGTTTCTTTCCTTCATGTTTCTTTATAATCCAATCCTTTATGCTTATTATAATCCAAGCCAGATAAGAGTAAAAATCTTTTATGCGCCTCTTGAGGAGTCAAAAGAAAAGGTAGTAATGAGATTTATGAGGTATCTTTTATTCTTATTGTCAGACCATAAGATAAGAGTAACTCACCACGAACTTACCTCAGCAAGAGCTGGACATCCTGTAAATGATGAAATTCTGGCAATCCTTGAATCTGAAGAGTATCAGAAAATTCTATCTTTCTTTGAAGAGCATATTGTATTTATGCAAGCTAAAAATCCAACTGGACTATATAAAGAGCTTGTAAAGTATGCTGTAAATAATGGAGAAAGAGTTACTGAGAAAGTAAAAATTAAGAATGAGTTTGGAGATGAGCAAGAGGTTAATAAGTTTGTAAGATATATACCAAAAGACCCTGATGAGTATGTAATCATTGCCATAGACCATGTTTCTCTTCTTCAAGAGGAGTCTGGCAAAGATAAAAGGCAAACCATAAGGAAGTGGTCTGAGTACTGTATGGAACTAAGGGATTATTATAGATACATTCCTGTTAATGTTCAGCAACAATCCATTGAAATTATGGGTAATGAGGCATTTAAATTAAATAGGATAAGACCTACCCCTGCAGGCTTAAGTGATTGCAAAGACACCAGATATGACGTCAATGTAATGCTCGGATTATCAAATCCTTACGCTATGGAAGTTCCTTCATATATGGGATATGACATTACTAAACTCAAGGATAATCAAAGATTTCTTGAAGTGATGTTGTCAAGAGATGGAACTGCTAATGCTGTTAAAGCTCTTTATTTTGATGGAGCAGTATCATTCTTTTCAGAATTACCTAATCCAAGAGATGAAAACTTTACTCCTTTTATGGAAAGGGTATATGCACTTATTGAATCTATTAGGAGGCCTGCAGTATCAATGATGATTGTTAGGAAAATTCTTTCAATTTTTAGAAAAAAGTGACCTATAAAATCACTATATTTGAATTCTAAACCCAAATAAAAATGTCACATTTAGTAGTTATTTTAGGAGCCACTGGCTCTGGAAAATCAACAAGTATTAAGAATCTGAATCCTCAAGAGACAGTAATTCTTGCCCTTAAAGCTGTTGATAAGGATTTGCCCTTCAAGGGAAGTAGAAAGCTTTATAATGCTGCAAATAAGAACTATTTTGCACTAAAAAATTACAGTGAGTTCCTTACTCTTATGGATAGTATTTCTAATAATGTTCCTAAAGTAAAGAATATTATACTTGAGGATTCTACATATATCATGAGGACTGAGTTCTTTGACAGAGCCTCTGAAGTAGGATTCACAAAGTTCACGGAACTTGCGGACCACTTTAGAAAGATTATCTCAAAGGGAACTTCTCTTCGTTCTGATATTAATGTATTTATGCTCTTGCATTCAGAAACTATTATGCAAGATGGAAGCCCTATTGGATATAAAGCAGCAACTGTTGGAAAGCTTCTTGATGAAAAGTATAATCCTCTTGAGAGTGTAACAGTAACATTATTCTGTCAGCCTAAATATGATGATAAAGGAAATCCTCAGTATGGATTTTATACCAAGAGAATGAAGGTTGATGGAGTAGAAATTCCTGCCAAAACTCCAGATGGAATGTTTGAGGAAGACTTTATTCCTAATGACCTTAACTATGTAATCAAAGCTATGGATGAGTATTACGGATAATCCATAGTATAAATATTAACTTAATTAACACCCAAAAATTATGGCAAACACAAATGTCAATGCACTCGGATTTACCCGATTTGAAATTGCAAATGCTAAAAGAGCACTTTCTGCAAACAAAACTCTCTATCGTAAAATGGATACCTTAGAGAAAAAGATTAAGGAACTTGCAGCTGAATATGAAGCTACTGAAGCACAGACAAAGGCTTGGGAAGCTCCTGTAGCAGCTCTTACTGAGCAGAAACTTGGAGTTGTACTTACCTCTCGTCAGTTGCTTGCTTATTGTGCAAATCCTGAGCAGTTTAAGGCAGATTATCCAGATACTGTGCTTCCAGAGGCAGCTCCTCAAGAGGAGAATAATCCATTTGAAGCATAATCAAAAGTTCATATACTAACTATTAAATTATTCACTTATGGCAATTGCTAGAGGAAAAGAAAGTAAAGAGGTTAAAGTAGTTCTTCATGAAGGAATTGCTGCCCTTGGTGTTCTTGCTATTAATCCTACAAGAGCAGAGCTTAATAATATTTACCATTCCAACAATGGAAGTACTGAGGAGCCTAAATATGTAGGAACTACCACAGCAAAAAATTATAAGGGAGAAGATGTAACAGTTCCACAGGTTAGAATTTCTTTCATTACAAGAACTGATACTTCTATTGCAAGGAATAATAACATTGATGCTATCTTTCCTATAAATTTCTTCCTAACCAAAGAGTACAACTATTCTAATAAGAATGGTGTTCTTAAGGTTCAGGTTATTGATAAATATGGAAGAACTGGTTGGGTAACTTCTGAAGAGCTTAAGACTGGTGCAATTCCAGAGTATACCATTAAGAATGGGCCCAATGCTGGAACAACCATGAGGGCAAACCTTGCTCAAGGATACAGAAGATGTTATATTGGTGAGGAAAACCTCGTTAAATTCCTCATTGCACTTATTAACATTGACCGTCCTGATGAGTGGAATGAGAGTACTCATACTTATGTAATGAAGACTAATCCTGCAGAGCTGGAGCAGTCTGAGTGTATGCTTTCTGATATTGAAAAGTATTTCAGTGGAAATATCAAAGAGCTTAAAGATGCTATTAATTTCCAGCCCAATAACAGAGTTGCTATGGGTATTGGTGTAAGAACTGCAAGAGATGGTAAGCAATATCAGTGTGCTTATCTTAATATGCCTGGTAAACTTGGTGATACCAGATTTGCAGAAAGACTTGCCAAGCAGCTTGAGGAAGATGCTAAATTTGGAAGACATCCATCTGAGCATTATTGCACTGAAAATCTTAGGGAATATACTGTAAGTGCTACTGACTATTCTAAGAAGGAAGAGCCTGTAAATGACCCATTTGCAGCACCTGTTATTGATGACCTTCCAGCAGATAATGCAACTCAGATGCCACTTGATGTTGACCCATTTGCAGGCATGTAAAATTTTATGATTAGTGGAGGAACATATAATGGGGGAATTGACTCTTTGTTACAAAGAGTTTCAGAAGCTAATATTGCGGCATATTACCTTCAGGAATTAACTCAAATTCCTCAGGTAATATGTTCCCCACTAAGAAAAGATGAGCACCCATCATTCAGAATTTATAGTCCAGATGGCATAAAAGTCAGATATTATGATTATGTGACTGGAGAGACTGGAGGGATAATTGACTTTGTATGTAAGAAATTCAATCTTACACTGCCACAAGCCATCAATAAGATAAATAGTGAGGTTGGAAAGAAAAATCCTGTAAGAATTTCAACTTCTAATGGTATTACTATTAGGAAGGACAAAGCAATTTTTACAGTTAAATCAAGGAGGAGAGAATGGCAAGACTATGATTTTGAATATTGGGGCTCATATGGAATAAGCAAGCCTTGGTTATTACATAGTGATATTTATCCAATAGATTACATATTTATCATATCTGAAAATGGTTACACAAAGACCATTAAAGCAGATAAATACGCATATACTTTTATTGAAAGAAAGGATGGAGTAATTTCTGAAAAGATTTATCAGCCATTTAATAAAGAAGGAGTAAAATGGAGGTCTGGACATGATAGCTCTGTTTGGGATTTATGGACAAAACTTCCACAAAGAGGAGAAAGATTACTGATAACATCTTCAAGAAAAGATGCTCTTTGCTTATGGGCAAACCTTGGGATACCAGCAGTATCTCTACAAGGAGAAGCAATGAATGCCAAGCCTCAGGTAGTAAATGAGCTAAAGGAGAGATTTAAAAAGATATACGTATTATATGATAATGATTTTTCTAAAGACAGAAATGCAGGGAGGATTGATGGAGAGAAATTCTGTAAAACATTTGGATTAATACAACTTGAAATACCAGAATACCTAAAAAGCAAAGACCCAAGTGATTTATATAAGAATCACGGAAAAGAAACATTCAGAAAAACAATCTTAGATTTAATTAAACATGGTTAGGAATATTACTGTTTATGAAAAGGAAGCACAGAAAAAGACTGTGTTTGAAAATGTTGATGTAAACACCCTTGCAGACATTAAGACTCTGCTTGACAATAAGGGCATCAATTACTATAATATGGAGTTCCTTGAAGGAGTTTCCAAAGTAAGACTTATGGTAGATGACTCTGTTCTGCCAAGCAATATCCCTTATAAGGGAAGTGTAACCAATGATTTGGTTATTCTCATGACCTTGAAGAATGAGAAAATCTCTTCTGGAGCACAGACAAGACAAGACCTTTATGACTTCATCAAGACTAACCATCTTGAAGATGCCATTAAGGAAAAATTTGGTAAGAATTTTACCAATGTTTCAACTCTTGACCTTATCAATTTTGCTGCTGACCATGCTTGTGTAGAAGAAAAGCCTGAAAAATCTCTAACTGAAAAGGCTAAGGAAATTATTGAAAACCTTTATAACTATGGACACATTACTGAGGAAGAATATAAAATTCTCCGTAATGCAATTCTTAGTGTAAAGGAAGTACAGGAAGATGATTCCAAAGGCTTCTCAAGAAATGAAATTGAAGAAATGATTGATAGCCTTAATTTCTAATTATACTAACTTAAAGTGCTGGGGTCTATAAAATAGGCCCCAGCTTTTTATTTATTATGGATAATCAAGCATTACAAGAAAAATTCTCTATATATGAGAGAACTATGCAAAATGATGCTATTGCATATCCAGTAAGCCTAGCTTTCAAATGTGCTAAGGAGTATTTTGGAGAAGAAAGAGTAATGCTGAAAGTTGCCTGTCCAACAAACAAAAGAGCTGAAGACAATATATCCAGTATACGCAATATTTATAATTGGAATATTAATAATATTCCTTGGACAAGGCAAACCATTACTGTTCATTACCCAAAAGTTACTGTAACAAATGAATTGCATAATTCAACTGAAATATATGATTTATTTGTGCTTTTACAGTTCCAAGAAAATGGGGCTTTCCAAGACATTCATTATATAAGAACTACTTTTACATCTTCACAATGGGAAAGTGGATATATTCATTCTCATACTCCATCTTTACATAGTAGTGAGATATTTTGGGGACATGTTTGTCTTGGTACGGGCCCAATAAATGGTACAATTGACCAATTAAGAAGAGGAGAGCAATACTCTGAATTTACTTGGGAATTGTTCTTTTGGGAACTTGACAAAATGGTACAAACAGAGTCCTTGGAAGGAGGGCCCTACATGAGGATGGAACATATTGTAAACAATCTAAAGAAAGTAAATCCCCAAGACTACTTTTGTACAGCTTCATTTTCCTCAGAATTTTCTACAGACTTCATAGAAAGCTATATTAAAAGCAAAAGGCTTAAACTTGTATTTAGAAATGGCAAGTTCTGTCTTGGAACATCTTTTCTTGAGTGGTACTTAGACTTTAATGCATATAGAAATGCTTATTATAAAATCTTAAATCGTACAGATGATATAAGAAGGCAAGACTATTATTATAATGATACTGCCCTATATGTAAAAACAAGAACAAGACTCTATAACTCAAGACCAACACCTTCAGAAAATCCTGTTTTAGTGTTTAATGGTGTTGTATATAAGGTTAAAATCATTCAAGAAGAAGAGAAGCTTGGGTTAAGAAAGATTTATGGAATAAATCTTCCCATTGCAAAAAGGTTTCTTGATGTTCTTATTTGTACTTACAACAATGCAATAACTTTTGACAATGACTAATTTTACACTGGAAAGCTGTGAACAGCACTATAAAATGTTTATTCCACAAGAAGTGGAAAAGAAGATAAGAACTTGGTGTGCTTTACTGCCAGACAAAGAGTGGTCTGGAGTTCTCTTTTATTCTGTAAATGGCAATTTTGAGGATAATTCTCTTGAGGTAATCTGTAAAGATATTCTTGTAATGAATATTGGAGAATCTGCCTATACAGAATTTTCTTATGATGAAGATGTTGCTTTCTATATGGCTCAGAATCCTGAACTTCTGGATTGTTATCAGGCACTTATTCATAGCCATAATAACATGAAAGCGTTCTTCTCTGGCACTGATGTCAACACTATCCTTAAAGAGGGGAGTAAGACTGATAATTTCGTATCTCTTGTTGTAAATAATGCTGGTCAGTATGTTGCTATTGTAACAAGAAAAGTAATCAGCAACTCTTGTATTAAAGGCAAAAAGACTATCCATACATTAACAAAATTCTTTGGAGAAAGTGTTGAAAAAGATACTACTGTTGAAGATGCTGAAGTTAACTCAGAATCTAATATGGTAGAGTACTATCCTTTGGATATTACTATTGAAAAGAGTAGTTGGGATGAGGAAATATCAAGATATTCTGAGCTTAAAGCAAAATCCTATAAGCCAGTAACACCTTTTTATAGTCCTAAAAGTACAATACTTCCAAAAGAAACTACTCCATTTAAGAGCAACAATACTTGGGAGCCTAAACTCTTTGAAGATGATGATAATTTAGAGCTTGATACTACTATTCAAACTTACCTTTCTCCAAAGTATGATAAGGCATGGAAGAATGCTGGATTGTATAATCTAATCAATAAGATTATTCTGGGCACTCCTTATACAACAAAGGATATTGACCTTAATGTTTTTAAGAAAACAGTTGATTTTGATAAAGATATATGTAAGTATTTCTCTCAACAGAAGAATCAAAAGGCTGCTGAAGAAGACTTTTGCATTTGGGTAAGCGATTACTTAAATTATCTTATTGAAAGCTTTGATGTATCAAAAGTTAGTAAGGATATTCCTTTTGATTTTGAAGAAGAAGTACTCATTTCAAAGCTTATTACTGAACTTGAAGACATTAAATCTGACTATATGCAACTTATTGTAGAAGAACTTAAATCAAGAATTGATTTATGAGAGAATCAGTTGAAGATATTATGAGAAGATTAAACCTTCGTCCACAAACGCAAGCACAAGAGATTGCAGCTAATCCTGCAGCATATACTGTGTATATTGCAGGCACAGCAGCTCCTACACCTTTGCCAGTAAATGCTAATGAAGTACTTAATGATTTACTTAATGGAGCTGCAGTTGCAAGTGATTCTAGTGTATCTGATGAAGAACTTGATGATATTGTTGAAGACTCTTTGGTGGAACCTGCACAGTCTCCACAAGAGGAAGATAATAGTATTAATGCTCAAATTGCTAGATATGAGGCTCTTCAGACTGAAGACACTGTTGTAAGGGAAGAAGTATTAAGATTTTCTGGAGCTGAATGGTTTAAGAAAGTCCAAGAACAAACTATTATTGTTGGAGGAGCTGGAGGAATATCAAGTTATGTAGTATATAATCTTGCTAAACTCCATCCAAGCAGTATTTATGTGTATGACCCTGATACAGTAGAAACTGTGAATCTTGCTGGTCAGTTATTTAAGGTATCTGATGTTGGTAAAAGAAAAGTTGATGCTGTAACTCAGACTGCAATAGATTTTTCTGGATTTAGGAGTATATTTGCTCTCCCTATGTGGTTTAAAGAAGATTGTGAGGCTGCACCAGTAATGATTTGTGGGTTTGATAATATGCAAGCTAGAAGAACATTCTTTACTGTATGGGAGCAAGGAGTAAAACATGTTCCAGAAGCTTCCAAAGCAAACTCTCTGTTTATTGATGGTAGGCTTGCTGCTGAAAAGTTTCAAATATTTACAGTCCAAGGAAACAATTCTTGGGCAATTGAAGAATATAAAAAGTATCTATTTGATGATTCTGAAGCAGTAGAAGCACAGTGTTCTTTCAAACAAACTGCTTTTATGGCAAACATGATTGGGAGTTACATTACAAATCTCTTTGTAAATTTCTGTGCTAATCTTTGTAATACTTCAGGACTGGACAGACCTTTACCATTCAAGCTTGAGTATTCTGCAGATAATATGTTTTTAATAACTGAAGAGTAATGTTAACTAGAACTGCACAAAATAATATATCTTGGCTCCCCGGTTATGAAGCAATTCATTTGGATAGTGATAACTCTACACTTATTTCAACCATACGAACATATGGAGATTTTAAACTTCCATTTGCTGTAAAAGGACAGGCTACTATAGGATATACTGAAACAAAGAACATGAGTCTTGCAGAATTTAAGAGACTTAATGAATTTGGCAGTGCTTCCTTTACAAAGTGTATTATTGAAGATAAGGATGAGTGCATCTGTGGATACCAATGTATTATAAAGGATGATATTATTGTTTATGCTCAAGCTACAGATAGTACAGTTTATATTTCAAAGAAATTGTTTAGAGACCCTAAGAGTGTTGTTAATAAATTCATTATTAATGATATTCTACCAAGTCTAGCTTCTGAAGGAGAAATTATCTGTGGGGATGAGTATATTAAGCAAGCACAAATTCCAGTGTATATGTGGTATACACATCCAAAAGAGTTAGATGAATCTATTGAAAAGTTGCTTCTAAAGCACTTAACTGAAATTTCTGCATTGCTATGACAACAGAGGAATACTTTGGAGACTGGTTGGATATTATACCAAAAAGTAGTATTCTTACCTACACTAAAATGCTCATGCAAGCTCAACTTAATGGAGTTCCCATTGAGCCTAAAGATGGTTTTGGTGTATTTAAGGCATTCAACAGAACTCCATTAAAATCCTGTAAAGCTGTTATTTTAGGTCAAGACCCTTACTTTGATGGGTCAGCAACTGGGCTTGCTTTTGCTAATGATGTAGAAAGAAAAGACTTTTCAAAAGTCAGTCCGTCTCTTAGTGTAATAAAAAATAGTGTCATTTCTTTAGCAAAATCAGAAGATTTGATTAACTTTGATTTTAGCCTAGAAAGCTGGGCAGCACAAGGAATTTTGCTTTTAAATTCAGCATTGACTGTAAGAAAGGGAGTTCCTGGGAGTCACACAGAAGCTTGGAAACCTTTTATTAAATTAGTTGCAAAGAATCTTTCAGCCTATAAACCAAGGATTTTTTGGATACTTTTTGGTAAACAAGCTTGGGATTTTAAGGAATACATAAATCCTAAAAGTCCTATACTGATGGAGTATCACCCAGCTTTCTATGCAAGAAATAATAAGGAAATGAGCCCACATGTATGGGAGAAACTCATTGATTATTACCAACAAGAGTATAATCAAGACTTGCTTTTATATGAATAGGAAAGTATTAAATGCTACTCCAGTTATTGCAAAAGATGGCACACATCTTAAATCTAAGATGGAAAGAACTGTTTATGAGACACTTTTAAATCTTGGATATGATGTACAATATGAGCCAGAGTCTTTTACTTATTGGACAGGGTTTTATCCTACAGTTCCTTTCTTTGATTTAGATAAAAAGAGAAAGTTAAGGAAAAACTCAAAGAAACTGATAAGTATGGCATACACTCCTGACTTTATATTCATGCATAATAATACTAAAGTTATAATTGAAGTAAAGGGTTGGGAGAATGACCAATTTGCAATAAGGAAGAAATTGTTTAGAGCATATCTTGAAACAGTTCCTTATAAAGTAGTATATGCTGAAATATTCACTAAAAGACAATTATTAGAATTTTTAAATGTTTTAGAAAATGAGGATTATTAGAGCCAAAAGGATTGTTCCAGTAGCAAGAGCAATTATCTATGATGGAACAAATGGCCAAGAGATTTTTGACTTTACTGGAACTCGGTGGGATGCCCTCTCAAGAAAGATTGGAGCATCTTGCTCAAAGCAAGAGTATATAGATGCCAATGCTAATAGTACTATCTATGCAATGTATAAAGATGTTCCTTGGTCAGTTTCTGTAGGAAATGTTCTTTGTATTGAAAATGACGAGCTTTACATCTACAAGGATGCTGAAAAATTTGCAACAATTTTTGAACAAATAGAAGTATGAGACACTCATTTGCAGACATTGCTTGGGATGTTCCTGAGCCAACATATAGAGAAGATGAGGCCCTTTCATATTCAACTCTTGCAAAATATGAAAGAGAAGGAGGATTTAATTCTCTACCAACACTCTTTGATAAAACTTCAACTCCATCACTACGCTTTGGCAGTATGGTAGATACTCTCCTTACTGATGGAGAGGATGCCTTCAACAATAATTTCATAGTTGTTGAAGACCCAGGAATTTCAGAAACTCTGAAGGATATTACTTCCACTCTTGTGGAGATGTATAAAGAAACACAGACAGCTTTCCAAAATATTCCAGACAGTGTTATTGCTGAAGTTGGCAAACAAAAGGAATTCTGGGCTAATGATAAATACACAGAGGTAAGGGTTAAGAAAATCAGAGAAGCCTGTAATTCTTATTATAATCTTCTCATGCTTGCTGAAGGAAAGACTGTGGTTACTTTAAAAGATGTTGAAGATGCTAGAAGATGTGTAGATATCCTCAGGAATGATGAAATGACCAGAAAGTATTTCACAGATGACCCATTTAATGATAATATTGAAGGCTTTTATCAACTTAAATTTAAAGGAGAAGACCCTGCTACACACATTCCTTACAGGTGTATGGCAGATAGAATTATTGTCAATCATGCTGACAAAAAGGTTATTCCAATTGATTTAAAGACTTCTTCAAGCAATGAGTGGGAATTCTATAAGTCTTTCATTAAGTGGCGGTATGATTTACAATCAAGGAACTACTGGAGATTGATTAGACAAATAATGGATAAAGACCCTTACTATAAGGATTTCAGTCTTGAGAACTATCTGTTTATTGTCATTAATAGAAACACTCTGTGTCCTTTGGTTTGGGAATATTCTGATACAAAGACTGTAGGAACTATCAGATATACAACTAAATCAAATGCTTGCATTAATCTTAGAGACCCTTATGAGATTGGTAAAGAGCTTTGGGAATATCTCCACAAGGAAGGTCCAAGCAAATATCCTATTGGAATCTCTCAGATTAATGATATAAGGAAATATATTGAGGAGAAACTTTAGTATGGTTATAAAATTTGTTGGTAAATACAATCTTGTAGTATGTGATTATTCTACTTGTTCAGTAGATTTTTACTACATTGAAGATAATGTTATTACTGAAGATTTTCTTAAAGATAAAGGATATAGAGAATCTGAAATCTCTTGGATGAGAGCTGATAATTTAGACGTTAATTGCCATGAAAATTAAATATGTAAGAGAGAATGACAGTATTCTCAAAGTTATAAAGCTTTCACAAGGTGATTGGCTAGACCTTGCAACTGCTGAAGATGTTACCCTTACAAAAGGAGATTTCTATTTAATTTCTCTTGGAATAAGGATACAACTTCCTAAAGGATTTGAAGCACACCTTGTGCCAAGAAGTAGCACATTTAAAAAGTGGGGAATTATACAAGGTAACTCCATTGGAATAATTGATAATTCTTATCAAGGAAGACAAGATATTTGGAGATTTCCTGCTTATGCTATCAGAAAGACTGAGATTCCTAAAGGCACAAGGATATGCCAATTTAGGATTGTACCAAGCATGAATGCAGGATTCTGGGTTAAGTTAAAATGGTTGTTTACAAAGAAAGTTGAATTTATTGAAGAGGAGTATATAAGTGATGAGGATTCTAGTAGGGGTGGGTTTGGCTCAACAGGTAATTAAACTGCTGGGCTGTATTGTGATATTGACAATTTTAGCAATCTTATATACTATGATATTTAATAAAAAAATAAAGAGATTCAGCTTTAGGGAATCTATGGCTTTATCAGGATTGCCAATAATTTCTTTTGAGAATAACAATCACTGGGTAAACATGCTTTTGGATACTGGAGGCACAGACTCTATAATTGATAGTAATTATATAAAATACCTAGAATATACAGATACAGATAAACCAACATCTTCCTTTGTTGGAACAACTGGTAAAACAGATATTGGTCAAAAGATAATTAATATAATTCTTACTAAAGATGATGATAAAACTTTCAATATTGACTGTACTGTAATAAATCTAGGAGAAGCATTTACTGCAATTAAGGAGTCTTATGGAGTTCAGTTGCATGGAATCTTAGGCACAGACTTTCTTGATAAATATAAGTATGTAATTGATTTTGAAAAGATGATTGCATATAATAAAGCAGAATGATTTATTTAGTAACCAAACAACAAGAGCTGTTTGAGTCTGACCTATATAAAATTATAGATGCTCAGACAGCTCTTGATTTTATGAAAGATTGGACTATTGTTCAGTTTGATACTGAGACAAATGGAAGAGATGCTCACTTATGTGAATTGCTCTCAGCTCAGTTTGGTAATGATGCTGCTAATAAAAGAATTGTAGTTGACTGTAAGACTGTTGACATAACTCTTTTTAAGGAAGTACTTGAGAATAAGAGAGTTATAGGGCACAATCTAAAGTTTGATTTACAGTTCCTTTATAATTATGGTATTATACCAAGAAAAATTTATGATACTATGATTGTAGAGCAGCTTCTTTATCTTGGTTATCCTTCAGGAATCAAACAGTATTCTTTAAAGGCTGTTGCTTGGGAAAGACTCAAAATTGATATTGATAAGTCAATTAGAGGTGAAATTATATGGAGAGGATTATCACCAGAAGTTATACAGTATGCTGCCGGAGATGTCACATTCCTTGAAAAGATAATGCAAAGTCAACTCATCGAGGCAAAGAAGAAAGACTGTTTAATTGGAGCTAAACTTGAATGTGATGCAGTTCCTGCAATGGCGTATCTTGAATGGTGTGGGATTAAACTTGATGAAAATAAGTGGAAAGTTAAAATGCAAAAAGACCAAGAAAGACTTAATGAAAGGCTTTCTGCTTTAAATAAATTTGTTGAGGATGACCCACACACATATAAAGATTTTGTTGTTGTAGACCTTCAAGGAGACCTTTGGGCGGGATATGATACTTCTCCAAAATGTCAGATTAACTGGGACTCTTCAAGGCAAGTAATACAGTTTTGTAAAGTACTTGGTTTTGATACTACTGTACAAGATAAAAAGACTGGTGAGGATAAAGACAGTGTTCTTGAAAAAACTTTAAGAACACAAAAAGGAATCAATGATGAATTCCTAAATCTTTATTTTGACTATAAAGAATCTTCAAAGGTATGTTCTACTTATGGGCAAGGACATTTGAATGTAATTAATCCTAAAACAGGGAGAATTCATACTACATTTAAACAAATTGGAGCTTCTTCAGGAAGAATGTCTTGTGGAAGCAATCAGCCAAATACTGACCTTGCTAAAGTAAATAAAGTTACTCCATCAAAATGTACATATCCAAATCTTCAACAGCTCCCTGCTGATGAGCCTACAAGAAGCTCTTTTGTACCTCCAGAAGGAAATTTAATGGTTTCTGCTGATTTTAGTGCAGAAGAGTCAAGACTTGCTGCTGATATTTACCAAGACAGAGAATTTATTAAAGAGTTTACTGAAAGGTCAGGCGATATGCACAGTCTTTTCGCGTGGGCTGTGTTTAAAAAAGAGTGCCAAGAGTGTGGATGCTCTGGAGTACAAGATGTTAAAAAGAAAGCACCACAATGGAGAAAAGCAGTTAAAGCTGTGGAGTTTGCTTATCTCTTTGGGGCTGCTGCACATACAATAAGTCAAGCAGCAAATTGTAGTGAAGAACAAGCTCAAAAATATATTGATGCTATAGATAGTGAATTTTCTGGAGTATCCTCCTTTGCAAAAAGAGGGAGTAAATTTGTTAGAGAACATGGATATATTCTTATTTGTCCTTATACTGGACATAAGATGTATTGGTGGGATTGGAAACAATGGAAAGAAAGACAAAAAGAATTTACTCCTGAGTTTTGGGAAGAGTATAGGCTACACCATAAAGGTACTGGAGATAATATTGCTCAAATGGTTAGAGAGCATTTCCAAGCTGCTGGTAAGTACGATAGAATGGCACGTAATTCCCCAACACAAGGCACTGGAGCAATTATCTTAAAAGATGCTATTACTCAATTATTTAACTGGATTTGTCTAAACAATTACTTCAATAAAGTGCATCTTTGTTGTTGTGTTCATGATGAAATTGTTTGTGATTATCCTAAAGAGCTTAATGAATTTCCCAAAGTACTTGAAACTATTATGGAGAATGCTGCTGCAAAATATTGTAAAACACTACCAATCCCTGCAGAAGCTTCTGTTGGAGACCATTGGATTCATTAGTTATGACACAAGAAATACAAACAAGAAAAGCAGGCTCCTTTGTCATTGTTGACAATGGAGCTTGCCGTTATATGGGAGTACTTAAAGATGTTTTTACTGATGAAAGAGGATATATCTGTTGTAATCTTTATGCAGCAGTTCCTTGTGGAGCAGTAAAGACCACTGGTTATGGTAATGGACATTACTATCCTTATCAAATGAGTACAGTATTCATAGGAAGAATTGATAAGATTTATAAACTTACAAAGAAAGATTTCTATGAAGACTATATTAACAAATGTGTAGAGATAAGTAAATATAATGAAAATGCTGCCTATCCATCTGATTACTAGTAATTATTTGTATCTTTACACAAACAAATAATTATTACTTATGGATTGTGAATTAGAACAAAAAGAGCCTTGTGAAAGAAAGCTTTCAGCTTGGGTTATTACTTATCATTTACACACTGATACAGATTATTATGAAGGAGTTGCTGTGGTTCAGGCTTATGAAGTAAAGGAGGCTGAATGCATTTTCCTTGCAAACAGCTGCTTTAATTCTTGCAGAGAAAGAATCTGTATTGAAGCAATTAAAGAAATTTACTGTTTGCCTGAACCAGACCTTCTTGCTGAAGTAAAGGTTAAAGAGTTTAATATTTATGACAGAAGAGCTAAGCTTAAGGGAAAAAATAGAGGTTAATGTAACAATCTCTATGACTTGCAGCAAATCTACGACAGTTAAAGTTCCTGTAGATTATACAGTAAAAGAGCTAAGAGAAGCAGTAGTACAAAGTACTATTCTTCCTCTTGATGATATAACTGAGAAAAAACTGACTATCGAGCAACAACTTAAATCTAAAGAATTTATTCCAAACCCAAGAAGGAAATACCTTGAAATTCTTCATAAGGAATATGACGGATGGAATATTGACGAATTTGAGGTTATTGAGGATTAATTCTAAATGATGCTAAAGTATTGGTGTATAGAGTATATCAATGTTTTTAAAGAGTACTGCTACTTCTGGACAAAGGCTTATTCCCCAGAAGCAGCAGTAATTAATCTTAATGATGAAGAATCTGATGTATCAAAAATTATTTCAATCAACCAAACATTCCCATTCTAATGGAAACATTTAAAATCATTTACAAAGACTTAGATGACAATATCAAGTCTCAGTATGTTCAAGCTGACCATGCATCTGAAGCAATAAGTAATGCTGAAGATGATATTTGGGATTTAAAAGAAGTTGTTAGAGTAGAGCAGCTATGAAATATGTTAATCAAGATGTTAGTCTCTTCAATCAAGGAGAGGGGATTCAAGGAATCTATGACATTATTGCTCAATGTGCTGCAACTTGCTATCAATCTGAAGCTAAGAGTGGTGAAAGTGCAGAAACTTTCGTAGAAAAGCTTATTAAGAATAAGCATACTGCAATGCTTGAGTTTGGCACTGTGTATTTAAAATGTCCTTCAGAAGAATATCTGTACAGACGTTACCATTATAACCCATACTCTAAAACTTACTATACAAAGGAATGCCTTGCAATTACAACAAACTATAGAGTATTAGTTGAAAATGGCTGGCTTGAAGATTTAAAGTACCTATGTAAGCCTACAGAAAATCACTATAAAAGATATACAGTCAAGGCTATTACATCTATTGGTGTTGCAAGAGAGTTGACAAGGCATAGAACATTCAGCTTTGCACAAGAGAGCACAAGGTATTGTAATTATAGTAAGAGTAAGTACAATAAACAGATTACATTCATCAAGCCAGAATGGTACTATACTGCCAATGATGACGAAAGAAAGATTCTTGATATGCACCTTGCTGATGCAGAGAGGTCTTATAATGCTTTAATTAACTGGGGAAGAGTTGCTCAAGATGCAAGAGAAGTACTGCCATTAGCAACAAAGACAGAGATTTGTATGTGTGGATTTGAGGAGGATTGGAAACATTTCTTTGATTTAAGGCTAAGAAACACTACTGGTTCAGCACATCCTGATATGTCAGCTCTTGCAGAAAAAATTCATAACTTTATAGACCTTTAATATGTTAGAATCTCTACTTGCAATTGTGCTGAAATTGCTTATTGTACTACTAATATATGAGGTTATTATGAGAACACCTTATATATTATCTATGCTACTTGAGACTATACTTTCAATATTTAAAATACGCAAGTTATGACAACAGAACAATGGAACTCTTTAAGACTTAATGACAAAGAAAAGTTAATCAGTACGGTATTTAATAATGATTATATATCAGCAGTTCATGCATATAAAGACCCAGAGAAAGACCCTGTAATTAAAGAAGTATTAAGTGTATGCTCAATAAATGGAGATACTATATACATCAATATTCATAAAGAACTAAAAATTAAATAAAGAAAAGCTCTGATGTTTTATCAGAGCTTTTTTCTTTAATATTGAGAATCTTTTCTTTAAATGTTCTTAAAGACATTGAAGAGGTCATCATTTTCAATAAGGTCTATTTGCTTCTTAATCTGGCCAACAAAGAGCAGATTCTTGTCAAGATTGTGAAGATATTTGTTTTCTCCATCATATTTGCCACCCTCAATAGTATCAAACAGGTCAAGTACATTCATAGTATCTGCAATCTTGTTAATTGTACTAAGAGCAGCAAATGGAGAGTTCATTATACTTATAAAGTTTGAAACCATTCCAAGAGGGTTTGTTAATCCAGGAATAAATACTGGAGTGGAGGCTTCAACTTCCATGAGCATACGTTTAGTTTCATACATAAGATTTCTGTATGCCCAGTTTCCTTTTTTGTCCTTGTAACTGCCTAAGCTAAGGTTACTCAACGAGAGGAGGAGTAATACCTCAACTTCTGCAATGGCTCTTTTACAGTTATATCTGTCCATCTCAGACATTGCATTCCATGATGCTGCAATGCTGGTTCTGTTTTTCACAAGGCCAGATACTGCGTCTTTAAGAAATACAAATGTTGAAGTGTAGTATCCTCTTCTAAACTCTCCAAGGTCAGCATCTCTGTGTAATGCATTGAATCTTCTTGCATAGTGTTCAGGCATCCATTGTCTAAAGTTAATAAAGAGTCTACCAACAGCCAATCTATGAATAGTGCCCCTATCAATAGCTGAGAATGCACCATGCATTGACTTATTGCAGTAGGTAATCTGTTTTTCAATACCCTCAATATCATCATCATTTATCTCTCTTGTAGAGGCAATACTTCCATCTGGATTTCTTTCAATCCACTTGTACCTTACCCTGTCTTCAATGAGTTTTCCATTGTTACCTTCCTCTTGAACACTAAAGATATTAAGAAGTGGAACTTCAGTATTTGTTTGAGTATCAAAGACTTTCTGATGATTTAATATTGCAAACATTGTCTGATTGTGAAGAAGGTGTTCACCAGCTCCATATAGGAACATTAAAGCTGTATTATCTAATACTCTACCAATCAGGCTAGATTTAAATCCATTGCTCTTAAGAGTATCATAGTAGTCTTCCATTACATCAAATCTCTCTCCAAGGAGAGTAATAAGAGCCTTTTTGTTATTACTATAAAGCTCTGCCATATATGCTGGAAGATGTCTTAAGTATTGACCTTCAGCAACTGCAAAGTCCTTTAAATTAAAGAACTCTCCAGCTTGTCCATCAATAAACATTTGAATCTGTCCAACCAAAAGGTTAGCCTCAGCACCCAGCAAGTTAACTGTCAAACCAGAAATTGATGTGAGTTGAGTAAGTGTATCAACAGCTCTTCCTGTAGAGATATCAATACCAAAAAGAGAAAATTCACCAGTTCTATTCTTTCTTTGATTATAAATATTAGAAGCTACAAACTGATTTAATTGCTCTGCTGACCTTGAAGTTCTTATATCCTTTGATACAGTTTCCATAGCAGTATCTCTACCATACTTCATAATATTAATGTAGCTTCTATTGCCACCAGTTGCAGTAAATCCTCTCTTTGTGGTAAGATAATCTTGAGCCAATGTAAAAGCATCAATCATTTTTGACATTTCACCATAGTTAACTGCTGAAGTGGCAAATGCTGACATTGCCATACTCATATCAGTGGTTACTCTGGTTTGGTCTTTCAATTTATGTGTAAAGAAGAGTGGAAGTTGCATAAGCTGCATGCCTCTCATATCAGTTGCAACAGCTTGAACATTATTTCCAGCTAATAAATCACTGAAAGAGTCTCCATATTCAGTACTGTCTTCACGAATGGTGTAAGTATCAACAAAGGCATCTCTAAGAATCTTAAGCTGCTCTTTTGGATTAAATCCAGCTCTTCCAACTCTTTCAATAGTGTCTGCTGATACCTGAATTGTTTTAAAGAAATCCTTTTCTCCAAAAGGAAGAGGCACAGTAAGAATGGATTTTAAAGCCATCATCCTTAAATAGTATTCTCTTTCAGCAGGATTTAACCCTAAAGTCTGGGCATCTGGAATTCCATACTTCTCAGCCTTTGGCATTAAAATTTTTAAAGTATACTCTAATGGATTGATTTGAGCAGTGTCAATACCATAAAGCTCATGTACATACTCTTTAATATATCCTAAGAAATCTGTATAATTCTGACCAGAGAAAGGGGCCCTTGCTTTAAGGTTCTCTCTTTCCCATTTCATCATTGCCTTATCAAGCTTATCTCCACGCAGACCCTCTTCCCATTTTTGCCTTTTAAATTCAGCCTTTTCTTTATTAAACTTTTCAAAGTCAACCTCAGCCTTTAAATACTCTGAAGGAATTCCATCTTTAAAGTTGAATACTGAGGAAGTTTTTCCACCTTTTGATGCTAAGTCATCAGTAATAGTTCTAATGACATAATCAACATTTCTTAATATCTTATCTCTTTGACGGTTGTTTGTTTTCACAGCCTCGTAGAAAAGACCTAAGGCAGCATCTGTACTTTCATTCATTGATAAGAAAAGCTTTTCTACAATATTGACATCTTGTGAAAGAGTAGATATTATTGAGTTTAAGCTATAAGTCTTATCTCCAAAAGTCTTAACGTCATTATCTCCCCAGAACTTCTGTAAAAACATGTAAGTTAAATCAAACTCAGCACCCTGAGCAAAAGTTCTAACATCATTTATAATAAAGTTAAGACCTTTTGCAGTCTTTTCAATGTCTTTAAGTATTTGCTCTGGAATACCTTCTTGGTCAATATCAAGATTTTCAATGTTTGTAAGGCTTCTTACAACATCTTCATAGGCATCCACAAGAGAAAGTGCTTCCATTACAACTTTACTCCAGACATTGATTTTACCAAGGTCATCAGTTTTAGCTGCAATGAGTGGCTTAATTGACTCTATAGTTTTTTGAAGTTTCTCAAAGTCACTGTAAACATTACCAAGAAGATTTACAACTCCAGTAACATAGTCCTCATCATCAATAAGCTTCTTATTTTTCCTGTTTATATTCCTAAGCTTTTTGTCCTCAGAACCAGTTTTTATTGTTTGAAGTTGCTGCTTTCTTGAAGATGTACTTAAAAGTCTTTTAGCAACATCTGACAAGCTCCTTATTTGCTTACCAGACTCTACAATTAAATCTTGCTTTATATGAAACCTTTTATCAAGGTCATTTAAAACATCATCAACCTCAAGTATGGGTACTCCAAGTACTTTTTCAGTATTAATAGGAAGTCCTTGTACAGCAGCATTTTCTGCATTAATAAGTGCATCTGTATCAAAGTTTTGGAATATTGTAATCCCATTATTTATTGCTGCAGTAATTTGCTTTTTCCAGTAAGCACTGTCCACACTGCTCATTCCAGGCAAATCACCTTGAAATCCTGTAGAAACAAGTGAAACTATTTTACCAGTATCATCACCAAACTGACTTAATATTCTGTTTGCAAGAGCTCCATACACAGAGTGTGTTGCAACAAGCTCCATTAGGAGTCTTGCTTTGACCTCACTCATATTCCTTACACCTTCAGAGCCACCCTGAAAGTCAATAATTAAATTTCTTAAGGTTCTATAGTTCCTAAAGTTTGCAATAGTATTCTTTAAAAACTCTGAGTATGTTGGAGTAATACCAATAGTTCTTAAATAATCATTCATTGCATTAAACCTTGCTGTTAAATTTTCAATAACAGCATTTGTCTTAAAGTTTGTTGCATCTGTAACATCAAGAACTATAGTATATTTACCTCTTGAATAGTCAATTTTTGCATGGAAAACATTATGATTATTATTATAATCCAAGACCCTATCTTTGATAAGGTCTGGATTATCATAATATATAGTCTGACCATTTGAATCAATTGCTCCAATTGAAAGCCTTTCTCCTTGAAGAGCTTGCTGAGCATTTACATATTGGTCAAGGTTAAATTTGGCTTTTAGAGCTTTAAAGTCTATCTCATTTTGGTCATTAAATTCCTTCTGAGTAAAAAGACTTTTAACTTGGTCAGATAAAGCTGCTGCATACAAAAGGTTGGTAAGGGGTCTGTTTTTACCTGTATAGTCAAGAATATCTTTATACAATTTACTTCTTTTACGATTCACAGTTGGAATCAAGGTACATATGTCATCAGTAGCCATATCTCTATTTTTAATTAACACACAAATTTAACTCTTTTTCAACCTCTTGCAACTGCTCAATAGATAAGTTAGAAACATTAATATCTTTAAGTATCTTTTTCATTTTCGCTGCTGCTGAGTTGTTATCAATATCATCCTTCTTGTCAAGAATTCTTTGAGCAATCTCAAGTCTGTCAGATATATTATCAGTATCAGCAAAAATAATCTGGTCTAAAATATCAAGAGACTCATTTATTTCATTGACAGTTTTATAGTATCTTGGCATTACTGGAGCCTTCTTAGGCTTTTCAGGCTCTTTCTTTTCTCCCTGAGATTGGCTTGGAGTAACTACTTTAAACATACTATGCATGTCTTCAACATCTCTAGATGGGTCAATTTCAAAGCCTTGATTGAGACCACCAAGTTTTTCAAGAGGATGAACCTTAATTAAGTAAGTTCCTTTAATCTTATAAAACTTCTTCTCAGAACTCTTTTCGTTCTTCTTAATGGCAACAATACCATTAGGGAAAGTGGGACTTAAGGTATCAAAGGTTGTAATGCCATTTGGATTAAGAGACACTCCCATCAGCTTTTCAAACTCCTCTTGAGTATAAACTCCAACATTAGCTATACCATTATTAAGCATAAACTGCTCCAAGAGTCTGTCAATATGAATATCATTATAAACAGCTGCAGCATCAAGATTCTGTAAGTAATTAGGAAGAGCTTGCTTAACTGAACTTGGAACAAGACTCATGAAAGATTTGCCACTAAAACCAAATCCAGCAAGGACAAAGTTATATTGAACAAGCCTTAAAGCAAGATTTTCATCCACATCAAAAGCATTTTCACCAAGTCTCTTTGCTTCATCTTCAAGAAGCTTAGACCACCCTTGCTTTAAATCTTGTATTTCAGTAGCATCTCTTCCTCTTGTAGGAACTCTCAGTATCTTATTACCATGTTTATCCTTATTAACTCTAATAGCCTTTAAGAACTTATTATCTGGATATAAAGCTTTTGCACTAGTTACAACATCTGGAGTAGTTTCATATATCATATCTCTATGGTACTGCTCACCATTGTCACTTAAGTCAAATATTGGATTGTCAATATTGACCACATAAGACATAATAAAGTCTGAAAGCTTCTGGGCAGTTTTATCATTTAAATATCCAAGTTTGGCATCTGCAGCTCTATATATGTTATTAGCAAATTCCCCTCCTTGAATAAAGTTTTGTCCAATTAATTTACTTTCAAGTTCATATGCTTTTTCCCTAAAGGCTTTAATTATAGGATTCTGAAGGATGGATTGAGCACTTGGAGAAATGCTATCATTAGTACTAAAATTAATATCCTGAATCTTTGAAACTGCTGTATGTGCTGCAAATGGACCAACAGCAGCTGCTATTGAATTATACCTTGTAACATGAGTAACCTGTCTAAATGCATTGGCTATTTTATTGATTCTTGACACAGTTTCAAGAATTTGGTAATCCATTCTAGCAATTGCCTCATCATCTCCTTCCCAATTATGAACTCTTATAAGGTCATCAACTGAAAGGTCATACTCAGCATCAAAAGTTATATCGTTGTACTTGTCAAGGATATTATCCTTCATCTTGGCTATAGTACTTTCAATACTTGTACTTCCATCAACACTGTCTCTTTCATATTGTTCAGTCATTCTCTTAATGACTGGTGTTGTAAGAAGCCATCCTATTGTATCAATATCATAGCCAAGTCTTATCAGAGCAACTGCAATATTTACAGTTGTCATATTAAGGTTAAACAGGTTAAGCACAGGGTCTTTTACAGCATCTACAGAAGCTGCAAGCAATGCTGCAAGATTCTGACTAACTCTTGTTACTCTATCAAAGGCATACATAGGGTCAATTCTTACTTCCCCACCAATTCTGTGGCCAGCAAGAACAAAATCTCCATGTTCACCTTCTCCAAAATCCTTTACCTTAAATGTAGGATTATCAAGAAGCCCCATAAACCCATGCGACACGTTAGCTTGAGCAAATACACCAATAAGTTTACCTGCCACACTATTCTGTCTATGGAAGTTTACCTGCACATTAGCAAACAGAAGGCTTGATTTCTTGTAAGCAAGGTCTTTAAGTTCACTAATACTTTTATCCTCAAGAGTGCTGGCAATATACTCAGTTCTGTCTGCAATATCTCCAAGTTCTTCATTAGGACGAGCACCTTCATTAAATGCCACATCAGCAGCCTTAATAAGATAACCAATCCTCTTAGGAACATCAAAGTTACCCGGAGAGAACATTTGGTCTACAACCTGAGGAGAAGTGAGAATTGCCTGTGTAATAGAGAGAATTGTGTTATTATTAGCTTCTCTCTTATCCTTCATATTGGTTGTGTAGTAAACCTCTCCTTTATACTTATTCCAAGCATCTTGAACCTCTTTCCAGTCATTCAGCTCTTCCTCAGATACTTCTTCTTTGGACTTTTTAAGAAGTCCTATTATTCTTTGTTTTTCTTCATATAGCTCCTTTCCACTAAGTTCATTATCAGCATTTGTAAGAGCTTGTTCCTTAGCAAAATCTTCAAAAGATTTTTTCCTTCCCTTGCGGAAGGCATACCTCATTATATAGAGTTTATCAATATCAAAGTCTGAGCCTGTCAGAGTGGTAATATCAGCAGGAAGCATAATTCCTTCACCACCATTTCTCGGCAAGAATCCTACAATTTTTATAGGAACTATGGAATACTTAGCTTCTGTAGGGATACGATACCCAATCATTTCAAGAAGCTTAGGATTCATCTTTTCAATGGCTTTAACATCAATTACGCCATCCTCATCAGCAAAATCCATTAAAGCCTCATCATATATTGGAGCATAAGCTTCAAAATAAGCAAGACTATGCTGATTATCCCTTACATAAGACTCATACCACAAATCAAGAATACCTTTAAGCTCTTCCTCTGTAGTACCCTTAGGTACTTGTTGTACATAATCCTTAAAGTCAACATATCTTGCAGAGAATGAAGCACTACGTTTCTTTTGCTTCCTAATATATTGTTCAAACTCTTTTCTACTTAAAAGAAGCTTGCCATTTTCACTCTTAAACCTAATATTAAGGTCTTCAGATGTGCCATAAGCAGATACTTGAACAACTGGACCACCAGAGATTTCCTGCTTATTAATATGATTTTTAATTACACTATTCAGTAGTTGCTGAAGTCTGCCAGAATGTATAGGGTCACTTAAAGGAATATTAAAATCGCCGTCCTCATTTACATCAACTGCCCAAAGCATGTCAGCACCAAGTCTTCCATCTCTTAGAATCTCCTTCTTGAGGAGTCTACTTAATGCAATGTTTCTAAATTTCTTACTCTGACTGAATCTTCCATCAAGACCAAGCTCCTTACTAAGCTCTTCAAAACTAAGTTCAATGTTTTCAGCAGTTGCTGCCATATATCTCTTCTTAGCCTCAGCTACAGTAACATGCTCTGTAGTTACTCTTCCACCTCTTTCAGTTGTAATATCAACATAAAGGTCTTCTCCATTCTCTTTCTCAACAAGGTCAGCAATTGTATGAATTCTTACCTGAGAACCAATTTGTTGCTCTCCCTTAAAGTGTGGTGGAACCTCTTGTTGGATAGTATAATCATCAAATGGAATTGCAGTTACATAATTTGCATTGTATCCATCAGGTTGGGATGCATCATAAATTGCATTTCTAAGTGTAGAAAGTGCAGCATTATAATCCATCCCATTGATACTGATGACACCTTTAGCTCCAGTTTTTACACAGCTTTCAAACTGTACAGTATCAATACCTTTACCATTTGGAATAAATCTCTCTCCATCCTCAGACCAAGCTCCCTGAGATTCTTCCATAGCATCAAATATGGCTGCTAATGGAGACTCAACACCTTGACTCTTCATTAAGGCATCTGCCATAACAAGCAAGAACTCAGAGTTTTTGTATTGAACACCAGTCTTAACAAGAGGCATTGCATCAGAACCTGTAGGTCTTGTTATTTGAGAATATACGAAAGGTTTAAGAGGCTGCCAAATAACATTCAAATCCTCTTCACTAAAGTCTCCTTTCAGTACCTTTTCATAAGCAGTCTCATCTTGTTTAGACCACTTACCATACATATGCATTTTCTTACGGTAAGATGTTGGAGATGAATATGCTTGACCATCAGTCCATTTGTTGCTCTCAGCAGAGAATACCTTAATTACACTATCAAATTTCTTTTTAAGGGATTTGCCTAATTTAGTAAGAGGAGCATTTACATTGTCTCCTTCATGATACTTTGGATTAGCAAGCATATTGCTAAGTGCCTGCTTAATATTGATTAAAGCTACAGAAGCAACCTCTTCATCTTTTATAATAAGGCTTCTGTGCACACCATCAGAAACATTCTTTTTATAGGTAATATCCTTTGCTTGAATGTTTGCTCTCATTCCTGGAGCATGTAACTGAGCAAGTCTCTTCTGTAAATTCTCTGCATTTTTATAAAGAGCAATATCACCAACTGTAAGCTGAAGAATATTCAGTGTTGCAAAGAAATCATTGTAGAAATACTCTCTTAGTACTTCTTTTCTTGTGCCATTCTTTGTTACAAGCTTATCAATCTGGAACACACTTACAACACCAGAATCAGGATTTCCTTTCTCTCCAAGGGTAAGGAAACCAGCTTTTTCAGCATCAAGCAAGTACTCATTAAATCTTTCATCAAGACCTTCTTTAATTGCTTGAGAAAGTAATTGTCTGAATTCCTTAGCTTCAGTAGAGTCTCTTTCAAGGCCTTCACCATTAACAACTTTTCTTAAAAGTTCCCCAAATCTGTCTTTTCCATTCATTCTCTCGTTGAGGAAAGGAAGGAAATGAAAAACTGTTCCATTCTTATCAAAGTTGTCAATCTTTTGGTCTTTAGGAATACTGTTTTGCCTGTCTCTTACAGCTTTGATTCTGTTTAATTCTTGATAGAATGTATAATCTGTAAGCCAATTAACTATGGTGGATTCATAGTTTTCAGTAATTCTCTCAAACTTGAGGTACTCTTCTGAAGGCTTGTTGGACATTGTTGGCATCCTAAAGTAGCTGTAATTTTTATGTGCATCATACAGATACATTGATAAAAGGGATGCATAATACAAAGGGTCACTCTTATCTGAGTAAGCAGTTCCTTCATATGTTAAGGAAGTGACATGCTCAAGCATTCCTTTGTATCTCTCACCATCAGACCCATTAAGCTTGGCAAGCCAGTAATTCATAAATCCCTTAGGGCCTCTTGCACCATCTTCACTATTATAGAACCATCCTTCATATTTACCATACTCTCTCTGCATGAATGTCTGATAATTTTCAGGATTGCCTAAATAAGTCTTACCTACTCTTCCCTTAAGCTTGTCTACTAAAATGCCTAAGTATGATGGAGTAACATATCCATAGTAAAGCTTACCGCCTTCATATGATACTGCCTCAGTTGCTGAAGCCATTACTGGGCTTATATATTTAATGATGGCTTTATAATTGCTTGAAGCATTTGGAATCTCAGTACCATTAATCTTTTCACCTTTTCTTCCAAATAGCTCAAACCAGCCACCTTTCTCTTTAGCAAGATTTGCAGAAACCTCAATATTTCTGGTAGTTAAGTATCCTAAAGTTTTTACAAAATCAGTTAAATTCTGCTTGTTATTTGAGAATATATTAACAAGTTGACTTGCTTCTGGAGACTCAATATTTAATATCTCATAGATTTCCTTAATAGCATTGGCAACTCTAAGCTTGAGGTCTTGTGTAAGCTCCTCTCCCTTATCAAGCCTTTCAACAATTTGATTAAGGCCTGTTGCAGCAATCTCTGGCTTTCCTTTAACTTTTTGTCTTGGAGTACCTAAAATTTCTTTTAACCTATAGTAATCTTTAGTTAGTCCATTAGCATCTTTATCCCAAATTCTGAGCATTCCATAGTCAGCACTTTGAGCTAAAGATTGAATATTCTCAAGTGTTTCAACCTCAAAGGATGGACTATTAACAGACTTTGTAACTACATTACCCTTTGCATCAAGATAAGTTACAAAGTAACTCTGGAAATACTTTCTAAAATTAGTAAAGAACTGAGACTGGAATTGTTGCTCTTCAGGATTAACAAGTAATCCCTCAACAAGTTTAGAATTATCTGTACCATTAGCATAATATGCAGTATCTCCTTTACCAACAAGTTGCCTTAACCAAGGGTCTGTACTAAGATGGGATGTAAGCATATCAACCATTTCTTCAAGGGTTGTTGCTTTTTGAGTCCATTGAAGAATCTTTGATATGGCTTCAGCAGTATCAATTGTTTTTGCCATACCAACAGAGTCAATCTTCATAGTTCCATCTTCATTCAAGTCATAAAATCTGCTTACAGTATTCTTTATGAGTTGAGAAAGGGAATTAAAAGCACTTACCTGCCTAAATCCAACTTGCCAATGCTCAACAGTACTTCCAAATACCTCAGCAAGCTCCTGCTCAGTTTCAGCATTTACATTATTTTCATTAGTGCCATCCTCATTTTCAATTACAAGCTGCTCTGTAACTCTTGCTTTAGGATTATCAAGAGTTACCTCTTCCAAATTAATAAGGGTATCATAAGCAAGCTGTTTAAATGCTTCAAAGTTATTGTAAATGACAGCAAGCTTATTTTTCATCACAGAGCTCTTGATGTCAGTTCTTTTAGGACTGAATATTGCTTCCCTAATCTGAGTGTCAAAGAGAGTCCCCAATCCAATCTTATTCAGAATATCAATTCTGGACATCTGAGTATAATCAATCTCTTTGCCCTCAGCATCATAAATAAGTGATTGATAATCCTTATTATTTCCAAATAGCCTCTTAACAGCTCCTTGCTCATTCTGAATAATACTGATACGCTCACTGACTTTAAATACTGACCTCTTAGCAAACTCTCTCAGTTCAGTTTGTGTGAATTTATTCTGCCCAAGAAGGTTATTTAACTCATTCCTTAAGGACATTTCATACTCTGTAAATCCTACAGTGAATGTAGGGATATAATACTTACCATCAGCATGAGGAATCTTTGCTTTATTAAGAGCATCAACTTGTTCAGCAGTAAGGTTTTCTTCAGAAAGTGGAGTTGTTACATCAAGAGATTCAAAGATACTGTCACTCTTCATTCTCCTTAATACTGTAATAGTATCAAGAATATCAGACACACTCTCTCCACCTATTTGAATCCTTGTACTTATATCAAGCTCTCCAGACAATACAAGCCTTATAATATGCTCACGCTTGTCTTCTTGAGAAGTTTTCTCCTGCAAGGGAGTGATTGTAACGGTCTTTTTTGTATTTCCTTGATTCTCAGAAACTTCTATACTATAAGCATTTTTAACTGGAGTATTGCTTGCAGGCTTTTCTCCTGGGTCTTGGCTGGCAAGTTCCCTTGTAATTAAGGATGACATTGAAGCATCTTTAGGCATGCTCTCTAAAAATAAAGGCCTAGCAAATGAAATGGGATTTTCCTTCATTTGCTGGACAGTCTTTGCATATACCTGTCTTATTGCTTCAAGTCCATTGTCGTTAATTTCTCTTGTTCCAATTCCTGCAAAGTCTTTGGAAAGAGTAGGAGTTTCAGTTTCTACAAAGCTCTTAGTACCATAGTCATATTGATACCATTGGTTTTTCTCTTGGTCAAAAACATGTACTGGCTTACCTAAATTAATACCTATTTGTACAGCATATCCAGTGCCCCCTTTAACTTGAGTACCATCTAAAACTCCAATGGCAAAAATCTCAGATGCTCTGGTTGCCTGAGTAACATCTCTACCAATTAAATCTTGATATTTGGTAACAGTTTCAGCTTTTCTTCCCATATCTTTGGCTGCTTGATATGCCAAAGGAAGTCCTTCTTTAAACTCTTTATCTGAAACTTCAACATTGCCTGCTGGAGTAGGATTGCCATGATAATAGTGCTTTAAAGATACACCATATTGCTCACCAACTCTTCCCCACCAAGTATCACTTCCAGCAGCACCACCACTATGCAAAGTGAACTCACCAAGGATGGGTAATTGAGATGTTTTAGATACTTTACGGGGAGATTTATTATTATCTATAGTTTCACTAAGTTCTGTATATGAGCCTATATTTTCATTATTTCCTTGTTCTGAAACTACTACAGAGACATTTCTACTCCTTGTAAGGGCAGTATACATCATTTCTGCTCTTTCAATGTCTCCCCAAATTCCTGCCTTGAGTATATTATCTTTATCAACAGCTACTATATCATATGTTGAGCCCTGAGCCTTGTGGTCAGTTACTGCATATCCGTATGATATATCTGCATATTTACCGAATTCTTGCCAGTATGCTTTCCAAGCAGTTCTATATGGTATTCTGTTTGATTTTGGTATTCTCTTAGCCTCCTCATGAAGAGCTTTAACCCTACTTTCATGCAAGTTTAAACTTTCTTTGTCTTTAGGGTCAATTCTTCTTACTGTAACAGAGCTTCCATCACTTAAATCAATAGAAATTTCTCTATATTTTACACCATCATCTTCATATTCATCTGAAACCTCTGTTACCTGACCCTCTGCAGAGTTTTCAATTATAGGACTATCAAAGCTGTTTAGAGAAATTTTATATGGCTCATTAAATATTATTAAGTCTCCTTCGCAAATAAGGTTTGGACTTTCTGGGAAAAGAACTCTACGAATATCATCATTCCAAGAGTCTACTGATCCATTTGTAGCTGTGACAATTTTTACATGAGTAGGATTACCTTCTTTTACAGCCTTTTTAAATCCATCCATGATACTTGACAGCACAAAAGGCTTTGTCTCAAATATAAGAGCTCCAAGCTTTGTAATACTTGTTTCTCCACTTATTGAGTAAATACTATTGTCAGTTTTTCTAGTACTAATATTCCAGAATTTGTCTGCATATGAAAGGATAGGAGAGTTCTCACCTTGTCTTATTCTCTTGGTGAGATTCTCTACTTGCATATCTTTACTACTAAATATGGTGGATTTGTGACTCCTTTCTCCTTTTTTAGGTATTGGACGTATTTGTCCTTCATCACCTAAGAAACACACAACAGTCCTTGGATGTTCACTTACATACTTGTCAATGTTTCTCATTATGGTATCAGATACCATAGAGGCCTCATCAACAAAAATAAGGTTATACATACTGTATTTAGCCTTATTCTCATCAACTGCAAACTTTTCTGGACCACTTAAAGGGTCTGCTCCAGCAAGAGTATATAAAGTTTCTGTCTGAGCTCCTAAGTCTTGCATTTTTTCAGAAAGAACGTGGACTGCTTTTCTTGAAAGAGCAGCAACACAAAAACTTGGATATACTCTCTGTTTTTCAAGACTTTGTACAATACTACGTACAATAGTAGTTTTACCAGTTCCTGCCATACCTTGAATAAGCAGGAACTTCTTACCACTTGGAGACTCCCCAGTTCTCATTTTTTTGGATATGAAAGAAACTGCATTGTCTACAGCAGTTTGTTGTTCTTTGGTAAGAACAATCTTTGACATGTCCTGAGTACTTACTGGAAGGTCTTCTTCTGCAGAAACAGTTTCTGTCTTTCTTACTTGAGAATGACCAAATTCATTAATATAAACTTCTGATGTTCCATCTTCCAGTCCTTTATAAAGAGCCTGACTTTCTTTTAGTTTTTGTTGAAACTCTGCAAGGTCATCCTTGTCTTGCTGGGTGGCACGATTCCATTTTATTTTTTCTTGAAGTTTTTCAATAACCCCCTCTTCAAACTCAATTTTATTGCGAAGTAAGTCTTTCGCAGACTTAATGTCTTCTTCTGTTACATTTGTTGTAGCCTGACTCGTTTTGCTCTGAATGGGTTTTGCAATATGAATCTCATTCTCTCCAGTATCTTTAGTGACTAAGAACACATTAGGTTCACCAAAAACTCTTTTAAGTTGAGTAAACTGTTCTACACTGCTAAGACTGGCAACTTCTCCTTCTGGAACAAATATTCCATCATTGGTATACTTATTATAGAAATCTATAATTTCTTGTCTTTGTGTTAAAAATGTTTGGTCTCTATAGTAAGTCTTTGCTTCATCCTCACTTGGGAAGCCATCTTCAGAACCAGTTTTTGCTCTCCAAAGGTATACAATTCCTGCTGCAGATGGAGCAGTTAACCCAAGACTTTTTGCATAGTTCTGAAAAGTCTTACCGTTAATATCAATACAAGATTTTGCCATGTTAACAAGTATATTTATCTAATAATTGTTCTAAATCTTCTTGAGAGTGTACATTCATATACATTCCTTTTGTATGAGGATTAGCCTCCAATAAAGAAATAACTCTGTCTATAGTAAGGTCTCCATTTTCATCTAATCCAAATAATTCAATTACTCTATCTAAGTTAGCATCATTCTCTACAAAGGTACTGAAAAGATTCTCAAAATTCTCTTGTGCGTGCTGGAATCTTAACTCACTTGCAGATATTTTTCCCTCTGTAGTCATACCATTAATTGAGTTACCCTTAGAAGCTGGTGTTGTTGGAGTTTGACTGGAATCTTTTTCACCTTCCTCTTGAGGAGTTAACTGAGGAGTTTCTCCAGCCAGTGCTTCAAGGTCTTTCAGTGCTTGTGTTGACCTTTCTGCATCTTGTTGTTCGAGCAAATAATCTAGAACCTCTTTGTATTTATCATCTGATGGATTTAATTTCCAGAATCCTGCCTCAGCTGTTTTAGCATATATTCTGAGATTTTCACCAGTTCCAAATACCCAGTATTTTACTTTTTGTGAACCTGTCGGAAGTTCTATTGCATTATCATTAGTTGCTTGAATTACATCTTCAAGAATTGCTAAAATATTAGGGTCTGTGACAGTATTTCTTCCAACCATACCATTAGTTGAGAAAGTGCCATCAGACATATATGAATATTTAATTCCCTTTATATAAACAACACCTTGAACTTGATTAACAGCTCTTTGGTTCTTTCTTTCAACAGTTGGTTCTGGAGAAGTGTTGATTGTACCATCTGTATTAGGTACATACATATATGCTTTAGCATTTACTGCTCCCCAGTTTCTTAAATTAACTTGAAGTACATTAGAATTCACATAGTATTCAGGATTATCCGTAAGAGTTTTTGTATTGATAGCAACTCTTGGATTTAATGTACTTACAAGATTAATTAATGACTGAAGCTTTTCTTCTGCAGACATTCCTCCATCTAAGAATAAGGCCGAATCGTCCTTAACATCTCCAAATTGTTGGATTCTTATAGAGTTATAATTAAGGTTTGTCTGTCCATCAACTTCTTCTCTTGTATCATAGAATATCTGATTACCAGCAACTGAACCAAATACCAACTGGCTTCTTAGAACACCAAATAAGCCTTCAAGCTGATTAATATCAGTTGGGTCTGTAGAAGCAATACTTCTAAGTGTATTCATAATATCTTGATACACTTGACCATTTTGTTCTGAGAGTTGGTTAAATGTAAAAGGACTTATAAATTGAGCTATGTATCTTCCATCAGCAACTGGCATCCATACAATTACTTGACCCGGATGATGAAGGTACTCTGTATCATAGATTTGGTCTTCAGGATTAACTCTGATGTGTCTATGAGTCACAGTTCCTTCCTCTTCATCACCATAAACAACAGTGAATTTAAGGTCTTTGACCTGAGCTCCTGTTGGATTATTGTTGTCTAAAACAGCTTTTAAGCTTGTATCATTATCTTCCTCTTCAGAGTTCTTTCTAAGTACAGTTCCTGGAGAAACATCATAAATATAGTTTGTCCATTCTCCATTTTCTCCTTCATCAAGAATTTCGTAAAGAGCATCTGAGTTCTTATCATTTCTTTGTTTGGAGATTCTGTCACTTATTGCTTTATGAGCTTTTTCAAGCTTTTTCTGACCTGTAGAATATCCATAATTACCTACAATAAGATACTTACCATCTGGAGTAATATTTCTTTGAATGTTTACATCAGATTGAGGAAGAATCTTTTTAACTTCATCATTATACTCAGTTACTAAAAGAATATGAGGTTTTCCTCCTTTGCCATTCTTTTTTCTTACTCCAGTAGCTAAAATACCATCAGGATAATACATGGCATATTGTACTTTTAATTTGCCATCATTTCCCTTGATATTCATTAGTTTGTGTAGGAAATTATTAACAATATAATCTATTCCCTCAGCAAAGGGGAATGAATACCATTGCTGTGAGGAAGGGTTTGTATCTTCAAGTTTTCTCCCAATACCGTCAGCAATTCCTAAGTTTCCATCATTGCCAACTGCATACTTTCTGAAACTGTTAGCTCTGGCAGATAATTCAGCTTCTTGAGCTTTTTCTTTGTCTTTGTCAGTTTCATCAGGATTCTCTCGAATGGGCTCACTAACTTGGGTGTTTCCAGCCTCACCCCCCCGGAGGGGGGGTGGTGTAGTAACACTCCCTTTAGGAGCTTCATTGGAAGTGTATAACTCTTTGAACTTGTCTGTAGTTAGGTCTAATAAGTCATTAAGTTCATTACTTTCTTCTTCAGTTAAATTCTCCTTATCAATAAGTTCAATAAGTCTGTCTAACCCATCACCAAAGCGTTTCCTCATATACCTGCTTGCATAGGACTTTGCTCCTTCTTTATCAGTTATATAAAACCTTGGTTTTTGTGGTTCTTCATCTTCTTTAATCTTTACTTCTCTTTCAGTTCCTTCTTCAGTACCTTCACTCTTAGGAGTTTCTCCAAAATCAATATTTATCTCTGTAGAGCTGCTTTCAGTTCCTGTAGGAGGAGCTAAATTATCTTCATTATTACTCTTTGGCTTTGTCTCTTCTTTTTTCTCAGCCTTCTTTTTTCTTGGTTCAGCAGCTTTATAGGCAATCTCATTTTTCTTTAAGTCATCTACAACATCACTAAGGATTCCTTGAATTACAGCTGCTGTATTTGCTGCTTCTTGGCTTGGCGATTCAACACTCTTTAAGGATTCTGCAAGGTTACTTAAAGTATCAATAAATGAGTCCTTAGAGTATTGGACATTCTCATCTTCTATATAATCTTGTATAGCTCCTTGTATTACACTTTCAGCTGCAAGTGTCCAAGATAATTTAGCAGCTTGAGCTTGTTTAATCTGTTCATCAGTCATTTCTGATGACATTGGAATAACATTTTCAACTGCATTATTTATAGAGTCATGATATGCATTCAGTACTGAAATAAATGGCTTAAACTTCTCTAACAAAGTCTTTGTTTCACCCTCAGATTCTGCAACAGCCTCATCAAAAACTGCCTGTTTGTTTTCAACATCAGCACTTAAATAAATATCACCAAGCTCCTTTAAAGTAGTAACTCCTTTTACAGCATTCTTAAGAGATTCTGCATCTTTAGTAATTCGTGCTAAAGAAGCAAGGTCATCCATTCTTTTTAAGGAGTGGGCATAGTTTTCTAAATTAGTAATGTCTCTATTATAGCTGTCTAGCTTTTTATCAATTTGATTATCAATCTCACTAATAGCAGAAGTGTAAGTTGTAGTATGCCTAACACGCTTATCAACATCAGACATTGAATCTAATTCAGATTGAAGCTCTTCTTTCCTTCTTTCCAAATCCCAGATTGTGGTTGCCTGTGCTGTAAGGTCAACCATCATACTGTGTACAAGACTAGTTGCCCTTTCATTAGCATCTGGTAATCCTTCATATACTTTTTGAGCCTCTTTTAATGCTTTTTCAGTATACTTTAATGTATGACTATCATGAAATTCCAGTGCCTTATCAATCTTCTCTAATGTAGAGCTAGCCTTATCTTTTAATACTTTTCTTAGCTCTTCACTATCCATTCCATCGTAAGGAGACATGCCATTCATAGTTTGTAATTGCTCCCTTACTTGCAGAAGGTCATCATCAGAAACTTCATCTTTCATTGCCTCATAGAAAGATTTATAAGCATCTAATGCACCATTATTCTTAAAGAACAGTGCATCATTTACTATCTGAGCAAGTTCCTTATTCTTGTACTGAAGAACATCTCCAACTCTAAGAAAGTGGTCCATTTCTTCAGTTAAAGACATTGCTGTGACAGCATGCCTTACCCTTTCTCTGAATTCTGGTTTTTGGATAGCATCATTAAAGCTGCTGACAAACTTTTCAGCATCTTGTTGTCTTTCTTTAATACCAGCAATTTCTTCCCAGATACCACCTTGCATTCCAAATCCCCTCTTTCCTTCCCTGCTTTTCTTAACATTGAATGTTCCAATTCCTCCAGTCAGAGCTCCAAGGAATACTTCTTCCCAACCTGTGGAAGAAATGTCCCCAAAAGCAGTATTCCAAGCATGATAAAGAGCCTTATACTTGTCTACAAGCTCATCAGTAACATCGGGGTTTATTCCCTTTGCATAGAAAGAATCATCAGTTTTCTTAGCCCAAACATTAAGTCTTGCTTGCTCTTGCATTTGGGCACTGTCTGAAATAAGTCTTTGAGAGCCCTCTTCAAATCCCTCTTCAGCCATTCTAGCTACAGTACCTCCAATAATCTTTCCTACTTTGTTCTTTCCGAGCTCTTCAGATACTTGCAGGGCAGCCTCTCCCTTTGCCATAGCTTTACCAAATTCTTTAAGACTTTCAGTCTTTTCTCCCTTGGCAAGCATGTCAAGATTCATAAATCCCTTTTGTGTGTTGTATCCTCCCTTTAAATACTTTCCGAACTCTAAGTTATTAGTTAATGAAAGTAAAGCAAGGTTTGCCAAATAAACAGAGTTACCAACATTAATAATGCCTTTTTCAGCTTCCTGAACTGCAGTATTATAATCATTATTAATATTATCCAGTTCAGCCATATAAGCATCATAGGGATTCAACTCTCCTTCTTGAGGAATTCTATACTTATTCCTTTCATATTCCTCAGTTGCAGCCCTTATAGCTTCATTTCTTCTCTCTCCAAGATTTCTTATTTCAGCATCAAGGTTATCTTTGGTGGCATTAATGGCTTCAATAGAAGCTTCACCATGTGCTGAGATTAAAGTATTTCCAACTCTTGAAACAAGCCTTCCAGCTTTATCAGCTCCTCTAAGAGCCTTCTCCCCAAAGTTTAAAGCCCTACCAGCAGTAGAAATGCCCTTTCCAAGCCAAGCCATATCAAACCCGGGAACTGCCATAGTTGCTAAAGCACCAGCAGTAAAGCCCATATTCTTAAGGAACTTATCTCCCCAGAAGTTTGCTGAAAGAAGATTTGCAGCACTGTACCAAGGAGAATTGAGTTGCTCCTCAGTATAATAGTTTGGAGCAATTTCTTCCATTTTCTCTTGGGCAGAAGCCATCCACTTGTTAAAGTCATTATTCCAAAGACCATTTCTAAACGTGGTTTTTGGGTCATTGTCCAGAGCATTAGCAGTTCCTTGTGCAAGACCAACTAATCCACCTACAGTACCATCAAGAAATGTTGTAACTGCGGTAGTTCCCATTTTAAGAATACCAGCACCAAGTTGAACTACTCCAGGTTGGTTCTCAGCTCTTAAATTTGCAACACTCTGTGCTTCATCAACACTAAGGATATTCTTATCCCACATTGAAGAGCCAAAGTCTGCTCCAGTACTCATTGGAGTAATTTGACCATAAGACTCTGCTATATTTCTATGGGCTTGCTCTGGAGTAATAAAGTTGGGCTTTACATGTAACTGCTTAATTAACTCTGCAGTATCAATATCTTGTTTTGTATTTACTCCTTTCAATCCTACTGGACCAGTTTTAGTAATATCTTTAAGCATGTTCTTACTTATTTATATTCTTTGACCCAATATGTTCCATAATAGACATTGGAATATCTCCTAAGACAGCATCATAGTCATCAAGATTTTGCAGCTGCTTAAAGTACCCATCAATAAGCTGTGCTTCTGGAGAATCTTGGAGCCCGTTCTGTACTAAATATTTATATAATTCTTCAAACTGGTCTTCACTAATACCTCTTTGAGCAAAGTAATCCTTTGTTGTTTTAATTAATTCCTGTGTATTTTCAAGATTTGACTTTCCACTTGGTGTAGTTCCTGGGGCAACAATGGTTGCCAAAGATGCAAGAATTTCATTACTTAAAATGCTCTTTGGAATCTGATAGTATTCATTTTGGTACTTTAAAATCAGCTCATTTGCTTGTGGGTCATACCTTAATTCGCTTTCAGCATCTGTCTTATATTTAAGTGTTTCTGTTTTTCCATAAACAAGTTCACCGTTGGATTTTCTGTCCTTAATCTTTTTTGCATCACCATTATTGCTTATCATATTAAGCATTCTCTTAGTACCAGCAGCATCAAGATTCCATCTTAACTGACTTGTATTATTTGCATCAAGACTTGCATCATCATTTATGGCTTTAATAGCATTTTCAACTTGAGACCTTGACATGTTAGCAATCTCTTCATCAGAATAATATTTACCTAACATATCTACCAAAGCTTCGTATTGCCTGTTTTCCTTTGTTTGATAGTTATACTGTTGACCTGTAGGTGCTTGAATTGTCTGATACTTTTCAGGCTCTACAAGTTTACCATCTTTAAATAACTTGTCACTTAAAGTCAATGCTCCAGTTTTCTTATCTACAAACATTCTTGCAGAGGTGTCTCTATCCCTCTCAAATATCATAGATGTGGTTCCTACATTATGTAATGTTCCAGAGCCTCCACTTCCAGATTTACCAGATTTTTTGTTGTTTAATTTTGCTTTGTTTTCTTGCTCAAGTAACTTGTATTGATGTGCTCTTGCTTGGTTTGCTGCAGTTATGCCTCCCTTGTATCTTGCAAGGTCTTTTGCATAAGCATTTTTCATAGCAAGCTTTGCTTCTTCTTCAGCAAACTTTGACCTCTTAGCTCCTAATCCATTCAATATACCACTTTGGATTATGCTTAATGCTTGCTCTGGATTAGCAAGATTTTCAATACCTGAAGATTCTGCCACTTGTTGCATAGCTGCTAATACATCCTCTTGAGTAGAATTTAAATCTAATGAGCTTCCAATTCCCGCAGCTTGAGCAAATAACTTGTCACCAGAAAGTATAAATGGTTTTGCATTAGGGTCTCTTACCAAGTCATCAACTGTTGGAACATTTCCAATCATTAAGGTTGGGTCTTGAATTGATGCCTTTCTTAAAGTGTCCTGCATAGTTTGATAATTAGCAGTTGCACTTTTAATTTTAGCAATGTCACCATTATACTGCCTTCTTAGGTTAAACAGGGCATTCCTGCTTACAGCTTTAAGACCATTAGCTGACAAATCTTGAGCAGCTTTTTCAAGGGCTGAATTGTATGCTTGAACCTTTTGTCCTGATTCAGAATTTGGGTCTAAGTATTGTTGTAATGCTCCAGCTTCCTCACCAAGGGTTGCTAAAGTATTAGTAACGTTGTCATACTCCTGCTTGTATGCTTGAAGAGGAGCTATCCTTTCTTGAAATGAGAAAGGTTGAAATTGTGCTGTAATTGCGTATCTTCCCATAATTAAAATCTCCTCTTCTTTTTAAGTTTTCCTCCATTCTTTGCCCAAGGATTTTCCCCAGTTCCAAAAACTTTGTTTGTAAGTGAGAAGCCAAGAGCATTAAGTATCTCTTTATTTCTCTCTTCATTTTCAAGATTTTGAATAAATGCATTCATGGTAGCACCACTATTAGCATCCCATCTGTCTTGAATGTTTTGTCTCATTGCAAGACCGTTTGCAATTCCTTGGAATCCTTGAGCCTGTCTTTGAGAATTTAACTGAGCTTGTGCCATATTTCTATGATTAATAGCACTCATATTTTGAAGATTTGTGCCTCTATTAAATTCAGCAACTTGTGCATCATCAGCTCTATTAGCAAGGTATGCTTGCCTTGCTACTTCACCAAGGTCACGTTGATTAAAGTAGTTAAGTACATTAGCAAGCCTTGCACTTTGATTTCCTCCAGTAGTATTATCTAATGACCTTAGTGCAGCAGCTCTATTAGCATTGGCCATATTAACAAGATATTTCTCATCAAAAGGATTCCTTCTCCTGTAATCTCCAATAGTTTCAATTGGAATATTTACAGGAGTTTGAAGAGCTCTTGCCTCATCAATCATAGCATCTGCATTACTAAAGTCTGGAGAAGTAAGAGCATCTGCAAAAGCTTGCATCCCAGAAGCTACTGTTGCTGGGTGCAATTGGTCTCTTGTATTATCAGCTGGAGGATTCTGCAAGTCTCTTCCTCTCGCATCTCTCATTCTTTGAAGCTCTGTATTTGGTACAGGAATGCTTCTTGGAATTGGAATATTTGCATTTGTTGCAGGAGCTTCAAGTCTTTCAGAAATGTAAGGAGTCATAGCCTTAGTTGCCTCAAACAAATACTCTTCCATTGATTTGTTTGGGTCATATCCTGAGGCCTTAAGTGCTTCATTTAATGTAGTTTCTAATAAAGTATTTGTAGTACTTCTTCTTCCTCTTCCAGTTCCTCTTCCAGTTCCTCTTAACCTTGGGCCAATGAAGTCTGTGTCTTCTGGATTATTTGAACCAGCACGTTGTACAGATACATGCCAATCATCAGTTTGACTTTCAGTAGTGCCTTGATTAGGTCTGTCTGAGTATCTTGATACAGGATAGTATCTTCTTCTTGTTGAGGAAGTTTCTTGTCTTTGATTTGTACTTTCAGTTACAGCTGTTTGCTCTGATTGTACATTTCGTAGAGCTTGTTTTGTTGCTTTTGTTTCTACTGGTCTCTCAGAAGTACTTTCAGCACTTGGTGCTGTACCATTTAACTCTTCTTGAGCTCTTATAGCTCTCTCTCTGTTTGAGCCCATATTTTTTCCATCACTTGTTTCATAGTGATGTACAGGCCCTTGCATTCCATCTCTTCCCTTTGAATATATTACTGTTAATCCATCTGGTAAGCCAGTTTCATCTGGAGCACCAGTATATTCAGAGTTAGCTCTTTTATTCTGTCTTGTTGCTCTTCTTGATTGTGTAGCATATCCTTGAGTAGCAGCATATCCCTCATCTCCAGTTCCAGAGTATCCCGTAGATTTAGGTGTTTCTCTGGTTCTTCTTGTTCTTTCTGCAGTTACAGTTGCTGGAGTAATCTCTGTGCCACTGTTCCTACTATTTAAAATAAGTGCCTTTGCTTCATCAGAACCTAAATTCCTACCCTTTTCATCTTCATAGTGATGAACTACAGTGTTGTTACTTCCCTTATTATACACAACATAAAGACCATTTTCAAGCCTTTTTCTTCCACCACTCACAAATTTATGCCCACCATCAGCCATTCCTGGAGGTAACATTTCATTCCCACCTTGAGGAGACAACGCAGAAACATCAAAACCTTGTATTCCCTCAGGTTGCTGACCATTAAGCATGGCTAATTGCTGAAGGAAAGCATCTTCACCATAAGCATCTATGAATTTTTTAGCTGCCTTTCTTTGCTTCTCTTCTCTGATTGCTTCTTGAGCATCCATAAACTCATTAATAATGGCTCTATTAGTAGCATTACTTATTGGGTCATTTGGTCTTTGCTTGGACTCTTTAGTGGCTTTTTCAATAGCTTCTGCAAAACTTAAATCTCCATCAAGCTTATACTTGTTGGCTAAATCAGCAGGAACTTTAAGTCTGTTAGAAAATACATAATCATTATCCCAGATTACTTCTCCTTCCTCAACAAGATTCATTTCTCCATCTGGAGCAATTCCTGCAGGGACTCCACCATTAGGATTCTCTTCGTGTGTACCACCCTCTCCAATAAAGGTTAGGCCACTTGTGAAGTCTGAACCATGAGTTCCTTTTTCACCACCATAAGCAGCATAATTGTAATTCAAAAAGTCTTGCATAACTCTTCTATCATTAGATGCATCAACATTATCAGCCACTTTAGCAAATTGACTGGCTAAAGCAGCATTAAACTTGTCAGCATCATCATTTTCAAGTTTGGATTGTCTGTTGGCTCTTCCCCATTGAAACAAGTTCTTACCTCCAGCAAGGACAGCAGCACCACCCATAATCCAAGGATTATACCCACTTAATCCTCCAGCAGCGCTGGCAGCACTTGTCATGTCTCCAATTGCACTAGACCAAGTTGGAGAACCATAATCACTAGCTTCAGAATTACCAGATGCCCAATAAGCATTGTTAAAAGCAGACATAAGAGCATCATTATCTGAAATTCCAGATAAAACTCCATTATTATAGTTCTGCCTTTGCTGCTTTATGTCCTCATAGGTTTTAGCATTCTCAATGTTTTTTAAGCCATCCTTCACAATGTTAATCCCTTGTAAAGAAAGCTGGGCAATCTCTGGACCACCTAAATTAAAGTATCTTCCTGACACTTTTCTAGCTGATACTCCGGCATCATAGGGTAAAGTATTTAAGTACTCTTCCCTAGCTTTGTTCAGTTTTTTTCTTGTCTTTGCTCCACCTAAAGCAAAGTACAGCTCCTTATTATTCATAGTGTACACTCTTTTATGCAAATATAAGATATTAAGTAGGATAAGTAAAAAAGAATATTAAAATAATAACGGAGAAGATATTTAAAGTTTCTCTTCTCCGTTATTAAATTCTTATTACTCAAAAATTCCTACTGACATATCATTGAAAATCATCATGTCCTTATTTGGAATTGTCTTAGACAGTTGAATGTATGCCCAAGGACTTCTTATCCTGTCTCTTGAATGTCTTGTAAGCTCCGCTCTCTTATCTCTTGGTATTTGAGCTCTGAACACATTGAATTTCTTTTTAAGAGGACTAGGGCTACCTATGTTCATAAATAATGAAGATTGTTGTGTATCTTGATATTCATTCCAAACTCTTAGAGAATCAAATGTATCCAGTGGCTTGAGAACTCCAGCATCACCATCAGCTTGAGTATACACGGTGCTTCTCCATTCCAGATTGTCAAATATTTTATCCACAGTTGGGTCAATATTGGATACAAAGGTTAACCAGAACGGCTTAAAATCATCAAAGAAGTAATTGTAATCTCCTGCCCATAGTTTATGTGCTGATATAACTTCCCAATCAGAACTCTTAAATGCAATACAATGATTATCAACACTTATCAATGCATCTAATTCATCATAATCCATTATAGATATAAAATTACCAAGTTTCTCAGAGTACACAAGACTTTCAAGTGCATTTGAAAAATATATATCTTTATTTATATAATCATAGTAAGTTCGTATATTGGTCCAATATTCTGGATTCCAAACACTTAGATTACAGTGCTCACTTGTCCAAGTTTCAAAGCCTTTTTGCTGACTAAGATTATTTATTTGTCCATTGAAATTATAAAGAGCTTTCCTTACATCATCAATAAAGTATATACCCAATGAAGTAGTACATACAGACCACTTGTTAAAACAGCCTATATTTTCAGATATGTATCTCTTACCAGACATCTTCAGTCCATTGGTAATTTCAATAGGCTGTCCATCAGATACTGGAATTTGTACTCTTGAGTTAAAGAGAAGTTGAGCAAATCCATCTTTTTGGAATGCAAAGATATTGTCATTCCATGTTACAAGCTCAGTTACTCCTCCCTTATCTCCATCAAGATTTAATGTGGATGTTAAAGGCATTGATGTCCATGTGTCAACATCCTCACCAAATGATTTCTCCAAGGACCAAGTAACCATATTAGGAAAATAATCAACATTATACCTATCAGTATTTAAGCTCTGATAAGTAAAGAATTGATTTGTTTGGTCATATCCAGCCCTATTAAAGAGGTTAAAGTTCTGAGGAGTAATCAGAGTATTGTCTTGTAATCCTCTATTCTTGTCATATCTTAAATCAAGATTAACTCTTGATTCAAGCTCAGTAGAATAAATGCTTACAATACTGTTCTGGTCTTCTTGAGTAAATGGATATGTTTTTAAGCAATCATATCTTCCTATGTATGTATCACCTTCCTTGTAGAGAAGTGTAGCACTCTGTCCAGACTCAAGTTTCACAGGGTCTCCACACATTACCCATTTATTAGTAGCAAGGGCCTCTTCAGAAGTTCCTCCAAATCTTGCAGCAAGTTGGTCTGGTGTAAAGTCTCTATATAATTCTCCAACAAGGATAGAATCCCTTAAATGAGTATAAGGGAAAATCTCAGAACTGAAACCAGAGGAGTTCACCCAACTGTCAATTCCCTTTAATTGATTAAACCCTGTATAAGACTGATTTTGCCAAACCATTGGAATGGTACTCCCAGACATAGCAAGTGAGCTTCCTCCTAAGGAATTTTTCTTCAGTGAAAAAACAGCATGTTTAGTAGTTTTATACTTTATTCTCACTGGGTCTTTTCCATGAAGGACAGTATCATTTCCTCTTGATACATATCCAATATTTACAGGAGTTGTTATTTTAGGCCAGTTTAACTGCTTGGTTTTACCATCATTATACTCATCAATTCCACCTGTAGTTCCTCCAGAATGTTGTAATGGAATGTATGTTATAGGATAGCCATTACTAAAATCTAAAGTTACATTACTTCCATTAATAAGTGCCTCATAGGTTTTTAGTGATGGAGTATGAACTTTATCAACATTTCCATAATACAATACATTTGTTGTGCTTCCGTCAATACTATCTATAGGTACTTGCAGTGCAGAAATTTGGTCTGAATCAAATACTTTTGGAGTATTTACTTCTACGTTGTATGGAGGAAGACTAAAGTTTTCTTCTGATGGTTGTAAGTAAGTGGTTAACCCATACTGAATTTCAGAAATGCATTTTCTTGTGTACTGGGCAGTTCTTATTTCTTGAGAATTGCTGACAGGATTTTGATTATTTAATGACCCTGACCTGTGCCATAAATAGGTTAGATACAAATAAGAAGAGCTGCCAGAGCTTTTTTCTGGAGCATTGCCATAAGTACCATCCAAGTCTGCATATCCGTCAAGCAGCCCTGGGAAGCATAAATCTTGTGGAAGTAAGGAAAATCTTGAATGAGTTTGTAATTTTTGATACTCACCATTTATTGAACTTCCTAGTTTTAGGGATTTAAATATGGATGGATATTGTGTACTTGTTATATCATAAATACCTCTGGTTTGAATGTCCATATAACTATCCACCACATGTTCTGGAACATATGGGCTTCCTCCACCAATCCAATATCCAAGGTTACTAAACCCAACAATTCTTAGATTTGTATTCTCTAATGATTGAGAAGTAATAGATTCTGTAGCTTCAATGTCTGGAGAATAAAAGTCTATGATGTTGGCATCTCTATAATAGAAGTCTCCGTATAGGTCTTTAAACTCTTGTACTTTTGATTCAAAATTAGAAATGTCCTCTACTGTTGGTATTGTAGGATTTACAGCAATTGGCATTGTTTGTATCTCATTGTCAATTGCTTCAAAAGAGTAATCAAGCCTTGCTCTCCAATCAGACTGTACAAATGGAGAGTTATCTAGTCTGTCATTTATATTAAAAACAGTTCCAAATAAGAGTCCTTGACAAACAACTTTTTTATCTACATCTTGTGGAAATACTACTACAGGAGCAACTCTTCTAAAATGATTAGTTCTAAGTAAAGTAACTACCTGCTCTGGCAGGGACGCTCTGAATCCAAGAGTTCTTTTGCAAGACCTCCATATTACTCTTTCTTCACTGTGGTCTGGCATTTCTCCATATTTAAAGAAATGTTCTCCCGGCATACACAGCTCATCATAGTCACCTACCCAAACAACATCAGACCATTCTCCAGTTTCTTTTTGGGCAACAAATCCTAATCTGTATCCCTCATGAGATTTAAATCCCTTTTTACTTCTAGAAGATTTTGTATTGTCAATAGTATCTGAGTAAAACTCCCTTCCAGCAACTTCTGCAGAATTCCAATACTCATTATCATTTATTACTTGACTGCTTACTTTAGGTGTATCTGTATGGTCGAAATATACTGACTCTATTGGAATTTCATCATTTAAATTATTCTTGATATATTCTCCTAAAGTAGAGTTTTTATATGATAGAGATGATAATTTTGGAGAGGTTTCTTTTAGGTTTCCAAGGAATAAAGTATTATCCTTTTGGTCAAGAGTTCCAGCAATAATACTTTTACCTCCAATGAAATATAATGCAGTAGGGTCTATTGTAGAGCCAATAGTTCCATTATCATTGATAATTATCTCATTTGTGATTTTATAATCACCAACAATCCTGCAATTAGGCGTAGCATTTTCAGATGTCCTGATGATTGAGTACAGTCTTACATAATCAAAACTTGTATCTGCATTTCCTATCTTGATGAGAAAACTATTGGTACACCTTGAATCAGCAGGAAGTCCTCTATCTGCTGGAGAAAGATAGTACAATGGAGAAGTTTCTATAAGATTAGTTTCTTGACCATTCAGATTAAAGTATGAAAAACAATATTGAATTGTTCCAACAGGAAACTCTCCACCCGTAGTATTCTTTTCAACTGTAAAATAATGATTAAACTCTACTGTTTGACAAAAATCAAAAGCATCATTATCATTATCTTGATACTCTTTATTTATATTAAGCATTCTTGGCTGATTAATGCCATCAACCCAGTAGACTTTTTTTATATTTTCATTCTCAATTACTACAGTAGTTTCAATAGGATATTCTGTACTAAAATTAAGAGTTCCCTCAAATAGCTTCTGAATTTGGAGATTATCCTTATTTTCTCCAGATACAGTAGCCTTATAAATTAAATCTTTGTCTCCTTCATCATAATGAGAAAAAAGTATAATATCAGTATTAATGACAGCATACCCAATTACTGTACCATATAAAGGAGATGAGAGAGTCATCTCTTTAGTGCCTTTCTCATTAGTAACAACAAGCAAGGTAGCCTTATCTCCTTGGGTAGTAATTCTTATGTTCCTTGCATCAACAACAAGGTTTGGATTAAATCTTGTTACTGACATATCTCTAGACATGCCAGTAACTACATGTGTATCCTTTTTATTCATCCTTGGTGTCTTTTATATTTTTCAGTATCTCCAAGAGTCTTGAATCCTCTTTGGAATTCTGACTTTGAAGGAATCATCCTATGCATCATGCCAGTAATACTCTGCATTTCGCTCATTGAAGGCATCTTAAATTCAGCAGCACACTTTCCAACTTCCCAGAAATACTCTTGTTCTGCATGAGAAAGAACATCTCCTCTAATCTTTCCAAGGTCAAATAAGACTCCAAATCTTTCTTTCTTAATGTAGAGTTCCAATGCTTTTAAAAATATTGGATGGTCTGGAAGCATAGGAAGCTCGTCTTTATCAACTTTAATGGCAAGGTAAGATATCAGTACTGTGCCCTCAGGAAAAGAAGTGGTAATAATTCTATTCTGAGTTTTAAAAGTTAAATCACCTGGAACCATCTTGCTCTTAGTATTGAAAGTATCAGTCATTGACCTTAAAAATACTCCAGTCTTTTTGTCTTTAACTTGCTCAATTCTTATAAGGTCACATGGAAGTACTCCCCTAAACTTATGAATAAGTACCTCAGCTTGCTTATCTTCATATACATTAGGAAGCCCTACTCCTTCAATAAAATCAAGAGTATATTGAATTGCAGCCTCTAAATCCATGTCTTGCAGGAGAGGATGCCTTGTAACTCTTGAAAGTATCTCTCTTATTGAGATAAACTGTATATCATTAGTCATTGTAAAATGATTTTAAATGCTTATCTATTTTATTATCAATATATAATGGACTCAGAAGATTGCTTCTTTTATTTTCCGCAATTTTTAAATTAAGGTCTCTACAAGGAGTGAAATCATAGTATCTCATAAACTTGAACTGCGTAGCATCTTTCCTGTATAAAAGTTTATCTGCATACTCATATTCAGTTCTCAGTAGAGTTTTGTTTTTGTAAGCCTCTTCATCCTCATACCAAAGTCTAAGAGTTTTATCCCAGTCAATAGGCCTTTTGGTTACAAGTTTCCCATTAATAATAGAGTCTTTTCTTTTTGTTCTTATTAGTTCTACCTTTCCCATATTATATGGAAAGGATATTGAACCACCAAAAGAAAGCTCTTTTGCAATCCTTTTGTTTATTTCTCTTAGGATGGTATAATATTGTTTTTCAGAAAGGTACCATTTTTTATCTTCAGGTCTTTCTTTTCTATAAAATTTATAGTAGTCATACACACCATAAGAGTTCCTAATCTTACCTTTACCTCTTTTTAGTGGTACTACTTTGGATATAAACTCTTGAAACTCAGGCTCTCTCATCCTTCAATTTGTCTTCTAAGAGGAGATTTCATGTAGCTTCTGATGAAATTAGCAAGGTTACTTAAATCATCGTCTGCATTATTTTCATCATCCTTTGGTTTATAAATGCCACCAGTAAGGTCTTTAACCACATATTGCATTACAAGAGGGAGAAGGTTATCCTCAAGAGGGAAAGTTGATTCTAACGGACTACAGAGATTTCCTTCAGCATCAAGTTCAGCACCTTCTTCAAGTGCAGCAACTTCAAGAGGGTCTGCAAAGATGGCCCTATAGTTAACTTCCTGTAGGTAATATAACATTGGATTACAGGATTTAAAGTAAAGCTTGCCTCCTGCTCCAGTAGTTACATAGGATATATTCCTCATCCATTTATTAAATCCTACATACTTAAATCTTATAGGACTTACTTTACATAAATCTTCTTCAAACTGGTCTTTGCCAGTAATTGATTCCACTCCAATATCTAAAGTGTCTGGAATAGATTCAACACTACGTAAATATTCACCATTGTTTGGAAACCCTTCAATTCTATCAATTCTTTCAAGATTTAAATGAATGGTTTGATAGTTTGAATCTGAAGGAGTTTCTATCCCTTTCTCATATTTATTCTTTAGAACATAAGCCCTAAATTTATTTAAAAGGAATACTATATGGTCAGGTGTATAGTAAGAATCATCTGAAGAAAGTTTCAGATAATCCATAATCATATACACTACATGATTATAAGTATACATAATAAATAATTTTATGTTTGTAAAGTTACCTATTTTATCTGAAGAAACAAGGGTGATAATACATATTACCACCCTTGCGTTAGTATCCTATTAATCAAAAGGTTTATGCTTCACCATTTCCTTCGTCATGAACTGAACCTTCATGAACATAGAATGTTACATAAACTTTCTGACTAAGGGCTTTTCCTTCATCAAGGACAGGATTAAATCTATCAGAGAAAGATTCTGTCTGAACAAGCTGTACAGGCACAGTGACTTTAGTAAATCCATTCTCAGCCTTTTCACGCTTTGCACTATCAGGAATTCTCCAGTCCTTAGGAACTTGAACAGTGAGGTCATAAGGAGTACCCTCAGAAGGAATACCATATCCATAAGAAGGAGCAAAGAATCCTAACCCAGATTCACTGGAAGCCTCTTCAAGCTTAACATACTCAACAAAGTTCTGATAAGTTCTGTAAGACCTAGCATTCAGCATAAAAATACCACCATCCTTAAGGAATACTCTGTCTGGATAATTACTATTAGGAGTACCATCAACTTCAAGATGATATTCCCAAGGAGCATCATAACCTACAGTTCTAAAGGTAGTTTTATAAGTTCTGCCAAGAATCTCATAATAAACAGTCATACCAATGTACACACTGAATGAGCCCATATGAGTATCCTTAACACTTTCAGCAGGATTGAATTGAGCAGTAATGGTGTAAGCAGAATATCCAAGCCTTCCCTTAGTAGGAGTAATGGAAATGGGGATAAAATCACCAGCATGCAAAGGTTCGACCCTTTTGATTTTAGCATCGTAGACACCACCACCAAAGGCAATAATTTCTACGTCAACAGAAGCTCTTCCACCACAATAGGGGATTCTGGTCTTTTGATAAAGTTTTGGAGTGATTACCATAATTAAATATTGTTAAATTTAACATTAAGAGTAGTACTCTTTGCTTTTTCTAAATCAATACCTGGATTTCTTGGATTGTTTATTATCCTATGTTGTATTATAGTAATTGGCAGTTCATACTTCTCAGTTTCTGAGTTATAAGTAATACCAGCAACATCTGCAATATTTCCTGTAACTCTGATAGACATTCTTAGCCTTTTTACTTTGGCTACTTCAGGTGTAAAAGTCTCTTGGACAACACTTATATGTACTTTTTCAGAATCAGAGGTTTCTACTCTTGGTAGAATGACAAATCGTTGGGTAATATCTGTATTCAACTCTTCGTATGAATATAGGTACACTGTAGATGTGCCATTTACCAGACTTCCTAAGTCTTTTTGCTCTATTCTTTTTAGATAGTAATCATATTCTCCTCTAAAAGGAATAGTGAAACTATCTCTGACAGTACTGCCCTCAGTATTAATGTATTCATACCAAATACGTAGTGCTTGGTTTTTTAAATCTTCTGAGGATTCCCAAAGTATGTCTTTTATTGGTTTATAAGTAATTGTTACCTTAGTTCCAAATTGACCCTCATTAGTAAAAGTATTCACAAGAAAGTTTTCTTTATTTGAGTATACTTTTACTATGTTTAATTTAGTTTTTACACCATTGTCTTCTACATTACTAAAAATTGTAAATGCAGTAGACCCCCCAGTGTTTGAAAGGTAAGCGTCTGTTAGTTTTGTTGAAAATTCGTAAACCATAGTTCTTTGCCTTTAAATTATTCTCCAGAGCCACTTTGATTATCTCCCTCTTCTGGTGCTTCATATACAACAGTAGAAGCTCTGTATGTTCTATATGACCCATCAATTCCTTTGTACTGAATTATTACTACAACAGTATTTGGTTCAGGTTGTATATGTACAGTCTCTCCATCAATGACAGTATCATATCCTAAATTCGCAGAGCTTTGGGCCTGAGGAACAAACACACATTCAGCTTTATATGTGTATAATACTTGGTCAATATTAGAGTACTTTTCAAGACTATTAACTGTGAAATCATCTGGTTGTTCTGCGTATACATTCATAATTTCACAGTCTGTATCATATATAGTACCACTACCATCAGAAGCAAAGATATTTAGATATAAATTAGATGTTCCCCCCGCATAAGAAACTTTGTCTGCATACCAACTTAACCTATAATTAATATTTGAAGGAATAGTAGCAAGTGTCCAATTTAAGTCTAATCCTGCAGAGGTTAAGTTTATAAATCCAGTATTTCCAGAAGAATCTGTTAGGTCTCCTCTCTTTTCAAAGTACCCTTGCTTTTGAGCAACAAGTTTATGAAGTCCCTCTTCAAGAGTTACATCTATGCTGCCATATCCCATCTTAACATTGTCTAGCCAAATTTCAGCATTTGCTGGAGTTACTGTTAATTTAAGATGTGCAGGATTTTCGAGTAATGGCTGCATTATCAAAGAGTACCTGTTAGTGTTACTAGTTAACTCTTTTGCTGGATAGTCTTCAAACCCTTCTGCAGTAGCCCTGACAACATCTCCAGCACTTCCAGAAGTCTTTATTTTTACAACTGCAGTAGCAATTCCAGAAGTACTAATTAACATATCATTAACATAGATATATCCGTTACTTATAATAGCATTATTGTTTTTATTGTAACAAGATATTTCCATTATGTCATACCCCTCAGGCAATTGTACTGCACCGTCCTTATAGTAATTATAACCATAAGCAGTAATTTGAGTGCTTCCTAAATCTTTGCCTGTTATAGAATCCTGTAATGTGAATGCCCCAGTTCCATAATCTGGTTCTGTTCTAGGGTTATTTGCTATAACATCAGAGCAAGTAACATGGAAAGTATACTGTCCGGGCTCATAAAGGTCTCCTACACTGACAGTATTATTATTAGCATCTTTAATTGTTATCGCAGGCTTATTAGCACTAAGGTCTAAGAATTGTGGAACACTTACCACTCTAAATGGTGCTGCAGAATATACTGTAATATCTGCACCATTTATGTAGTTATCATCTTTAACATAATCCTCTTCTGTCTCATCATAGTTGTAATCAAAAATGATGCTTGAGGTCATTGAGAATGGAATTCTTTTATAGTGGCTTGAATATATTTTTCCAACCCACGAAAGAGCTGCCCAAGAGTAAGTATCTAATTTTGTTGTTTGAAAAATTGAATACACACTTGTACTAGATGTAAGTGCAAGTCTTTCTGCAAAAGTGCTTGCATCATCATCATATCGTGGAAAACTTGTGCTAGTATGGTCATAAGAGCCTCTTACTTTTGTTGGGCCTCCAGTTTTATCTATAAGAGTAGATACAAATGCAACCCTACTTCCTATAGGTATATTAGGGAATTTAAGCTGCATCCATATTGAAAACATTAAGGGGTTATCAATTCCTGCTACAACCATACCATTTACAGCATCTTGTGCAGTATAATTTACACCTTCATAAGTAATCCTTCCAACATTATTAAGGTCTATAATAAAGAATCCAGTATCCCCAACTAAACTGCCTTCACTATTAAATATAGCTCCTGGAATTGGCGTATACCCCTGACCATAAGATATCCTTAATTGCCCATTACTGTCAACATCAAGCTTTAAATTAGATAAAGGTTTTACTCCATCAGCATCTCTTGCACCAACTATGGTAGTATAGTTGACACCATCATATGCCATTTTTATATCTCCATTCTCTATTTTAAGTTTAATGTTAGATAAATCTACATTACTCGTTGGAATGGTCAATCCTGTAGGTTGCCAGTCAGGAGATGCCGCAGTTTTATCTGCAGTATATTCAAGAGTAGTAACTCCATCAACAGTATTTGCTCTAAATCCTAGTTTACTTAAATCTATGGTAGATTCCTTCTGCTTTTTCTCTACATAGTTCCAGTTTCCATCTTGAGTAAACCAGTACTCAACTGGTTTAGTAGTTCCATTGACAGACTCTAAAAGGCAGAAAGTAAACCCTTTTGGTATATTTGCATCATTATTGAATTCTGCTCTTATAGCAGTTTTTGCTGCATCAAGATTTTCATAAGGACCATATGCAACTTCTACAGAAGGTTTGAACTTCTGAGGAAATGTTCCCTTATCAAATAAGGCTAATGGTCCTTGTACAGAAATGTATGAACTCATCTTATTGTAATTTTATAGTTATTATTAAGTGGAGCTACAGTACTAATGTAATATAACTTATATTCAAAGTCATCTATAGTCATTTGAATTTGATGGTCAGTGAATATAGTTATATCAATTTCATCATTTTCAAAATTCTGATTAGCTACTTTAACAAGAGTCTTACTCGTTGGTAATACAATCCAGAAGTGAAGCCCAGTAATTTTATTTGTTGTAGCAGATGTTGAACTTAAAGCTACTTTTGAAGAGAGCCTTTTTACTGTAGTACTTGATGGGAGAGTATCTCCAAATCCATAATACCAATAGTCAGGAGTAGCCACTTTCTCTGTAACAAATATAGTATAAGTAACTGGTTTTGCAGTAGAATAAGATACTGTTACAGTAGGTTCTCCTACTTTAGAAGTATCATATCCAGTAACGCTGTATTCTCCACTACTTAAAATTTTTGTAGAGCCGTCAGAGTAATGAGCAGTAACTGTTCCTCCAAACTCAAAGATGTCTCCAACATTGAAGGATAGTCTTTGCCCAGAAACTGTAATATGTGTTAAAGTTTTTTCACTTGGAGTAGGGTCATCTGGGTCAATAGGAGTATCACCACCACCATCTTCATCAGGACATATGTTCTCCTCAACAGTCTCATCAGTGCCTCCATCATCATAAGTCAACTCAGTAAAGCAGTTTCCAAGATATTTACCCCATATCCTTTTATCTTCATCAGACATATAAGGATAGAGTAATCCATTTGGATTGAGAATGTCTTTAATGAGTTTAAGTAAGCACATCCTGTGTAATGTATTGACTTTAATAGTTCCACAGGACACTTTCAAGATATTGAAATAACTATTCAACATCTTGACAATTCTAACGTCTGATTTCTTTATTCCCTTAGGAAATACAGTTGGTATATAATCAGACACTGTTGGATTAGCTATTGCTGCCATTACATCCACAAGGTTTATATGTTGGAGCTTTTCTCTTCTTTCCAGAACATCTCATCAATACTTTATATGCATCAAATGCAGTCTCCCAATCCATAATCTCAAGAGCTGTAGATAACCTAAAGTACTGTAAAGCAAAGTTAGCAAAATTTGCATCAACTGCACAATCTTCACCAACACAACCACAACCCTTTGTACACTTTACATATTTCAGTGCTTGCTGATATACTCCATACATATTTGCAACAGCATAAGGCTCATATTCCTTATCCCATCCACAAGGAGTATCAGATGCAGGAGTACCTGCCATATGTACATATATAAAGAGCATTTTAGGATTATTGCAGTTTGTATATTCAGATACATCAATAATACCATCAGCTCCTGCAATTCTAGTTGGATTGTTTGAGAAAGTTTTTAATTTAACTGCTTTAGTACTTGGCCCAGATGCACACACAGTATCCTGAGTGTCCATTAAAATTTCAGAGATATAACACCCAGTAAAGTAATCATAATCTGGAATTTGAGCATCTATGTAAATAGTATGGTCGTCTAAAAAATTTACTTTATTGAATTGTATCATATCTATAAATTTAAAAAAGGGCTGGGGTATTTGCCCCAACCCCTGTGATTACTCATTAGGCATTAATTAGGAAGTCTTTCTTGCAACAAATCCTTCATTATTAACCAGCTTGTTAGTGCCAATTAACGTTGTTATGGCAGAAAGAACTGTAGCAGAGTTTGCCGTTGCAACAACAAGGGTAATTTCCTTTTCAGACTGTTGAACAGAAACACCAGTACCTTGGAAGTAATAATGAATGTCAATTACATCATAAGTTGCAGTAGGGTCAACCATTAACTTGGAAGGAACATCATTAGGATATCCCATACCTCTGTACTGGTCAGCTCTGTTACCCATGCAGAACCACTCAAGGTCAGCAATCTTCTTACCAGAGTTGCTCAGTGTGGTAGGAGTTCCCTTAGTGATTGTAGCCCAGCTATAATTGATGTAATCATCGTTAGAAACAATACCATTGAGACTGACCTCAATAGGCATTTGAGCTACACTAAACTTACCAAGCTCCCAATACTGCTCAACCTCTTTGATTGTAATGGCAGCACCACTCACTTCAACAGTTGCAATGGGCTCTTTATACTTGGTGATGTCACTTGGAGTGGCACCCTTCTCAAGACCAAGAGTTGTCTGCAGAGAAGCTGCAAGACCTGCAGCAATTGCAGCAGCATCATCACCAGTCTTAGCTCTATATGTACCAAGACGATAAGTGAAATCTTGAGCACCCTGACCAATGTAATTCAGGAAGCGAAGTTTAATTTCATAAATCTGACCTGCGGAGACCTCTGTGACAGTAACAACATGAGTCTTAAGTTTATCATTCATCTGAGAAGCTGGAGTAAGCTTCACATAACGAATCTTTTCAACATCAATCTTGTCCGAAGAGGTAAGTCCGCCCTGTCCAAAATGCTTAAAGTAGAGAGACTTACCAGTCTCACCAAGGACTTGAAGTTGTCCTAATGTTGCAGGAGTAGCATTTGCTTTTTCACTAACAACATAAATGTGTCTTACTTGATTAGCTAAAGGAAGTGACATATACTTACTCTGTTAAATTAATTTACTGTCTGCTTTTCTCTTGTCTTGTCAGATTAATCAGCTTTGTTTGAATGGCTCTTTTTACAGCTCCTTCAAGTATTTGTGTATGCACAAATGAAGGAAGGACACATTCAGTTCTTTCTGATACACCTTCAATAGACAATCCGTCTGGCAAATCAGTTAGTATTATAGGTTTTGGTTCTTCTACATATCTCAGTAGATATGAACCGATGGGGTAGTCTGAAATTAATTCTACCAAATTCTTACTGGTATTGAGTCTTAAAACTCTTTTCCCAGAAGTCCCTCTAAAAGGATTTTGCAATCTGTGCCAAAGCTCATCATGAGTTGCTGGTACAACTAAAGCAGTTTGGCCATTCTTGCATCCGCTAAGGTACGAAGAAAATTTTACTTCTTCAAATACGATATAAAGAAGGTTATCTGGTATTCTAAAGAATGTTTTTGTCTTACTGTCAAGAACATGTAACTCAGAACTTAATCCAGAAGCTTCTTCAACTTGGTCTGAGGAGTTATATACCAAAGTTCTTACTAGTACATCAAGAGCTTCACGTATCTCTTCTTTCTCCTCGAAGGAGAAGTCTGAGGGATTCTTTCCAGAGTAATATGAGTATACAAAATCTTTCTGCTCTTCAGTTAAGAACAATGATTTTTCATACTCATCAACAACAAGATTTAACCGTGATGCATTATCTCCAAATTCAGCTTCAGAAGCATAGGAATTTAGGAGCACATCAAACTTATCGCTAAATTCATAAGTATTCATAATTACTCACTCCTTTTTCCTATGGTTATTTGATTCTGAAGTTGTGCTTGTCCTGATTGGTCTGAAGCATAAGAGGCTTTGGCAAGCTCCACAGCCCTTTGTAATATCTCTTCATGTATTGAAGGGTCAAGCTCACACTCTGTTACAGCAGATTCTCCTTCAATAGTAAGACCATAACTAGTTAAGTTTGTAAGGATAATGGGCTTTGGCTTTCTTATAAACCTTAGTTTGTAAGTCAGTTGAAAATTCTTATCCTCTGAACTTGGTATTATCTCAACAGTTTGATTGTTGGTAATCAATCTCCATACTTGTGATTTTAAAGGTTCTTTATAAGGCTTTTGCATCAGCCTTGTATATTCAGAGAAACTCAGTGGAATTACTTGTTTCATCACAGTTCTTCCATTCTTTGTGAAAGAAACACTTTCATTAAGAATACTGAATATACTTTTATTGTCTGGCAGAGAAAAGAGCTTTCCTCTTAAATCATATGGAGTTCCTGAAGCACTGGCAAGAGTTACAAACTCAGTAACATTCTTTAAATCAATCTGTCTTATTGAAGAATCATCAGCACCTTGGCCATACTTGTTACCAAGTTTATTGATGTAGTTCTTCAATATTTCATATTCAGCTTTTGTTAATAACACGGATTTCTCATAAGCATCAATGCCTGGAGCAGCATTGCTGGCAATGTTGTTATACAGGACATCAAATCTTTCTTCAAACTCGCGTGTATCCATATATTAAAGCTTCTCTTTATAAGCGTTAACTTTCGTATTAATTGTAAGTTTAAGCTCTTGGTTCTTTGGAAGATTAAGATAAGCAGCAGCAACACTTAAAGTTGGTTCTCCATTTTCACACAAAGGAGTGTTACCTTCTCTTAAATAAAGCTGACCACCTCTGTTGGTAATTACTCCAGCTTCAATACCATCCCTTATAAGTACCTTTGTAGAAAGCATCGGGTCTTGTACAATCTTGAGGAAGAGCTTAGTATCACTCTGTACATATCTCTCAACTTTCTCAGCAAGGTCATCAACCTTCATTGATGAGGAAACTGGTCTGCCAGTAATGGTTTCAAGAATCACTCTGAGAACTCCAATGTTATCCTCAATCTTACCAAATTCTTTATAAGCTTCCATTGTAGAGCTTATCCTTGCTCTGTTAACCTTGGACTCTTCATTAGAAGCAATTATGACATACTCATAAGTTGCTTTAGGTCTATTCTGCAAAGTGTCAAGGTTTGGTGCAATAGCATTTGTATTGGCTAAAAGCACTTTATATTTTATGTAATCCGTAGGTTCACTTAAATCAAGATAATTATCTTCTTTGTGTAAAGTAACCTTGAAGGATTTCCAGTAATTGTTTTCTACTTTATAAATGGAAAGAGCATTATCTTCAAGTCCAAGTATGTTCTCAAGAAATGCCTTTTCATCTTTTGTAAGTACATCAACCAATTGACCTGACCTTAGTTGAGGTACAACATAAGTTCTTGTGGCGTTTTCACCCATACCACCAGACAATACGTGTTTTGGGTTATTGCCAATCATTGAGTTTTCTTTTGGGATGTGTCTTACAATAACACGTTCATCCCGCAAGCAATTAATAAGTTGTTCTGATTTTGCCATTTTCTTCTCCTTTAATGACGTTTAAAATTAAAAAGGGGCAGGCAGTATTACCTGCCCCATTTGTGCTATGTTTCAAAAACAGCTTTTATACTTTACTGAAGAATGGAAGGAATAAGGGATACCATTCTAGTAGGGTCAAATACAATAGCTGCAAGAGTGGTCATTCTATGAACAGTGCAGGAATCCTCATCATGAGACATATTCATGTTGGAAATTTGTCCAGTGAAAGGATTTCTGAAGCCCCACTCATAACCCCAGAACTCTGGTTTGCCCTTAAGAGCAGCCTTCTGGATATTAGGTTGGTCTTGCTCACCAATGTACCAAATATCAAATCTGTAAGAGAAAGCAACACCACCTTCCGGATGGTAAATCTTATTTCTTACCTTGTCATCATAGAAGCTGTCAACATCAAGCTTTACAAATACACCATTAGGAGCCTGCCACTCAGTAATCTGATGGTCAGTGAGTCTAACAGCATTGTTTGGAGCAAATGCAGCAGTTGTCTTGGTAATTGCAGGAGGATTGCCCTCAGAGTATTGCAGACCAAGAGGAAGCCAACCAGAACCAAGTGCTTGAGCAGCTCTATTGAAAAGTAAAGCACCACGCTCACCAGTCTTGATGATGAATTTACGGTTTCCATAAGCAATCTTGCCTTCAGAAAGCTCATAAAGGGCATCAAGAATGTAAGTCATGATGCTGGAGGTATCATTGTAATAAACAACATTACCAGCCTCAGCCTGCTCAAAGATACCAGAACCCATTCTGATAACATTACCAGACTTACCAAAGTTCAGATACTCACCATTAGCATTTCTGTTAGAACGACCAAATGCAAGAGCCCTGTTCTTATAACCAGCCCATTCAAGAGCAAGCTGCCAGTCAACATAGTGCATCCACATATTGTCAACAGACCTGATTTGCTCACCATTCTTGCCTTCCCTAACCATAGGAATACCAAAGGCAAGTTTCTTGTCATACATCTTACCAGGAACCTTATGTTGGATACGCAGAGTTGTCCACTCACCACGCATACTAACTGGAGCAGTGAATCTGATGTCACCAACCTTACGGGAAAGTTCAGTCTCTACAGGAGCAAAGTCAACGGAGAATCTTTCACCATTGAGGAGTCTTCCTGCAGGAACACCCTGAGTATTGCCACCACAAAGCTCTACCTTATATACATAGTTGGTTCCTTCCATCTGAGGGTCTCCAAGGATGCGGAATTGGTATTTCTCATTAAGATTACCAACGATGATTTCACCATCAGCAAACCAAGCTTCACCAAATACAAGATAGAAAGGAGCTGTACCAGCACCAACATTATCAGCATCATCTTCAACAACAACTAAACCATTCTCATCTCTTGCCTCAACAAGAGGAATGTTTCTACTTGCAGAAGCAATGACATTCCAGAAGAACTCATCATCAGATTCAAATTCTCTGGTTGGGAACTGAGCAAGGAAAGACTCAAGAGTATTTCCCATATTGTAAGCTTGCAGTTGGACTATAACATCTGAAGCCTTCTGAGGTTCTTTCTGAAAAAGAGCACCAAGATGGTTTTCAGTTGTCATGCCAGCCCAGCCCTGAAAGCTTCTCATTTGATACTTGTTTAAAGTAATTTTGCCTGCCATAACAGTTTTATTAAATTAACGTATTAAATGTCAAGTCTTTTCCTTCCTTTGGAATAGGTTTCTTCTTCATCATCACCTTCCGCAAAACGGAAACTACCACCTTGGTGTTGATTGCCAAATACAGCCTTTTCAATATTTTGAAGATTTGTCTTGACCTTCTTATTTACACTTTTATTTAAAATGTTTCCCATGTTTTTAAATCCATCAGTCATAGCATACATAAGACCAAGTACAGACCTAAACTCTATGGGATGCTCATCTGCATATAATTGAACTGCTGTAAGTTGCTCTCCATCATTTGTTGTTTTGACTACTTTAGTCATTGCATCAAATGCTTTTTGTCTTGTGACTCTATCAATAGGAATGTCACCAAATAAGGTATTCTGTTCAAGCATTGACTTCTTAAAGTCCTTTGCTTCCTGTTCAACCCTTTCCTTTTCAGCCTTTGCAGCTTCTTTATTCTTCTGAATTTCTTCATCATACTTTGTCTTGAAGAAATCTTTTACTGATTCAAGAGCATCTTTAGCATCCTCAATATCAGTTCCAGAAGCTACAATTCTTTCAACTTGTTTTTCAGCACGTGCTGCTGAAAATCCCCTGTTCAGAAAGTCCTGCTTAATAATTACCTTACGTAAGTTCTCTCCTTGAGGAGTCTCCGCTTCAATACTTTCATCTGTAATGCCTTCAAGATTTGAGATTGTCTTCTCATACTGAGAAATAACATTTGGCTCAACTCCAGCATTCAAAGCATCATTTACTCTTCTTTGAACATCATCAAGTCTTGCATTAATCTCATTCTCAAAAGCTTCAGAAAAAGATTCAGCATCTTTTACCTTACTAACAGTTTCTTCATCAAGGAATTGAAAGAGGCCATCACCTTGTAGAGCTTGGGCAAAGGAAGTATAAAGGTTTGAGCCTTTGGGAGAAGAACCAGTTTCTTTAGGTTTAGCCTCTTCCTCAAATTCCTCTTTATTATCCCCTACGCTCTCTGGTTCCTCATCATCATTGCCAAATAAATCAGCAGCATCTACAGGTCCCTCAGGAATATTGTTCTCTTTAGTTTCATTCTCTTGTTGTTCAGAATCTTGATTGGAAGTTTCAAGTTCCTCATCATTTCCAAACAACTGTTCTGCACTAACATCTCCATTAAAGATGTTACTTTCAGTAAATAAATTATCGTTCATTTTCTTCTCCTTTTAATAAACTTGAAACAAAAATAACGGGTTTATAAAAATTTTACAAACCCGTAAATAAAATCCTATCTTTTGCTATTGTTTTAAAGCTTTTCTCTGCAATGTTCACATAGAAAGTGCTTTGCAACTTTGAATACTTGTTGACCAATCATTCCATTCAAATACTGAAACTCTTCACTGAAAGGTTCTATATTTTCAGCAATACAAATATGCATAGCTAAATGTCCTTTCTCATGGTCAATTGTATCTTGGAATTCCTCTGGAGTTTTTGTTGGTCCAATGATAATAATACTCATCTTCCTATTAATATTACTGTATATATAGCCAGTATCATACTTAAATTCTGATAACTTGTCCATCTCTTCCTCAACATCTTCTTCTGGGCATCCAAGAGCAAGCAAATCTTTAGCAATATCATCTAAAGGGTAGAAGGATATTGCATAGTATATCCTTACAAACCAACCATATTTATCCAAAGTAAATTCCTGCATTATCATAGCATATCTTCCCAAATAATAGGCATACCTTTACCTATACAATCTGCATAAAATCTTGTAAAAGCTTGACCATCATAACCATCTGGGTCTTCAAGAGAATCCTTAACAAACATAATCAGTTCAGCTTCTCCTCTTACAGCCTTGCCAAGGTAATCAGCTTTACACATATTTGCCAAATAAACATCATCATACCCATTAACATCCTCAATGGTAGTACCATATTTCTTCAAGAGAGCTGTAAAAGATTCTTTTGTATAAGGGTCAATGGGTCTTTTCATTCCATTGATTGTCTTATACATCTTACTTGCAGCCCATTCAGACATCTTCTTTGAAAAATGCCATCCATACATAGAAAGATATTTCATCATATCTTCTGAGTATCCTTCATAAGAATCAAGTCTTGCCATACCTTAATATATTAAAGGGGTGAGTTTCCTCACCCCAAATGATTATTCAAGTTCTTTAAGGTGCTCTTCAAGAATGTCCATTGCAGCACAAAAGCCATCCTTTACTCCATCTTCATAGGAATTTTCTTTTCTGCCAGACATTTTTCTGCCAGACATTCCCTTGTAGTTGGACTTTTCATCTTCATATCTTGAGCCTTCTTTACGCTCCTCAATAATTTTCCAAACTCTATTCATTTGTTCTAGTATTTTTAGACATTAATGCATCAACCAGTTGACCCAATTGGCTTGAAAGAACATCTACCTTAGATTTAAGTTCGTCCATTTCTTTTCTTTGTGATTGTTTATCAGCAAATTCTGGGTTAAGTTGAGTAAGTATTTCATCACATTCAGCAATTCTCTTTTGATTAAAGTCTCTGCTATTTATGATATCAATGCTTTTCTGTTTGATACTTAATACTTCTGAGTTCATTGCTTCTCTGCTTGTAGAAACAACAATGTTCTCACCATCAATATATGAATCAACAATATCAAGCTGTGAAGGTAACTCCTTAAGGTTCAATGTTGCATTTCCAACCCTTACAGTAAGGTCTACAACAGTTTCTTGTGGTTGCCCAAAAGTTGTTGGCATTGTATATTTAGGTCTTGGTACGGGCTGATTAGTCACCTGACCAATATTAAGTATCATTTTTTCTCCTCCCTTGTGGAGAATATAAATCTGATTATTGGGTCTAACTGATTGAAACATAATGTATTAATTAAAGTACTTGTAAAATATTGTCTATCCTGTCATAGAAAACAAGGAATACACCTGGATTAGGTAAGTCTGCAACAGTGGCATTAGCACCACCTGCAAGGGTAACATTAAGGGTATTGCCAGCCATATTAAATCTAACTGGAAGAGTTGTTGTAGTTCCTTCAGGCAAGTCTACAAGGTATACAAGCAGTACTCCACTGAAAGGATTTCTATCCCAATCAGGATTAAATCCATAATCAACAGTGTCTGTATTTACAGTAACTCTTCTGGATTTTATTCTGGGAATCCCATTAATGTTAGAATACTGTTGAGGGAATTTCGCCATAATCAATCCTCCTAATTAATTGATTATCAACAAATTACCCCCAATATGAATTGCCTCCCCAACCATAACCATAGGGGTTAAAGCCAGCACCATAAAAACCACCAGCGTAAGGAGTGTTATTTACTGCAGTAACATTAGGATAAATCACTGGAATAGTGTTGGGTTGCTTATTTGCAATTTCATTAACTTTGGCTTGCAGAGGAGCAATTACACCATAAAGCTGATTGGTCTGTCTGTCATTGTCAATTTGCCCACGCAGCTGGGTAATAAGTTCACTTTGACGGTTGATTTCAGATTGCATATCTCTCTTTTCAGCTTGGCAGAACTGGTCAATCATTGTTGTCTTTAAGTCAGCAATTGCATCAACAGTTCTTTGACCACTACCAGTAACTGCACTTGTTAAAGCCTCAGTTTGCTGCATATTCTGGATTCTTGATTCATACCCTTGCTGAGTTGTCAAGAGTCTATTCTCACAACAGCACTCACAGAGTTGTCTGCCTAAAGTAGCATCACCACTTTGGATAGAGTTAATAATCTGAGGAACACTTACTGCCTGTTGAAGAGCCAGAGTGGAGAGAGCACTTTGAAGAGTCTGAACTGCACCATTGACAAGATTAAAGTCCTGACCAACCATAGTGGCAAGATTCTGAGTAGCAGCTCTGGAAGCTTCACCTTGAGAAGTAATTGCATTCATAAGAAGCTCTCTACCAGAGTCATTGTTGATTTGATTAGAGAGGAAACCTGCACCATTTCCTCCGCCAAAGCCACCAAAATTACCAAAACCTCCCCAGCCATTGCCAAAGAGAAGACCAAGGAAAAAGCCAAGAATACCTCCACCCCAGCCATTGCCTCCAAAGAGACCATTGTTATTGTTCATAAGGGCAGCCCAAGCAGGAATTGAAGCATTGTCACCATTCCCAAAAAAGTAAGTCTTAGAGGATTCACCTTCCATAATAAAAAAAAAATAAATTAAGTGTTATACAAAATGGTATGTTAGCTAACACTACAAAGGTAAGGTGGACTCTTCAAGGGAAAGAATGATGCCAGAAAAACAAAAAATCCACAGTATAATACTGTGGATTAATAACTTAGCAAATAAGATAATGCCAACTATTTGTCTTTTATAGTCTTAATGTACTGCTTGATATCTTTAACAGACCATTGTAACTCCTTAAATCCTTCAACTTTCTTTCCCCTTGGAAGCTTGCCTTCTCTAACAAGACTGTCAAACTTAGACCTGCTTATATTTAAATATGTATAAGCTTGATATTTACTTATGTATTTCTCTCTAAAGTTATACCTCTTTAGAGCATCAACAACTTCAAACATTTCTTTTTCAGAAAGTTCTGAGTTTCCAGCATCAATATCATCAACTATTTTAAGCAGTAGTTTCTTAATTACTTGCAACATAATTTCTCTTTTCTATAAAAGTAAAGTATTAAGAAAGCAAATACACCAAGAGTAATACTAAATACACAGCATAGACCCATAAAGCTTGCAGGTATTCCTATGGTAAACTCTATAGTACTTATTATATTATTTACTACAATATAATGTAGAAACATTCTGTGGTATATACAGAATTTAAATACATAAGAGACTAAATAAAGAAAGGCTAAAGTCAAAAAAGAGATGCCACCAATAAAAGATATTACTGGGGCATCTACACCACATAAGTCAAGTAGAGTATGAAGGGCATCACAAAAAGCAAGTAACATTGGTATTACTTTAAGCAATTCCAATGTTACTTTATATAGTTTCTTGTCAACAGAGTTTCCCACCCTTACACAGTCTTTTACCTCTTGCAGATAATCCTGCTCTTGGCACATTTGGAGTTACCCTTCCTTTTTGTTTAGTGCCTCCAGAAGCTTTCTTATTACTCTTAGTTGTCTTCTTTGTAGCCATATGCAAATATAATTAAATTGTTGTGAAATAAAAAATTTACTCCAGTGTTTTAAGACTAATACCTTTAATTGGAGTTGCTATACTATCTTGCAAATCATACCAGTGTACTCCATTATCTACAGTAAGCCAATAGCTCATTTTGTATGCAACTGGTGAATCTGAAGCAGACAGTCTTAAATACCCAAATACAACTGTACCAAGAACTTGTGTATCTGAAAAATCGTATTCTTTATTTGTTGAATCCCATGCAGCTTTTTTGTCAGTTATATATAGAATGTCCGTACATTTCTCTCCTGCAAAATATTCTTTATATCCTTCATTAGAAAGTGTTGCACAGAGCTTTTTCCATTCTGTCTCATCATAAGACCTATGCCCACCAGCGTAAGCCTCTGTAACAAAACAAAGAAGTGTTTCTATTTTAGTTTCATAAAAACAGTCTGCCTCTGAAAGATAATGCCTAGCCAATGAAAGGCTTGGATAAAAATCTGTAAAATCAGTATCGTCTGGAAAAAGTTTACAAAGAATTGCACTAGTAGCTTCTTGTAACTTATCTAATGCAGTAACTACTAAGTTTGTTGTATGCTCACTTACCATAATACATTTTATTTTTTACCATGCTGGTCCTCTTAATACTACTATTTCATTAATAAGCTTGGCGGAAGGATAGTTGGCTTCTTTAGCTGAAAGTATTGCCTGATACTGTATATCATCAGCGTATAGCACTATTATTTTATCTTCACCGGCTCTAATTATGATTTTGTGTCCAGAAGAGTCTCCTAATGTCTCTATTGAAACTCCATTCTTTTTAGCACGCTCTAAATTTCCATCAATACGTTCTTTTCCTTCGTCATTAAGAGTATCATATATCGTAATACCCCCGTATCGCCAAAATTCTTTAGGAGCATTTAAAACAGTTTTAACTAAAGTATCAGCCTTTTCTCTGAAGTAAGTCGCCCCTTTAGGCAAAGTCATGAATCTATCAGCGTTCAGCCCTTTAGCTTTAGCTTTAAATAACTTTTTCCCTAATACTGGAGGGCCAAAGTGTTTCTCCTGTTCTCTTTGTACAGGAATTTGTCCACCTGGATTTACTACTGTTGATGACATAATATTTTATATTTATTAATAGTTTAAATTGTCTAATACAGTTTCTTATATAATGTTTTTATCGCAGCTTTTATCTAATAGTATCAGTATTAGATTGCAAAACTCCTGATAAAGTATGTTCTTTTTCTTCATCAATTGTTAAAAGCCATCCTACATATCCACTAGAGGAATGTTTATAATATTTTGGATAACACGTATAATATTTATAAACATTATTACTATCTTCAAATCTTCCTATAAAGCAGACTTTAGTTTCACCCTTTTGGTCAAATAGGTATGGATATAACCCACTATTCTCTAAAGTTGTATTATGCTCAGAGCCCTCATCCCAGTCATTAGAATTAAATCTTACATTACCATTACTGTATAAAGTGTGTGTAATTTGAGGCCCGACGCTACCAAATGTAATAGTATCAGTATCAATATAATAATCAGCCTCTGGAAGAGTTAAATCTGTCTCACCTCTATCCTCTCCTTCTCCATCATTAACTTTAGCATTTCTTGGCAAAGTAATGAATGGTTCTCCCCCAGTAAACCTATTCTTAGATTTTGCTTTAATGAGTTTCATAATACTGTAATTTTATCCAAAAATACTTACAATATATAACTAATCAAAACAAGTTAGTTATTCACTAATTTCTTTAGGTTCATCAATCTCCTCAAAATCATCTGGAGAATCTATATGAGGAGTATCAAGTTTAACACCATTCATATAGTATGATGTACCTAAATATAATTCATTACCATATACATCATTACTATTCTTTCTCTTGAAGACTTTACCTTCTTCAGCAAGGAGAACTGTAATATCTCTAATGCCATTGTTTCTAATTTCAATTTTCATATTCTAATCATTTGGTATATTTCCTTTTTCATCAAGTTCATATATTTTAGATGCATATTGAGTCCAATTAGTTGCAGTCTTATATGCATTTAGAATACCATGGTCTGAAGAGTAGGGTACATAGATTTTTTCAAGAGATACACAGTTCCCAAAAATAGTAGTACCTGCTGTTGGGGGAGTAGTTGATTGAAAAATAATTGATTTTAGGGAAGAACAATAATTAAAGCAGTTTGTCCCTATAGAAGTTAAAGTACTAGTAAAGTGCAAATGTTGTAAGCTTAAGCACTCATAAAAAGCACTAGTACCTAAAGTCTTAATGGTATCTGGAATGGTAACTTCTTCGAGAGAAGTACAGGTATTAAAACAATAATTTGGAATACTTGTGATAGTTCCATTTATAAAAATGCGCCTGCATTTACGTAAATCACTAAATGCATGCTGGTTTAAAGTAGCACACTGACCAGCAACTATTAAAGAGTCGAGACCTCTGGCGTACCTAAAACAGTAACTCCCTAATTTTGTTCCAGCACTTTTTGGTAAACATAGTGCCTTCAATTGTAGCGTGTCAGTAAATGCTTGATCGTTTATCACTGTAATACCTTCTGGAATTACGATACCTGTTAAAGTGTAAGTTGCTTGAAAAGCACAAGTAGTAATACTCTTTTCTAAGTTTGTGTAATCTTCTTTTGGAATACTTATTTCTTTAACTTTATGTCCCCAACGAACTAAAGATGTGGTGGTTATCTGAGTGTTGCTACTAAAGTATAACGCCTCTAGAGTAACTATTTTACAACGTGCATTAGTATAAGAATATCCAAAAACACCATTATATGAATTACCGTTACCTACAGTATATAAAACATTGGTTGCTGTAACTTTAATGCAGTAATTCCCATGTGCATTTGAATAAAGATGCCAACTAGAAATATTGGTAAATCCTGTATTAATCCCTGTAGTAATTTCAGTAGTATTGCCGTCTCCCCAATCAATTAGAATACTATACACAGAGTTTGTTCTTTTTGCTCTGAAGAATACAGGAATTGAGTAATCTTCCCCTTCTAAGGCATCAAGTGTAAAATATATTTCTGTTTTATCACTTTCTGTTTTATAATGAGCACCAATATTTAAACAATCACAAGTGTTTTCTATAAAATCTTGAGCATCAGTTAATTCCCAATTCCATCCATCAGCAACTAATCCAGTATGTGATGGTTGACTTGGATGAGCAGATAAAGCAAGAAATTCTTGTGGAGTGTATACATAAAGCAAATCACCATTATAATCATAATAGTTTACTCCATGTATAGTAGGCTTTAATGGTGTATCAATATAATTTTGGAATTTAATTGCTCTAACTGCATCAGGATAAACCTTAAATCCATCTGTAATAACTACTGGTACACCTTTATTTACTATGCTTTGTCGAATGTCCTCTACTGTGTTTTGTAGAGATGCTATTTTATTGTGAATACTCATTACTCCCAGTCCTCCTCAGGTATAGTCCCATCAGGATTAAGTTCTGTAATAGGGCAATTAAAAGTTAAATAGTATCCCCATGATGTTGTAGCATCTGAGTCTAGATATGCTTGTAGTATAGAGTGGTCTTCTGAGTAAGGGACATAAAAATGCCCCATTCTCCCTCCTATAGACCTATAGTCAGCCCCAGAATTAGTAACATATGCTCCATGAAAAGCATTTACATTACCCAGTGTTGGTGGGGTAGTTGCTCTTACAATAATTCTTCTAATATTAAAACAATAGTTAAATGATTGAGAACCAATTGAAGTAATTGTTGAAGGTAAATCAATTTCAAATAAGCTATAACCACCAATAACACAATTTTGAGGAATAGTTGTAGTACCTTCTGGAAATTTTATATATTGCAGAGAAGGGAGGTCTCTAAGACTATCACTATATGTTGTTACATTCTGCAAATTTATTCGCTGTAATACTTCACAAGCACCAATTCCTATACTTGGAATAGATGTAAGGTTTCTTGATATGTATATATACTTTAAACTTCTTAAGTATTCAAAACTGTATGCTCCAAATGAATTACAGGAATCTGGTATTAATATACTTGCAGCTCTACAGGCATTAAACCCATAAGTTCCACAAAACGCTGAAGACCAAGTTGTGGATGTACATATATAATCTAATGCAAAAGTACTTCTACAAGCACTGTCTCTAACTATTATAGGTCTTTCTGGATTTCTTGGAAAAATAATACATTTAAGGTCATAGCACAAGTAAAGACAGCCTCCTCCAAATGTAGTTACATTCTTTGGGATACTTATAGTTTTCAAATTTGTAAAATACCGAAAAGCACATGGAGAAATTCCAGTTAGTCCTTTTCCAAGTTCAACTTTAAAGCATTCCTGCATTAGTTTCCAAGCATCGCTGGTATTATAGTATGCCCCAAACACAGTACTATCAGTATAAGTATACCAAGCGTAGGTATCACCTCTACCAGTTAATTGAAATGTGCAATCTTCGTCTGGCAGAAGAGATATTACATAATTTCCGATAGTACTATAGGTATGAGTTACTGTCTTAGTTCCAGTCCCAGTAAATCTTTCAGATGTGCCGTCTCCCCAACTAATAAGTACTCCATTTGCCTTCCCTTGGTAAAATACAAGAGCTTGGTCTAAATAATCAGGATTATCTTTATGTATATAGTATCTAGTAGCACCATCATTAGTAATATACATCTGCCCAACATCAATCCTTTCTGCTCTTGTTAAATAATCAAGTATTTCTTCTCTAGTCCAATTCCATCCTTGAGCAATCAATCCACTATGCCAAGGATTTCTTGGTAACCCTTCCATAGCTTGAAACTCTGATGCAGTATAAGCATAGAGCAGAGTTCCATCATAATCAATAAAATTAACTGCTTTAGGTTCTGTTGGTAAGGTATAATTTGATGTATCTATATTATCAATAGCATTAGCATACTCCACAAGGCCATCAGAATAAACTAATTCTTCTGTACCATAATGTTCATTTATGGCACTTCTAAGGTCTTCTTTAATGTAATTTACTTCAATAGCTTTTTCTGCAATAGCTGTTAATGTAATAGTTTTTACTGGACCAGCTGTAAACACTACATCATTAGCACTTGTAAAGAAGCCCTTTGACACTCTGTCATATAATCCTACAACACTGTCAGGATTAATGCATGGAATGAAATGTCTTAATGTAACACCATTATCAATAAACTTTAATGAATACAGCTTATAGTGTCCAAATTCTTCGACAGTTCCGGCGGTGTTATTGCAGAACAAGTATATTTCTTGAAAGTGAGAAGCGTTCCTTGTTACTGTTTCAGTAAATTCTCCGTTTTGATATGTGTTGCCAAATAAAGAACACTTTATCTTTGTATCTTTAACTATGTGTGGATTTTTTGCAGAAGTTCCAGTCTTTAATTCCCCTCCAGCAGTTGTACGATAAGTCCCAAGTAAAAAAGCATTTGCTTTTGTATACCTCGCCCCAAAAATAACACCAAAGGCATTTGTTGTTGACGAAGTATTTACGTAGTCATGAGTCTCAAATTCTATAGTAAACCCTATTGTATTAGATGCATTAATCCCAGTCTTAATATAACCAGAATTACCTAATGGCTGCTCTATATATTCAAGTTGAGTATATCCCTCTGGTACAAGCTTAATCTCCATAATTATACAGTACTTGAACCATTTATAATAGCATCTAATGCAGTTTCAATATCACCAACAACATCATACATACACTTAGCTGATGGGTACTGAGTATCAGTTGATGCTGAAGATATTGCAGTTACTTTATTACTAACATGTTCAACATCATCAAGGGATGAAGGAAGATATTGCTCACTAATTTTACCAGAACCATCTAAAGGAGCAACACCACTTGCAGCTCCCTTTTGTGTAATAGGGATTGCATTATTAGCTGCTGTAAGGGAATCTTGTACACTTTGAGCAAGGTCAGTTGAAGGTATTCCTGTTGAGGGTTTACTATATTTAGCATTCCATGTAGTCTTTTCAGTATCAGTAACTAATCTATGAGTAGAGTCACCTGAAAGAGAAGATAGTGATGTTGGAATATCTGGCTTATTACTTAAATCATTATAATTACCAGTAGTTGCTACTGTAGCTAAATCAGCAGAATTTGCTTTGTCACTAATATCTTGATGAGCGGTTATTACATTACCAAGGTCTACTATATCAGATGTACCTTTGATTACTCCATTCATCTTAATACCAGTGATAGTACCAACATTTGATGTAAAGTTACTATCATTAGTAAGGTCACTTACCTTAGTTGGTATGGATGATTTAGTAGCAAATGTATTATCTGATTCAGTCTTTGTATAGTAATTACTTGCATTGAATATGTCAGTAATTGGTATGGAAATGTTTTGCTTTCCAGCATCAGTATTGAATGATATAACAAGACTACCATTAGTAACACTGACATTCTCAATCATACCATCCTTAACAAAGTCAGTAGTATCTACATAGAAAAGGTTGGTATTACTTGAGTTCTTAAAGTAAATCTTTTTATCATTCTTTACATATTGAGCACTTGCAACAAGCCCTGCTAAAGATTGATGCTCAGTAATTACTGTACCAAGGTCAATATCTCCATTAGTGCCTTTGGATTGACCATTCATTGATATACCAGTAATAGTTCCTATATTACTGGTAAATCCTGAATCATTATTAAGTTGTGATATTTTTGTTGGAACAGAGATGTTTACTGACTTATTAGTGATTGCCTGAGTAGCATTATTAACTTTGATACTCTCAATCACATTAACTTGAGCACCACTTGAGATTTCACCCAATTTAGATTTATCTGTATCAGTGTAATCATTGGTGGATAATCCTTTATTACCATCCTTCTGTACATAAGTAGACTCAGCATCTGAAGATTTCAGATACTGAGTTATATTAAGTGCAGAGATTGCACTGTCTATGAGTCCTTTGATTCTTTGTAGGAGTTTTGTAGTATAGTATCCTAACCCAGAATCATTCAGACCTTTTTCATCTCTAACTACCGCCATTTGATTCAAATGCTTGATTTATAATATCATCAATATCCTCATTGTTGATAGCATCCCAATTCTCCATTTCAAGAGCATCAAGCTTGGCTTTATCTTCTTTAGACATAAGACCACTTGTTGAGGAAGAGCTTGGTCTTAATGCAGCATCAATAGCCTGTTGTACTTCTCTTCCAGAGTTATGCAGCCTATATCTTCCAGAAACAGTTTCATCAGTAACAACAAGTGTCTGATTATCACTTGTGATGATAATTCCTGGGATATTAATGTCATCATTCTGCTCTTGTGGAGCATGCAATTTTGACATTTTCATATAGACGTATCTTCTGGATATTGGTTTCATATATTAAGTAAATTGTTGAGGAAACTCATAGTCTAAGAAAGCACCAATTGCATTATGGAGTGTTTCGTCAAAAATGTCATCTAGTATGTATATATATGGAACTGTATCCACATCATCAAGATTCCAATGAGTACCTTGAGTAAATGTGATATCACCTAAAATATACTGTGTACCTTGATTATTAGTGCCAGCATAAATATTTGCTTCTTTTACATTATCTGCTGCAGTTTTATCTATTTCAATAAGTAGAGTTAAATCATTATAATTATGCAGCACTACAAGTCCACTAGCATTATAATCAGAGCCTTCAATTGGAGTTGTTTTTTCTAAGTGATACAATGAATACTCTGGAGTATCTGTTGCAATTAATTCAGGAGGATTTGGAGAGTGTGCTATTATCTCTTCAGGCACACTATATAAAGTAAAAGCATAAGCTCCTTTCTCTAAAGAAGAGCCTCCAGACTTTGCTTCCTTAATTAGTGCTCTCTCCCAATTTCTATTAGTATTGTTTAGAGGAGCATGTAAACTTATGTTTTTCATAAGCATAAACTATTGCAACTCATGGCTAGTCATAAGACTCTGTATATATGCAGTCTGCGCAATATCTATATTTAAAAAAGACAAATCAATAACTTTGCCTTTATCAGAATCTGAAGAGTCTCCAACTATAGCATTCTTAGGTATTGTAATAAAAGGCTTTCCACCAAATGCTTTTAAGGATTTAGCCTTTATAAGTTTCTTTTTGTATATCATAGTGTATTATATTTATCTTATTATATCAACTTTAAAGGATTGCTCAAAAGTCCCTCCTTCAGACAGACTCATAAGATTTGGATCTCTAAAGTTTAAAAATAACTTTATAGTGAAAGTTTGTCCTACTATTTGCGCATCCAAGTGTCTTTCTGTAACATCAACCCATGCACTGGTAGCATTAAAAACATCGTCTCCCAACTTTATGCTTGAAATTGGAAAATCCATATATCCATCATTAGCCACAAGCTCTTCTTCAGTAATTCCAAAAGCTGTACGTAATGTTTGGTAAATTTCATAGTAAGAAGCAAGTCCAATTTCTTCTGGACGCAACTCATAGCGACATAACTGTACTCCAGGAATTGGCATTGGATTGTAACTAGGCTTATTACCAGTAGTAAAAGCCATGAATGCACCCATGCTATTACCACCTATAAGAATATCTGATGGCTTTATCACTGGAAGTGTTGTAGGGTCATCACCACTTACATCACAAATATCTTCCTTTAATCTGTAATTACTTAAATCTATAATCATAATTTCACTCTTAATTTGGTTTTAACAAAAATAACAATTCCACCTAATATAGCCAAACAGGATAGTATTTTACCTAATCTAATCCACAAGGATTGCCAGAATGAAAGTTTCTTTTCAACTTCCTTAATAACTTCCTTCTCAACCTCTTTTATCCTATCCTTGTAGAGAGTATCAGTCTTATATTTATACTTATACTTATCTTTATAGATAGTTTCTGTTATATATACAGTATCACCTTTTTCTTTAATAATTCTATCTCTAAATACATTGATACTGTCGTGTATATATTCTGTATTATTCTTATAGATATAAGTAGTATCTCTTTGTGCTACTTGTGGAATGTTTTTATGCACTCCACAAGCAGTACAAAAGATACAAAGCAGTATTAAAGAAAGTTTTTTCATTCTAATCTGTATAAAATACATGAATCACTTTTACAAGTATATCAAAATCGTCATTTAATATGCACACTGGAAAAAATCCAAAACGACATCCCCAACTATCATCAGTGGCTCTCCAAGTTATGTTTGCAGTAGTTAATGGAGTAGGACTACCCTGCTTAGTAAGTACACCTCTCGTCCATACACCCCAATCCATTCTATAAAAAGCATCTACGTTTCCTTCTGGTGGAGGAGTCTCACTGTTTATTACAGGTAACTCATCAACATTAATAATAGTTTCTTCTTCTTCATAAATTGTTGCAAGATAACTTGCAACCTCATTTATATTCATAGATGAAGAAGAGTCTTGACTTTCACCAAGTGAAGTATTCTTAGGCAAGGTAATGTAGGGGGAGCCTCCAAACCTTTTAGTTGTTTTTGCTTTAATTAATTTCATAATAAATTAAAAGTTAATTTGTTATAAGTTTCCTCCCTTATAAAGTGGGGGGGGGGGGG
>OCVV011358839.1_pt1 | contig 80912 bp, 58 predicted proteins | sample 1539721 | NCBI WGS metagenome assembly OCVV01 (sample SAMN02144230, study PRJEB22623) | gut metagenome | biome: sheep rumen | host: Ovis aries | place: New Zealand
CTGGGGCAAGAGTGCCGACTTAGACCGTTGCGCGAATGACTCGATGTACTTCCAAGGTTGGGCAGAGGGTCTCATCGCTGTAAGTTGCGAAGCCGTAGTAGAGGATAAACTCTACGTTATCGGTAGTGCCGCAGCATTAGGTGCTTGGAACATCAATAACGCGGTTGAAATGACTGATGGTGAACTTTCCGTTACCCTTGAGGGCGGTCAGTCCTATTCCTTCAAGATTGTTGCGACCAAGGCTTGGGATCAACCCGGTCAGTTGCAGTGGGGTGATCAGGCAGACGGTCAAGCCAAGTTGCATGCCGATGGCACCAATATTGCTTTCGATATGCCTTCTACCGCTGAGGTAACAATTAAGGTAGTTGATGGTAAGGTCGTTGTTGAAGGTATTCCTGATGGCGAAATCGTAATTCCTGATACTCGTTACATCATCGGTTCTGATGCTCAGATGGGTAACTGGCAGATTGAGAACGCTGTTCTGATGGAGAATAACCAAATAACGCTCACCTTACCTGCCGGTACATACACCTTCAAGATTGTGGCTACCAAAGCATGGAATCAAGCAGGTCAATTAGACTGCGCTAACATTGCTGAGGATGCAGAACACTTGGATTGCGATGGTACAACTGATAACAATGTACGCTTCGTACTCTCTGAGGAGGCTACCGTTACCATTAAGCTCGTTGACGATAAGATTTATATCGAAGGCGTTCCTGAAATTCCTGTAGAGAAGGTTACTTACTACTTCATCAACAACATGGAGTGGGAGACCGTTTATGCCTACGCTTATGCGAATGAAGGTGCTGAGAAGAATGCAGAATGGCCCGGTGAACCCATGAGCTTGACCAATGCTACATGCACTAACGGTGCTGTTTATAGCATCGAGATTGCAGAGGGCTTTGAGACCATCATCTTCAATAACGGTAATGGCGGCGAAGGTAACCAAACCGCTAACCTCGCTATCGAAGACGGTAAGCCTTACTACTATAACGAAGTTGCTTATGCCGCCCTTGATGACGCTTGCGAGAGCGTTGAACCGCAACCCGTTGTGGCTTACTACCTCGCTGGTGAAATGACCTCTTGGGAACTTGCAGACATGCCTGCATTCGTTGATAATCAAGTTAAGGTCACCCTCACCGAGGTGAAAGAGTACAACTTCAAGGTTGTTCAAACGGTTGATGAAGCCCAGACATGGCTCACCAATGAGAACGCCGGTACCATGACCCGTGAGAACTGCACCGGTTGGAGCTTCATCGCTCTTGACGGTGAGGATAACAATACCAAACTTAATGCTGATGTCGCCGGTGAATACACGTTCACCCTTGACCTCACCGATGGTGTTAAGGTTTCTGTTACCTTCCCGAATAAAGAACAGGGTTCTGGTCTTGAGCAAATCCTCATGAACAACGGCTTAGAGAAATTCATCTACAACGGACACTTCTATATCCGTCGTGAGAACAAGCTCTATAACGTACAAGGTCAACTCGTTCGTTAAAACGCGTCAACCAATTTATCCAATGGGGCTGCCATATGGCGGCCCCATTCTTTATACCCCGGTACACTTTATATCCCGAGACTCTTGATACTCCGGCTCCACTCTCTCTACGTTCCTCCGACAGTTTCCGTCTCGCTCCCGCCAATGGGCACCCGTTCTCCCGGACAAACCTGCTTGATGAATAACCCATCCATACTGAATTGTGCGTTTATTGTGCGTTTATTGTCCGTTTATTGTGCGTTGCAGTTCCGATACTTTGCCTAATGATTGACGACAGACGGAGTTATTATCATGGTGTCCTAATTGGCAGGCTTTTTGTGTTAAGCTGTTAAAGGTTTCCGGGTTACCGGGTATCCGGGATGCCAGGTGCCCGAAGATGTTATGCTGTTACGCTGTTAAACTATTAAAATGGCGACAAAATTAAAATAGTTTTGCATATTTGAAAAAAAAGTCGTATCTTTGCGCGCCAAAAGTGTGATTTATGCAGGCGGATTTTCAACATATTGTCTTTCTGGGCATTGGCGGCATTGGTATGTCGGCTTTAGCTCGGTATTATCAAGCACAAGGTGTCTCCATCTCCGGTTATGACCGAACAGAGACAGTTTTGACTCATGAACTTACCCATGAGGGTATGACTATCGTCTATGATTATGAGGAACTTATAGCCCTCTGCAAGTTGCGTGAACCATTAGACACCGCCGTTGTCAGAACTGCTGCTATTCACGATACCGACCCTGTCTATCGGTATTTCGTTGAGAACGGCTTTCGGGTAATGAAACGGGCAGAGCTGCTCGGCGAGGTGACTCGGAGTAAGAATGCACTTTGTGTCGCCGGAACGCATGGCAAAACGACTACAACCACCATGCTTGCGCATATTATGCACATGAGCCATCTTGGCGGCAGTGCTTTCTTAGGTGGCATAAGCAATAATTATCATACTAACCTATTGATAGATGATAGCGACTATGTGGCGGTGGAAGCAGATGAGTATGACCGCTCCTTCTTACACCTCAGACCCTATATGTCCGTCATCACCTCTATTGATCCTGACCATTTAGACATCTATGGAGATGCTACCGGCTATCAGCAGGGTTTTGATGATTATGCCTCTTTGGTGGAGAAGGCGATTATTGTCAAAGAAGGTTACTCTGTGCACTTCCGTGCCGGAAGCGAGGCGTCGAAACATTGCAAAGTCTATACCTATGCCGTCGAGAGTGATACGGCGGATTTCACCGCCGCCAATACGTTACAGGATATCCATCTGCAAGTGCCTATTCGTACCAATATAGAAGATGCTGTGGCTGCTGCTGCGATCGCCCGACTCAATGGTGTGACCCATGCTGAGATCAAAGCAGCGTTAGAGTCGTTCAATGGCGTAGAGAGGCGTTTTGAGGTCAAACTGAAGACCGATAAATTCGTGCTCATTGACGATTATGCCCATCATCCTACCGAATTGCAAGGGTCTATTGATAACGTGCATGAACTATTTCCCCATAGTCGCCTGATAGCGGTGTTCCAACCGCATCTTTATAGTCGTACACGCGATTTTATGGATGGGTTCGCGGAGGTACTCAGTCAGGCGGATGAGTTGTTGCTGCTGCCTATTTATCCGGCGCGGGAAGAACCTATAGAGGGCGTCACATCGGAGGCACTGAGCCGTCTTGCTGCAGAGCGCAATCCTAAGTGTCATGCGCGTAAGGTGGAAAAGGCCGACCTTATCGGCGAAATAATCACTACGCTCGGCGGTGTAGCCGGCGGATCGTCGGTGACGGCGACACCGCAGAGTTCCGGCTGCAAAGGCGCTGGGTCTGCCGCCACGGCAGTGCTAATGGTCGGTGCCGGTAATATTAGTGACTTGGTGGAGCCTGTTAAAACAGCATTGGTAAGCAAAATAGCAAAAACGGAATGACCAAATGGAGTTATGTCATATGGATTGCATTACTGCTCATCGGCTGCTCTAATCGCCACTTAGACGGCTCTTATCAAGCGCGAGAGGATAGTTTGAGAGCAGACCCTATGATTAGGGAAGCCAATTGTTATCGTCAATCAGACGGGACAATCATCACCACGGTCGTACCGCATACCGTGCCTATTGTCGGACAGAGCGAGCCCGCGGTGGAGGAGATGAGAAACTACATAGAGGATAGTCGTTTCTGGAATAAGCGAGTGCAGAAAATTCTGGTCCGCGCGAAGGATAATATCGTCTTGGTGCAGAATGAAGGGGTGCCGCTATTATTGGGCGAGGCAAGTAATTATGAAGCTAAGTTGCATAAACTGCGGGCTTTTTACGAGAACGAGCATACCTCTGACACCCTCTATCGCGAATTAGATGCGCGGTATCGAGGACAGGTGGTGGCGAGGAAATAAACATATGATAATGGCAAGAAAATCACAAATACAAGCATCGACATTACCCCTTGTTGCGATTGATTTGGGGAGTGACAGCATCCGTGCGATGGCGGCGGAGTGTGTTGACAATGATATGGTTCGTATCTTGGGTGTAGAGGAGATACATAAATCCTGCGTGGAGCATGGTATCATCAAGCAGCCGAGCAGCGATGCTGGATTTGCTATCAGCAGGGTCTTGCAGTTATTGGCGAACCGTATCGGGGTGACCGAGCTTCCGACAGCCTTTATTACCACAGGCGGGCGGACGATGAAGATTGTCGATGTGCGTCATGCGTATGACCAGGTGCGCAAGCGCGAAGTGACGCAGGCGTTATTGGATAGGATGGAGAAGGATTGTCGTCGCAAGATAGAAGACCATAATCCTACGGTTTGTGTACCCGCCTTAGTGCCGGTCTATTATCGTTTGGACGGCGTAGAGGCGGACTCGCTTCCTACGGACGGTAAAAGGGTGGCGATGGTGGAGGCGTTCTATACAGCTTTTGTGGCGACCAAGGATATGCAGACCCAATTAGAGAAAGCCTTTAACCAGGCCGGGCGCTCCATTGAGGCGGCGTTTGTGCGTCCTGAAGCATTGTTCTCCGTCTTCTCAACTGCCGATGGTGAGCAGATTTTGAAAGATGGCTGCGCCATTTTGGATATGGGAGCACAGACGACCACGCTATCCATTTACAAGGGCCAGGAATATATGCTATGCAAGGTCATTCCGCAAGGCGGCTTTCATATCACACGGGCGATAGAGGACCAAGGAATAACCTTTGATTTGGCAGAGAGGTTGAAGACAGAATGTGGCTATGCTGCGGCGGACCTGGTGGATAAGAGTTTTAGAGTGCGTGTGCCGGCATCGCCTGAGGTCGGAGGGCAACTGGTTGTGACAGGTGAAGAGTTGGCATATCAGATTAACCTTAAGTTAGACGAGATATTGATGCCATTATTGGAGGCGTTAAAGCCTTTCGAGTCGCGTATAACGCGGCTGTATGTGACGGGTGGCGGAAGTATGCTTAACGGAATTATTGCGTACCTCAAGCAGAAGACCTCCTTAGAGGTGCTGTACGGCTCTCATGCCCGTCTCTTGACCGGCGAGGTAGAAGAGAAATACTATGAGCCTCGCTATAGCGCTTTGGTAGGGACAATCTTATTGGGAGCTGATTATCGGTTGACTCACCCCGGCGAGGAGGTGAAGAAACCCTCCTTTAAGCAGAAAGTAGAAGATACACTGGTGTCTATGTTTGACACCCCAAAAGAATAGATGATAACACATAGTCACCAACACGCAGAAACGAACACGAAGAAAATAGTCAGAAGCAATATGGAAGAATTATTACCATTACCATTGGTTATTAAGGACGACGCTATCATTAAGGTCATGGGCGTCGGCGGTGGCGGCTGTAATGCAGTCAATTATATGTATAAACAGGGTATTCAGGGTGTCACCTTTTTGGTGTGCAACACGGATAAGCAGGTGCTCAATAAATCCTCTGTACCGGCGAAGTTGCAGATGGGGCCGGGCTTAGGTGCGGGCGGTGACCCTGAGAAAGCGCATCAGTATGCCGAAGAGTCACGAGACCGTATCCACGAAGCGCTTGATGACGGTACGCAGATGCTGTTTATCACTGCGGGTATGGGTGGAGGTACCGGTACCGGTGCTTCCGCCACGGTGGCTGAGGTTGCCCAGAGCATGGACATCCTCACCGTCGGGATAGTGACTATTCCGTTTGCTTTTGAGGGACAACGTAAGATTCGGAAGGCGATGACCGGAGTGGCGACATTGGCAGAACATGTGGACGCGCTGTTGGTCATCAATAACGAGAAACTACGTAAGATATATCCTGACCTCAATCTCTTCAATGCTTTTTCCCGCTCGGACGATGTGGTCTGCAATGCGGCGAAAGCGATAGCGGAGATTATCACTGTGCCCGGGTATATCAATACGGACTTTGCCGATGTGCGCAATACGCTTAGGAACGGCAAGGTGGCGATTATGAATGTTGGGCAGGCGAATGGCGAAGAACGTATCACCAATGCGATTAAGAATGCGCTTGAGTCGCCGCTCATCAACGCTAATGATGTGCGTGGCGCGAAGCGTATCTTGCTGCAATTCTATTGCTCGAAGGAGCACGCTATCATGATGCCTGAGATAGACCAGATTCATGAGTTCGTAAAGCAAGTCGGCGATGATGTGGAGGTGCAGTGGGGTGCGTCATTGGACGATAGTTTGGGCGAAGATGTGCGTGTGACCATTATAGCCACGGGCTATGAAGTGACGGATATACCGTCATTGAAGGATGTCGCAGACGAGAGCAGGGCCTCCGGAGACGGAAATACGGCAAGTGGAGGTGTCTCCATTGATGAAGCCATCAAGAAACAGTATGAGGATAAAGGAGACGGTGGTGAAAAGCAAAAAGGCGAAAACGGAGCCCGGGCGGGGCAGCAGCCAAGAGCCGAGCTTCGTGGCGTCACTAACACCGGCGTTACGTCGGCGGGGACGAAGGATGATAATCGTTTCACCAATGAGATAGAGATAACCTTTGATGACGAGCCGCGCGAGGAGAAGAAACCCGAGAGCACGGGCTTTGGCTGGTTCAGAGGGAGAAGAAGTTGATACCTTCTAATAAAGGCACCCCGGGCACCCGGTCTCCCGAAACAACTCAGCGAAGCCGTCACTAACACGCAGTAACCAACACGCAGTAATTAATAATATGCAACAAGAAATGAATCTCTTAGATGTCTTTGTCGGTATATGGCGGGGCATCGTCCGACTCTGTAAGTGGGTCGTAAACCTGTTAATAGACGCAATTAGGCTGACTTGGCAGCGATGGTATATCATTTTGCCACTGATGTGCTGTTTGGTTGTCGCCTTATATTGGTGGAAAAGACCCTCCAATATCAAGTACGAAGTGGAGGGTATTGTTCTCCTGAATGGTCCTACGTATGAGCATTTTCAGCAGCGGTGCAATACGTTAGTTCGTGCTACAGGCACTACGCCTGAGACGCAGATAGGGGCATTGATAGGCTGCCCGTACCTCAAGCCCATGCACTTCCAGAAACTGCAGAGCTTTGCGGTTATAGATGCCCGTAAGGACGGCACACCGGACTTTGTGGACTATAAATATACGGCTCTGACGGATACCTCGAATATCCGTATGGAGGATAGGGCGTGTATCCGGTTCACCTTCAAAACCTATTTGGACAGTTTGAAACAAGTGGAGGAAGGGCTTCTCCATTACTTAAACTCCGATGCTATGATGCAGCAAGAGTATCAGGCATATATGGCTAATATGGAGCGTCGTGTGCGATTTAATCACACGCAAATGGAGAAGTTAGACTCACTGACGAGTGTTTTCTATTTCAGTCAGCCGGTAGGGACTGCGCAACTCATGTCAGAGCGTGACCGTCGCGGGAACGATGTGGTTATCGGAAATAGGAAGATGTCGTTATTCTTACATGATATCAACAAGCATATGGATCGCACCATGCGAGACGATATCCGTTATGAGAGAGCGACGGCACCGGTTGTGTTGGAGGACCATCTGACAGCAACAACGGGACTGTATTATCATCCCGTTGTACGGTTGATTGTCAATTGCTTAGTCGGTTGGATTTTGGCAGTGCTGTTGGGCAGCTGCCTTGTATGTAGGAAAGAGATTATTGCTTTCTTACGCGGCGGTAAATAACTCGTCCGATAAAGAATACCACAACGAGAGCCACAATAAGGAGTATAGCTACGGATAATACGTGGCTATATTCTTTTATCAACTCCATCTGCCCGTTTGCGAGATAACCGATACCGGCTAAAACGCTGTTCCATATGAAGGCACCTAAGAATGTGTAAAGCGTGAACTGCCCGAAATGCATGCGGCTGAGCCCCGCGGGAATACTGATGAGTTGCCTGATACCGGGGATGAGCCTGCCGATAAAGGTACTCACTTTGCCGTGTTCGGCGAAATACGCTTCGGCTTTGAGCACTTTCTCGCCACTGAGTAGCAGTAGATGACCTACTTTGCTGTCCGCTAATTTATAAATGATAGGTCTCCCGAGCCAAACGGAGAGCCCGTAATTGATGTACGCACCGATGAGTGCCCCAATGGTTCCTGCGAGAATGATGAGCAGCACATCAATAGGATAACTCCCGCTGACGGCTAATGCGCTACCTTGTTCGGTAGCGACAAAAGCCGCAGGGGGAATGACAACCTCACTGGGGAATGGGATAAAAGAACTCTCTACAGCCATCAAGGCCATGATGGAACCATACCCCATGTGGGCAGTGTACCAGGAAATGATGTTGTCTACAATCGTCATATATTCCATTGTTCGACGGTACCCGTCAGTTCATCAAAAGTATGTATTTTAGCAGCGTTGCGAACTTCATCAATCTGGCAGCTGACAGCTGCATCGTAGGTCTCGGCTTCGACATCTCTAATGACGCCTAACGCTACCGGAAGACCGTCTTCAGCCCCATTGACATCGGTGAACTTGCTCTGTCCCATCCTTACCAACATATGGTGCAGTGTCATGTCTTCGCAGTGGGCATCATGGACAAGTACGCGCGGGTCATCGGCAGGGACAACCACTAACTTTAGACCCTCTAAGGCAATACCTTTATCATTATTCTTACCGAAAATCATCTTCTCGCCATGGCGTAAGACAATAGAATGTTCCGCCCGTAACTCGCGGTCGGCTATCCAGGCGTGTGCCCCGTTATTGAAAATGACGCAGTTTACCAGGCACTCGATGATTGACGCTCCTTTGTGTGCATGGGCTTTAACCATGCAGTCTTGGGTCGTCGGGACATCCACATCTAAGGTCCTGGCAAAGAAAGTTCCGCCGGCGCCTAAAACTAACTCCCCCGGAATAAACGGTCGTTCTACTGTGCCGAAAGGACTGGACTTAGAAACAAAGCCTTTGGGACTTGTCGGACTGTATTGCCCTTTGGTCAAACCGTATATGCGGTTATTAAACACGCACACATTGAGGTCCACATTGCGGCGTATCTCATGGATGAAATGGTTGCCGCCTATGGCGAAACAGTCTCCGTCGCCGCTCATCTGCCATACCGTCAACTCGGGATGGGAGGTTTTGACACCTGTAGCTACAGCGCCTCCTCGCCCATGAATGGTGTTAAACCCGTAGGGGGCTAAATAGTGTGGCATGCGGCTCGAACAGCCGATACCGCTGATGACTGCTATTTGGTCAGGAGCAATGCCGATGGAAGCCATTGCCTTCGTCAAACTCATCAATATACCATGGTCGCCGCACCCGGGGCAGAAACGCACATACTGGTTACTCTTATAATCACTTGCTTCCATATAATCCTATTTGAGAGATTCTACTAACTTACCGACTTGCAGGGGTTGTCCTGTTACTTCATTGTACTGTTCAATGGTTACTCCGGGTACTTGACTACGGAGTACAGCCGCCAACTGACCGCTATTGAGTTCACACACCACTACGCGTTTATAACGCCGCAATACCTCGGCGGTATTGGCGGGAAGCGGGTTGAGGTAGTGGATCTGTGTTGTGGCGCAGCCCATGTCCTCGGCGGCTTCAAGAAGGTGTCCTTCTGTGGAGCCCCAGCCGACTAACAAAGTGTCTGCATCATGTTTGCCGTTGACCACTAAGTCGGGGATATCGTTGACTACATCGGCAACTTTCTTGGCGCGACGAGCCACCATGACTTGGTGATTGGCAGGGTCTGTCGAGATAGTACCCGCCGTGGCATCATGCTCTAAACCCATATTGCGATAGGCACGCCCTTCCTGACCCGGGTGGGGCATGTCAATAGGTGTTATCGCCGGCAACTCCGCTAAAACGGGAATTTTCCAGAGCGATGATCCGTTCGCCAAATAGGTGTCGGTCAGTAATATAACCGGCGTTTGGTGCTCTAAGGCTATTTTAGCTGCCTCGTAGGCATATTGGAAACAGTTAGCAGGCGTAGAGGCAGCCAGTACCACTAACGGACACTCTCCATTGCGCCCGTAAAGGGCTTGTAGCAAATCCGTTTGTTCCGTCTTGGTAGGCAGACCTGTTGACGGACCGCCGCGTTGCACATCAATGACCACTAACGGTAATTCTGCCATAACGGCCAAACCGATACCTTCGCTCTTGAGGCTCAGACCGGGACCGCTGGTGCAAGTGCATGCCAAATCACCGGCAAAGCTCGCTCCGATACTTGTGCAGACACCCGCTATCTCATCCTCTGCTTGAACGACCATCACGCCCATGTCCTTGCGCGCCGCCAACTCTTGCATGATATCGGTCGCCGGAGTAATCGGGTAACCTCCTAAGAAGAGGTGCTTACCGGCTTTCTGAGCTGCGGCTATCAATCCCCAGGCTGTCGCTTTGTTACCGGCAATGGAGGTGTAGCGACCATGCGGCATATCGGTTGCTTTATCGGGGTGTAACTTGTTGACGGAAAGGGCTAAGTTATTGCCGTAATTGTAGCCGTCGGTGAGTACTTTGACATTAGCGGGAATGACGGCGGGTTTCTTCTTGAACCGTCCTTCTAAATACTGTATAGCTTTCTCAATCGGCAAATCGAAGAGCCAACACACGACACCGAAGGCGAACATATTGCGGCTCTTGAGAATGCTCTTCATGTCTAACCCGCTGTCTTTCAGTGCCTCCTTGGTGAGACTCGTTACCGGTACAGGCACTATCTGCACGGACTCTTTTATATTGAGTTCCGTGAACGGGTTATCTGTCTTGTAGCCGGCTTTCTCGAGGTCGGCTTTGGTGAAACTATCCGTGTCAGCAATGATGATGGCGTGGTCGGTAAAGAGTTGGCGTTGCACGCACACTTTGAGGGCGGCACTGTTCATCGCTATGATGACATCGGCTTTGTCGCCCGGAGTGGTCACACCGTTACCAACCTTGACCTGAAATCCGCTGACTCCTCCTAAAGTACCTTGCGGTGCGCGTATCTCTGCGGGAAAATCGGGTAGGGTACTTATCTCGCAACCCAGTACGGCGCTGAGCGAACTGAACATATTGCCCGTCAGTTGCATGCCGTCACCGGAGTCACCTGAAAAACGTATAACTATATTTTTAGACATTTCTACTTTCTAATGAAACTCTTGACTGAACTAAATGCTGCAGCGTAGCTACCTTAGCGTTACGCCGGCATTTGTTCTTGTACCGTTTTGCAAATAAATTCACCAAATTCTTGTACGCTCATGGTTCCTAAATCAGCGGCACCCTGTTGGCGTACAGCGACGAGTCCCTGTTCGGCTTCTTTCTCGCCGACTACCAACATGTACGGAATGCGCTTCAGTTCGTTGTCGCGTATCTTGCGACCGAGTTTCTCGTTGCGGTCATCCACCAATACGCGCACACCCATGGCTTCGAGCTGTTGTTTGACGCTATGAGCGTACTCATTGCTCTTCTCGGAGATAGGCAGCACAATGGCCTGGTCGGGCGTGAGCCATAACGGGAACTTACCCATGGTATGCTCAATCAGTACAGCGACGAAACGCTCCATGGAGCCGAAGGGCGCACGGTGAATCATCACGGGACGGTGCTTCTGGTTATCTTCTCCTACATACTCAAGCTCAAAACGCTCCGGCAGGTTGTAGTCCACTTGAATGGTACCGAGCTGCCAACGACGTCCGAGGGCATCTTTGACCATGAAGTCCAATTTAGGTCCGTAGAAAGCTGCCTCGCCGTATTCGATTTTGACGGGAAGGTTCTTCTCCTTGCAGGCATCAATGATGTTTTGCTCGGCGCGTGCCCATAACTCGTCCGAACCGACATATTTCTCGTGGTCGTTAGGGTCTCTAAGCGAAATCTGTGCCTCGAAGTTCTCAAAGTTGAGACTCTTAAAGATGATTTCAATAATATCCATCACGCGCATAAACTCATCCTTGACTTGGTCGGGACGGCAGAAGATATGTGCATCATCTTGGGTGAAGGACCTTACACGGGTCAGACCATGCAACTCACCGCTTTGCTCGTAGCGATAAACGGTACCGAACTCCGCACAGCGGAAAGGCAGATCCTTGTAACTATGGGGGGAGTTCTTGTAGATGGCGCAATGGTGCGGGCAGTTCATAGGCTTGAGCATATAAACTTCGCCCTCCTCGGGAGTCTCAATGGGTTGGAAACTATCCTTGCCGTAATGGTCCCAGTGCCCGGAGGTCATATATAGTTGTTTCGAGCCGATGTGCGGGGTTATAACTTGCTGATAGCCATAGCGGCGCTGAATACGGGTAAGGAACTCTTGCAAACGGTTGCGCAACTCCGTACCTTTGGGTAACCAAATGGGAAGTCCTTTGCCGACCATGTCGCTGAACATGAAGAGTTCTAACTCTTTGCCGATTTTGCGGTGGTCACGCTTCTTAGCTTCTTCGAGCAATGCCAAGTATTCGTCCAACATGTTCTTTTTCGGGAAGGTGATGCCATAGATGCGCGTCATCATCGGTCTTTTGGCATCGCCACGCCAATAGGCGGCACTGACAGAGAGTATTTTAATGGCTTTGATGGGCTCGGTGGAGTAGATATGCGGACCTTTGCAAAGGTCGGTAAACGCGCCTTGGGTGTAGGTGGTTATGGTGCCGTCCTCGAGGTCATTGATGAGCTCACACTTATAGCTCTGCCCTTTGTCTCCAAAGAATTTGAGGGCATCGGCTTTGCTGATTTCTTTGCGCACCAAGACCTCTCCGCGTTTGTGCAACTCCATCATCTTTGCTTCAATAGCGGGGAAATCAGAGTCCTTAATCACCTGTCCCTCGGCTGGATATACATCGTAGTAAAAACCATTTTCGATAGCAGGACCGATACCGAACTGAATGCCGGGGTACAATTCCTGCAGTGCCTCTGCCATGAGGTGACTTGAAGTGTGCCAAAAGGCGTGCTTGGCTTCCGGCTCATCCCAGTTATGGATAGAGCCGTCATTAAATTTAATCGTAATCATTATATTTATATTTATGTAATTATTATAGTTTTTCTACACAGGTTTCCAATTATCGCCGCAAAGATACGTATTTTTTTAAATATATGCAAATAAAAGTGCATTATTTAAGTATTTATTCAAAAATTTTACATATATATTTGCATATCTCAAAAAAAAACACTATTTTTGCAAGCTAATTAAGTGTAATATGGAATCAGTAAATCTCTATCGGGTGATTTTTGCGGCGATATTGCCGGCATTTTTATTGGTATTATTTATTTATTGGCGCGATAAGAATCAGCGTGAGCCATTTATGCAGATTGTGAAGGGCGTACTCTACGGTGTGCTATCTGCTGGAATAGCGATGTTGTTGGAGACACTGTTAAGCCCCATTATTCCGGCAGAGCCGGCGACTTGGTTGGGAGCGGTATTTAAGGGCTTTGTCGGAGCCGCTATTCCTGAGGAATTTGCTAAATTGACGATGCTGATATTGTTGCTGCGCAATAACCGGTATTTTGATGAGCGATTTGACGGAATCGTTTATGCGGTATGTATCGGTATGGGTTTTGCCGGAACGGAGAATATCATTTACCTGTTGTCGAATATAGACTCATGGCAGTCGGTAGCGGTGAGTCGTGCGATTTTTGCGGTGCCGGGACACTTCGGTTTTGCGGTGGCGATGGGATATTTCTATTCGATGATATATTTTAAGGACATGAGTCCCCGTTATGCCTCACGTGTTTATTGGATGCCGGTATTGTTGCATGGTATATATGACTCGGTGCTGTTTATGGCAGGGACTCCGTTGAGCCGAATGACGGGTCTCAGTGCGGTCTTAGTGTTGTGTTTCTATGTTTTTTGCTGGTATTTATTGAAGCACTCGCGCAAGAAGATTCGGGAGCACTATGAGCGCGATATACATGTCTCGCAGCGATACTCTTTCCTTCAGCCGGGAGCGGTCATTGAAGATGTGGAGCCGATAGAGGAATCTAAACCCCTTTGCATGCCTCGTAAGATGTTTGTCATGATGTTGACAATCGGACTTGTTATCCTTATGATTTGGCTCATCTGGGGCATTTGGACTTATGTAACTGCATTGTAATTAGATGAAAATAAAGAAAATACTATGGTAATATTTAAGAAACGGAACGAGGATGCTCCTCGTCGTAAGATGGGCTGCGTAGGCAAGACCCTGATAATCATAGCCGCAATATGCTGCTTTAGTGCGTTACAGACCTTAATGATGCGGTCACTGATGACCACACCGGCGACTACATTGGAGGATAATTCGGTGTATAAGTTGACGCTTAACGGTACGGTGGTAGAGCGGATTAATGAAGAGAACCCCTTTCAGGCGTTGATGGGGCAAGTACCGGGCAGGAGCGTTGAGACAACCTATGGACTGAATGACATCTTGAGCAATATTAAGGAAGCCAAGACAAATGCCAATATCAAAGGTATTTATCTCTACGATGGTCAACTCTCAATGGGGCAGGCTACGGCGAAAGCTATTCGCGATGCCCTATTGGATTTCAAGGAGTCGGGTAAGTTCATCATTGCCTATTCGTCTCATTATGGCGAAGTCAATTACTACTTGGCGTCCGTCGCAGATAAGATTTATCTGAACCCGACGGGTACGGTAGAGTGGCACGGTTATGGCGCGGTGAAGATGTACTACACGCGGTTATTGGAGAAAATCGGGGTTAAGATGCAGATAGTCAAAGTAGGGACCTTCAAATCTGCAGTGGAACCGTATTTCCGCACCTCTATGTCTGAGGCAGATAAGGCTCAAACGCTCCATTATATCCAAGGTCTCTGGAATCAGACCGTTGCCGCTGTGAGCGAAGCACGCGGAATATCGAAAGAACAACTCAATGTCTATGCCGATGAGTTCATGGAACTTCAGCCTCAAGAGAAGTATATAGCCTATCACTTGGTGGATAGTTTGACATATTCGCAGGGAATGGATTCCGTATTGGCGCAATGGGTGGGGGATAAAAACTACCATTTGGTATCCCACAGCGCGATGACTAATGTTAAACGTAGCGTCAATAAGTCCAAGAACAAAGTGGCAGTGGTGTATGCGGAAGGCGGTATAACGGATACTGAAGGTGACGGCATTGTCGGCACTGAGATGGTCAAAACGCTTAAGCGTGTGCTGAATAACGATGAGGTGAAAGCGGTCGTGTTCCGTGTCAATAGCCCTGGTGGTTCAGCAGATGCCTCCGAACAAATATGGCACGCAATTCAACTGCTTCGTGAGAAAGGTTTGCCGGTAGTGGTATCGATGGGTGATTATGCCGCTTCGGGAGGCTATTATATCTCCTGTGGAGCCGATTATATCTACGCAGAGCCGAACACGATAACCGGTTCGATAGGTATCTTCGGGACTATTCCGGATGTGGGTGCGCTACGTGAGAAAGTGGGCTTGGATATAGACGAGGTGGGTACGAATAAGCACACATCGCTGGCAGGCTCGTTAGCGATGCGTGGCATGACCGCAGAGGAGCGGGCAATGATGCAGAAGATGGTAGAGCGTGGCTATGAACTCTTTACCTCTCGTTGCGCCGAAGGTCGCCATATGCCCCAGTCTGAGATAAAGAAGATTGGTGAGGGGCGTGTGTGGCTCGGTACTGATGCGTTGGAATTAGGGTTAGTGGATAACTTAGGCTCCATAGATGATGCTATTAACAAAGCCGCTCAATTAGCAGGCCTGACCACCGATTTTGCGACTGTTAGTTATCCGGCAAAGAAAGACTCTTTTGAGGAGTTGATGAAACTGTTTGCGGGCGAGATGCCGGAGGAAGAACGGCTCATGATGGAACTGCGTGCACTCTGTTCTAAACCCCGTGTGATGGCTTTGGCACCGGTAGTAGAGGTGTATTAAAGTATATGAAAAACGGCGTGTGGCATAGTATATGGGCGGCACCGATTAGCCTAATCTACCGTCATATAGTATGGTGGCGGAATATGCTTTATGATGAGCATATCTTGCCATCAACACGTGTGCCTGTTCCGACCATCGGCGTGGGTAACCTTGCCGTAGGCGGTACGGGCAAGACGCCGATGATTGAATATTTAGTACGGCTTTTGTCTCCGAGTTATAAAGTGGCGGTTCTCTCGCGCGGTTATGGGCGTAAGACGCGGGGCTTTGTGATGGCGGACCGCAATTCGGATGCTTCCACGATTGGAGATGAGATGATGCAGATGCATTTGAAGTTCCCGGATATTCCCATGGCCGTTTGTGCCAATCGGGTTCAGGGCGTTAAGCAACTGCATTTGATGCATCCCGAGGTGCAATTGGTGCTGTTAGATGATGTTTTTCAGCATCGTTCGATTCATTGCGATATGTATATCTTGCTGACGCCATACGAACGGCTTTATCAGCACGATCATCTATTGCCGTGGGGTAGGCTTCGCGAGCCGGCTTCAGAGGCACTTAGGGCGCAAGTGGTGGTGGTGACCAAATGTCCCGATAGTATGAAACCGATAGATAAGCGCGTGGTTGCCAATCATCTGCGTTTAGCGGCGTTTCAGTCCCTCTTTTTCTCACATATTCGGTATGAACCCGTGAACGTGCCGGACAAACCGTTGGTGGTGACGGGTATCGCCCATGCCGATTACTTATTCGATTACATCCGGTCAAAGGCTCCTGAAGCGGACCAACTTATTTATCCCGACCACCATAATTACTCCAAGAAGGATATCGCTCGTATCGCCGCCACGGCTGAGCATTACGACGCAGTCATTACGACGGAGAAAGATGCTTCCCGTTTTGGTCGTTTGGCGTTGCCGGAGAGCTTGCGTGCTAAGATGGTGTCGCAGGCGATTTATCCGGATTTCAGGGAGGACGAGGCGGAATTTAATCGCAAGATTAAGGCATTTGTCGCCGAACAGATTCGGCATGCAGGTTTATGAAATTGCTGCGACGATTCATATCACCATATCTTTGGCAGGTCGGATGTTCTATATTCTTCAACCTGCTGTCGGCGGTACTGACGCTGTTTTCGTTCTCAACGATTATCCCGATTTTGCGAATATTGTTCGGTATCGTCAAGGCGGACAATGTCTATATCCCCTTGAGGGAAGGGATGTCGTTGAGCCAAATAGGGGATGTGTTGGTCAATAATCTCTATTGGTACCTGCAGGAGCAGATGAGTACCATCGGCCCTGGCTGGGTGCTACTGGAGCTTGGACTCTTTCTGATTGTGGCAACGCTATTGAAATGTGCGGCATCGTATTTCGCAGCTTTCTTTACGATTCCGATTGAGACGGGCGTGCTGCGGGATATGCGACGCCAACTATATAATAAGGTGCTTACCTTACCGGTCGGCTATTTCACGGAGGCGCGCAAAGGGGATATCATGTCGCGGATGACAAATGATGTCTCGCAGGTGGAGGCATCTATCATGGCGTCGCTCAATATGCTTTTTAAAGACCCGATACTGATTATCGTCTATATAGTAGCGCTCTTCATGGTATCGTGGCGACTGACTGTTTTTGTGCTTATTTTGCTGCCGACTATGGGCTATGTGATTGGTTTGGTGGGGCGCAGTTTGAAGCGTCGCTCAACCAAAGGGCAGGAACAAACGGCGGAACTTCTCTCTGAAATAGAAGAAACCTTAGGCGGCTTGCGTATTGTCAAAGCCTTTAATGCCGAGGAAAAACTCAAGGCGCGCTTTGAGGCGCAAAACAATAAAACACGTCGAACCTTTGCCCATATAGCGATGCGGTATAACTTGGCACATCCGGTCTCGGAGTTCTTGGGGACGGCGATGATTGCGGTAGTACTATGGTATGGAGGATCGCTTATCCTGAATGAAAACAGCACCATTGATGCGGCTAATTTCATCTATTACCTCGTTATATTCTACTCGATTATCAATCCCGCTAAAGACTTGACTCGTGCCGCGTACGCTATTCGTCGCGGAACGGCTTCGTTGGAGCGTATTGATAAGATTTTGGATGCCGAGTCGAATATCATGGAGGCAGAGAGTCCGCTACCTATGCCGGATTTTAAGGACATTATTCGATATGAAAACATCTCTTTCGGTTACCAAAAAGAGCGACCTGTTATTCGTCATGTCTCTTTAGAGATACCCAAAGGCGCTACCGTGGCGTTGGTAGGTCAGTCTGGAAGCGGCAAAACAACGTTGGCGGACTTGCTTCCACGGTTCTATGATGTGGATGAGGGGCGAATAACGATTGACGGAGTGGATATACGAGAGGTCAAAACGCATGATTTGCGCGCTATCATGGGCAATGTCAACCAAGAAGCTATACTCTTCAACGACACCTTTTATAATAATATCACTTTCGGCGTTGATACTGCTCGACCTGCCCCCAATGGCATGAGTTGGGAAGAGGCCGTCGTTGAAGCGGCGAAGATTGCCAATGCCCATGACTTTATCATGGCGATGCCGGAGGGATACCAAACGGTTGTCGGTGACCGTGGCTCACGCTTATCCGGCGGACAACGACAGCGCATTTCTATCGCTCGCGCTATCTTGAAGAATCCGGAGATTTTGATTATGGATGAGGCAACTTCCGCGCTTGATACCGAGTCCGAAAAACTCGTTCAAGACTCGCTGGATCACCTGCTCAAGAATAGAACGACCCTTGTTGTCGCTCATAGGTTATCAACAATTCGAAATGCAGACATAATCTATGTGCTGCACGAAGGCGAAATAGTGGAAAAGGGACGCCACGAAGAACTAATGGCCCTAAACGGATACTATCACAAACTGGTAGAAATGCAAAACACAAAATAATATGGTACACGAAGACCCGCTATCCACACCGATGATGAAGCAGTTTCGCGACATCAAACAGCAATACCCGGATGCACTATTACTCTTTCGGTGCGGAGACTTTTATGAGACTTATTGTGAGGATGCCGTCGCGGCAGCCAAGATACTGAATATCACCCTGACACATCGGAACAACAAGTCGGCTGCGCCTATTGAGATGGCGGGCTTCCCTTTTCATGCCTTAGATACCTACCTGCCTAAATTAGTTAGGGCAGGACGTAGGGTGGCTATTTGCGACCAATTGGAGGACCCTAAACTCACCAAGAAACTGGTTAAACGTGGCGTTACCGAATTGGTGACCCCCGGCGTCTCCTATTCCGATACTGCCATCACCAATAAGGAAAATAACTTTGTCAGCTGCGTCTATTATGCGAAGGAGAAGAACTCTGACCGCGTCGGCGCATCTTTCCTCGATATCACGACCGGAGAGTTTTATATCGCCGAAGGACCGGTGATCGCCATTAGCAAACTGATAGCGAATTTTGCACCGAAGGAGGTGCTCTTCTTAAGAGGAAACAGAGACCGCTTTATTGGGGATTTTGGGGACCGGTTCTTTACCTTTGAACTGGATGAGTGGATGATGACGCCGCAGGCAGCAACGGAGCGGCTGGAGAAACAATTCGGGGTGGTGAACCTCAAAGGATTTGGCGTCTCCGATATGCCCAATGGCGTCATTGCCGCGGGAGCTATCCTCCATTATCTTGATATAACACAACATTTGCAGACCGGTAATATCCGTCATTTGGCGCGCATTGAACAGGAGCGTTATGTATGGCTTGACCGCTTCACGATTCGCAACCTCGAGTTGGTGCAGGGCACTACACCCGAGAGCAAGACCCTCCTCGATGTGCTCGACCAAACGGTTTCTCCTATGGGCAACCGCCTTCTGCGACGCTGGATCTCATTCCCGCTGAAAAAGGTACAACCTATCAGAAACAGGCAGTCGGTCGTGGAGTGTTTCTTCAAACACCCCGAGTTGAGGGACAGCCTTCGGGAACAAGTCGAGAAAATTCAAGACTTGGAACGACTTATATCCAAAGTCTCTACCGGACGAATCGGACCGCAAGCATTACGGCAGATAGCTTATGCACTGCAAGCTATTGAGGTGATAAAGGGACTTATCGAGCCCATCCGGTCGAATAATTACCTGGCACAACTCGGTGAGCAACTGAATCCGTGCGTCCAAATACGTGAGCGCATCCTAAAGGAGATTGAACTCAATGCGCCGACTGTGCAGGGCAGACCGGACACAATTGCCCGAGGGGTCAACAAGGACCTGGACGGGTACCGCGACCTGCAAAATAATGCCAGAGGATATCTCATGCAACTGCAGGAGAGAGAAATACAAGCAACCGGCATAAATTCCCTTAAAGTAGGCTATAACTCCGTCTATGGCTACTATTTAGAGGTGCGTAATACCTTCAAGGATAAAGTGCCGCCGGAGTGGATTCGCAAGCAAACACTCGTTAGTGCCGAGCGTTATATCACGCCCGAACTCAAAGAATATGAGGAGAAAATAGCACGTGCCGAGGAGCAGATTGGCGCCTTGGAAAGCCGACTCTATAACGAACTCCTCATCGCCGTCTCTGATTATGTTTCGGCTATTCAGAACGATGCTTCTGTGATTGCACAACTGGATTGTTTACTCTCTTTCGCCGTGACGGCAGCGCGCAATAAATATATCTGCCCGGACATCAATGACTCGCTGGTATTGGATATCCGGCAGGGACGACATCCCGTCATCGAAACCCAAATGGGTTTTGGCGAGCAATATGTCCCAAACGATGTGCTGCTGGATAATAACGGTCAACAAATCATTATTTTAACCGGCCCGAATATGGCAGGTAAATCTGCCTTGCTTCGCCAAACCGCACTCATTGTCTTGATGGCGCAGATTGGCTCTTTTGTGCCCGCCGACTCTGCATCAATCGGGGTGGTCGATAAGATATTCACGCGCGTTGGTGCATCGGACAATATTTCCCTTGGCGAATCTACTTTCATGGTCGAGATGAATGAGGCTTCATCCATTCTTAATAACTTGTCCGAGAGGTCATTAGTGCTCTTCGACGAGTTGGGACGAGGTACTTCAACCTATGACGGTATATCCATCGCTTGGGCAATCGTGGAATTTATTCACGAGCACCCTGGACACGCCAAAACTCTTTTCGCAACGCATTACCACGAACTCAATGAGATGGAAGCTTCCTTCACCCGAATCAGAAACTACAATGTCTCTGTCAAAGAGGTGGACGGCAAAGTAATCTTTTTGCGCAAACTCATCCGCGGCGGGTCGGAGCATAGTTTTGGTATTCATGTGGCTAAACTGGCTGGCATGCCGCCTTCTATTGTGGCGCGCGCCAATGAGGTGCTGAAGGAATTGGAGGGCTCTTCCCCTGACCGCCATGAGAATTTGCAACATACGGCTTCGCTTTCCAAAGCCGGTGCTACCAGGGAAGGTATGCAACTATCTTTCTTCCAACTCGATGACCCTGTCTTGGAACAAATACGGGATGAGGTGACCAAAATGGACATCAATGCCTTGACGCCCCTTGAAGCCCTCAATAAATTAGCGGAAATAAAGAAATTAGTCGGGAAATAAGAACTCTTGGTATCCCGGTATCCCGGTAACGCTAATACACAACTTAATGGGACCCTGCCTCTGCGGTTATTGCAAATCAACCCTCACTTTGAAATTAATCCTTCGCCCTGTCAGATACTCAGGGCTCGCCCATTGATTGCCGTCAGCATCCGTTGCCCAGAAATAGCCATTGACATTGTTCCACCCTACAAGGTTGAAGCACTCCAATTGCAGCGACCACTGCTTAACATGTTTAGCACTGGCTGCGCGCATGAACTTAGCCGTTTTGCGGTTGAAGGACCAAGTCGCACCTATATCAATCCGTCGATAGGGTGACATCCTGCCTTGCGCCAAAATATTACGCGGGGCAGAGAAGGGGAGCCCGTCTGACCAGATAAACTTTATATGGAACAGCAATTGCGGCAGCTTCGGAAAATAATCTTGGAAAAGCATCGAGAATGCGTACCGCTGCTCGTTGGGGCTATGAAACCAGCCCGCTTCGGGGTGGTCTAATAGTTTTTGGCGGGCGGACATTACCCCGAAATTGATCCAACTATCCGCACCCGGAACAAGTTCCCCATAGAGTTTCAGGTCCAAACCGGCTGCATAACCGATGGCGTCATTCTTACCCGAATAGCGCACACGAACATTATCAACCGTATAACTGACCAGCCGGTCCATATACTTGCCGTATGCTTCAGCGGTAAACTTAAATGGACGTCCCCAGGCACGGAAATAGTAATCCGCTCCGAAAACCAAATGTACCGACCTCGGGGCTTTGAGTTTATTGTTCAGTGTCACGCGCGTCACACCCTCCGTCGTGAGCGTATCGCGCACCTCTTTATAGAACGGAGCTTGGTAATAGAGACCCGTGGCAATACGGAAATTGACATCCCGCTTCCACCCGGGTTGAAGAGTCACAGACGCTCTGGGGGAGGGGAGAACCTCATTGGTGAAAGACCACCAGTTGAGCCGGCCGCCTATCGTGAAAATGACCTTGCACTGCGCGGTTTGCCAATTATGCGTGTTCTCTATATAAGCTTGCAGTCTGCCGGAAGTCATGTCTGTCTCTCCGCGCATCGCATAGTAGAGATTCATCTCCCGCTCCTTATTGGGCATCGAGTAGCCTGCTGAATCGCGCCACTCCCACTCGCTGATACGGTCGGAGATAAGCGTAACTTGCCCGCTGATACCCCAACTGAGCTCATTCCTGCCGCGTGTCCATGAACCATGATGAGAAAGGGTGATTACCCCCGCTTGCAGGAGATTACGCGCATGCTCGTGGTAGGTACCTGTTCCTAATACCGTACTACCGCTGCTCTCTCCGCCGCTCGGGCTGCTCATGCCGTTATTGATACTGCTATTGACATCAGCGCCACCGGAGGACAGCACGTAATCGCCGGTTATATCAAAGGTCTCCCTTTCGTTGGTATAAAAACCCGAAAGGTCAAAACCCAATTCAATTTCTTTGTTAATCTGTCCGTAGGCGCTCAGTGCCCCGAAAGCGGTAATGAAACGGTCCTTCTCCTGCCCTTCATACCAGATATTCAGGGTCTTACTGTCCGTCGTTCCACCGAAAGATTCGCTTAACTCGTCCGGCACAAATTGGTAATCATTGAGACTGAAGTTCCCCAAAAATGACATTCTCCAGGGGTGCACTTTGTCCTTATTGACGCGCCAGTTCAAATAGGTTTGATAGTCAACATAGTTAGGTTTATAATTGCCTTGCGTGTTCAGACCTCCAAGCATGTACTGGCTTGTCTTATAGCGTATTCCGTGCATCTGACTGAACACCGAATCGCCATGCCCGACATAGGCGCTTGCCCCTAATAAACTAAGGCTCAGAGAAGACTCAAACTTGGTGGGGGTCTTGTACCGTATATCTAACACGGAAGCCATTTTGTCGCCATACCGTGCGTCAAAACCGCCGGCACTGAACAATACATTATCCACCATTTCGGGATTAACAAAGCTCAGTCCCTCTTGTTGTCCGTTGCGAATCAAAATCGGACGGTGTACCTCTATACCGTTGACATACACCTCGTTCTCGTCAAAGGACCCGCCGCGTACATTATATTGACTGGAGAGCTCGTTGTTTTGATTGACACCGCTGAAAGTGATGAGGATACTTTCGATAGAACCGCCTGTCGCGTCAGGCATCACGCGGGCAACATCGGCTTGAATATGGTCCATCTGTCCTTGCTGGTGCCTGATACCGACTACTTCCACTTCCTCCAAAACCTGCTCGTCCGTGGCTAATTCTACATTGATATTCAGCACATCTTGCTTTGCACCGTTATGCATGCTTTTGGATAAATCGGCGGCTGGATCATGCACTTTGACGGGCTGCTTAACGGTTTGATAACCAAGCATCGAAAATACGACCGTGAAGGAGTCCAAATCGTGAATCATCAAGTCGTAGTACCCGTTGCGGTTGGTCGATGTGCCTATTGGGGAGGCATCGCTGACGGTTTCTTCGATATACACTTCCGCGAATTCGATACCTCTGTTGTCGGAATCGACCACGTACCCATATACGCGCATACTATCAGCATAGGAGTAAAGCACCCCTATGCTGAATAGAATGGTCAATGCGATATATTTGAGTCTCTGCATTCTTTGATAGAACACCTGGCATCCTGGTCACCCGGTCTCCTGACAATTACTCAAACAGTTTCTTGGCCTCTTCAATCCCCTTGCGGATTTTATCCTCTAAGGTCTCGGGCTCCTTGAAATAGCGGTTGTACAGACCTTCGAAACCGGCACCGTGACGTGCTTCGTCTTTTGCCATCTCATGAACAGTATCGTGGATAGCATCAAGGTCAAGGGATTTGGCTTTCTTGGCAATGCGCAACTTGTCTTCGCATGCACCTTGCTCTGCCAACATCCGTTTATATACATTGGTCTTGGTGTCCCAAACTACTTCGCCTAACAACTCAGCAAACTTGGCAGCATGCTCTGCCTCCTCGAAGGCGTAACGCTTGAAGGCTTCTGCTATCTCGGGATAACCCTCACGCTCGGCTTGACGCGACATGGCTAAGTATTGACCTACTTCCGAGCACTCGCCGTGGAAATGGGAACGAAGACCTTCCAATATCTCCTCGTCTTTGCAGTCCTTGGCAACGCCGACTACATGCTCGCAAGCCCAGGTGAGACCTTTGCTCTCATCGACTTCTTTCCATGTCACGATTTGTTTGCACTGGGGGCAACGCTCGGGAGCAGCTTCCCCTTCAAAAACATAGCCGCAAATAGGGCACATAAATTTCTTCTTCATAGGATAAAAAATTTTATTGGTTAAATTTGCTACAAAAGTATAACTTTTTTTGGAGATATGCAAAAATTTTTGTACTTTTGCGCCAAAAAATAGGTTTTTATAACGGATAACCATGTCGCATATAGTGGATAATGATATATTGATTCCGGAGATTCGCGCTATCCTCTTGGAGGGCAGGGATGTACGTTTTACGCCTTCGGGAGTATCAATGCGCCCGTTTATTGAGGGGGGAAAGGACGCGGTTATTCTCCGCCATATGCCGTCTGTTAGGGTAGGGGATATCTGCCTCTGCGATCTTGGTACACGATATGTTCTCCACCGTGTCATTGCCGTCACACCTGACCCCTCATCCCTAACCGCTCACCCCTCTCTCATAACCCTCCAGGGCGACGGCATCCTTTTGGCAACCGAGCAATGCCTCGCTTCGGATGTCATTGGGACGGTAATTCGTATAGAGAATCCCCGAGGACGTCGCAAACCGCTTACGCGTGGTCGATTATGGTTTTACCTGCGTCCCCTCCGAAGATATTTATTGAAAATATATCGACATGTTATAAAATTATAAATCTTGGCGTCCTGGTATCCTGGCATCGCGGATCTCCCTTGGCTACCGCCGCCACGGCAGCTGCCTAGACGCAGGACCTGCCGCCACGGCAGCTGGTCCCCCGACAAAAAAACATAAACAACAATGAAAACTATCCCCGGTTTCAAGCTTCGCAAGCTTGGTAATGAATTTATTCTTGTGGGCGAGTCTATTGACCTCGTCAATTTCAATAAAATGCTGACTCTTAACGAGACGGCTGCTTACCTTTGGCGCCGTGCTTCAGAGGACCCGAATAAGGACTTTGACGCTGAACAGATGGCGCAATGGCTCATGGAGGAGTATCAAATAGACGAAAATACCCCGCTTCCCTATGAGCAAGCGCTCAATGATGCCGGTAAAACCATCAGCCAATGGCTTGACGCCGGCATTGTAACGGAATAAGCACATCCTGTGCGCTATTTGCATGGCATTGCATTGTATTGCGATTTTTCCCTATTAATCAATCGCCCCTTCAGCGCACCATTATTATAATTTCCGATTTTACTCCTATAACTTCGGATATCTTCTTCCCCCCCCCTCCCATTACATTTTAGTCTTGACTCCTTATTCCTTACTCCTTACTCCCTATAATCATCGAAAGTCAATCGAAAGTCAAACGTAATCCACAGCACGGATCAGGCTACTATCCGTTATAAATGCTAATTCTTTGCAATATCTAAGTAGCAAATTTTAAGGTTGACCGAAAATATTAACTATAAATACACCCCAAAAAGGTGTGTTTTTTTAAGATTGTGTGCCCATATATTGGGAAAAAGCACCAAAAATTTGCACAATTTGAAATATTGTCGTAATTTTGTAGCGTCCAAAAAGCGGGCTCTTGTTAAATAGAAGTTGCAAAATGCTCGTACTGAAACGAATAATTAGAGAAATATAAGGACAAAAAGATATGTCGCAACAGGAAGCCATAAAATTATTTGATAGCAAACGGATACGCACTGTTTGGGATGAAGACCAAGAAAAATGGTTCTTTTCAATAGTAGATGTCATTGCCGTACTTACGGAGAGTGCAAATCCACGTACTTATTGGAAGGTTCTGAAAAATCGGCTTGCGAAAGAGGGAAATGAGTCGGTTACAAATTGTAACCAACTGAAATTGCAGGCTGCGGATGGTAAAAAATATCTTACAGATGTAGCGGATACAGAGCAAATATTGCGATTGATACAATCTGTTCCGTCCAAGAAAGCAGAGCCGTTCAAGTTGTGGTTAGCCCGTGTGGGACAAGAGCGCTTGAACCAACTGCAAGATCCGGAGTTGAGTATTCAGCAAGCGTTGCGCGATTATAAACGCCTCGGTTATTCGGATAACTGGATTAACCAACGCCTCAAGAGTATAGAGATTCGCAAGGACTTAACCGACCAGTGGGATCAACATGGGGTGCAGGAAGGACAACAATATGCTACACTAACGGATATTATTTATCAGGCATGGTCTGGCAAGACAGCACGCGAGTATAAGAAGTTTAAGGGGTTGAAGAAAGAGAACTTGCGAGATAACATGACTAATGAGGAATTGGTGCTGAATATGTTAGCTGAACTTTCTGCAACGAGTATCACTCGCGCCAAGAATCCGGAAACGTTGGAGGAAAATAAACAATGCGCTAAAGAAGGTGGAGATGTGGCACGCGTGGCACGCGAAGAGTTGGAGGCTAAAACGGGTAGAAATGTAGTGAGTCCGTTGAGTGCGAAACGTTTCTTTGAGGCACAGCAACCGAAATTAAATTTGCCGGAAGGCGAGAATGATAAAGAAAAATAACAGACAACATAGCAAACTTAAGTACAAAAAAGTTACAATGTTAGAACTGATTAAATATAACAAGACTGATTTTATCAGAGGTATCCAAACATTTTGGAGACAGTGTCGCCAAAAACTTTCCAAATTATCACCCAGCGTGTGACTAATTAACACAAAAAGGTCTCATATATATAGAAAATTTAAGAAATTGAAGATATGGATGCACAGAGCATTGTAACATATAAATCAACGTTTGACAGTATCATGCATGAGATATTGGCGGATGATGGTTCTACAATGGAAGTATGGTACGCCCGCGAGTTGCAAAGCGTGTGCGGTTATAGCCGTTGGGAGAACTTTTCTGTAGCAATCGAGCGTGCTAAACAATCATGTAAGTCGCAGAATATCAATATTGACGACCATTTTCGTGACGTCACGAAAATGGTCTCTCTTGGAAGTGGCTCTGAACGTGAAATTAACGATGTCCTTCTTACCCGGTATGCTTGTTATCTCATTGCGCAGAATGGTGACCCGAAGAAGGAAGAGATTGCTTTCGCACAGAGTTATTTTGCCGTGCAGACACGTAGGGCAGAGTTGATAGCGGAGCGCTTGCAACTACAACAGCGGTTGGAGAAACGGGAAGAGTTGCGGGCTTCGGAAAAGCGTCTGTCGCAGAATATTTACGAGCGAGGAGTGGACGATAAGGGGTTCGGGAGAATTCGCTCGAAAGGCGACGCTGCGTTGTTTGGCGGTGTAACGACAGACCAGATGAAAAAACGCTTGGGCGTGAAAAGCGGTGCTTTGGCAGATCATCTTCCACAAGTGACAATCGCTGCCAAGAACCTTGCAACTGAGATGACGAACTATAATGTGGAGGCAAAGAACCTTTACGGAGAGCCGTCTATTACAACGGAACATGTGCAAAATAATCGCACGGTACGGAATATGTTGGGTGAGCGAGGTATCCGACCTGAGGAGTTGCCCGCGGCTGAAGATATAAAGAAGGTGGAGCGCCGCGTTGCGAAAGAAGAAAAAGCATTAGGAGAATCTCAAAAACTCCCCAAGAATAAATAAGAACAAAAAAGTATGCAAGATAATAAGGAAAATATACAACAATTAGCTCAGCGATGGAATCAGTTATTTTATCAATACTATCCGTACATAGCTGATTCTTTGCAGATTGAAAAAAGTGCGACAGCGTCGCACCAATTGGGTTATTTGCATTGCAATGTGATTTGTAAGCACTTATCAATTACAATTGCCGGATAAGTCTACGCTTGAGCGTTTTCTAACTAATCAAACAGAAAAGTGTTAATAACAATATAAGAACATTAAGGATAAAAAAGAATATATGGCGCAAGCTACCGACATGGAGAAATATAGCAATGATAACTCGATTGTAGTTTACCGCTCTGAAGATAATGCGGTGCAGTTGGATGTGCAGTTGTCCGGCGAAACGGTATGGCTGACAACGGCACAAATGGCATTTTTGTTTGGGAAAGAAGAATCTACAATACGCAGGCATATAATAAATGTTTTCACAGAAGGAGAGCTGGTGCGAGAGAATAACGTGCGTTTTTTACACGTTAATGGAGTAAAGAAACCTGTGCCATTTTATAACCTGGATGTTATTATCTCTGTGGGCTATCGGGTCAAGAGCAAACGAGGCACCCAATTCCGCCAATGGGCGAACAGGGTACTGAAAGATTATCTGCTTCGGGGCTACGCCATCAATCCGCATATGCGCTATATGGAACAGCGCATTGATGCCAAGTTGCAGGAACATACCGAGCAGATACACGAGCTGCAAGATAAAGTGGATTTCTTCATCCGCACCTCGCTGCCGCCGAGAGAGGGAGTCTTTGTGGACGGACAGATATATGATGCGTTTGAGTTCATAGAGCGGTTGATCAAGTCCGCACAAAAATCAATACTGCTGATAGATAATTATGTAGATGAGGCGGTTCTGACGATGATGAGCGAGAAGCAAAAAGGTGTGGCAGTGGAGATTTATACGAAAGAGATAAATAACGCCATGCAACTGGCAGAAAAACATTTTAATACACAGTATGGCGGTTTGTCGCTGCATACAGCGCAGGCTTGCCATGACCGCTTCTTGATTATAGATGATAAAACAATTTATCTGATCGGTGCGTCACTGAAGGACGCAGGCAAACGCCTCTTCGCCTTCACGCAGATGAATTCCGAACAGATAACCACAATAAAAGAAAGATTATAAGAACAAAAACGATTGATAAATATAATATAAAAACTATGAAAAAGATGAGTTTTAAAAGTATATTCAATTGGCTTTACGGTGCCACGCTCGACCGAGCGATGTCAGTACAACAACCAACGAATATCCAACGTATATCTAACTTATCTCCAACGGTTAGACCGATTTTACCCTTACTGGTTACCTTGGTGATGCTGACGTTAGGTGTTGGAAATGCTTGGGGAGCAACGGTGACATATAATGCCACTAATTCAAGTTTTAGTGATAAAGATGCTACTCCCTATGTAATAACGCAAGATAGTGTTGATTTTAAATTATATATTCCGAATTGGTATAATAACGGGAATAACGGCCATTTCTATGTGTGGAATAGCAATAATGATGCAAATGTTAAATGGACACCTAATACGGGATTCTCAATCGCAGTAACAGGAATCTCTTTTTATGGCAGAAATGCATATACCACCTGGGGATTATCGAAGTTTAATGGAAAATCGTACATAAAATCCTATTCTTCTGCGAGTTGCAGTTATAACACTGCGTATAAGATAGGGGAAAATAGGGATGAATATACTGCAAACTTTACTACATCTAATACAACAGTCTTTCCAGGTGGAGTTGCTTTAGGTAATAACGATTACTTTAATGTTTATTCTCGAAATAATAAAGACAAAGTGACGGATGAAGGTAATAGTGTGCATGAGTACACGTTTGATTACGTGACAATTACCTATATGGTAACTCCTCCGGCTCCGACATTGATTAATGGTAGTGTAGTAACATGTCCCCGGTATATAGAAGGCCGTTCAAATAACACGGTGACCCTAACAGACTACTTCAAACCTTTCCATGAGGGAGATGACGTTTCGATGTCATACGAGGTAAAGAAGAAAAATAGTAGTGGAGAGTATGTGACGATTAATTCGGAATATACGATCACAAGCGATGTATTCAAAACCACTTATATCGGGGAGTACCAAATACGGGCAAAATCTAACGCAACAGGAGCTTTTGTGGTTTCGGGTTGGTCAGAGCCTATAGTGGTTACAATTGAAGAGGTGCAAGCATTAACTGTATCTGTAGGTTCTCAAGAATTATACGTTGATGGTACAACCACGATGACTATTACTGAACAGCTCAACACAACAAACCCAGTAGTATTCGACTATGACGAAAATTTCTTTGATTATAATTCGAGTACCGGAGCTTTGACAATCAAGAATGATGAGAATGACAGTTTTAACACGATAGAGAAATCTATCCATATCACCCAAGAATCAGATGGCGAGTTTGCGGCTGTGGATATGTATAAAACTTTTAAAATCAAGAAGTATGCAAACGCTCTTACGAGTTCCACAGGAAGTTGGACTAATGACCTACTTTTATACGAAGAGGTAAATCTTTTCTCAAACAATACAGGGGCTCCATTGACGGTGACGCGTACAAGCGGGGATGCCGATGTAACGACTTATGATGCTGTGAATAAGAAGATTGTGGCTAATTTCCGTGAGGGTACAGCCACTTGGACTGTGTCACAGGCAGAGGATTACAAATATCAGGCTGCTACACCGCAGACTTTGACAGTGACGGTGGGGACATTGCCGAGTCCGGGATGTATGCTATTAGAAAATCAAAGTGATACTGAGCATGGTATGTATGGCAATACGTATCATGAGCACACTTGGGATGCAGAACATGCGGCTGGTGTTGTAAGTTTTGAAATTTCTAAAAATCCGGCTGGAATAAACCAAGGATATAAAGTGCAGCAGTATCTTGATAATGATGGAGATGGAAATTGGACATGGGAGGATGTGACGGATTATAAGAATGATCATTCAACCTCGTGGGGAGATTGGAAATCAGAGACATTAAATGTAAATGCCAAAGGAATCCGCTTCATGATGAAAGGTTCTGTGGATAACTATGTTAGAAACGTAAGTGTAACTCGCAAGGCGTACGTTGATACTAAAAATACAAGTGGCGCAACTATTACCTCATTGACCATGCCGAGCAGAACGATTTCGGGCGCAGCGACGACAGCGACATTCTATGTGGACTATAGTACCTGTGCGGACGAAATCAAAGTTGCCAGCGACAATGCGCATATAACCGTAAGCGATGCTTCGTTTGCAAGCACAACTGCCGGAAGAAAAGCTATCACACTGACCTACAACAGCGATGTTGCGGAAGATATTGCAGCAACTGTTACTATTTATACGCCGTATGAGCATAAGACGCTGACGGTGAATGCAGAGACTGTAAGTAAACTGAGTACTGAGCTGCGTTGGAAAGAGGGTGTTAGTACTACTTATTCTGTAGACCATGCCAATATGGCAGCAACGGATTTGTTTGAGGTGCGCGATGCAAATGGAAATGTAGTACCGGGAGCAGTGATTACTTTAAGTAAGAACGAAACTAGTGCAATAGATATTGTCAGTGATGACAAAGTCGTAGATTTTAAATGTGGCGGTTCTGCAACTATCACGGCTCATTATGCAGGAGATAACACTACTTATCAGGCTGCTTCAGATTTAGAACAGGCTATTACGATAACCCGTCTTGCTGATGTGATTAGTTTTAATGACGCGAAGGCTTCTATGGTAGTAGGCGAGGAATTGGATATTACCGGATGGGTATCTGCTTTATCAGAAAGTTCCATAACGGTATCCCCATTGACATCAAGCTATCTTGTTTTGGAAGGAAATACTTTGCGAGCAGTAGGTAAAGGACAAGGAAAACTTCAGGCAGTATCAGCAGGTAACTGCACGTATAATTCAGGTACTAAAACTTTGGATATTTTAGTTCGTAATCCGAATGATCCATGTAAACATCCGTTGTTATATAATTCGGGTACTCTATCTGTTGGAAATAATGGTGGTGATAATAATAAGATACTGCCAATAGATGATGGACCGCAAGATACACTTACTTTCAAAGTGTGGAAGTATTCAGGATTAACTACGGGTAATAGCCCCAAGGTTACGTTCCTTGATGCCAATGGTGGTGAAATAGCGTCAGAGGAGTTTAGTGGTTTGTCCACTTCTGAGCCCACTAACCCTAATGTTATTATTGATCTTAAGAATAACAAATACCATGGAACAAAAAAACTAAAATTCTCAGCCCCGTCTACTTTTAATCAGTACTTCGGAGAAATTAAGGTTTCCCAGCAAACTTATCTCACAGCAAGTACGACATCTGTGACGATGAGTACCGTGAAGGCTTGTGTGCAGGCAACAGGACAGTTCAATATATCATATTCTGACTTGTCTCGTCTCCAGTTGTCACAGACCAATGAGAACTTTACTTATGAAGTTTGGCAGGGAGATACTAAATTAAACGGATTTAGCAATGATTGCGGTGACTACGGCACTTATACTGTTAAGTTCTTCTATACTCCGCAGACGGTAGGCGATTACTCCAACACGGTCACTATTTCTGCTTCAGGAAAAGAGCAAGTGATCACATTGAGCGGAACGGCTAATGCACCTGAGCGCGAAATTGTATGGAATATTCCAACTGGTAATACAATTTCTGCAACACAATCGGTTGATTTGACCGCTTATGCTCAGACCGGTTGCGAAAGTCCTGCTGGTAGTGTATATTATACTTATTCACCGGCTGTTGATGGTGCCGCTACGATTGATGGTGCAAGAATCACATTCAATAAGGCTGCAACAATAACGGTTACAGCACATACCGTAACTTCTGATATGTATGAAGATGCAACAGCTGTTGATAAGGTATGGACAGTTGGAAAAGTAGGCACACAAATGAAAACGTTGCCGACCATTACCTCCACGATTACTTATGGTGATAACTCCTCTGTTGTAACTCATAATAATACATTTACTGCAGTAAGCGTGTTGGATAATACGCATGAGGTTGCAGGATCGATAGCTTACGTCAGTCCGACTAATTTTACTGCGGCTGGAGAAATGAACTTGATTTTTACCTTTACTCCTACGATAGAGTGGGATGTATATGAGCCTATTCAGTTCACCGTTCCTGTAACTGTACTACAAAAGACATCGGTTGCTACCCCTTCTGCGGCAAATATAGTTTATGGCCAGAAAGTGAGTGAGTCCGAGCTGTCCAACAGCGGTACAGAAGGAACGTGGACATGGAATACCGAAAACAATGAAGCGGTCTTGGATGCCGGCACACACGAAGATTTGGCAGTACATTTCACCCCGACGAGCAGCAACTACACCGAGCTGGATGGCACGGTAAGCCTGACGGTACTCAAAGCGGAGGCAGATGCTACGCCTGCTGTCGCGGCTATCACTTACGGACAGAAAGTAAGCGAGGCTGCGTTGACCAACGCCGGCGCAACAGACGGCGCTTGGGCACTGGTCGGCGTTAATGCGGACGAAGTGAAAGATGCCGGTTCGTATGAACTGGATGTACATTTCACCCCGACGAGCGGCAACTACAACGAGAAAGATGCTGTGGTAACGCTGACGGTGAACAAGGCTGCTTCGGAGGCTACTCCTTCCGCTCCGGCTATCGTAGCCGGGCAGAAAGTGAGTGAGTCTGCGCTGACGAACAGCGGAACTGCCGGTACATGGGCTTGGGATGCAGAAGTAGCCAATATCACCCCCGCTGCCGGAATATACAACTATACCGTACATTTCACCCCGGAGAATGCCAACTATACCGAGTTGACAACCACGGTACAGCTTCAGGTCAATGTGCCTGTATATAACTTCACGAATGCCAAAGGCGACGGCAATTGGGATGACCCCTCTAACTGGGAAGGTGGCAGTGTGCCGGATAACAATTTGGATGTTATTATTAGCGGCAACTTGACAATTAACGATAGCAGAACAATTGGAGATTTAACCATTGAGGATGGCGCTTCTGTTCAGGTTGTTGTGAGCGGAAATCTGACTGTGACCGGCGCCTCAGAAGTCCGTGACGGCTATGGTGACCTCGTTATTGCGAATGGCGGTGAGGTCAATGTCACCGGTACGCTCAACGTGCATGATTTAGTGATTGCATCTAAATCTTGCACGGATGGCACCAGCATCAGCGGTCAGTTAACAGGTGAAAGCAATATAACCAATGTAGATGGCGATGTTTATATTGATATAACGCTTGTGGAGGGTGCTTTGGACGACTCGCAATGGTATGGATTTACTGTGCCGTTTGAAGTCGATGCCGAGCACGGCGTCTATCGTTATGAGAATGGTAATGTAGTAGGACCGCTGACATGGGGTAACCAATATGATATTGCTAATTATGATAGTAATAAGCGCTACAATACCGGCAAGGGCTGGCAGTACTATCGCGGAACACTCAACCCGGGTGAGTTCTACTATATCACGCTTGATGGCACCTATAACGTCTATCGCTTTAAAAAGAAAGCAAGCTCCGCTATCTCTTCCGGTAACACCAAGAGCCTTAACCTTTATGGCGCAAATCCGGCGAGCAAAGATGCTAACTGGAACCCGGTAGGAAATCCGACACTAACCTATACTATAACTGATTATAACGGCTATGTCCAGATATACCAAAATGGTCAATCTGCCTATAAAGCTGTACCCGCTTCTGAAGCAGCCTTTGTCGTCGGATGTCCGTTCTTCATCCAAGCAGCAGAAGCCGGAACTTTGACACTCAATGAAGGTACGAAAAATCAATTGTATGCGCCCGCTCGTGGCGAGGAGAAAGCCTTTAATATCTCGATGCAAGCAGAGACAGGCGGCTATGCCGATAATATCTACCTAAATACCTCTGACGAGGCAGATGGTACCTATCGCGTCGGGCATGACTTACTAAAGGCCGGTACGTCCAAATTAGTACCTCAACTCTGGATTGCTCAAGGCGAGGACAAATTATGCGTTAATGAGGCTGAACTGAACAATAATAACGCCTATGCTACTCTCGGTCTCTATGCACCGACAACCGGTAACTATGTGCTCGATATAGTTGATGCACCTCAAGATGCTACCCTCTATCTGACCTATGACGGCACCGTGATTTGGAACCTCAGCGAATCAGCATATACCCTCTCACTGATGAAAGGCACAACCTCCAATTATGGTCTGCAACTCGTGCGCGAAGCGCGCAATACCGCGACCGGTGTAGAGCAAGTCGGTAGTGAGACCCAACTGCAAAAGTTTGTCCATAACGGCGTCCTCTATATCAATAAAGATGGCGTATTATACGACGCTATGGGCAAAAAAGTAAAATAAATTGCGCTTTTATTTGGATATATCATTAAAAAGTATTAACTTTGCACCTTGGAATGACAATAACTTGTAATTCGATAATGAAGAAAACTTATACTATACCGCAAATAGAGCCCCTTGTTCTCTATGATTGGGGTGGAATTATGAAGGGGAATCTCAGTGCTACTATTGAGCCAGGTGGTGGTGCTCCCGGGCGTATCAGCAGCGGAGAGGTCGGTCCTGCTGGGTTGTAAGACCATTGTGAGAATGTTATAGAGACAGCTAAAAGAATAACTACAAAATTCTAAAAGTGCGTGTTTTTTCACAAAATACGCACTTTTGCATATATTAAATATATGTTGTGTTGAATTTGTTGCAAATTATTACAAACAATGAGATAATATCGTGACTTTTGAGTAATTTGATAAATAGATTTGAGTAAATAGAGTATAAGATTTGAGTAAATAGAATGTGAGATTTGAGTAAATAGAGTGTAAGATTTGAGTAAATATTCGTGCAAAATTGAGTAAAAAGTAAAAAAGATTTGAGTAAATTTGCATATGTCAAATAAATGTCGTACTTTTGCAGCAAAAATTGAATAAGAAATGAAGATTATTCGCAAGGAACATGATGTATTGCTATCTCGTTTAAATGAACCAAGGTCTGTCATTCAGGTGATAGTCGGTCCACGACAGATAGGTAAGACTACTATGGTCGAGCAAGTTATGGAAAAAGTGGGAGTCCCCTATAGTTTTCTAACTGCTGATAACTATGCTCCACAAAGTGGCTGGATTGCTCAGATATGGCAACGTGAACGCATGACGATGTCCGTACTTGGCGAAACGGAGAGGGTATTGGTTATTGATGAAATTCAAAAGATTCCCAATTGGAGCGAACAAGTCAAGAAGGAATGGGATGCGGATACCCGGAATGCAGTCAATATCAAAGTTGTATTGCTTGGAAGCTCACGCATGATGATTATGAGCGGTTTAACGGAAAGTCTGGCGGGTCGCTTTGAATTGATTCGGATGTCGCATTGGTCGTTTACAGAGATGAAAGAGGCTTTTGATTGGAATCTCCAAACATATATTTATTTTGGAGGTTACCCGGGAGCAGCCAATTACATTTCCAATGAACTGCGGTGGCGACAATATGTGCGAGATGCCATTGCAGAACCCAGTGTGACCAAGGATGTGTTGGAAACCAGTCGAGTGTATAAACCTGCTTTGCTGAAACAACTGTTTGAATTAGGTTGTAGCTATTCAGGAGAAATTTTATCATATACTAAAATCTTGGGACAGTTGCAAGATGCCGGAAATGTGACTACATTAACTGCGTATATGGAACTTCTTCAGCAAGGAAATCTTGTAGCAGGATTACAGAAATTTGCAGTAGATAGTGCCCGCAAACGCAATAGCGTACCTAAATTTCAGGTCTTTAATAATGCTCTTCTTAATACATGTCGCAGAAACTCTTTTTCTGCAATTATTTCTGACCCTCTTTTATGGGGGCATCAAGTCGAGTCTGCGGTGGGAGCCTATCTCTTGAACGAGTCTGAAAAAGAAGATATGCAGGTGTATTATTGGCGCGATAAGGATAGTGAAGTCGATTTTGTGCTGCAACGTGGTTTGGATATAGTCGGGATAGAGGTGAAAAGCAATGGTGAACCATGGACAAAGGGTCTTGACGATTTTGACAGACGATATAATCCTCATCAGGTAATAGTCGTGGGAGAGGCAGGCTTAAATTTAGAGGTATTCCTCGAGATGAATTTGAATACTCTCTTTGAATGAGGTGAGAGAATATGCTTGGATTATCTTCTTTTTGACGAAAAAACGCACTTTTTTTTGGAAAAGTGCATTTTTTTTTGTATCTTTGCGGGCTGTATGGGTGGAAACCATCAGCGGCATAATTTATGGCGGAACAAGAACTGATATTTCAAGCATTCGGGTCGGGCAGTAGCGGTAATAGTTACTATCTCGGTACACATGAGAAAGGCATTTTGATTGATGCCGGAATCTCGGCGCGTACTATCCAAAAGGATTTGAAAGCGATAGGCTTGGATTTTAAGAATATCCTTGCTGTGCTTGTGACCCATGATCATGCCGACCATATCCGCGCCGTGGGTACATTAGGCGAACGTGTGCATATCCCTATTTATACAACGCCTGAGATTCACGGAGGCATAGACCGTAACTACGGTCTCAAAGAGAAATTAAGAACCTCCCGCCGGTATTTCGAGAAAGGTAAGGAATGGCAATTGGATGACTTCACGATTAACACCTACGGTATCAGTCATGACTCCACGGATTGCTTGGGCTATGTGATTGACGCCTATGGACAGCGTTTCATGATTGCTACAGACTGCGGTTGCCCCAATGAGCAAATGGAGGCTGCTATTCGTACAGCCAATCATATTGTGATAGAAGCTAACCATGATGAGATGATGCTCCTCAACGGTCCTTATCCGACCTATCTCAAAGAGCGTATTCTGTCGGATAGAGGTCACCAGTCTAACGAAACCTGCGGCGAACTGTTGGAGCGTAACTGGCATGACGGAATCCGTAATATATGGCTCTGCCACTTATCGCAGGAAAATAATGACCCGCAAGTGGCCTATAATACAGTTTCCGAACATTTGCTGGAAATCGGTATCATGCCCCGCGAAGATGTGTATCTGAAGGTTCTTGACCGCCTTAACCCCAGTCCGTTATATACTTTAAATAATACTATATGCAGAGACGTTTAGTTATTATCCCGACCTACAATGAGAAGGAAAATATAGAAGCTATCATCCGTGCAGTGTTCGGCCTGCCGGTGGCATTTGATATCCTCATTATCGATGATGGTTCCCCCGACGGGACCGCCGGAATCGTGAAAGGCTTGATGCAGAAAGAGTTTAATGACCGTCTCTTTATCGTAGAGCGTAGCGGTAAACAAGGACTCGGCACTGCCTATATATGCGGTTTCAAATGGGGACTTGAGCATGGCTATGACTATATCTTTGAGATGGATGCAGATTTCAGTCACAACCCCAATGACCTGCCTAAACTCTATGACCGCTTGGCTAATCAAGGTGCGGATGTGGCTATCGGTAGTCGCTATGTGACCGGTGTTAATGTCGTTAACTGGCCCATGGGGCGCGTCTTGATGTCCTATTTTGCATCGAAGTACGTGCGTTTTGTTACGGGCATGCCCGTGCATGACACCACTGCCGGTTTCGTAGGCTATAAACGAAAGGTGTTAGAGACCATTGAATTAGATAAAATACGGTTCAAAGGATATGCTTTCCAAATAGAGATGAAGTTCACCGCTTATAAGTGCGGTTTCCAAATACAGGAAGAGCCCATTGTCTTTGTGAACCGCGTGTTGGGAACCTCCAAAATGAGCGGCGGCATATTCTCGGAAGCACTCTTCGGCGTGATTCGGCTGAAAGTGTCAAGTTGGTTCAGAAAGTATCCGATACCTCAGGAAACCAGATAACCGGGATATCAGGCCCCCAGGATACCAAGATATCGGGATGCCGGGATACCGGGTGACCAGGGAAATTATAATAGAGATGAAAAAATACGTGATATACTTATTGGGTGTCATGGTGGCACTCGTAGTCAGTTGTAAAAAGAACGGTGCTCCAGCCGAAGAGGAACAGCAGGCAGAGCCAGTGCGGTACGAGTATGGATTAGCGATTGATTCATTCCGGATTGATACCGGTTATGTCCGTGAGGGTGAGACGTTAGGCGGCATTCTCAATCGCTGTGGTGCTACGGCGCGTCAGCAGACTCAGATTATGTTGCTTCCGCGCGATAGCTTTGATGTACGCTCAATCCGTACAGGGAAACAATATCTGGCACTATATCAGGCTGATACAACAGGTGTGGAACAGTTATGTTTCTTTATCTATAAACCTTCTATCCGCGAGGCGGCGGTATTCCATTTGACAGACCCCGTGCACATTGAGCGTCAAACGAAGCCGGTCACCTATCAATCGCGTCAAGCTCAGGCTGTGATTGAGTCGTCCTTGTGGAATGCTATGGTGGATAATAACCTGCCGGTAGAACTGGCCCTGGAACTATCCGAGATTTATGCATGGACCATAGACTTCTTCGGATTGCAGAAGGGGGATTCGATTCGCGTTTATTATGACGAAAGTTTTGTGGACAATACCCGTATTGGAATAGGAAGAATTTATGCTGCCCAATTCTACCACGCTCGCGCATGGCAAGAAGCATATTATTTCGAGGCGGGGGATATTCACTCCTATTTCGATGGGGACGGTAAATCATTGCGTAAGGCGTTCTTGAAAGCCCCACTTAACTATAAACGTATCTCGTCGCATTTCACTTATGCCCGTAAGCACCCTATCTATAAGACCGTCAGACCGCATACCGGTGTGGATTATGCGGCTCCGGCAGGAACGCCTGTCGTGGCGTTGGGTGACGGCGTTGTAACCTTCGCAGCCTATAAAGGCGGTGGTGGTAATACCATTAAAATCAAGCATAACTCGACCTATACGACCGCTTATCTGCATCTAAGCAAATATGCGAAGGGATTAAAGGTGGGCAAACATGTCCGCCAAGGCGAAGTGATAGGTTATGTCGGTTCGACAGGTGCGTCCACGGGTCCTCACCTTGATTTTCGGGTATGGAAGAACGACGCTCCCGTGGATCCGCTTAAGTTGGAGTCGCCTCCTGTGGAGCCGGTGCCGGCTGCCTATAAGGCGGAGTTTGACAGCGTGGTGAGCGGATATAGGGAGAAGTTAAGTGTGTTGTAGGCGGGATGCCGGGTGACCGGGATGCCAGGAGACCAAGAAACAAAGATAAAATATGAAGATAATAGAACGTTTGGCAGCGCTGCGTGCGCTGATGAAAGAGCACCGGATAGGTGCATATATTATTCCGGGTAATGACCCTCATGCGTCGGAATATATGGCTCCGCACTGGGGTGAGATGAATTGGATAAGCGGTTTTTTAGGTGAAACCGGTACGGCAGTTATTACCCTTGACAGGGCGTTGTTATGGACCGATAGCCGTTACTACTTACAGGCAGAAAAAGAACTGGCAGGCACGACGGTTGAGTTGATGCGAGAGTCGGATATTGATTGCCCGACTATAGAGGAATGGCTTGTCGGGCAATATGCTGCGGCTCCTATTACGGTAGGCGTTAATCCTGAAATGTATTCAGTCAATGCCTTCCGGGCATTAAGAGATACCCTTGCTGATGGAGATATAGCGATTCAATCGCTCGATTTGATTCGTCCCTTGTGGACGGAAGGGCGTCCGGAGATACCGATGAATCCTCTCTATATCTACGACGATGCGTATGCGGGCGAAACGGTAGAGAACAAACTTGCTCGTCTAAGGGCCGCGCTCAAGGAACGCCGCTGTGAGGCGATGGTTATTGCCGCTCTTGATGAGATTGGCTGGCTATTTAATGTGCGAGGTACCGATGTGGATTACACGCCTTGTGTTATCAGTTATGCCGTAGTGGAAGAGGATAAAGCGACGTTGTTCATCGATTCCCGTAAATTGAATGCAGAAACCTGCAGTGCATTAGCCGCCAAAGGTATAGCAGTTATGCCTTATGAAGCGGTGTTTGATGCACTTAAGAGGCTGAACGCGAAGGCGATACTATATGACGGTGCGCGTACCAACGAAGCTCTCTATGAGGCTATCAATCCCGCAGTAGCCCGCCGTGTGAATGTAAGCCCTTCGCCGCTTCAAGTGATGATGTCGGTGAAGAACGAAGTGGAACTCAACGGTGAACGTGAAGCCATGAAGGTAGATGCCGTGGCGCTGACACGCTTCTTCAAGTGGATCGAAGAGGAGGCTTTCCAAACACCCCAAGACGAGATAACGTTAGCTGATAAGTTGCATGAGTTTAGGACTATGGGTAAGCTCTTTACAGACGAATCCTTCGCGACGATTGCCGGCTGGAAGGGCAACGGTGCTATCGTGCATTATCATGCCGAGCCGGGTGAATGTGCCAAGATAGATACCAATGGTGTGTTGCTTCTGGATTCCGGCGGACAATATTTAGACGGCACAACCGATATTACCCGTACTATATGGATAGGGGAAGAGGACGCTATTCCTGAGCAGGTAAAGCGCGATTATACGCTTGTCCTGAAAGGGCATATCGCATTAGCGAAAGCACGTTTTCCCAAAGGTACTCGCGGAAATCAGTTGGATGTATTGGCTCACCAGTTTATGTGGGCTGAGGGTGTCACTTACGGGCACGGAACGGGTCATGGCGTAGGGCATTTCATGGGTTGTCATGAAGGTCCCGCCAATATCCGAACCGACAATAATCCCAACCCGATGCGGAAAGGAAATGTATTCTCTGATGAACCGGGTATATACCGCACCAACGAATACGGAATCCGTATAGAGAACCTTGTGACGGTGGTGGATGCTCCTGCTTTTGGGCACTCAACAGGGGAGCAATACTATGAGTTTGAAACTCTTACGCTTTGTTACTATGACAAGCGACTGATGGAGATGTCCATGTTGACCGACTCTGAGAAAGAATGGCTCAATGCTTATCACGCGCGCGTATATAAAGAGGTGGCGGACAGATTGAGTCCTGACGAAGCGGCTTGGCTCAAGAATAAGTGTACTCCTATTGAAAAGTAAATTAGCATTATGAACTATCAATTTTTATATCCCATTATCCTTGCTGCGGTCAAAGAGTTATATGGCTTAGAGGCAACGGAGGCGATGATTCAACTCCAAAAGACCCGTCCTGAGTTTGAAGGTCAGGTGACCGTGGTCGTATTTCCATTCGTTAAGGCAGCCCGCAAAGCTCCGGTCCAAGTTGCTCAAGAGATAGGCGAATATATTGTTAAAAACAGTACCGAGATAGAGAAATTCAATGCCGTCCAGGGATTCCTGAATCTCTCGGTGGCAACGAGTTATTGGCTGCATCAATTAGAGACCATTGCCGGCGATGAGAAGTATGGTTTTCAGGCCGCGAACGGCAAACTGATGATGGTGGAATATTCGTCCCCCAACACCAATAAACCCCTGCATTTAGGGCATGTAAGGAATAACCTTTTGGGTTATGCCATCGCCAAGATAGAAGAGGCAAACGGCTGGAAGGTTGTTAAAACCAATATCGTCAACGATAGAGGTATCCATATCTGCAAGTCCATGTTAGCTTGGCAAAAGTTCGGTAACGGCGAGACGCCCGAATCGTCCGGTAAGAAGGGTGACCACCTTATAGGCGACTACTATGTGCGCTTCGATAAGGAGTACAAGAAGCAGATAGAGGAGTTGAAAGCGCAGGGTATGAATGAGGAGGAAGCGAAGAAAGAGGCTCCGCTCATTAAGGAAGCTCAAGCAATGCTGCTCAAATGGGAGCAAGGCGACCCCGAAGTACGCGCATTATGGAAACAAATGAACGACTGGGTCTATGCCGGCTTCGACGAGACCTACAAACAGATGGGGGTCGGCTTTGATAAGATTTATTATGAATCCAATACTTACTTGGAAGGCAAAAGTGAAGTGGAACGCGGATTGGAAGAAGGCTTATTCTACCGCAGACCCGACGGGTCCGTTTGGGCTGATTTGACCAAAGACGGCCTGGACGAGAAACTGCTTCTGCGCTCGGACGGTACTTCCGTCTATATGACTCAAGATATAGGTACTGCTAAATTGCGATTCCAGGACTATCCCATTGATAAGATGGTTTATGTAGTGGGTAATGAGCAGGAATATCACTTTAAGGTGTTGTCGATACTGTTGGATCGATTGGGTTTCCCCTTCGGCAAGGAGTTGGTTCATTTCAGTTACGGTATGGTCGAGTTGCCTAACGGCAAGATGAAGAGCCGTGAAGGCACTGTGGTTGATGCAGACGACTTGATGGAGAAGATGATAGACGATGCCCGTGCAATCAGCCGCGACAAGGTCAATACCTTACCCGATGTGACGGAAGAGGAGGCTAACGAGATTGCGCGCAAAGTCGGACTCAGCGCATTGAAGTACTTTATTCTTAAGGTTGATCCGAGGAAAAATATGCTCTTTAATCCGGAAGAGTCCATTGATTTCAACGGTAATACAGGTCCTTTCATCCAATATACGTATGCCCGCATCCAGTCCGTGCTACGTAAGGCAGCTGCCGTGTCGCCAGCTGCCGTGGCGGCAGACCCTGCGGCTGTGCAGCCTCTACGCCCTATCAATTCCAAGGAACTGGTACTGATTCAGCGTTTGACGGAGTTCCCTGCTGCGGTAAAACAAGCCGGAGATGACTTCAGTCCTGCAGTGCTATGCAATTATGCCTATGCTTTGGCTTGCGATTTTAATAGCTTCTATCACGATTATTCTATTTTGAACGAAACAGATGAGGCTATACGTGCTTTGCGAATCACATTGAGCGCGAGTGTCGCCAAGGTGTTACGGAGTGCATTCTCGTTGCTCGGTATTGAGATGCCGGAAAGAATGTAGGGATATCGAAGCCGGATCCATAACGGATCTATAACGTGGAATACGTTGAGGGTTCGTAGTGGTCCCGTAGTGGTCCCGTTGTGGTCCCGTTACCGTCAGGGCAGATAAGCGGAGGGGGATCGGAGATTAGCGGAATATATCGGAGTGGATCGGAGATTAGCGGAAGTGTGAAAAATAGGTGGCGTTAGGTAGTGGAACAGCATAGAGAAAGGAGCTCAACCGAAAAGTTGAACTCCTTTTTTAACTGAAAGTGAACTTGCTCAAAGTAATTGAGTAGTTATTTGCTCAAAGTAATTGAGTAGTGGCTTGCTCTGTTTACCAGGGTAGTGACTACTCAATTTAAGCGAGCATGTTCTTACTCAGCAGCTTCTTCGGTTGCGTCCTTTTTAGCGGTTTTCTTAGCAGCAGCCTTTTTGGCGGGTTTGGCAGGAGCAGCAGCTTCTTCCATTTCAGCCTTGAGGTTTGCCAAGACGTCGAGGTCACCGAGAGTAGCTTTCTCGAGTTGCACAGCAGCAGGTGCGGCTTCTTTCTTAGGAGCTTTAGCTTCTTTAGCAGGAGCCTCTTTGCGCTCCTCCCAAGTGCGGAGGTGGCTGAGCAGGATGCGTTTAGCGTCCTTATTGAACTCGATTACACGGAATGGCAGAACGTCTCCAACTGCCACAGCCGATTTGTCTTCCTTCTGGAGGTGGCGGCTGGTGCAGAAACCTTCTACGCCGTCTTCCAGAGAAACGGTAGCACCCTTGTCGGTGATTTCCAGAACCTTACCGTCAATGATGGTGTCGATGCCGAATTTGGCTTCGAGTTCCTCCCACGGATTGTCCTCGAGTTGTTTGTGGCCTAAGCTGAGGCGGCGGTTCTCCTTATCGATTTCGAGAACAACGACTTCGATTTGTGCGCCGATTTGCGTAAACTCATTGGGGTGTTTGATTTTCTTGGTCCAGCTGAGGTCACTGATGTGAATCAGGCCGTCAACGCCTTCTTCGATTTCAACAAATACGCCGAAGTTGGTGAAGTTGCGCACTTTAGCGAGGTGGCGTGTACCAACGGCATACTTGGTTTCGATGGTTTGCCAAGGATCTTCTTTGAGTTGTTTCATGCCGAGAGACATTTTGCGCTCTTCGCGGTCGAGAGTCAGAATAACAGCATCAACTTCGTCGCCGACTTTCAAGAAGTCGTAAGCGGAACGGAGGTGCTGGCTCCAAGACATTTCAGAAACGTGGATGAGTCCTTCAACGCCTTCGCTAATCTCAACGAATGCGCCGTAGTCAGCCATAACAACCACTTTACCATGTACCTTGTCACCCACTTTGAGGTTGGGGTCAAGTGCATCCCAAGGATGCGGAGTGAGTTGTTTCAAGCCGAGAGCAATACGTTTCTTCTCCTCATCGAAGTCAAGGATAACAACGTTAATCTTCTGGTCGAGAGAAACGATGTCCTTCGGATCGGTAACACGACCCCAAGAGAGGTCAGTGATGTGGATAAGACCGTCAACACCACCGAGGTCAATGAATACGCCATAGTTGGTGATGTTCTTGACGATACCTTCGAGAACTTGGCCTTTCTCAAGTTTGCCAACGATCTCTTGTTTACGAGCTTCGAGTTCAGCCTCGATGAGTGCCTTGTGGCTAACAACGACATTGCGGAAGTCTTGATTGACTTTAACAATCTTAAATTCCATGGTTTTGCCGACGAACATGTCGTAGTCGCGGATGGGTTTAACATCGATTTGGCTGCCGGGGAGGAATGCTTCCATACCGAGGACATCCACGATCATGCCACCTTTGGTGCGGCATTTGATGTAGCCGGTAACGATTTCGCCTTTTTCGCAGGCTTCGTTAACGCGATCCCAAGCACGAGAAGCACGCGCTTCTTTGTGTGAGAGTACGAGTTGTCCTTTTTTGTCCTCTTGAGACTCGATGTACACCTCTACTTTGTCGCCAACTTTGAGGTCCGGGTTGTAACGGAACTCGGCAGCGGGAACGATACCGTCGGATTTGAAACCAACGTTAACGACCACTTCGCGTTTGTTAATAGAGGTAACGGTGCCTTCAACGACTTCGTTCGCTTTTACTTTGCTGAGCGTAGCGTCATACTTGGCAATAAGTTCTTCATTTTTCGAGCCTTTCGATTCCTTCTCATAGGCATCCCAGTCGAAGTTCTGGAGAGAGAGATTCTCTTTCATTTTAATTAAACAGGTCTATGGTCTGCGTTCGCCTCGCGGGTTAGCGCTACCCATAGTTTAAAACCCTTTCGGGTTGTAGGTTAAACATAGGTGGTCAGTGTCCACCGAAAGCCTTTTTCGCGATTTTGCCGAAAAAGCGCGCAAAATTACAATTTTATTTTGAAATGTGCAAATATTTTTGTACTTTTGCGGCAAATTAGTTAAAAAACATAAAATAATATTCATTATGGCTTACAAATTTACTTTCACAACGATTGGCGGTAACCCCCGTGTGCTTATATCGAAGGGTGAAGATCTTCGTCATTTGAGGGAGTTGGATGAAAAAATGTGGACTGTATTGTCCTGTCCGACAACGGGTCTTGAAATTCCGGAGGATACCCTCAAAATAATCGATACTGATGCTGATGGTCATATTCGTATAGACGAGGTTATAGCGGCGTCGGAGTGGCTTTGCTCACTGGTTAAGAATCCCGATATATTGTTGGAAGAAACGGATGTGGTGAATATCGCGGACATGAATGAGGACAACGCAGAAGCTAATCAAATGGCAACCATCGCCCGTAAGATTGCCGGTAAAGAGGCGACAGTTGCTCTCTCAGCCGTGCAAGATACCGTGGCGGGCATAGCCGTTGAGCAGAAAGCGCTTCCCGAAGCTCCGTACGCAGCCGATATTATGGCAGCCGTACATGAGAATGAGGCGGCTTATGATGCGTGGTTCAGGGCTTCTGAATTGGAGAAAATGGGTTTGGCGGTAGCCGATCCCGAGGCCGAACCTAAGATTAAGGAGGCAGAGTGGAAGAAAATGAAGGCTGCTATTGCAGCTTATGAGGCTGAAGTGGCTCAGATTACGGCTGATAATGCTGCGGCTGTGAATGCGGCGACGGGCGAGTATCAACCGCTGATTAAGTTCCTGAAACTCAAGCGCGATTTCTATACATTACTCAAGAATTATGTATCGCTTTTAGACTTCTATAATCCGGAGAAGAAAGCTGATTTCCAAGCCGGTCGCTTGGTTATCGACCAGCGCGCCTGCGAATTATGCGTGCGTGTAGCCGATGCCGGCAAGATGGCAGCCGAGGCAGGAGCGTCCGGCATGTACCTATTGTTCTGCGACTGCGAGAATAAGAACAAGGGCAAGAAGATGTCCATTGTAGCGGCTGTAACTCAGGGCGATATTCATAATTTGTCCGTAGGCAAGAACGCTATATTCTATGACCGTTCCGGTCTCGACTATGACGCTGTTGTGACCAAGATTATCGATAACCCGATTTCAATCCGTCAGGCGTTCTGGACCCCGTATCGCAAGTTAGCCAACTGGGTGAGTGAGAAGATTAACAAGTCCGTAGCAGAGAAAGATGCCAAGAGTTTGGATAATCTCAAGGCCTCCACGGAGAACGCCGAGAAAGCGGCAACCACAGGTGAGAAACCCGCAGCTCCGGCCTTTGATATAGCCAAGTTCGCCGGTATATTTGCTGCGATAGGCATGGGATTAGGCATGATAGCTTCCGCTCTTGCATCCGTTGCCGCCGGTATAGCTGCTACCGCTTGGTGGAAGACCTTAATCATCATAGCTGTCATCCTGCTGTGTATCTCGGGCCCGTCGATGTTGCTCGCGTACTTCAAGTTAAGACGCCGCAATTTAGCACCTATTTTGAATGCCAATGGTTGGGCAATTAATGCAGAGGCAATCGTGAATGTACCGTTTGGTGTAACACTGACCTCGCAGGCTAAGTTCCCGCTCATTAAGAATAACGATCCGTTCCGCGACAAGAGTCTGCCGCTTTGGGCTAAGTGCCTGATTGTACTCGGGTGCCTCGCGTTGATAGCAGTCGGAATTTATCTACTCTTCTATTTCCAAGTATTATGAATCGAGACGAATTGAGAAAACTTATAGCCATTTGGTTTGAGGAGGATATCCGCGATGGTGACCATACCTCGCTGAGTTGTATTCCTCCCACCCAGATGGGTTGCCAGCAGTTGATAATCAAAGAAGACGGTATCATCGCGGGAATCGAGGTGGCGAAAGAAATCATCAACTACTTTGACCCCGAATGTCGTATGGAGCAATATCTCCATGACGGCGATGAAGTGCACAAAGGTGATGTGGCATTCAAGGTCTATGGCAAGGAGTTGAGTCTGCTTCAGATAGAGCGCACCATGCTGAATGTGATGCAGCGTATGAGTGGTGTAGCGACCACGGCTCACCGGTATCAGTCATTGATTAATGATACCGGCTGCCATGTGCTGGATACCCGTAAGACAACGCCGGGACTGCGATATTTAGAGAAAGAGGCTGTCAAAATCGGTGGCGGTATGAATCACCGAATAGGGCTCTTCGATATGATATTGCTGAAAGACAACCATGTCGATTTTGCCGGGGGTATAACGGCAGCCTTGACTCGCGCGCGCGATTATTGTAAGGAGAAGGGTAAGGATTTACGCATTGAGATTGAAGTCCGTAACGAGGATGAAATCAAAGAGGCGTTGGCGACCAATATTCCGGATCGTATTATGTTGGATAACTTCACACCGGAGCGTACCAAGCATGCCGTTGAGCTTATCCGTGCATGGGAGAAGACCGCGGGTCGGCATATGGAGATAGAGTCGAGCGGCGGTATCACGATTGATACCATCCATGACTATGCCGTATGCGGAGTGGATTTCGTGTCCGTTGGTGCCTTGACGCATAGTGTCAAAAGCTTGGATATGAGCTTTAAAGCTGTTAAATAAGTTCTATAGAAAATTCTCAATACTATCTACTAACGACGGGACAGATGTTGTTCCGTCGTTATTTATCACCATATCGGCTGCAGGATGGGTGTTTTGGTTCTGTGCATTGATGCGTGCCAGAACTGTCTCTCGGTCGGCTCCATCGCGTGCCATGACGCGTGCTATACGCACATCCTCGGGTGCGGTGACTTCGATGATTTTATCGCACAGGGCATGCAAACCGCTATTGTAGAGAATGGCTGATTCGACAAAGCATAAGGTGCTTTTTTGGATATTGTACCAATGCTTTAGGTCAAAGGCAACAGCGGGATGCACAACGGCATTGAGCCGCATGAGCAGATCGTGGTTATGAAAGACAGCCTTGGCAACCACGTCAGTCCGATAGGTATCGCCGTCAAAGACATCGCTGCCGAAGAGTACTTCAACCTGGGAGCGTACAGCAGGATTATGGACTATAATATGTTTGGCAGCTTGGTCTGTGTCATAGACCGGATAGCCGCGGCGGTGTAATTCCGCTGCCAAAGTGGATTTGCCGGAACCGATTCCTCCTGTGATGCCGATTAACATAGTCGTTAGAATTGGAAATAAATAAATGGTTGCATGTCCGCAGTCACGAACTGGTAAATGACGAAGATGACAAGGCATACCGCGATAATCATCACCGGTATAGGCAGTGAGGCAAAGGCAATGCGGTATCGTCTTTTGAAATCCGTGGGTAGCCAGTGTATAATCATACCGGCGAGGAAGAGCGCGACGACCTTCCAGTACTCGGAAAGGAAGGGCAGAATAATTCCGTTATTCCAAGCGCCTCCTATTTGTCCTATCATATCCACGGCAGTCTGCCACGCTGTTTCGGACGCCGTGGCGGGGTCGAGGTTGGATGAGGAACGGAAGAAGAGGCGGGTAAAAGTAATAAAGGCAAAGGTTTGCGCAATCGCCCAGATATTAGCGAGGGCGTTGGTGAGGGTAGTCTCCACGCCGCCTATCAATTTCTCGCGCCGTGTAATGACATTGAGCCACCAGTAGAAGAAGCGAACCATCGTGCCGACCCATAGGATGGCGACCCAGACGCAGGCGAGGTTGAGTAAAGGGACTTGTACAACAGAACGCCAAATAATCAATCCCGTTAATAAGCCGGTCATGAGGAGCGCGCGGATGTACCAACCCAATTCCCGCCAAATCTTATTGACAATCATACCGACACCATTTAAGCCTCCCCAAATGACGAAGTTCCACGAGGCGCCATGCCACAAGCCGCCAATAAGCATGGTGGCAAATGAATTGACGTTAGAAGCCAATAGTTTGGGAACTTTGCGTCCAAAGATTGTACGGTTACCTCCCAGGGGGATATAAACATAACTCTTGAGCCATCGGCTGAGGGATTGGTGCCATCGGCGCCAGAACTCTTGCGGGTTACGGGACTTATAGGGTGAATCAAAGTTGCGGGGCAGGTAGAAGCCCATAAGCATAGCGACGCCAGTCGCGATATCTGTATATCCAGAGAAATCGGCATATACTTGCAGCGAATAGGCAAAGAGTGCGAAGAGATTCTCAAATCCGGAGAAGAGCAGCGGGTTATCAAAGACGCGGTCAATGAGATTGACAGCTAAGTAATCGGAGAGAATAATCTTCTTGGCTAAACCATTGACAATCCAGAACACCGCGAGTCCAAAGAGTCGTCGGCTGAGGTGGAAAGGCATATAGAGTTGGGGAACAAATTCCGATGCCCGCACAATAGGTCCCGCCACAAGTTGCGGAAAAAAAGAGACGTAAAAACCGAAGTCAAAGATATTGGTAACAGGTTTCACGGTTCCTCTAAAGATATCCACCGTATAACTAATGACCTGAAAGGTATAGAAAGATATGCCGACGGGAAGGAGAATCTGGTTGACTATCGAATAGTGGGAACCGAAGACAGAGTTGAACACATCCACACCGAAATAGGCATATTTATAGTAAAAGAGGAAGGCGAGATTGATGGTGACGGAAAGTCCCATCCAGATGCGCGCTGCCCATGTGCGGTTCTTGTCGAGCGCATGTCTGATACCGAAGGCAATACTCCAGTTGGTCAGCGTCAAGACGATGAGTATCAGTAGGAAAGAGCCGGATGTTTTATAGTAAAAGAACCAGCTGACAAACATCAAGAAGATATTTCTCAAGTGCAAGCGTGTGCGCTCCTTGAGGGCAGGTGTACCTTCCACAATAAGTGCGAAAAGCAGATAGACAATAGCGAAGAAAGCCCAAAAATAGAATTGGGTAAACAGTAATGGGCTGTTGGGATTAAAGGCAAATATGTGCTCAAATAACTCCATGATGCTATTGCAGATTGCTATTGGTCGTTAGCGGGCGGCTGTTGGTCATCCATTTTGAGTCGGTCGATGAGCCATAAAGCGAGCATATCTCCGGCTTTATCCGCTCCTTGCCGTGTAAAATGTACGAGGTCTGAACCTGCCCATCCTCGTGTTTTCCACGCCTGCATAGCACCGCTTCCGCCCATGGCGTGGAAGAGTGAGTAGTAGAGCACCCCTTCCTCGGCGCACATCTTAGCAAGCGAAGCGTCAATGGCGGGAACGGCTGGGTGGGTATGTACATCGGTGCCGGATTTATCCACCATATCAGAAGGTCCGACAAAGACAAAGTCTGTCTCGGGGGCAAGCTTCTTGAGGAACCGTATTTGGGCGCGGACACGTTCTATATAGGAGTTAACCTGTTTGGTGGTCTTGGTGTAAGGGACGACATTACCGCCGTATTGGAGAATAATAAGTCGTGTGTTGGTCAAGCGGTAATAATCCCGTAGTTCCTTTGGATTGATGGATGTAAAGATTGTGCCTGCGCAGCCACGCATCGGTACATTATCAACGGTAATGCCGTGATTGGTTTCCAAGCAAATACCATAGACATCTCCTTTTCCGTTGAGTGAAACGGTGACGGCGGTGGATGAGTCTTTGAGGGCGTAGAGTCCTGCGCCTATTTTCTGAGCGTTATGCACCGAGACGGCTATAGTGGGTGCCGCCAAGACGCGTACTCGGTTAAAGTAAGACTCGGTATTTTTTTTCTTCTGGGCATAGGCTGTCCAAAGTGCTCGCTCTGAGCCGTGTTGCAGGCTATCATCCATGACTGCACATTGTGCCATAGGGCCATAGACTTTACTGTCCCGTCTTGCCGATTTGGGACCGAAAGCCATATATCGACGCGGCCCGGAACCTGTAGATTGTGCAATATCGGAGAGTTTGAGGGTCTGGATGACGGTGCGAGAACTTACGGTCTGGTGTAACGGCAAGAGACCAACTCCACCTCCACCATATGCTTTTTGCAAGGCACGGCGTACAGACATTGTCATACGGTCGCCTTCTATCTGGCTATCTCCGTAATAGACCACGCGTACCGGAACAGAGTCAGCCTGTTGTAGTGCTGCGGCTAAATAGTTGAGAGAGGTCACCGATTTCTCAAAATCTGTGGTATCAATGGTAATTGTCGGCTGTTCAGCCCGTTGTGGCTTTGGTTCCGATTCAGGTTTTTGTTCCAGTTCGGGTTCCGGCTGCGGCTCGGATAAGGCTATGGGTGCAGGCACAGACTCTATGGTATCGCTGAGCAGGTCAATTTCAAGGGTGTCGGCATCGGCAACAAGTGTGTCATTCGGTGTGCCCAAGACCTCGGAGAGAGTAGGCCATTTAAGTTCCAAATTGCCAACCCGAACTCCACTTGCGGGCCATAGCCAGCAGAGCAATGCCAAAACGGCTAAGCAGGCGAAGATAATTAGACTGATAGTAAGAGCGGTATGTTTCTTTTTCATTTTTTCCAAAGTGCTCGTGTGAATAGTAATATAACGGTGAATATTTCAAGACGTCCGATAAGCATGACGAAAGTCATAATCCATTTGCCGAGCGTGGGGAAGGAAGCAAAAGTACCCGCCGGTCCGTATTGCCCCAAGCATGGACCGATATTGCCGATAGCGGAGAAGGCCGCGCCGATGGACTCGTCGAAATTGACGCCAAGGGCGCAGAATACCAAAATGGAAACGACCACAGTCAAGATATATAGTACCATGAATGCCATGACATTGTTGATGGCCTGTTGGGAGACGGGGTTGCCGTTAATCTTAATGGGTACGACAGCGTTGGGGTGCACACGGCGTTTGAACTCGGCAAGTCCGGCTTTGAAGAATATGATAATGCGTATCCATTTGATGCCGCCGGAAGTAGAGCCGGATGAAGCACCGGTCATCATGAGGAAGAAAACGATGCACCAGAGGAATGGTGTCCACTGCATGTAATCGGTGACGGTATATCCGGTACTGGTCATTGTAGCAATGGTGGTGAAGAGTCCTTCTCGGAAATTCTCCTCTAAGAGCGACCAGAATTGTCCTTTCATACCAAAAGTGCCTAATTCCATGAATCTATCGCCTATGAGTCCGAGCGTCAGTATCAGTGTGACAGAGGCTACGGCACCGAGGTACCAGTGTGTTTCTTCGTCCTTTATGAGTCGCATCCCTTTTCCACGGAAGAGAAGTATGATGAGGGCGAAGTTAAGACCCGAGATGAGCATGAAGAAGGCTATAGTGTACTGGATAAGGGCACTGTCGTAGTAGGCGATAGAGAGATTCTTGGTACTGAATCCTCCTGTGGCGATGGTCGAGAAGGAATGGCATACGGCGTCGAAGATATCCATGCCTTCCAACCACAATAGCACTACCTCAATGCCGGTAATGAGTATGTAGGTGAGGTAGAGGTGTCGTGCGGTGTAGGAGATACGCGGACTCAGTTTTTCGTAACTTAAGCCGTTCATTTCCGCTGAGTAAAGTTGCATTCCTCCTAAGCCGAACATGGGTAGTAGAGCGATGCAGAAAACGATAATACCCATGCCGCCAATCCATTGAGTCAAGGAACGCCAGAATAGCGCTCCGTGACTCAGTAGTTCAATATCTTCAAGGATCGTAGCGCCGGTGGTGGTGAAGCCGGACATGGTTTCAAACCAGGCGTCGGTGACCGAGGGAATATAGCCGCTTAGGTAGTATGGTAATAATCCGAAGGCGGAAAAGAGAATCCACACAAACGCAACAATGACATATCCTTCCCGCTCACTGACCCGCTCTTCGGCACCGGCACCTAAAAATAACAGTAGCGAGCCGGCGAGCCACGTGATGAGTGAGGAGGTCACAAAAGCACCTACATCAGGGTCGTTGTAGAACCAACTTACTGCGGTGGCAATAGTCATGAAGAGCGCTTCAAAAAACAGAAGCACGCCCATAGTGCGGAATACTATTTTGAGATTAAATACCCGTGTCATTCTTTGAAGAACTTATCTAAGTAGCGTATAACGTGGCTTTTGCAGAATACAATTACTCTGTCACCGGGTATCACTTGGGTGTCGCCATTGACGAGGATGCCTTCTCCAGCTCGCACGATAGCACCAATATTGGTGTCACGTGGAAGTCCCACATCCTTGATTTTCAGTCTGGTGATACGGCTATGCTCCAAGGCGTTGAGTTCCACTATTTGTGCATCGGCAGATGTGAGGTTATGGACATCAACGACGCTTGCGTTGAGGAGCATTTGGTAGATATAGGAGGCTGTAATCGTCTTTTTGTTGAGCGCAAGACCGATATCAAGGCCTTCTGCCATGGAGATATAGTCGATATTTTCGATTTCGGCGATGGTTTTACGAACGCCGAATCGTTTGGCAGCAAGGCATGCAAAGATGTTGGCTTCGCTATTCTCGGTGACTGCCACAAACGCGTCAGTGTCTTGGATGCCCTCTTCTTTTAAGACGTCCATGTCTGAGCCGTCGGCGTTGATAATGAGTGCATTGCTCAGTTTTTCGGAAAGGCTGACGCAACGTTCATGGTCAATCTCGATAATTTTGATATTGAGGTCTGAAGGAAGGTTCTGCACGGTTTTTTGGGCGATACGACTTCCGCCGAAAAAGATGATGTTTTTGATGTCGCGGTGGGGTTTGCCCATTGTTTCGCGCAGAAATTCCATATTTTCGTTAGTGCAAACGACATAGAGTATATCGCCGAGCATAACAACATCTGTGCCGCGGGGGATGATGGTTTCGTTGTCGCGTTTGATGGCAACGATACGGAATCTTCCGTGGTTATAGATGCCGGAGTCAAAGCTTTTTCCGATGACGGAAGCGCCTTCGCGTATCTTGACGACGCAGAGTTCCAATGCTCCATTGCCTAATGTCAGGTGGTAGCGCATCCAGTTGGTTTTGAGTGACTCGACAATCTCTTCTGCTGCCAGAAATTCGGGATAGATGAGGTGGTTGAGTCCCATGTCCTCGAAGAAACGTTTGTTCTCGGGGAGGAGATATTCGTAGTTGTCGATTCGAGCAAGGGCTTTCTTGGCGCCTAATTTCTTGGCAATCAGGCATGCGGTCATGTTTTCCGCCTCTTGGGGTGTGACAGCGATAAAGAGGTCGGCGTCCTTGACCGCCATATCTTTGAGGTCGTGGATGGAGGTAGGCGATCCGACTTTGGTGAGCATGTCGTAGTTGTTAGACAGGTCGCCCAATCGTTCTGCCCGTTCATCCATGAGGCTGACGTCTATATCTTCGCGGCTCAGTAATTTCGCCAAATGTGTGCCAACTTCTCCAGCACCTGCAATGATTATTCGCATAATTCCAGTATTTTAGCGCGGATTCCTTCCGCGTCAAGTTGTAACATTTTGAAAAGTTCTGCCGTTGATCCGTGCTCAACAAAACAATCATCAACGCCGAGACGTGTGATGTGGCAGTTATACCCTTTTCCCGCCATGTATTCGCTGACGGCAGAGCCCAATCCGCCATTGATGACGCCGTCTTCGACGGTGACAATTAGCGAGTAGTTCTTGCCCACTTTGTCTAAGAGTTCTACGTCTAAGGGTTTCAGCCAGCGCATAGCGTAATGTGCAACCTCAAGTCCTTGAATGGCTTTTTGGACGGTATTACCGATAGCGCCAATGGAGAGGACGGCTATTTTAGTGCCTTCTTGTAGTTGTTCTGCTTTACCGTAGGCGAGAGGCGTGAGCGAAGTCTCTTCGGGTATTCGTCCTCTGGGGTATCGGATGGCGACAGGTCCGTCGAGCGTGAGTGCCATCTGCATGGCTTCTTGGAGTTCTCGGGCAGTTCTGGGTGCAACGATTTGCATATTGGGCACGGGTCTTAGGAACGCCATATCGAGCAGGCCATGGTGTGTTGCTCCGTCATTGCCGACTATGCCGGCACGGTCAATACAGAGAATGACATGCTGCTTGGTAATCGCCACATCGTGTATGATGTTGTCGTATGCGCGCTGAAGGAAACTGGAGTAGATATTGCAGAAGGGTATAGCTCCGTCTTTAGCGAGTCCTGCACTGAACGTGACGGCGTGTCCTTCTGCAATGCCGACATCGAAGACGCGTTTGGGAAACTCTTTCTGCATGATGGTCATAGAGCAGCCTGAAGGCATAGCCGGTGTGATGCCGACCACTTTCGGGTTTTTGCGGGCGAGGTCTAAGAGTGTCTCGCCGAAGACTTCTTGCCATAGCAGGGCGTGACCTCCTTTTCGCTCTCCGGTCTCCACATTAAATTCTCCCGGTGCGTGCCAGACGGTTTGGTCTTTCTCGGCAGGCTCATAGCCTTTACCTTTGACGGTGACGATATGTAGGACTTTAGGTCCTTTGAAATCCTTTATTTCGTTGAGGATTCGGACTAAAGAGAGCACATCATGTCCGTCTGTCGGTCCGAAATAACGCATATTCAATCCCCTAAAGATATTGGAGGTTTGTTTGGACATTTTGATGTCGTTGGTAAACCGTCTAATCTTGTATTTGCGTGTTTCGTTGATGATACCCCATTTGGCGAGGCGTTGGTAGGTGTTCCACCGCCATTTATTATAGCCCTCGCTAGTGGTAAGGTCCACCAAGTATTGGGTAAATCCTCCTTTGAGCGGATCAATCGCCATGTTGTTGTCATTGAGGACGATAAGGAGGTTATTGCGGTCCATGGAGGTGTTGTTCAGTCCTTCAAACGCCAGTCCTCCTGTCATGGCTCCATCGCCAATAATGGCGACTACGTGATTGCGCTCTGACTCCGGTTTCAAGAGTTCCTCCGCCATCTCAATACCCAGTGCAGCAGAAATGCTATTGGAGGCATGTCCGGCGATAAAAGCGTCATAGTCACTCTCTAACGGGGTGGGAAAGGGGGCTAAGCCCTTGAACTGCCGGTTGGTGGCAAATCGGTCGCGCCGTCCCGTCAGAATCTTATGGGCGTAGGCTTGGTGCCCGACGTCCCAGACCAATTTATCGTCCGGCGTGTCATAGACGTAGTGGAGCGCCACCGTTATTTCAATGGTGCCAAGGCTGGAAGCCAAGTGCCCGGGATTACGGCTTAACTCCTGTACGATAAAGTTGCGCAACTCGGCGCATAGGTCGGGCAGAGCCTCTTTGGGCAGCGCCTTTAGGTCTCGCGGGGAATTGATATTATTCAGGTACTTATAGTCCATAGAGCCAAAATAGCGCGCAAAGATACGACTTTTTTTCAGAATATGCAAATTTATTTATATTTTTCATGGAAAAAGGGGAATATTAGTTATCTTGGTTGCCCGCATTAGATGCAGGCGCAATAAAAGAAGGAAAGCCGCATCTCATGCGGCGGAATGAACGAAAGAAAAGAGCCAGAAGATATGGATGAAGTGAGTAGATATACAAAAAGACCGCCACGCGGTGAAGCGTGACGGTCAGAGAGAGAGGGCCGATACTATTATTTTACTCTCATGCCTTGGGCGTTATAGATAGCGCCATCGGGACGGATGATGTATAGTACGCCGTCCAGCACCAGTTTAGCAGCTTGGTCTGCGGGAACAAGGATATCCTCAATGCCGGTGGATTCCTCGTAGAGCGCTTTAACTGTAAGGTCGGTCTTGACGGAAGAGAAGTCCTTATCCCAGCCGGTGAAGATATAACCTTCACGCGTCGGGTCTGCGGGGGCAACAGCGGCTTCACCGTAGTTGACAGTCTGTGCTTCTTTGAGGATGGAGTCATCCCAGTCCACAAAGACTACTTGCAGCGTGCGCACTTTGAACAACGCGGACAAGGTGATGTCTCCGGTGACGGTGATGTGTCGGGTGTTTTCCGCGTGAGCATCACTCCATTGGTCAAAGACAAAGCCCTCGTCAGCGGTCGCCACCAGCGTAAGGACAGTACCGTACTCTACGGGCTGAGAGATGTCCACAGGGGCTTGATTCTCGTCGGTGACGGCAATAGAGCCATTCTCGGCGGAGAGGGAAACGGTATATTTCTCCAGTTCGCAAACGGCATATACATACAGGTCGCTCTGCACGTTGGTAAAGTCTTTATCCCAACCGGTTATGATGGAGCCTGCTTGCTGCGACTCGGTCGGCGCCACAGCATCCTGACCTTCTTCTACATAGCCTTTCTGAAGTTCGGTGATACCATCGCAGTCATAGAAGATTACGAAATGGCGTGCCACCTCAGAGAAGCGGGCGTAATAGAACTGCTCGCCGGTGACAGCGTGAAGTTCAGGAGTCCAACCTACGTGGTTGTACTTAACGCCTTCGGCGGTATAAGTAAGGTCTTCACCTTTGTATTCCGGCATAGTGCCATAGTCCAGTTGCTCGTCTTGGAGGAGTTGCTCGCCGTTGAAGAAAGCAATACGGTATTTGCGGAGCGTCTTGTCAAAGACAGCGGTGTAGGTAGTGCCTGTAGTAGCAGGGCTGATGGTGGGCCACTCGCTGAAGGTATAGGTATACTGCGCATCTGCATCTTTATATGGCGTTTCGCCGGAATAAACAGGAGTAGCGCCAAGTTCCCAGAGGCTGTTCTGCCATTCGTGACCCCATTCATCGTTGAAGATGATGCGAGCACGGAAGACAGGTGTGTAGGTAGCATCTGCTGTGGCAGGCAGCAACTCAGGTGACCAGCCGTAGAAGACCAAACCTTCTTTGGTCGGTGTTTCGCCTGAATAGACAGGCATCACATTCTTCTGCCAATCGCTCTGTTGCAGCACATTGCCGTTGCCGTCCTCAAACGTGATCGTGTATTGGCGATCCACTTGTGAATAGACAGCTGTATAGGTGACATTTCCGGTCACCTCCGGCAACACTTGAATCGTTTGTCCGGTAGCGGCACTGAACCAGCCAACGAACATATAGGAGAATTCTGCATCGGTGGCGCGATAGGGTGTGCCTTTGCTGTAGAATGGAACGGTGCCATACTCGAAGAGCACTTCCTCCAGAACGGTGTCATTGTAGTTTTTGAAGGTAACGGTATATGGATTAGCCACATAACGCGTATGGATTTTCATATTGCCCGTTACGTGTGAGAAATCCTCTTCCCAACCGGCGTAGGAATAGCCGGTAGGTATAGGTCCCCATGGATAATTGGCATCGGCAACAGGATAAAGCGGTTCCGGCTCGATGGCAGGCTGACCTGCTACCACTTTTTGCGCAGCATAACCGGCATGAACTGAGTTGAAACGAATCTCGGTGCCGTCACCGGTATAGTTGGTGCCAAAGTTTATGTTGCGATAATAGAATGTGACAGTGAAAAGTTCTACATCCTCAATCGGACGGATTTTATCCTGCACAATGGTCCTTGCTACCCATTGGGCACTTTGCTTGTAGGCATTGAAATTAGCGGCAGGCACATAGAACATCAGATTGCTGTTCGTGCCATCGAAGTACTCCTCATAACCGTTATCATGTTGCAGAATGGCAGGATGGTCAGCAAGCATGGTAATTTTGGTCAGGCTGCTGCAGTTCTTGAAGCATTGAGCATAAAGCGTATCAATGGTCGCAGGCAGGGTAATCTCAGTAAGCCCTGTACAGCCATAAAAGGCCGCTCTTCCGACAGCATTCACGGTGTAGGTAGTGCCATAGATATTCAGCGCGGAGGGTATCTCAATCGCGCCGGTGACATAATCTGCTTGCTCAGTAGCAGAGGCGGACAAGTAATCCACTTTGGCGGTGTGGGCTTCGTGATTGAGAGTATAGCATATGCCATTGGAATTATACCCAACACGATACGAGGCGCTATTCCAAAACGAGTCTCCTGTGTACGCCGTATACGCCTCAGCAGAAGGAACAAACACCATCTTAGGCATATATGCGCTGGAGAATACCACATAGTCATGCTTGGGAGGTATTGGAGTTAGCAGTGTTAAGTATTTGAAAGAAGAAACGCCTGCAAAGGCTCCTGTTCCGATAGAATCAATACTCGCCGGTAAAATGACTGAAGTCAGATTTGCGCGATCCTTAAACGCATACCCTGCTATAACGGAGATTCCATTAGGCACTACATACTCACCTTCATATGATCCGGGCAAATAGACAAACAGGTGAGAATTATACAGCGGTTCTGCTATCGCATGGTTTGAATCAAAGGCACCCGCAACCACACTGGTAACGCTCTCCGGAATATTAATAGAGGAAAGCCGTTTACATTTGGAGAAAGCATTGTATTGAATAGCCGTTACGCCTTCCGATAGTACAACTGTGGTCAATAAGGTATCATTGCCGAATGCTCGTACAGGAATGGTTGATAATGTACCTGGAATTGTAATATTTGTCAAAGCTGTACACCCCCCAAAAACATCCTCTCCGAGAGACGTCACTCCTGTAGGAAGGTTAATTGTCGTTAATGCCTTGCAACCATTAAAGGCGGCAACTCCTATAGATGTCAGGCCTTCATGAAGATTAACCGATACCAAAGCACTACTCCTAAACGCAAAATTTCCTATGGACGTTACTCCGGCAGGAATGTCAATCGCCGTTAATGCGGTACAATAGTAAAAAGCATAGTTGCCAATAGACGTGACACTTTCAGGTATAGTAAAATTTACCATTTTGCAGCCTTGGAATGCATACGCACCGATATTTGTTAATCCATCGGGCACTACAATGGATTCGACGTCAGCGCGGAAAGTATGCCAAGGTCTGTCGGCAGCTGCAGCATAATCCGTCATGGCTCCCGTGCCGGTGATGGTCAGGGTTTTCGTGGTCTCGTTGTACGACCAGTTGAGGTTGTCGCCGCATGTGCCGCTCGTCTGAGCCTGCAGGCTGATTGCCGCGAAAACCGCAATGAGTAATGTAAATAATTTTCTCATAAGCAATTGCACTAATGTGTGTCGTGCACAACTTTTAATGTTAATAAATCGGGTTAATTGTATATTGTTTTTAATTACAATTTTCATAAATAGTACACATTGCAGCCGTATAAAACAAAGAGAAGCAGCACCTGACGAGTGTCAAGTACTGCTTACACTAATGTGGCACCGTTGGAAACCGGTACTATTTGTGTGTTGTTTACGTCAAAGTCTGCGAATACCCCCCCCCCATGCGGGCGAAATGGCAATTCGACGATTATTTCTCGGGCTCAGCATTGCGCTTAATCACTTATAACACAAAAATCTGCGCAAAGATACGACTATTTTTTGTAATACGCAAATAAAAGTGCAAAATTTCTGCATTATTAGGCACTTTGGTTACTTGCAAAAAGAAAAATACAGCACTTACCATTCGATAAGAAGTGCTTTATGTATAGGTGAAGTAGAATGAATTGTCCGTTTATTGTCCGTTTATTGTGCGTTTATTGTGCGTTTATTGTGCGTTGCAGTTACGGTACTATACCTTGATTTTGCGTGTCGGGTAGCGGACTGCATTAGGGTAGTTGACGGCGGAAGATGGAGAGAGTGATAGCGGTGGCAATGGCGACATTGAGTGACTCAATGCCGTGACCTTCAGCCGCATATGTGGGAATATAAACGGGGTGGGTGATGAACGGACGTACCGCCGGCGAAATGCCGTTGCCTTCGGAGCCCATAATAATGACGGCTTTGCCGTGTTGATGACTGTTGGACAAGACATCATATATGTTTTTGCCGTCAAGTAGCGTGCCATAGATTGGTGTTTCGTGCACAGAAGCGAGCCACGAAGGGAGGTCGCGGTAGGTGATATGTACTTGAGCCAATGCTCCCATGGTGGCTTGGACAACTTTAGGACCAAAGCAATCCGCAGTATCGGGTGAGCATACAATCTCCGTGACGCCAAACCAAACGGCTGTACGGATGATAGTGCCCAGATTACCAGGGTCCTGCACTCCGTCCAATACCAGTGTGAGCGTTGCCGCCGCAGTGGCTGCGGTTTTGGCGTCTGTGCAGCCCGCAGTGGAAGACCATGCCGGTTGTTTATGGAAAATGGCGATGGTGCCTTGCGGTGTTTTGAGAGAAGACATTTGGCGGATTTCCTCTGCCGTTGCCGTAACGGAGTTGTTCGCGTTTAGGCAACCGGTGTGACTCTCTTCTTTTATGTAGAGGAAGGGCTTAAAGACCTTGCTGAGTTCTTCAATACATTTATTGCCTTCTGCGACAAAAAGGGAAAATTCGTCACGGTTCTTTTTCAGTTGCAAAGAGCGTACTAATTTGATTTGGGCTTTGGAGATATGGAGCATTCGCGTGTAAATTGTTAATTTTGCTGCAAAAGTACAAAAATATTTGCATATTACCAAAAAAAATGTTAATTTTGTGCGCTAAAACTATGCGCAGGTATGCACATTCCATACGGATGACCCTTTGGGTCTTGTTCGTTGTGGCTCTCACGGGCTGCAACGTGACGAAGTTTGTGCCGGAAGATAAGCAACTACTTTACAAAACAAAGGTGAAGGTGGTTGATGATAAGTCCGTGTCAACAACCAAGTTGAATAATTACCTTCGTCAAAAACAAAACTCAGAGATATTGGGTTTCTGGAAACTGCAACTACATGTCTATAACACGGCGCCCATAGACACCACCACCAAAGCCAAAAAACGACACCAGCGTAATGCCTTCAAAATGGGTGAGGCGCCGGTTATCTATGACGAAGAGCAGACTGTTGCTTCCATGGAGCAGCTCCAAAAAGCGATGCTTAATATGGGTTATTTCAATGCAAAGGTTGACACGACCAAGCGAATCAAAGACAGAAAAGTGTGGTTGTCCTATTATGTTACTGCCAATCAGCCCTATACGATACGGGAATACAATGTGGATTTAAAGCAGCCGGACTTATTAAGATACGCGACATCTCGTCAGAGTGAGGTGCATAAAGGTATGCAGTTCAATGCTGAGACTTTGGACAATGAAAGGGAGCGTATCGCCGAGAGGATGCGGTCACGGGGCTATTATTACTTTGATAAGGACATCTTGGCTTATGAGGCTGACAGCGGATTTGGTACTCACGAGGTGGAATTAAGGCTAAAGACGCAAGACGCATTTCAGAAACTGCCAGACAGTGTCAAAGCGACTATTTATAGCAAGTATAGAATAGCTTCCGTGCGCTTTAATTTAGACCAAAACCTGCGTATTCGCGAGCGTGTTCTTCGTCGCCGTTGTCCGATACGTGAGGGAGATATGTACTCGGAGAGGCTTGTCGAGTTGGCTTATTCCAATCTCAACGGACTTGGTCCTGTCAAGTATGTAGATATTGCCTTTACGGATATAGGCAACAATGAGTTGGTGTGCGTAGTGACCCTGTCTAAGAACAAGATGAATACCGTATCGGCAGACGTGGAAGGAACCTATAGCGCCGGCGAATGGGGCGTTGCAGCCGGTGTGGGGTATATCAATCGTAATTTATTCCACGGTGCAGAGCAATTATCCATTAACGGCCGTGTGAATTATATTTGGCAGCAGAACGGTAATCGCGCTTTGGAGGTTAAGGCCGATGCGGGATTACAGTTTCCCAACAGTCTCAAAATCAATTTGACCTACCATTTCCAGCGGCGGCCGAATGAATATACCCGGCATATCTTCAACGGCGGTTTGAATTACACGGTTCATAAGCCTCGGTCAAGGTGGTATCACCGATTCAATTTCGTGGATATCAGCTATGTATATCTGCCGTGGATATCCTCGGAGTTTAAGACGGCATTTATAGATAAATCCGTTGCCCTTAAATATACCTATCAAGACCACTTTATTTTGGGTTGGTCGTATAATGTAACTTATTCGGGAAAGCGTCAGAGTCAACCTGATAGGTCTTATATAGAGTTTAATGCCCAGATAGAAACGGCGGGTAACGCGCTATATGGTTTGTCTAAATTAGCTAATTTACCGACCGATACGGCGGGCGTTTACAGCCTTTTCAAGATTCCGTATTCTCAGTATGTGAAGGGTGATATCAATTTCACTTTTAACCAAACTATTGTGCCGAAGCACCATTTGGTATATCATATCGGTATCGGCGTGGCAGTTCCCTACCTCAATGCGAGTGCCGTGCCGTTTGAAAGGCGCTATTTCTCCGGCGGTTCGAACTCGTTGCGCGGCTGGCAGGCGCGAACCTTAGGTCCAGGGTCTTATCGTCCGATTTCAGCCGGAGCTGCCTATGATTTGCAGGCTGGTGATATACGGTTAGATCTCAATTTAGAGTACCGTTGGAAGGTGTGGTCGATTATCGAGTTGGCGGCCTTTACGGATGCGGGTAATATATGGACTATTCGCGAGTATGAAGCCCAACCGGGAGGAGCGTTTACCGAGGATTTTTATAAGCAAATAGCTTGGTCGTATGGTATAGGCTTAAGATTGGATTTGACTTTCCTGCTTTTCCGAATTGATTTTGGTGTTAAGCTGTACGATCCGTCCCGTATCAATTATGACGGCAAGATGTGGCGGACCGCGGCTAACGGCTTGAGTTGGAATGATGATATGACACTCCATTTCGCTATAGGTTATCCGTTCTAATGAAGAAGCCGTTTTGGATATTATGGGTAGTGTGGCTCGTACTGAATGTAGTGACAGCGGTACTGATGGAGATGCACGCGGACGAAAGTTACTATTGGCTATGGAGTGAGCACATGGCTTGGGGCTATAGAGCACATCCGCCTATGGTGGCTCTATGGATAGGACTAAGCAAAATACTTTTGCCTATAGGCAATCTGCAAGTGCGTATAGTGACGGTATTATGCCATGGCTTGACCGTATTGGGATTAGGTGCGATAGTAAAAGAGCGACTTGAAAGCCGGGGGTTCCTATGGAATAGGGGTGTAATTTATACCTTTTATGTCATTGCGGGTAGTTTGGCGATGTTTAATGCCGCAGGGTTTATGACAACACCGGATGCTCCTCTCCTCCTATTCGGGACAGGCTGGTTATGGGCATTTCAGCGGTACCTGAAAGCAGTAGAGGAACGTCATGCTTGGATGTGGGCAGGTGTGTTGGGGATAATGATGGCATTGATGGTTTATTCGAAGTACATGGCAGTGCTGTTCTTACTATTTGCAGCAATCGCCTATCCCCAATGGGTGCGAGACCGAAGGATATGGTTGGCCATTGTGTTGGCAGTGCTCCTATTGATACCGCATATTGTTTGGCAGGTTAGAAACGGATTTCCATCTTTCCAACTTCAGGTCATAGCCCGCTCTATGCCTTTCAAAGCAGTTTATATGGCGGAATATATCCCCAACCAAATGGTGGTCTATAACCCTATTGTATGGGTGGCGGCTATGATATTGGCTATAAGTTTCTTATGGTCAAAAAAGCGGACAAAAGATATTTATACCCGGGTTTTGGCATGGGAGATAGTAGGGTTTAGTGTGTTCTTTGGACTTATGACTGCTCGCGGACATGTTGAACCGCATTGGACGATGGTGAGTTCCTTGGCGATGATTATATCGGGTTGCGAGTGGTATTGTTGTGATTCCGCCTTGAGCACAAAACAAAACAAATGGTTTCGTGGCGGTGTATTTACCTGTTTGGGGCTGGTTTTGGTGATGCGAATACTGCTATGCCTCAATGTATTACCGATACAGACGGGTTTGGCACATAAGAAAGATTTGTACGACCGACTCTATAAAGAAGCCAAAGGGGAGGTGATGGTCTTTAGCGGCTCATTCGGTCCGACAGCCATGTATAATTGGTTTGAGCCGGGCAAGGCAGTGTTGCTGCATGATATGCGGGCATCTAACCATACGGAGTTTGAGACTTGGCATGAGGAAATAGCTTACCAAGGTCAGGCAGCTTATCTAATGACAGGGAGGCATGTAAGACATTTGCAATCAACGGATGCTTTACAAATGCGGATAGATAGTTTATGGCTTGATGACGGGCACTGTTACTTTCGTGTGACAGCAACCAATCCATTCCGAGTGGCGTTTCTCTGGCAGCATGCGGAAATGCCGCCGCGGGCACAACTTATTTCGGAAGGCAAAAACGGGTATGGGTTGTTGGATTTAGAGCGACAGGGTCGCGATACTATTCCGGCATTGGGAACTGAAAAATATGTGTTTAGTGTTCCCGAGAAGGATATTCCTATTGGGCAAAAGGCTTGTATAGGTATAGACAATGGTTTTGTTTTGACACAAAATACGGCATGGATAAACTTATAAGATATATAGGGCTTATTGTTGTGGTACTGCTCCCGCTATACGGAGCTGCACAAGATAGTGTGGCGGTACGAGCTTTTTGGGGAAGGTATAATAAGAGCCCCAAAATGTTAGCGGTAGATACGGCATTTATTCGAAAACAGCAAGTTTTGGAACAAAAGACGGTACGGTTTATCTATGATGTGGATTTTAATACCTATTTTGATAACCGTGAGTATCGTTCCTCTTACACAATACCGCAAACGATATTTAATTTCCGATTATCGCCATCTGTAGGCGTCAGACTTCGTGACAGGGTAGGCGGTAAGCATGATTTGGTCGCCGGTGTGCGTTATACGCAGCGTCTTGGGGGCAATTGGAAGGATGTGCAGTTTGACCCGACAGCGTATTATCGGTGGCGGTATAAAGGGTTTGACTTATCCATGGGAGCGATACCTTATGAGAATAGGTTGAGACCTTTACAGGACTGGTTGCTTTATGACTCAATAGCCTATATGCACCCGAATATCCAAGGGGCATTGTTGCAATACCACGACCACCGCGGGTATGTGAGTGCTATGGCGGACTGGCGCGGAGCACAAACTACGGAGAGGTGTGAGATGTTCCGAGTTGTGATAGATGGTGAATTTCAGTGGAAGGGCTTGATGGTCGGAGGCTTAGGCCATCTTAATCATACTGCCGGAAAGGCTAATGACGCTTCGATGGCTCCTTATGACGATTTACATCTCAGTGCACATGTGGGCTTTAATGCCACTGAGTACGTGCCTCTTGACTCCTTGTCCATTCAAGCGGCATATATTTACGGGTATGAGCGGGATCGGAAAAACAGGGTGACTTGTCAAACACACGGACTTCTGATAGAATTCTATCTAAACTGGTGGTTTATAGGAGTTAAAAATACCTTTTATTACGGTGATAATATGCAGCCGTTCAGGCACGATATGGGGGCTTTGATGTACCAAGGCGACCCGTTCTATCAGTCTAAGATATATGATAGGGTGGACTTGTTCCTCTATTTATATAGAAGTAGTTTTGTGGATTTTTACTTTAGTTATAATTTTCATTTCGATGACCAAAAAGCCTTTCAGGAGCAACAACAACTCTTTGTGCGTTTTAATTTGGACGGGCTGATGAGTCGCAAGGAAGGAAATCTAAGAGGACTTTTTGATAAATGACAACCTATGACAAAATAATGCCCCAATTACAGCAAGGCCATTATGCTCCGGTCTATCTGCTGTGCGGGGCGGAAGCGTATTACATTGACCAAGTGTCGGACTGGCTGGAGGAGCATGTGTTAGACGAAACAGCCAAAGCGTTTGACCAAGTGGTCATTTATGGCAAGGATTTGCCCTCAGATGATGTGTCGCCGGTGATTAGTCAGGCGCGCGGCATGGCCATGATGGGTGGTAAAAAAGTAGTGATTCTCAAGGAGGCTCAAACCATCAAAAAATGGGAAGCACTGGCCCTTTATATGCAGAATGTGCAACCCGATACTATTCTCGTTATTTGTTATAAGAACGGAAGTCCGGATAAGCGCCTAAGTCTGTGGAAGGACTTTGAGAAACACGGAGGTGTCATTATGCAATCTGACAAATTGAAGGATTATCAGATGGCGGCCTGGATTGCTAATTATTTCAAACAAATTCTTGCCGAGCGGGGATTGGTACTTAAGGTGGACCCGAAAGTGCCGGAATTGTTAGCTGCTTATATAGGGGCTGAAATGAACACCGTTGTGGCAGCTATTCGTAAACTTATAGACGGGCTGCCGGAGGGACAAACTGCAATTGATACGACTCTTGTGGAGCGCAATATCGGTATCTCAAAGGATTATAATATATTTGAGCTTGAGGATGCGCTCATTGCCGGCGATGTACTGAAAGCCAATCGAATAACCCAATATTTTGCTCAATCGAAGGATCATGCAATGGCGCGGGAATTGGCGATGCTCTATTCTTTTTTTGCTAATCTGATGCTATTCCACTACTTGCCGGACAAATCCGAATATGTGGCGGCTAAAGCGCTTGGTGTGGCACCCTTTACTATTAAAAATTACGCTGCGGCAGCACGGCGTTGGAATCAAATGAAAACCTTCCGCATAATCGGGTATTTCCGCGATACAGATGCGCGCATGAAAGGTATTAATAATGTTTCAGCAAAAGAAGACGCTTTGTGGCAGGAATTGATTTATAAGATTTTACACTAATGAAGAAAGAATTACAATATGCTTTATGGATAACGACAGCAGTCGTCGGATTAGTGGCTTTGGATCAAGCCTTGAAATTGTGGATACATGCCCATTTTGCGATTGGTGAATCGCTGCCGATCACGTCTTGGTTCTGGATATGTTATATTGAGAATGACGGAATGGCTTTTGGCATAGAATGGTTCTCTAAATTATTGCTAACGCTTTTCCGCTTAGGTGCGATAGGATTGCTAATTTGGTATATCGTGACGCTTGTTCAAAGGGTTATCAAAACTCCGTTGAAAGACGAAACCGGTTTTAAACGAACCGGGCGTATGAATGGTTATATCGCCATGATAACAATGGTTGCTGCCGGCGCGTTGGGGAATATTATTGATTGTGTTTTCTATGGTATAGCATTTGACTATGCCCCTCTCTTTTACGGGCGTGTCATTGATATGCTATATTTCCCTTTGATACGCAATGCTGCCGGTGAGGTGTTGTTTTTTAGACCGGTCTTTAACTTGGCGGACTCCTATATAACTACTGCCGTTATATGTATATTGCTTTTCTTCAGAAAGGAACTCAATGAAACGCTATCTTCTACGAAATAGTATTATTATCCTCCTTTTTATCTGCGCGCTCGCGTGCGTAATGGTTTCATGTCGTCCGAAAGGAGTCCTCTCTCCCAATGAGATGCGCTCACTGCTCTATGACCTCCATCGTGCAGAGGGAATTTTGCAGGAAGCAGGCTATAACTATGGGCATGATGAGGCGCTTGGTAAATACTATGAGATGATATTGGAGCAGCATGGTATCACGCAAGCCGTCTTTGATTCCTCTCTCGTGTGGTATAGTCGTAATCCTCAGCGTTTTCAGCATATATATCCAAAAGTTTTGGCGCGCTTAGAAGCTACGCAACATGAACTTGAGTTGGCATTGATTGAAGTCAATGGCCGACCGGTGATTACCGAAGACCAGGCTCGTGAGTATCTGGACAAGGAGCAAAAGAACTTGCTCATCGGTTACCAACTTCCTAATCACGCTTTTGGGTGGTTAAAACCGAGTTTTTATGAAAAAATGCAAAAAAATGAAGATTTATTTGTATATATCAAAATATAGTTGTAATTTTGCAAGCTTTTTCGGCTGTAAATCGAAAAAATAACATATTTACTATTAACTCGTCATACTGGGCGGTGGGTGATTTCCCGTAAAGATGTCCGTCGGTATGGCCCTAAAAACAAACTAATTAAATGGAAACAAATTCCTACAAGACGGTCTCTGCCAATAAGGCAACCGTTACCAAGAACTGGGTCGTAGTGGATGCTACCGACCAGATTTTGGGTCGCATGGCTACGAAGGTGGCTAAGCTCCTTCGCGGCAAGTATAAACCTAATTTCACGCCTAACGTGGATTGTGGTGACAATGTCATTATCATCAATGCCGATAAGATTCAACTTACCGGTGCTAAGATGACTGAACGTCAGTATGTTCGCTATACCGGTTTCCCCGGCGGACAACGCTTTACTACTCCTGCTGAAATTATTGCCAAGAAGGGTTCTCAAGAACTCGTTCGTAAAGTCATTAAGGGTATGCTGCCCAAGACTCGTCTCGGTAATAAGCTGATTAACAACCTGTATATCTTTGCAGGTGCTGAGCATGACAAACAAGCTCAAAAACCCCAAGTAATTGACATCAACACTCTTAAATAATCTATTGAAGTATGGAAACAGTTAATGCATTAGGTCGTCGTAAAGCTGCAATCGCACGTATTTACGTAAATGAAGGTGCTGGTCAAATCACGATCAACAATCGTCCTCTGGATGTATATTTCCCGAGTCCCATCCTTCAATATATTGTTAAACAACCTCTTGCCAAACTTGGCGTGGAAGGTAAATATGATATCAAAGTAAACCTTGACGGCGGTGGCTACAAAGGTCAAGCAGAGGCACTTCGTCTCGCTATTGCTCGCGCGCTGGTTAAGATTAATCCGGACGATAAGCCCGCTTTGAGAGCAGAAGGCTTCATGACTCGCGATCCTCGTGTCGTTGAGCGTAAGAAACCGGGTCAACCCAAAGCTCGTAAACACTTCCAATTCAGTAAACGTTAATCGAGATTTACGCTCATTAACTTCCCTGCTGAATCTCCTCCTCCGCGACTCTCTGCGGAGGAGGGGCAACGGAATAATTATTAATACAATAATTCAACTAAATCAACTAAATGAGAACTTCATTCGATCAATTGCTTGAAGCAGGTGTACACTTCGGTCACCTCAAGCGCAAATGGAATCCCGCTATGGCTCCTTACATCTATTTGGAGCGCAACGGTATTCACATCATTGACCTCAACAAAACTGCCGTAAAAATTGATGAGGCAGCTGAGGCACTCAAGAACATTGTTAAATCCGGTCGTAAGGTCCTTTTCGTAGGTACTAAGAAACAGGCACAACAGACTATTGCCGAGCATGCACAGGCTGTGGCGATGCCGTATGTTACCGAGCGTTGGGCCGGTGGTATGTTGACTAACTTCCCGACCATCCGTAAGGCGGTCAAAAAGATGTCTGCTATTGACAAAATGATGACCGACGGAACTTTTGACAATATCTCTAAACGTGAGCGTTTGCAGATTACTCGTCAGCGCGAGAAACTCGAGAAGAACCTCGGTTCTATCGCAGATCTCAACCGTCTGCCGTCTGCTATCTTCGTAGTGGATGTTAAGGAAGAGCATATTGCCGTGGCTGAGGCTAACAGATTGGGTATCCCCGTTTTTGCAATGGTAGATACCGATTCGAACCCCAATAATATTGATTTCGTTATCCCTGCCAACGATGATGCTACTAAGTCTATCTCCGTTGTGCTTGATGCTATCTGTGCCGCTATCCAAGAAGGTTTGGAGGAACGTAAGGTAGAGAAGGCTGACGAAGAAGCCGCTGCTGCTCAAGAGGGTAATCTTGAGGATGCTCCCGCTCCCAAAGAGCGCCGCACCCGTGTTCGCAAAGCCGCTGCTAAAGAAGAGGACAAACCCGCTGCAGAAGCTCCCGTAGAGGAGGCTCCTAAGGCAGAAGAAAAGGAGGCTGAATAATATGGCTGTTACACTTGCTGATATTAAGAAACTGCGCGAGATGACCGGCGCAGGTATGATGGATGTCAAGAAAGCTCTCGAAGAAGCCAACGGTGATTTCGAGGTGGCTAAAGACCTCCTCCGTAAACGCGGACAAGCTATTGCTGCCAAGCGTTCTGACCGTGAGGCTTCTGAAGGTTGTGTACTGGCTAAGGCCGGCAATGGTTTCGCTTGCATTGTGGCTGTAAAGTGCGAAACTGACTTCGTGGCTAAGAACGAAGACTTTGTGGGCATGGTTAAACTCATTCTCGATGCTGCATTTGAGAATCAACCGGCTGACCTTGAGGCTCTCAAGACTTTGAAGATTGGTAACTTAACCGTAGCAGAAATCGTCACCGAGCGTTCCGGCGTTACCGGTGAAAAGATGGAACTGAGTGACTATGTATGGCTGAAAGGCGAAACCGTTGATGCTTACAATCACCTCGGTAATAAGCTTTCCTCTATCGTAGCTGCTTCTGCAAACGCTGACCATGACACTATTCATGGCGTTAATATGCAGGTAGCTTCTATGGCTCCTGTGGCCTTGGATGCTGATCATGTAGCTCAAGAGATTAAAGATCGTGAGCTCGCAGTGGCTATTGACAAGACCAAACAAGATGAGGTAAATAAGGCCATTGAGAACGCTCTTCGTAAGGCTGGTATCAACCCGGCGCATGCAGATAGCGATGAACATATTGCTTCCAATACCGCTAAAGGTTGGCTCACCGAAGAGCAGGCTGAACAAGCACGTGCTATTCGCGCAAACGTACCGGCAGAGGCTGAGGCTAACATGAATATGAAGAAAGTAGAGATGATTGCTCAAGGTCGTCTTGCTAAGTTCCTCAAGGAGTCCACTCTCGTTGAGCAACAATATATTCTCGCTGATGACAAATCCCTTGTTAAAGATGTTCTTAAGAAGGCTAATGTCACCATTACAGATTTCAAACGCGTTACCCTCAATCAAGAGTAATCTGCCAATTTGGCAGTCTTTTATGACAGAAAAGCGACTTTCGGGTCGCTTTTTTTATTTGGCATGATGTTTGAATGATTATGAGTGTCCGGCAACCTGGAACCCAGGATTCCCGGAAACAAACCTTAATAATAAATATAGAAATTTAAATAGAAAGGAAAATATTATGTCTAAGATTATTGGTATTGATTTAGGAACTACTAATTCCTGCGTAGCTGTGATGGAAGGTAATGAACCCGTTGTCATCACGAACTCGGAAGGTAAACGTACTACTCCCTCTGTTGTAGGTTTTATCGACGGTGGTGAGCGTAAAGTAGGTGACCCTGCTAAGCGTCAGGCGATTACTAACCCGACCAAAACAGTAAACTCTATCAAGCGTTTCATGGGCGAGAGTTATGACAGACTCGCTAACGAGATTAGTCGTGTACAGTATAAAGTCGTTCGCGGCGATAATAACACCCCTCGTGTTGATATTGACGGTCGTCTCTATACTCCGCAAGAGATTTCTGCGATTATCCTGCAGAAGATGAAGAAAACTGCCGAGGATTATCTTGGTACAGAGGTTACGGATGCAGTTATAACCGTGCCTGCTTACTTCAATGATTCTCAACGTCAAGCTACCAAAGAAGCTGGTGAAATTGCCGGTCTGAATGTCCGTCGTATTGTCAACGAACCGACTGCTGCTGCCTTGGCTTTCGGTCTTGATAAGAGCGATAAGGACCTCAAGATTGTTGTATTTGACTGCGGTGGTGGTACACACGATGTGTCTGTGCTTGAATTAGGTGATGGTGTATTCGAGGTAAAAGCAACTGATGGTGATACCCACCTCGGTGGTGATGATTTCGACCATCGTATTATTGAATGGCTCGTAGATGAGTTCAAGAAAGATAATGGTGGCGCCGACTTAAGCAAAGACCCGATGGCAATGCAACGTTTGAAGGAGGCTGCTGAGAAGGCAAAAATTGAACTCTCCAATACCACTACTACCGAGATTAACTTGCCTTATATCATGCCGGTTAACGGGGTTCCTGCCCACTTGGTAAAGACGCTTACAAGAGCTAAGTTTGAGCAACTTATTGATGACTTGATTCAACGCACGATTGCTCCTTGCGCTTCTGCTTTGAAGAACGCAGGTCTGAGCACATCCGATATTGACGAGGTATTGCTTGTTGGTGGTTCAACACGTATTCCTGCTATCCAAGCTGCTGTAGAAAAATTCTTCGGCAAGGCACCTAATAAGTCCCTTAACCCTGATGAGGTTGTTGCTATCGGTGCTTCCATTCAAGGTGGCGTACTGACCGGTGAAGTGAAAGATGTCCTCTTATTGGATGTTACTCCGCTGAGCCTCGGTATTGAGACTATGGGTGGGGTTATGACCAAGATGATTGAAGCCAATACAACTATCCCTACCAAGAAACAGGAGGTATTTACTACTGCTGTTGATAATCAGCCTTCTGTAGAGATTAAGGTCTTACAAGGTGAGCGCCCGATGGCCGCCCAGAATAAACAAATCGGTATCTTCCACCTTGACGGTATTATGCCTGCCCGTCGTGGCGAACCGCAGATTGAGGTTACCTTTGATATTGATGCCAATGGCATCTTGAATGTCACCGCCAAGGATAAAGCTACCGGTAAGGAACAAAAGATTCGTATCGAGGCTTCCTCAGGGCTGAGTGACGAAGAGATCAAGCGTATGAAAGCTGAGGCTGAAGCTAATGCCGAAGCTGACCGCAAGGCTAAAGAGCAAGTGGATAAACTCAATAAAGCCGACGCTACTATCTTCCAGACCGAGAAACAGCTCGCCGAATTGGGTGATAAGATTCCTGCTGACAAGAAAGCTCCTATCGAGGCTGCCCTCAAGAATCTCAAAGAGGCGTATGAGAAGAAGGATGCTGATCTTTGCGAAAGGTATAATAACGAGTTGATGACGGCTTTCCAAGCAGCTTCTGCCGAGATGTACAATGCCGCTAATGCACAAGGTGCACAGGCCGGTCCGCAACAAGGACCTACGGATAGCGGTGCTAACAACGGCTCCAATAATACAGATGCCGAAGATGTTGACTTCGAAGAAGTTAAATAATCATCGAACTTGTTCTCCCAATAACGTATAGATTGAGCCGTTGCGCTCTACATAGACAGACCCGTTAAGCATAAACTTGCGGGTCTGTTCGTTTATCATAACGCGCTCAACCCCTGTCGGAAGTTCCAGCTCGTATGCCCTCCAACCATCGGGAATACCATAACCATAAAAATAGTCAGGTATATGATAACGGTCGGCTGAACGTAAAATACGCTCTCTAATCTCCATGGCTGTTGCTTGGGGAAGAGCGGACCATAGACATGCTGCCAAGCCGGCGATTTGCGGGCAAGCAAAACTGGTTCCATTGGCGTAGCGGATGGAACCGGTGGCAGGATCCACTAAGCAAGCCGGCGCCCCTAAAGCCATCACATCCGGTTTGGTACGCCCGTCTGCTGTCGGACCATAACTGCTGAAAGATGCACGGAGGCTATCTGCCTGCACAGCACCAACTGTCAATATGCTGTCTGCATCCCCGGGAACACCAATCCATGGCCAATCTTTGTTTGTACCGGAATTGCCTGCCGCGACACAGACTAACATGCCTTTGCGGGCCGCAATAGTTGCTGCTTGAGAGGGGCGATATGTCTTGCCGTCTAAATACCGATATTCGTAGTTGAATAACGAATCGTCAAAAATATAATAACCTAAAGATGTGGAGATTATGTCTGCTCCTAAACTATCGGATAACTCTACGGCCGCTATCCAATTATCGCCCTCTTTAGGACATTCATGCTCATATTCTTCACTTCGTATCAGCAGGTACTTGGCTTGCGGGGCTGCTCCTGTGTAATCGGGCTGTTGAGCGGCAAGGGCACTTAGGCAATTGGTACCATGATTGACGAGCATCGAGTCTATGCTAATTGCAGAAGATGCCAAATCGTACTTGCCTATCAGCCGTCCTTCTTGCCTTAAAGAATCATAGCACACTGCGGTATCGACTGCCGGAAAACCTACATCAATCACCGATATTATTATCCCTTGCCCTTTATACCCTGCTAAGTGCAATAGGTTTTGGTGCTCGGAATTTCGGCTCTCCAGTCGTTGAGCAATGTTGCTCCTAAACTCGGCGGTTCGTTGATTCTTAGTGCTTAAATTGTGCGTAAGGGAAACCTCTGCAATGAAATTCCATTCAGCCATCTTAACTGCTAACGAATCGGACATCAATACCGTAACCCCGTTCATCCAACGTGAACAATGCACAACCTTACCTCCTCCGCGCCGTATGCTATCTACATACACTTCGCTCACTGCCTTGTCTAAATCGTCTAAGGCTATCCCGTATCGCGCTCGACGCTCTATCGCTGCCTCACTTAAAGCATAATGCGTTGAGCCGACCTTGTCGGTAAAGGAGACAAAGTAATAGGCGTTAAGCAATATGGTCAAAATTATTGCCATAGGACTTGCAAAATTACATATTTTTTCCCGTATTCGCAAATTTTTGCAGAATTTTTTGCATAAGTCCTAAATATTTCGTACTTTTGTACCCGATTATGGATAAGATACGGAATTTTTGCATCATTGCGCACATCGATCACGGCAAAAGTACACTTGCTGACCGCATGCTTGAGATTACCAATACTGTCGAACAAAAGGACATGGAGAATCAAGTCCTTGATGATATGGATCTTGAGCGTGAAAGGGGTATTACTATTAAGAGTCATGCTGTACAGATGAAATGGCGAGCCGGTGAGAATCGGGAAACCGAATTTACGCTCAACCTGATTGATACTCCGGGGCACGTGGACTTCAGTTATGAGGTCAGTCGCTCTATCGCAGCTTGTGAGGGGGCTCTCCTCGTGGTGGATGCAACGCAGGGCGTTCAAGCACAGACTATCAGTAATTTATACTTGGCACTTGAACATGACTTGGAAATTATTCCGGTGCTCAATAAATGCGATATGCCCAATGCTATGCCGGAACTGGTGGAGGATGAACTCATCGAACTGCTCGGTTGCAAAAAAGAGGAGATATTGCGTTGTTCTGCCAAAACCGGTGAAGGCGTGCCTGAAATATTGGATGCAATTATTGACCGTATTCCTGCTCCGAAAGGCAATCCTGAAGCTCCTCTTCAATGTCTTGTTTTTGACTCTGTCTTTAACTCGTTTAGAGGCATTATTGCCTATTTCCGTGTAGTCAATGGCACTATTCATACCGGCGACCGCGTGCGCTTCATTGAGACCGGAAAAGAATATGATGCCGATGAAATTGGCGTGCTTAAGGTGGGCGCCAAAGAACTCACACCTGTTGCTGAACTCTCTGCCGGTAATGTCGGTTATATCGTCAGCGGTATCAAAACCAGTACCGAGGTCAAAGTCGGGGATACCATCACCCATGTGGACAGACCGTGCCTTACGGCTATTGAAGGCTTCCAAGAAGCTAAACCGATGGTGTTCGCCGGTGTCTATCCTATTGAGGCTGAGGACTATGAAGACCTGCGCTCTTCGCTCGAAAAACTGCAACTTAACGACTCTTCACTCTCTTTTACGCCTGAAAGTTCTGTCGCTTTAGGCTTTGGCTTCCGCTGCGGATTCCTCGGACTCTTGCACATGGAGATAGTACAGGAACGGCTCGACAGGGAGTTTGATATGAATGTCATTACTACCGTGCCCAATGTCAGCTACCGCGTGTTCCTGAAAGACGGAACAATGAAAGAGGTTCATAACCCTGCCGGCATGCCGGACTTGACGGAAATTGACCATATCGAGGAACCCTATATCCGGGCTTCTATCATTACCCAATCGACCTACATCGGGCCTATCATGACGCTGTGCCTCGCTAAACGCGGGGAACTTTATAAGCAGGAATATATTTCCGGCAATCGACTTGAACTGCTCTTCGATATGCCGTTGGGAGAGATTGTGATTGATTTTTACGACAAACTCAAATCCATCTCCAAGGGTTATGCTTCCTTCGACTGGCATATGAATGGCTTTAGGCCTTCTAATCTTGTTAAACTTGATATACTCCTCAATGGCGAGCAAGTAGATGCCTTATCGACGCTGACCCACCGTGACAATGCGCTGGATTTCGGCAGACGTATGTGCGAGAAACTCAAGGAATTGCTCCCCCGACAACAGTTTGATATTGCTATCCAAGCTGCCATCGGAGCTAAGATTATTGCACGGGAAACGGTCAAACAGGTTCGCAAAGACGTGCTCGCTAAATGTTATGGAGGTGATGTCAGCCGGAAACGCAAGTTACTGGAGAAACAGAAAAAGGGCAAAAAACGCATGAAACAAATCGGAAATGTCGAAGTGCCGCAAAAAGCCTTCCTCGCTGTGCTGAAGTTAGACTAACCTCATCGTACCTCTACCGTACCCGAGAGAAGAGATCGTTATAGGATACTAAATTGATTTGATTTATTTCGTAAAATTGGCGCGTGAATATTTAAATACAATAATTAAATAACAATAATTATGGAATACGCAATGCCGGCGTGGGCGATGATTCCCTTTGGAATTATGCTCCTTATGATTGCAATCGCACCGATGATTGCTGAAAAATGGTGGGAGAAAAATCTCAATAAGCTAATCGTCTCGGTTGTCCTCGGTTTGCCGATTGCTATCTTCATGGTAGTCAACGGACTCTCGGAAGAACTTATTGACACGATCTTCTTTGATTATGTGCCGTTTATTATTTTGCTTTTATCCCTTTTCGTTATTACCGGAGGAATACACCTCTCAGGCGATATCAAAGCGAAACCCTGGGTGAATACGCTGTTCTTGGCGATTGGTTTTGTCCTTGCAAGCATTATGGGTACAACCGGAGCTGCTATGCTGCTCATACGACCTGTGCTCGCCACTAACCAACAACGCTCTCATAAAGTTCATACCGTCCTTTTCTTTATTGCCTTAGTGGCTAACTGCGGTGGACTGATGACTCCCCTTGGCGATCCTCCATTGTTTATGCTCTTCCTGCGTGGCGCATCCTTTACATGGTTTAGCTCCATGTGGGCGGAATGGCTCTTGACGGGCGTTATTCTTCTGGTGCTGTACTTCCTTGCCGATACCTATTATTATCGCAAAGAACCCTGGCAGAACCTCTCTGCTGACTCGCGTGAGCGGGAATCGCTCCGACTTACCGGTTCCATTAATTTCCTTTGGCTGATAGGCATTGTGGCTGCTGTTGCCTTCCTTAATGCCGGTACTATTCCGGCCATGGGTGCCGAAGATGCACCGCTCTACCTCAAGTACCTCAGAGAAATAGCGATGATTATTCTGATGGTTCTCTCCCTCGTCACAACTCCTCGTAAGGTCCGTTATGAGGACAATAAATACACCTGGGCACCTATCTTGGAAGTTGCAGCGCTCTTCCTCGGTATCTTCACGACTATGGCACCGGCGCTTATCTATCTTAAGGAAAATGCGGCTGCTCTCGGACTGTCTGAGGTATGGCACTTCTACTACGCTACCGGACTCTTGAGCTCATTCCTCGATAATACACCAACGGCTGTAGCCTTCCATGGACTCGCATCCGGCCTGCCTGAGGCTCTTGACGCTGCCGCATCGGGTGTGCTTATACATGGAGATGGCGTCTTTAACGGCACAACTTTCGTTGCCGGTGTACCCGAATTGCTGCTCAAGGCAATCTCTATCGGTGCGGTATTCTTTGGATCTATGACTTATATAGGTAACGGACCTAACTTCATGGTGAAAGCTATTGCAGAAGAGGATGGCATCTCCATGCCTTCTTTCTTCGGATATATGCTTAAGTTCAGTTTGATTATCTTACTGCCTGTCTATATATTGGTACAACTCATATTCCTATAATCAATTTTCAATCATAATATGGCTACACAAGAAGAAACTTTTAAAAAACTCGTTTCACACTGCAAGGAATACGGTTTTGTCTTTCCTTCCTCTGAAATTTATGATGGCTTGGGTGCTGTCTATGACTATGGTCAAAACGGCGTTGAACTCAAAAATAACATCAAACGCTATTGGTGGGATTTCATGACACGCTTGCACGATAATATCGTCGGCATTGATGCTGCGATTTTCATGCACCCGACTGTTTGGAAAGCATCAGGACATGTCGATGCGTTTAATGATCCGCTTATTGATAACAAAGATTCTAAAAAACGGTACCGCGCCGATGTCCTTATCGAAGACCAACTCGCTAAGATTGAGGAGAAAATCAATAAAGAGGTTGAGAAGGCTGCCAAACGTTTTGGTGACTCGTTTGATGAAACGATGTTCCGACAAACCAATCCGCGAGTACTGGAACATCAACAGCACTTTGATGCTCTCCATGAGCGCTATAAAAAGGCGATGAACGATAATGACCTTAATGAGCTCAAGCAAATCATCTTGGATGAGGAAATTGTTTGCCCCATTTCCGGTACACGCAACTGGACTGATGTAAGGCAATTTAACCTGATGTTCCAAACCGAAATGGGCTCTACCGCCGATGGCGCCATGAAGATTTATCTCCGTCCCGAAACGGCACAGGGTATCTTTGTCAACTACCTCAATGTCCAAAAAACCGGACGCATGAAACTGCCTTTCGGTATCGCACAAATAGGTAAAGCCTTCCGCAACGAAATTGTAGCACGCCAATTCGTCTTCCGTATGAGGGAATTTGAGCAAATGGAGATGCAGTTCTTTATCAAACCGGGAACAGAAATGGATTGGTTCAAGTACTGGAAAACCCATCGTCTCGCATGGCATAAGGCGCTTGGACTCGGTGATAATAAGTACCGCTTCCATGACCACGAAAAACTCGCCCACTATGCCAATGCCGCAACCGACATCGAGTTCGAAATGCCATTTGGTTTTAAAGAGGTGGAAGGTATTCATAGCCGCACCAATTTCGACCTCTCACAGCATGCTAAGTTCTCTGGTAAAAAGATTGAATACTTCGACCCGGAAACATCGGAAAGCTATACCCCTTATGTCATTGAGACCTCTATCGGTGTGGACCGTATGTTCTTGAGCATACTCTGTGGTAGCTATGAGGAACAGCCGCTTGAGGGTGGCGACAGCCGAGTTGTACTACATCTCCCTGCCGTACTGGCACCTGTCAAATGTTGCGTTATGCCGCTCGTACGCAAGGATGGACTGCCTGAAAAAGCACAGGAAATACTCAATTCTCTACGCTTCGATGTCAAGACAACTTATGATGAAAAAGACTCTATTGGCAAACGTTATCGTCGCCAGGATGCTATCGGTACACCTTTCTGTATTACGGTCGATCACGATACCTTAGTGGATAACACCGTTACGGTGCGTTTCCGCGATGATATGCATCAGGAAAGAGTGCATATTAACGACCTGCGTGACATGATTCTTAAAGCGGTTGATATGTCACATCTCTTAAGGTCACTTGCTGAATAATAGTATTTCTGATATGTCAAGGGGATGTGTCAAAACTGGCACATCCCCTTATTAGTTTAAATAAGCCCAACCTTTTTCGATTTCTTTTCTGATGAGCCGCAGAGTTGTTATCTTGATCTCGACAGTGACTACTCCGCGACCACCTTTATAGATCCGTTATGGATCCGTTATCAATCTTCTACCCCTTACCCCTTCCCCCTTACCCATCACCCCTTACCCCCCTTACCCATCACCCCTTACCCATTCCCCCTTGCCCATCCCCCTTACCCATTTCCCTTGTCTTTTCCTAAATTTAGTAGACAGTTTTTTAATATCATTTCCTAGTCAAGTAGACATCTTCCTAATGTTCGTTGACACTTTCCTGGTT